>JYMV01006153.1_pt1 | contig 22537 bp, 21 predicted proteins | sample 338911 | NCBI WGS metagenome assembly JYMV01 (sample SAMN03354496, study PRJNA234377) | hydrothermal vent metagenome | biome: Deep sea; feature: Hydrothermal plumes at the Eastern Lau Spreading Center, Western Pacific Ocean; material: Seawater | place: Tonga | collected 2009 | depth 2000 m m
ACAGGTGGAATTCCAACATCTGTATGGGGCGCTGTTTTCTAATGGACTCGACCGCGTATTCCACGCACATGCGGGCGAACCCGGAGAACTCAAAAATGTTAGCGCCCAATACGACCAAGGGCACTTCTCGCTGGAACTCCACCCGGAGCTGGCTGCCGTCCTCGTGATCGATCTCCAGATCGATCCGGCCTTCGGTCAACCTTTCGATCTTCTCTTGTATGCGCTGGACGAACCGCTCGTCTTCCATGCCGGTAAACTCCGGGTCACAAACGTTTTCCCGCCCCGCGGATCCAAGTTGGAGACTGTCAAGCGGTACCAAGCCGATCTCAATCCGAACCGGCCGTCCCATGCCTGGACAAGCTTACTAAGCGAGGCTAGATAAGTCTAACACATGCCGCCGCCCAACTCAGTGTCGTCCGATCTGAGGAAGCCCTATCAGTCTAAATATTAGTATGGTTTAAGTATCATGTCTTGACACCCTTTTGAGGCTTAACGATAATTGACGAAACGTTCAGGCTGAGAACGAAGGCCACACGGGAGGACAGGTATGACCACGGTAAAGTACTCACTGGACCAGTTCGTCAGCGACATGGAAGGATTGATCTCCGGTAAGCCGGACCAGCAGAAACTGTTCGACACCGGATCATCTTGGTTGGAGAAGCTCATCCAGGACCCCAACGCCATTCCGGAGCAATACCGGTCGCCCGTGGGCAAGGGCTCAAGGCCCAACCACGGCTCCTACGCCCTGTATCAGGGGGACAGCGGGCTGCTGGTAACCGCCGTGGTTTGGGGCCCCGGTGACCACGCGTCTCCCCACGATCACGGCACCTGGGGAATGATCGGCGTGATGGACAATGCTCTCACTGAGACCCGCTTTCGCCGGGTGGACGACCGCACCAAGGAAGGCTTTGCCACCCTGGAGAAAGACCGCACATCCCAGTTCAAACCCGGGGAAATCACTCTGCTGATCCCGGAAGTGGACGAGATCCACCAGATGGACAACTTCACCGGCCGTCCCACCGTGGAGATCCACGTTTACGGCGACGATCTTAGAGGGCTGAACCGTAGCCGGTACAACCTGGAGACGGGGGAAATCACCCCCTTCGCGACTGATAAATACGACAACTGCTAGGGGATTCTTGTTTGAGTAAATGATCGAGGAGGGACGCCGGAAACCGGCCTTCTGTTCACGTCAGCGCATGGGGACAATGCCGCGATTACAACCGCATGAAAAAAGATAGATACACCAAAGAGACAAGAATTGGCAACTGGCTGGAGTTGATATTTTCAGCCGGCGCCATTGTTTCACGGATCGCAGACCGCCCATGGTGAAGCGGGACGAAAATCCGTCGGCGGGCCGCTTAAGTTCCTTCCACCACTACGGCTGGGCGATAGTTGGAATGGCCACCGTCCTCCAACTTACCACCAACTTCATAAGCCAGGCTTTCTCCATCCTCATCGTTATCATGCAAGATGAGTTTGGCTGGACTCTGACCTCAATCATCTTTGCCTACTTCTTCCGCAGCATCGTCAGCGCCATGTTATCGCCGGTGGCCGGCTGGATGGCGGATCGATACGGCGCACGGCGGACCCTGGTAATGGCAGGCATCTGCTATACCAGCGGCCTGCTTTTACTTAGCACCATCAGCACCCAGTGGCAACTATACCTCTACTACAGCTTGATTCTGGGGGTCGCGCAATCCCTGTTCCGGGTCAATATCCCCACCACCGTCGCCGCTTGGTTCAAGAAACGTCTTGGGATGGCGGTTGGTATCCAGCAATCGGCCGGGGGGATGGGCAGTTCCATCATGGCCCCGGCGCTAGCCCTGCTTCTGTCTAGAACCGATTGGGAGACCGCATTCTGGATCATCCCGGCGATCGGGGGAACTATCGTCTTTTCCCTGGTGGTCTTTTTCCACGGCGACCCCGCCGACCGGGGAAAGAGGCCTTACGGCGCGACTGACAACGACCCGCCGCCGGCCGATACCAGCAATCCGGCCATCACCAAGCTGCGGAGCAAAGTATTCCTCAAGCGGGCCAGGCAAACTCGGGCATTCTGGAACCTCATTGGCATCCATTACCTGGGCTGCATCGGGCATTCCATCGTCATGGTGGGTGTCGTATTCTTCGCCACCCGGCCGGAGCAGGGCGTCTCCCTGCAGGCCGCCTCCTTTATCATCTCGATCTACACCCTGACCTCCAGCGGGAGCCGGTTCGCCGTCCCGGTGCTGGCCGACATGTTCGGGGCCAAATGGGTCATGGCCTTTGCCTACACCATCCAGGGGATCTCGGTGGCGTTGTTATTCTGGACCCATGACCCCTGGCAATTCTACGTATTCGCCACGGTGTTCGGCGTAGGCTTGGGCGGCGAAATGTCCGCTTTCCTGGTGATAAACCGCCAGTATTACGGGATGGGCCCTGTCCGCACGATATTCGGATTCCAGAACCTGGGGTCCGGAGTCGGGATGGCCGTCGGAGGACTTCTGGGAGGCGTGATATTCGACTTGTTCGGTTCTTATGACATAGCTTGGATTATTTCTATCGCTACTAGCTTGGGAGGCGCTGCCTTTATTTTGCTCTTGGAGCCCACCTCCCGGCTGCTGATGCCCGATTGGGAAGACGCCCTGCCGGTGGAAGCGCGGACACCGGCTCCGGTGGCTTCTGGGTGAGGGCCCTCATCCCCGGCCCCTCTCCCGCTGGGAGAAGGGTGACCCCGATAGATTCAGGCATAACATCCGAATACCCACTCTACACGGAGGTGCATAAACCATGGTTAAGAAGATCGCGGCAGCGGACCTGAACTCGTTGCTAGAGGGTAACAACCAGTTTGCGTTGATCGATGTGCGAGAGGCGGGGGAGTATAACAGCACCCACATCATCGACTCCAGCCTGATTCCCCGCAGGCACCTGGAATCCCAGATGTCGGCCGCAGTGCCGGTAAAGGGTTGCCATGTAGTTATCTGCGACGACGACGGACGCCGGGCAGGACTGGCCGCCGAAACTCTGGAGCGCATGGGCTACAGCAATGTTTCGGTATTGGACGGGGGCATCAACCAGTGGTCCACCCAGGATTTCCCCACCGAGTGGGGGAGCAACGTTATCAGCAAGGTGTTCGGCGAGAAGATGGAAGTAGTACACCACGTACCCGAGATCGACGCCACCGAGCTGCACGAGCGGATAGAGCGCGGGGACAAACTGGTTATCCTAGACACCCGCACCCCGGAAGAGTACCAACGGTTCTGCATCCCCGGCGGCCGAAGCGTTCCCGGCGGTGAGTTGGCCCTGCGGGTCACCGACATCACCAAGGACCTGGACAAAGACACGACGGTCATCGTCAACTGCGCCGGACGCACCCGCAGCATCATCGGGACCAGAGTGCTCCAACGAATGGGATTGACCAACATCTTTGGATTGAAAAACGGCACCTCTGGCTGGGTGTTGGCCGGTTACGAACTGGAAACCGGCGCAGACCGGCTTGACCTGCCCGATCCCTCTCCCGAAGGGTTAGCCGCCGCCGAAGCTTACGCCGATAAACTTGCCGCCGAAGACGGCGTTCGCTACATGGATATTCCCAAACTTCAGGCCATGTTGGCTAATAGAGAGAAAGAAGCCGCGTTTTTCGTGGACGTGCGCAGAGTCGAAGAGTACGAAACCGGCCATATCCCAGGATTCCGGTGGTTCCCCGGCGGCCAGGTCGTGCAACGGTCCGACGACGTGCTAGTGGTGAAGAACTGCCCCGTGGTCTTCGCCTGCGACCAGAAAGCCCGCTCTACCTTCATTGCCTCATGGTACCGCCAGTTTGGCTTTGATGAAGTTTACGTCGTGGAAGGCGGTACCTCGGCGTGGTCCGCCGCCGGATTAGACTTGGAGAAGGGGATGACCGAAGAGGCTCCTTACGGACTGGCCCAAGCCAGAGAGCGGGTCAGGCCCCTATCTCCTCAGGACCTGCAGGCCACGTCACCCCAGGTCACGTTATTTGTCGATACTAGCCAAGACTTCGCCAGAGGCCACGTCCCCGGAGCCCGGTGGGCGCCCCGGGGTTGGCTGGAGTTTCACATTGGGGGCCTGGCGCCCGATAAGAAGGCAAGCATAGCGGTCACCGCCAACGACGGGACCAACGCCACCCTAGCCGGAGCTACATTAATGGACCTGGGATACGAAAATGTCTCGGTCCTGGAAGGCGGGATGGCCGCGTGGAACCGGGCCGGATTGGCCGTGGAAACCGGACTTTCGGGGGTGATGTCCCCGCCTACCGATATGGTGCTCTCCGGGCCAGACCGGAACTACGCCGACATGATGACCTATCTGCGCTGGGAAACCGCCTTGGGAGAGCAATTCGCCGGTTAAAAACCGTTCAAATCTCGCCTCGCGGGCCCTTCGACAAGCTCAGGGCGAACGGGAAGCGGCGCCTCCGTTCGTGGTGAGCTTGTCAAACCATCACGTGGAAGCGCTTCTCACGATGGAGGGCCAGCCTACATTTAACATCGCAAGGAAAAAGCATGACCTACTTCCCATTAACCAAAGAGCAGGAAGAGTGGAGAGACCGGGCGGCGGATATCGCCGCCAAGGATCTGGCTCCCCGGGCGGAGGAAACCGACCGGTTGGGACGTTATCCCCAAGAATCACTCGATGCCTTAAAGCGCGAAGGCCTTTTCGGTCTCCGCGTCTCCAAAGAGCACGGCGGAGTGGGCGCCGACATGGTCAGCACTTCCTTGGTTATCGAGGAGCTGGCCAAAAAATGCCCCTCCACCTGCATGTGCTACAAGATGCATTTGGAGGCGGCGGAAATCATCTGCCAGATTCCCACCGACTACCAGGTAGAAAAGTTCGTCAAGCCCATGGCCAAAGGAGAGGTGTTCACTACCATCGCCGGCAGCGAGACCTGGGGCGAAGGTGACAACTGGACCGCCGCCCAGACTGCCTCCGCCGTCACCAAGGTGCCCGGCGGATACCAACTGGACGGCATCCGGAAATCCTACGTCACCTCTGCGGGACACGCCACCCACTTCCAATTTCACTGCCGGGTCGGCGAAGACTCTCCGCAAAGCGCCGCCAGCCGTCTGTTCGTTGCAGCGGATGAGATCGATTGGGAGATCCTGGAGCCGTGGAACGGCTTGGGCATGAGAGGCAATTCCAGCTCTCCGGTCAAGTTCAGCGGTTTCGTGCCGGAAGAGAACCGCCTGGGCGAGGAGCACACCGTTGGCGCGGCGACAACCCACTTTGCCCGCCCGGTGGTCGCCCTCACTTACGCCGCCGCCTACCTGGGAATCGCCTCGGGCGCTTACGAGTTGGCGATGGAGGAGATGGTCCGCCGCCACCCCAGCGGCGCCCGGCGGCTGGACAGCGCCATCAACCAGCGGCGCATGGCTGAGATGGGCACCCAGATCGAAGCGGCGCGGGCCCTGCTATTGTCGGCTTCGTCGTCCTTCGACCAGGACCGGGCGTCCTCCCATCTACTTTACATGCAGGCCAAGGTCGCTTGTTCCGAAGCGGGAGTGAGGGTGACCCAGGACTTGATGACGTCGTTCGGGGGCACAGCTTTTGCCGGACGGATGCCCTTCGAGCGGTATTTCCGGGACGCCCGGGCCGGCATGGTCATGGGCATGGCCAACGACCTGGCCTACCAAAACATGATTCCCCTCATGTTTCAGGAGAATTAAGCCCGGCCTTCACGTATAAGAAAACCGTAGTACAATGAGGCGAGTATCGTCGTGACAACCCATACTAGGAAGCACCATGCCACTAATTGAGCACAGCGAGATACCGATGCCCGCGGCGGTGGACAACCGCCGGGAGCGGGAGATTGTCTCCCAGAAACAAGGCGCGGTTTCGCTTACCATCAAAGAGATCGAGCTCCACCCCGGCTATGAAGGGCGCCTGCACACCCACCCGACGGACATCGCCATCATGGTAACGGCCGGTGCCGTGCAGCTTGTTCTCGGAGACGAAGTCTCCACCATCAGAGCGGGCACGACCATGCTGGCCCCGCCCGGCGTGCCTCACAAGCTGGTTAACCAACTATGGATCCCGGTTCGGATGCTGGTGACCTATCCCGCCGCCTACCTGGACACCAACTATCTCGAGTAAAACTAAGCCCAGGAGTCTAAACATGGCCGCCCAAATCACCCAAACCACGTTAAAGCCACAGATTATTCCCACCAACGCGGGACTACGCACCTTCGCCGCGCCACCAACGGCGTTGCAAGAAGATATTGTGCCCAATGACTTGTTCTACATCCGCAATCATTGGACGGATTGCCCGGAGATCGACCAGGCCACCTACCGGATGGCGGTTGACGGCCAAGTAAGCACACCCTTAAGTTTGAGCTATGAAGACTTGAAACAACTGCCCCAGAAAAGGTTCCAAGTTACCTTCGAGTGCTGCGGAAACAGTCCCGTGCCCGACTACTGGAGCAAGGCCCTGCGCATCAGCACCGTGATGGAAGGTATCAAGGGACACGGAATCATGGGCAACGCCGAGTGGGCCGGGGTTTCTTTACGGGACGTGCTGGAGAAAGCCGGGGTTAAGGATTCCGCGGTGGAAGTGATGTTTGAGGGCGCCGACCACGGTCCGGACGAAACCGTGGGGGACCCGCCGGAGGTTACCTACGAGCGCAGTCTGCCCATCGCCAAAGCGATGCACCCCGATACCCTGCTGGCCTACGAAATGAATGGGGAGCCCCTGCCCCTAAATCACGGCTTCCCGCTTCGTCTGCTCGTTTCGGGTTGGTACGGCATGAACTCGGTGAAGTGGCTGGTGGGCATCCACGTGCTGGACCACGAGTTCAAAGGCTTCTACATGACCGACCGGTACATCACCACCAACGAGCCCGGCTCAGAGGTGCCGTATACCTACTACACCAAAATGAAGGTCAAGTCGATAATCACCAACCCCGCTCCTGGGGAAATAGTTCCCGCATCGGGATACACTCTGGCCGGGGCGGCATGGTCCGGTGAAGACCAAATCACCAAAGTGGAAATCAGCACCGATGCCGGCGCAACTTGGAGCCTGGTAGACACCGTCCGGCCTCGCAGCGACTACTCCTGGAACCGGTGGGAGCACCAGTGGAACCCGCCAGGACCGGGCAAATACACCCTGATGTGCCGGGCCACTAACGACCAAGGCGATACCCAACCCATGGAGTTTCCCAACAAATGGGACGGCCGGGGTTACGGCAACAACATGGTGTTCCCACACGAGGTTGAGGTACGCTAGCATGAAAGCTATTCCCCTTCCCGTTTCCTTTATTCTGGTACTTTGCCTGACGATCGCCCTGATGATTTTCTTCGGGGCTTGGGCGGTTTCGGCCGACGTAGGTGAACGGGATAGGGTGTTTGCCTTCGCCGTACCCGGCGGTACGGCTGCCTTGACCTCAAATGCCAACGCCACCGGACCACTGGCACTGGGAGAGAGTAGCGCCGTCGAGGGCGGACACACCGCCGCCTCGGAGACATGGTGGGGCAACGGCCTGCTCAGAGCGTGCCCGCTGCACTAGCCCTGGGCCCGTCTTCTCTCGAAGCTGCCATCCTTGGAGAACTAGGTCATTTCGTTGGCCAGCCCCATCGCTGAGTATTATTGATTCATGCTTAACCTAAGCGCCTCCAGGATGCCCTGGGGGCTCCATTACTGTTGGATCATAGTGGCCGTCTTGGCCACGGTGCAGATTCTCGCCACCTCCATCAGCATGGCTGCCGGTATTCTTTTGCCGCCCTTAACCGACCCAGATGGCCGCTTCGGCTGGAGTGTCGGTACTATCGTCATGGGGCTGGCGGCCTACTACCTGGTGGGAGCAATTTTCGCCCCAGTCAGCGGTTGGCTGGGCGACCGGTACGGTGCCCGGCGCATGATGTTCGCCGGCGCCATTTTGTACGGCGTTAGCATGGTGTTGCTGGGATTTGTCCGCGAGCTATGGCAGTTCTTCATCGTCTTCGGATTTTTGCTGTCACTGACCCAATCCATCGCCATGGTGCCTTTGATGGCGTCGGTCAGCGGCTGGTTTCGGCGGCGGTTGGGATTGGGAACCGGAATTCTGTGGGCTGCGGGCGGAGTAGGCACGGCCATCATAGCACCGCTTACCGGCTACTTATTGGAGAATTACGGTTGGCAGATGACGTTCTGGAGCATCGGCGTCATCGGCGGCGGGATCTTGGTCCTTCTCAACATCCTGCTCCGCAATAGGCCGGAGGACATCGGTGTCAAGCCTTACGGGGCCACCAGCGACGACCCACCTCCAACTCTCCGTAGCGCCACAGCGGATAAACTGCGCCTAAAAGTGTTCAACCAGCATGTCCGGCGGACCAGAGCATTCTGGAACCTTCCAGCCATCCACGGCCTAGGGTGCGCCGGACATGGCATAGTGCTGATCTTCTCCATTCCGTTCGCCGTTGAGCAGGGTATCGGACTGACACAGGCGGCGGTGATCCTTACGATAATTTCTCTGGTCAGCATCTCCAGCAGACTTCTGACTCCGGTGCTGGCGGAACGGTACGGCTCCAAACGTATCATGGCCAGTTGCCTGTTCGTTCAGGGGATCACCGTGCTTATCCTCTTCTGGGCTCATGACCTCTGGGCTTTCTATTTGTTCGCCGCCCTGTTCGGCATAGGGTTCGGCGGCGAGTGGACCGGATACCTGGTGATAAACCGGCAATACTTCGGCAACGGACCCATGGGAACCCTCTACGGGTCACAGATGACCGGAGCACTGATGGGACACGCGATAACCACTGCCCTTGGCGGCGTGGTGTTTGAGATATTCCGGTCTTCCGGCATCATCGATCCTTACACAGTCATATTCGCATTGTCAGTCGCCTTCAGCCTGGCGGGAGCGGCGGTCATCCTGACCTTGGAACCAACTTCCAAGACGTTGATTCCCGACTGGGAGATGTCGTTACCCGAAGAGGCCCGCTCCGGAGGCGCTGGGATTCCCGGTGCTCCATCTCTAACGCCTGAGCCGGCCGCCGGAGACGGCTAACGCCACCGAAGCCGAGGAAAGAAATACAACCATGCCCAAACTTATCGACCTGACCCTAACCCTGGGAAGCCCGCGGGTTTCCGCCGTTCCTGGCTTGATGGGCGTGACCATGTCGCCGTTGCAGACCCACGAGTCCCACACCCGTTCCAACACCAAACTGACCCTGGCCACCCACATCGGCACCCACGTCGACGCTCCCTACCACTTTCATCCCGATGGGACCACAGTAGACAACATGCCCTTGGAGCGGTACATGGGACCGGCGCTGCTCTTGGACCTGCGCCAGTCGGCCCAGAGCAAGACGCCAATCTCCGTAGCGGACCTGGAGCAGGCCGGGGCCGCGCCCGACGCCGTAAAGGACAACATCGTAGTTCTGTTCACGGGCTGGGCGCATAATGAGTCGGGAAACGAGGGATTCTACTCCGACGGTCCTTACCTCAGCACGGAGGGCGCAGGTTACCTGGCAAGGCATGAAGTCAACGCCGTGGCGGTCGACTTTCCCATCGACAAACATCCGCCGACTCCCCAGTCCACCATGAGCGATTTCCCGGTGCACCGGCTTCTGTTGGGCCTCGGCATCCCACTCATCGAAAACCTGATTAACCTAGACCAACTGGTGGGCCTCAATTTCGAGCTTTGGGCGTTGCCTTTGAAGCTGAAAGGCGGTGACGGGGCCGCCGCCCGCGCCGTAGCGCGCATTCTCTAAACTCAATCCGGAAGTACCCCCATGATCGGCCAAACCACCGGCAAGAGCGCCACCTCCATACTCCTGGCCACCGGAAATCCGGCCAAGCAGCAGAAACTCGCCTGGCTGGTTGAAGCCATTAACTTGTCTCCCACTACTCCCCAACAGTTAGGCCTATCCGGAGTCCCTGAAGAGGAAGGCGGCACTCACCACGAGATTGCCCGGGCCAAAGCGCGAGAGTGGTCGCTGGCGGGATCAACATTGGCCATCGCCTCCGACGGCGGCTTGGTCCTTCCGGCGCTGGGCGATAGCTGGGAAAGTCTCTACACCCACCGGTTCGCCGGACCGGCGGCCAACGACCAAGAGAGAACCCGCCGGTTATTGGAGTTGATGGAACCCTACCAGGGCGGCGAACGCGAAGCTTCTTGGGTGGAAGGTTTATGCGTTGCCGACCGGGGCCGGATATTGGCCTCCTGGGAACTTCGGGGAGGCACCGGAATCATCTCCGAAGCGCCGGACAGCGCCCCAGCCATTCCCGGCTTCTGGGCTTTTTCGGTCTGGTATTTCCCTCAATTCGGCCGGACCTACAATCAACTCACGCCGGTAGAGCTCGAGTCTCTCGATGACCATTGGACCAGCCTGCGCCGGTTGGTACGTCGATACTTCCAATCTCACTTCGTGTCCACCAAACGCTGAGGCATCGTGTTCGGTGACTTGCACGCGCCTTCATGGGACCCAAGCTCTCCGATAGGCTACAATAGTCTCGCTTATTTCCCCACCCCGACTAGTTGATTGGAGTTTGCCATTGACTTCCACCATTGAAATGCCCGCCACCATCGACGACGTGCAGAAGATCCTCCGCGAGCAACATTACATCAGCGACCGCAGCCTGGCGGTGCCCATATTCTTGAGCTTAAAGCTGCAACGGCCCCTGTTCCTAGAGGGTGAGGCCGGTGTCGGCAAAACAGAGATCGCCCGGGCCCTGGCCGCCGCGCTGGATACCGAGTTGATTCACCTCCAGTGCTATGAAGGCCTGGACATCAACCACGCCGTCTACGAATGGAATCACACCCGCCAGATTCTGGAAATACGCCTGATGGAATCGTCCGGCCAGGTCGACCGGGAGAGCGCCACCGCCGACCTGTTCAGCGAGCGGTTCTTGATCAAACGCCCCCTTCTGCAGGCCATCGACGAAAGCCGCGAGAAGTCTCCGGTCCTACTCATCGACGAGTTGGACCGGGCCGATGAGGAGTTCGAGGGATTCCTGCTGGAGATGCTGGGTAACTTCCAGATCACGATTCCAGAGTTGGGTACTTACAAAGCAGTCCACCCACCCATCGTTATAATCACCTCCAACCGGACTCGGGAAGTTCACGACGCGCTGAAGCGCCGCTGCCTGTATTACTGGATAGAATACCCGGACTTCCAAAAAGAGCTCCAAATCATCACGGACAAGATCCCCGAAGCTCCCCGCCAGTTGGCGCAACAGGTAACCGGATTCATTCAGGAATTGCGGGAGACCGAGCTTTATAAGATTCCGGGAGTGTCGGAAACCCTGGACTGGACGTCGGCTCTCTTGGCTTTGAATCAGTCCGAGTTGGACCCCCAGGTTATCGACGACACCATGGGGATCGTGCTCAAGTACCAGGACGACATCGAAATGGTGCGAGGCGAGCCGGTGCGGGCCATGTTGGAGCGGTCCAAAAACCGAGGCCCCCGCCGGGGAAGACGGGGTGGCGGCGGTGGCGGTCCGTGACCGCGCCTGCCAACGGCACCCATCAGGACAACGGGCACATCCTACACAACCTGATGATGTTCGGCGAGACTTTGCGCAAAATTGGGTTGGACGTGGGATCGGGCAACATGCTGGACCTGGTTCGGGCGTTGGAGTACACCCCCATTGGCCGCAAACAGGACTTCCAACAAGCGGCGCGCTCAATACTGGTCCACCGGAAACAGGACATTGCCCTGTTCGACGAAGCCTTTCAGGTGTTCTGGCGGCGTCCGGCCAGCGGCCAAACCACCCGTGACCTGCGCTCATTGGGAGAGCAACGCCGTTACCGGAACCCTCAAGTCGCACCACCTAGGGGTGGTGACGACGGTCACGGTTCAGCCACCGAAGGAGATGAAGATGATGCCGGTGACCGGGTGGACCTGACCAGGACCTACAGCGCCAGGGAAGTGCTGCGGCAGAAAGATTTCTCAGACTTCGATGGCTTGGAGATTGCCGAAGCCAAACGTGTGATGTCGGACCTGTCTTGGGACCTGGGAAACCGGCGAACGCGCCGGACCGCGCCGGGAGATGGCTCTTGGATAGACCTGCGCCGCACCCTAAGGCAGAATCTCAAGTACGGCGGCGAACTGTTGGAGTTGCCGCGAAGGGTGCGCAAAGACAAGCCCCGGCCCCTGATTTTGATATGCGACGTCAGCGGTTCGATGGAGCGGTACACTCGAATGCTGCTGCACTTCATCCACGCCATTGCCAAAGGCCAACAGCAGGCGGAGGCCTTTCTATTCGCCACCCGGCTAACCCGGATCACCCGCTACCTGAACTACCGCAGCATCGATCAGGCGGTCACCGAAGTGTCCCGGGCGGTCCCCGACTGGGCCGGGGGCACTCGCATCGGGCAAGCACTCAAGACGTTCAATTTCCAGTGGTTGCGGCGCGTCCGGGGCAGTGGAGCCGTGGTGCTGGTGATTTCCGACGGGTGGGACCGGGGAGAGCCGGAATTGCTGTCCCAGGAGATTTCCCGCCTACAGCGCAGTTGCCACCGCCTTATCTGGCTCAACCCGCTGCTGGGGTCCGCCGATTACCAACCGTTGACCCGGGGAATCCAAGCCGCGCTACCCTACATAGACGACTTTTTACCGGTCAACAACCTGAATAGCCTGGATGCCCTCGCTCAACACTTGAGCAACCTGAATCCCAAACGCAGTTTTGGACCCCGTTACCGGCCTCCACCACCCGATGAACCGGAACCAGAGGTGCCGCCGGTCGAACGCCGGGAGATCAATCCGGCCCTGGGTCCTACGTTCCGGCATCCGATGTGGGGCCGCAATCCCTAACTTATGCCCCGCCGGACGAATCAAGAGGTTTAGATGCCCTTCTGTCCTTACTGCGCTCATCAAGTCGAATCGGCTCACATTTTCTGCGGCGGTTGCGGCAAGGCCCTCCCTGCGGAATCCACTGCGGATCCCGAAGAGGCGTTGACCGGGCAGCCACCGCGCACCTTGGCCTACGGGATCTCGCCAACCCGTATCCTGGTGATGACGTTGCTGTCCGACGGGCTCTATCTGTTCTATTGGTTCTACATCACGTGGCAACAATATCGAGACCACACCGGAAACCAAGTGTTTCCCATGTGGCACACTTTGACCCTTACTGTTCCGATCTATGGACTATTTCGTACCCATGCCCACATGCGCGCCTTGAAGCAGCTGATGCTCGACGCCGGCGTTCTCTGCTCTTTCAGCATTGGGTGGGCGGTAGCTCTAGTGCTCATACCCATATCATGGCGTTACACAAAACTTTTCTTAAATGGAGGATTCTTCAACTCCGCTGAGGTATCCTTTGGATCTGCCGTAATCATCGCCATGCTAGATTTGGCATCTATTGCTGTAGTATTAGGACTTCTTCTGAACGTTCAGCCGAACCTGAGTCGGTACTGGGCCAGCCTGGACAACGTTACTCTAGTTGACTTGAATGTTGGCGCGGGGGGAAATCATCCTAGCGGTCATTGGAGTCCTAACCTGGATAATCACCTTGGCAGCCATCATCAGCCCCGCCTTTCGGGCTAACCTTTAAACCGCCCGTCGATCATCGCTAGAAAATTACACGAGCCGCCGTTACCCGCACGTCACCGGCTCAAGCTAAACCGCTCCCGCAAGCCCCACTCCACGATGGCAAACGCCACTCCCGCCAACAGACCTCCGGCAACCGCGTCCAGGATGAAATGATTGCCGGTGATGGTGATCGCCAAGAAGGTAACTCCCGGATACAGAATCCCTAAATATTTCGCCCTCCCCGGCAAACTCCGCAGGCACAGAACACCCAAGATAACCGTCCAGCAGAAGTGAAGGCTGGGCATGGCGGCGTTGGTGTTGTAGAACACCCCCATCTCCGGACTGCCATACAGAGCGGGCCCTAAGGTCTGGATGGTATCCACGAAGTGGGCAGTCATCTCGAAAGGTGGAGAAACGGGGAAAACCGCGAAAATCGTTAAGGCGAAAACCAGGCTAAGCGCCACAACGGTACGGTAGTAGTAAAACCTCGACCGATTCTTGATGTACAGAACCAGGCCCACTCCTAGAACGATGGGCCAATACGTGACGACGTAAACCCAATTCAGGACCGCCACCACGAATTCAGCGTATTCAAGAGTCCAGGCCTGCCAAGCCGGTTCCCAGAATACCCAGATCCCCATTTCTACAGAAACGACCCGATGGGCGTTGTGCAGCCCGGTTTGGTCCAGTTGGGAAAAGATCAATCCCCGGGTAAGCAGGTATAGGACGTAGAACCCAATGATCAGGCCCAATTCAACGAGGTGAGGTTTCCACTCCCGCAATAGCTGCTCCGCAGGATTAGGCGTCATCATTAGAACCAGCCCTTACGTTCTGTGTGACGGCCATTTGGAAGCGTGACGTTACCACACCATGCTACCTCGCTGGGACCACCGCTTCAACCGGCGTCCCTCTCGGTTTGGGCTTTATCTTTCCCGTGGCGCCGGTTCTTGTCAGGCGTGTTTGACTAGCTACGGAACGGATAGTATCCTTGGGCTGCTTTGGTCAGTGGGGCGATTTACCAATCTTAGACAATCTGGAGGGAACGGGCCACATGGCTTCCAGGAACCGCGTGTTCACCGATAATCAGAGAGACTTGCTCTCCAGCGTCCTAAACCGGCTCATCCCGCCGGAAGGCGAGCTGCCCGGCGCGGGCGATCTGGGTTTAGCCGCTTTTCTGGAGGGAGTGGTTGAAGGGGAAGCCCGAACAAATAGGATGTTCAATGAGGGTCTGGCGCAGATAGAGATCGCCGCCGTGATCAGGGAACCGTCCGGCTTCCAAGCCCTCAACGACGAAGGAAAAGACGCGGCTCTGCACGAGGTTGAGGCATCACATCCGGAGTTCTTCGACGAGTTGGTGCGGCAGACCTACAACGGGTATTACACCAACTCCAGCATATTCCAGCTCATCGGTTACCCGGAACGACTCGCTCAAGGGACCAGCGGCAGCCTGGACTTACTGGACGAGAGTCTTCTGGAACAACAACGGCAGAGGGCGCCATTTTGGCGGCGTTCCTAACTGTAGCCGTAAATCGTCCGGACGTCCTCATTCGACTGGCAAGCATCAACTTACGGGAAATCCCCGCCGTTGCCAGCCTGGCTCCCATTGCACAATCCTCCGGTTTCTAAGCCAACATCAGGCTGTTAAAGCCAACTCTAGCTGGCGCTGCTGTCCCCGCAGATCTTTCGTCGGCTCCATTACCGGCAGACCCCATTCCCACCGGGCCTTGTCCACCGCTTTTAGCACCATGCTGGTGTACTCCTTTGGAGCGTAGGTCTTGCGATACATCTTGTCGTACGCCGTGGTCAGGTGCGGGTAGGTTTCTCGAAGCATCGGCATGAACCACTCTTTAGAGCCAGGCTTCAAGAACAATACGTTGGCTCCCAAGAATTGAGCCTTATGCTCGGCAGCGGCGCCGGCCACCTCGTTTATGCTTTCTTCACTGTCCGAGATGCCGGGAAGCAGGGGAGCCATCATAACCCCGGCGGTTATCCCGTTCTCCACCAGGAACTGCATGGCCTCCATGCGGGCCATCGGTCCGGGGGCCCCGGGTTCATTGGTCTTCCACACCTGTTCGTCCATGCTGCCGATACTGAAGTTGATCCTCACGTCGGCGACTTCATTCAGTTCTTGCAAAACGTCCAGGTCCCGGCGCACCAGAACGCCTTTGGTGGTCAAGGATGCCGGGTTACCGAACTCGGCGAGCACTTGCAGGATTCGCCTGGTCAACCCGTACTCTGCTTCGGCGGGTTCGTAAGGGTCCGACGCAGTGCCGATGGCAATAGCCTCTCCCATCCACCTGGGACGCCTTAGCTCCTCCCGGAGAACCTCCGGGGCGTTAACCTTGGCGAAAACCCGCTGCTCGAACTCCAACCCGGAGTCCATTCCCCAGTATTCGTGGGTAGGCCGGGCGTAACAGTAAGTGCAGGCGTGGCGGCAGCCGCGGTAGGGATTCAACGTCCACCGGAAGGGAAACCCTGGGACGTCCAACCGGTTGAGCATAGACTTGCAGTGGATTTCCTGTACGTCAGCGCCTGCCATGGAGACTCCTTAAGTAGGGCAACAAATTAACTCATTTGTTCTAATAATAAGGGACGCCACACTCAAGGTCAAGGGAAGGTTGTCACATTTGTCGTGGTACAATCGGCCCAGGTTTTTGGGGCCGGGCCGTCGTAGAGGCACGGTTAAGTGCGGGGTGAAAGACCCGGAAACAAGGTTTCCGGGATCAGAGGAAACCTACCGGCGGTAGAGGTATCCAGCGGAGGAGCGCTCGCAGTTCAGACGCCGGTTCAGGTGCAAGCCTTCCAGGATAAACTCCACCGCTGAGGCTACTACCTCGGCTCTCTCGTCGCTGGTCAACTGCTTCACGGCATCGGCTAATCCGTCAACTTCGGCCAGCAAGGCAGTATACCCCGAGGCCGACTTTTCGCTACTCGTCTCCGCCGTATGCCCCATATCGAAAGCCGTAACGATCCTCTCCAACTGGTCCACGTCAAACCGTCCGCCGAAGATACGCAGCACAGCGCGGCGCGTCAGATCGTCGGTAACCCGGCTTTCGCGGCCTTCCTCAAATGTTTCCAGTTCTATCTTGCCGGAAAACGAGGCCACGATATACGGCAGGTCGCTGGTTCTGGGACAAACCCATTGTTCGCCTTGGATGATTGACCGGCGCAGCGCGTTCCCCAGCAACGTTTCGTAGTTGGAGATGGATACTCGAACACTCACTCCGGAGCGCTGATTGATCTCGCTACTCTCCCTTGCCTGACTGGTAATCTCCGCCAGAATCTCTTTCATGTAGTCCGGAATCACCAGGCTGTCCTCATCGGGGAACCGGGTCCGCTCCTGATCCATAATGATGATTTCTTCTTCGATGGTCTTGGGGTAGTGGGTGTGAATCTGAGAGCCGTAGCGGTCTTTCAGCGGCGTCACGATGCGTCCGCGGTTGGTGTAGTCCTCCGGGTTAGCGGTGGAAACCACGTAAACGTCCAAGGGCAACCGGATGCGGTAACCTTTGATCTGCACGTCACGCTCTTCCATGAGATTGAACAAGCCCACCTGGATGCGCTCGGCTAGATCGGGCAGCTCATTGATACAGAAGATTCCCCGGTTGGTGCGCGGCACCAAACCGTAGTGGATAACCAACTCATCCGAAAGGTAATGCCCTTCGGCAACCTTGATCGGGTCGATCTCTCCGATAAGGTCGGCGATGGAGATGTCCGGAGTGGCTAGTTTCTCCGAATAACGCTCGTCTCTGGAAAGCCATTGGATCCCGGTTTCGTCTCCGTCGGCGGCAATTTTATCGCGGCAGGCCCGGCAGACCGGGGCGTAGGGGTTATCGTTTATCTCGCAGTCCGCGATCTTAGGAATCGATTCGTCCAACAGTGTGACCAGACTGCGGATCACCCGGGACTTGGCCTGTCCTCGCTCCCCAAGAAGGATCACGTCCTGGCCTGCCAAGATGGCGTTCTCCAGTTGAGGTATCACCGTATGTTCAAAGCCAATTATGCCGGGGAAAACGATTTCTTCCGCTTTGATCTTGGCTATAAGATTCTTGCGCATTTCTTCGCGTACCGGCAGCACCTGATAACCGCTGCCACGCAGTTCTCCGATGGTTCCGGGCAAGATCGTTGAGGTCATCGTCAAAGCTCCGCTTCAGAGTCGTATCAGTATAGCCCATGCAGGCTGGAGGCGATAGAGAATGCCATAATCATCGGTCAATTTGTTCAGATGCCACAGCCTGTATTACAAATGTTACGTTCGGGAGGAAGTAATAAGTTTCACGAACCAAGCTTTCAGCCTCGCAGGGCGGCCCCGCAAGGTAGACTTGGCTAGAGATAATTTCCAAGCAGCGGCGCCTTAGTCTATAATTACTATTAAGAAAACATCAAGAACCGTCCATCTGGAGCAGCGTGATGTTCCATCGACTTGCCCTTCCATTAGTATTCTTCCTGATCCCCCGCGTGGGGCCGCCTATTTTCCGGTTCGTCAGGCTCATTTGGCGGCTGAACTTCGACAAGCGCGTACATCTGGCGCTGCGGACCTTGGTGCCGCTGTCCATCCTTTATTTTCTGCTTCCCATCGATTTGATACCGGACACGCTCGGTTACTTGGGCAAATTCGATGACTTTATAATCCTGGCGATGGCGGTGTTGCTCCTAACGAAGCTGGCGCCGCGACAAGTGGTAGACGAGCACAGTGGCAACAGGCGGAAAGATGACCGGCCACAAGAAAAGGACCCCGACAAGATTGTGGAAGGGTCCTCGCACATCGTCGACGATGAGTAATCCTCAAGAATTCCGGCGAACATCCGGATTTTAATCCCATTTTCAAGCCGCCTGGATACACGCCGATAAATGCTAGCTGATCCCACTTCCCCGACGTCCATCGTCCCGCCATCCGGCATGGCCCTCTACATCCATGTCCCCTTTTGTAAGACCAAGTGCCCCTACTGCGACTTCAATACCTACCAGGGCATCGAACGGATGATGGATCCCTATATGGGCGCCGTGACTCAGGAAATCACCCAGTGGGGGCGGGTGCTGGAGGGGGCGGCCGTAAACTCGGTGTTTTTCGGTGGGGGTACGCCATCCTATCTCAATGAAGGTTCCATCGACCGCATATTGGAGTCGGCTCGCTCCTCTTTCCAGCTTAAGGATGGCGCGGAAATCACGATAGAAGCCAACCCCGGCGACCTGGACCTGCCGGCCTGTCAGCGGCTGATTAACGCCGGGGTTAACCGTCTCAGCATCGGTGTGCAAAGTCTGGACAACGAATTATTGAGTCTTCTGGGCCGCCGTCACAACGCCGATCAGGCCATGGCGGCTCTGGCAACCGCCCGGAGCGGCGGGTTTTCCAACATCAACCTGGATTTCATGTACGGACTGCCACACCAGACGATGCCCCAATGGCAGGACACCATGCAGCGTATGGTGTCCCAGCATCCCGGCCACATTTCCCTATATTGCCTCACCCTGGAAGAAGGCACTCCGCTACACCGATGGGTTGAAACGGGCAAGCTCCCCCAGGCCGACCAGGACCTGGCCGCCGACATGTATCACTACGCCGCCGATCTGATGGAGCAAGAAGGCTACCAACACTACGAGATATCCAACTGGTGCCTACCCGGCTTTGAGTGCCGCCACAATCTGTGCTACTGGCTGAACCAGCCGTATCTTGGCGTTGGCCCCGGAGCTCACTCCAGCCTAGGCTCGTACCGCTTCTGGGACATTTCTTCCCCCGGAACCTACATCACGTCGGTCAACGACTGGGCAACCAAGAACCCCCAGCCGGCCATCGGACTAACCGAAGAGGTCTTGAATAGCGTATTGCCTGTGGACCACCAGGAACACATCGATGAGGACACATTTTTGGCGGAGACCATGTTTTTGGGACTACGGCTGCTTGAAGGCATGGATCTAGCCGAAGTCTCAGCCCAGGTGGGAATAGACCTGGGCGAGCGTTACCGATCGGAGATCCGGGACCTCACCGAATTGGGGCTGCTGGAGCGAGAAGGACCTCTGCTCCGCCTAACCAAACCAGCCCACCTAATCGCCAATCAGGTTTTTACCCGGTTTGTTGGGTGAGTTTGGAGCATGGTTCTTCCCCATCGCGAGAGCGCGCATATTCCCCAGACAAAATTGACCGGGTACCTACTCTCGGAAACACATCCAGTTGGCAGGTTTAAGGCTCGGTTGCTCCTTGCTGGCGGGTACGATACCGCAAATGCCCAAATACTCGAGCAGGGGTTAGGGGTTAATCGACATTGCCCGTGAAGAAGAAGTCACTGAAACAATCTCCACGTCCTACGGTACAATGTATGTCATAGACGGCACTCTTCAAACACCGAGGGGGACCGGCTTACAAATGCGAACAGTGTGGATCATAGCGTCAGGTGAATCTCGGCCTCAGTTGGTAACCGCCTATCCAACTTGAGCGAACATCTGGGAGAAGTCGTATGGTTAGAGAGCTAGACACTGTCGTTCTGACCCATGCCATAAAAGAACATGGGCTGGAGAGTGGCGATATCGGAGCGGTAGTTCATTGCTTTCCTGAAGGAACTGCTTTTGAAGTCGAATTCCTAACCGCCGAGGGCAAAACCATAGCATTGCTTACCTTGGAAGAGACTGATCTTCGACCATTAGGTGGTAGTGAAATTCTGCATGTTCGGGAATTCACTCCGGTGTAACGCGGTTCCGGGACTTCGGGCAGATGCAATGATTCTTGTCTGAACTCCATCCAGCAATTCAATCTGTTGATAGGCCCAAGGCCCGATCTTAGCTACCCGATTCTTCCTGCTGGTGCTATTCTTTAGGGACACCGTGCTCGAGGACTAACCACCCATGTACGTAATCGGCACCGCGGGCCACGTGGATCACGGCAAGTCTACCTTGGTCAAAGCCCTGACCAACATCGACCCCGACCGGCTCAAAGAGGAAAAAGAGCGGGAGATGACCATTGACCTGGGCTTTGCCTGGCTGACCTTGCCCAGCGGCCGGGAAGTTTCCATAGTCGACGTGCCCGGACACGAGCGGTTCATCAAGAACATGCTGGCCGGTGTCGGCGGGGTCGATCTGGCCCTGCTGATCGTCGCGGCCGACGAAAGCGTCATGCCCCAGACCCGGGAACACCTGGCTATCCTCGATATCCTCCAGATCCGCCAGGGGATAGTCGTCATCACCAAGACGGACACGGTTGACGAGGAACTGGTGGAGTTGGTCAAGGCCGAAGTGGAAGACTTCCTGGAAGGCACATCCTTCCAAGGATGCCCCATGGTGGGCGTTTCCGCCTACACCGGCGACGGCCTTGACGAACTCAAGTCCGTCCTAGATCAGGTACTAGATAACACAGAGTCCCGACGGGACCTGGGACGGCCCAGACTGCCCGTGGACCGTAGTTTTACCATCTCTGGGTTCGGGACCGTGGTCACCGGAACGCTTATCGACGGAGCGCTTACCGTGGGTCAGGAGGTGGAACTGGCTAACTCGGGCCGCCACGCCCGGATCCGCGGTCTCCAAAGCCACCAATCCAAAGTGGACCAAGCCCAACCCGGCGTTCGTTTAGCGGTAAATCTATCGGGCCTGTCCCGCAACGAAGTGCCCCGTGGTGAAGTGCTGACTTCCGCCGGTTGGCTGCGCCGGACCAATCGCTTGGACGCCAGGGTCAAGATGGTCAAGGGCGCGCCCCACTCTCTTCGTCACAACGAGGGCGTCACATTCCATCTATTTACCAGCGAGACCACCGCTCGCGTCAGGCTTCTGGACGCCGACCGCTTGGCCGCTGGGGAAGACGGCTGGGTCCAGATACTCCTCACCGATTCCCTGCCCATGGTCAAGGGGGATTTCTTCGTTATACGCTCCTCCGAAGACACCCTCGGCGGCGGACAAGTGGTGGACCCAAACCCCCGCCGCAGGCATCGCCGCTTCGTCGCTGAAGTCGTGGACCGGTTGATGACGCTGGACCAGGGTTCCGGCGAAGACGTTCTCCTTAGCGTGGCCGAGCAGTGGGGCCCCTGCGACGCTTCGGTCCTGTCCCAGCGCTCCAATCTTCCCGTTTCCGAAGTCCTGGAGCGCATCGAAGCGCTGGAGTCTCAGGGCGATGTGGTAGTCCTGGGCGAATTGGGAACCGACAGCGACGCCGTCGTGTACTCCACTCAAGGCTGGAGCGCCATGACCGGGAAGCTTTTCCAAGCCTTGCGCGCGTACCACGACCAATATCCTCTGCGCCGGGGGGCTCCCTCCCAAGAGATCCGCAGCCGGTTGGGTCTCTCTCAACCTATTTTCCTTCGGGCGCAAGCCCGGTTGACTAACCAAGAGTACTTAGTAGAAGAGGGGACGCATCTGCGCCTTCCCGACCATCAAGTTGCCATGACTCCGGAGATGGAGGAAAAAGTTTCGGCATACATCAAAGCGCTGGAGCAAGACCCCTACTCCCCGCCCAGCGACCGGCCTTTGGACTCTGAGCTACTGGGCGTTCTGGCGGAAGAGGGCAAGGTTGTCCGTGTGAACGATTCGGTGGTGTTCGCCGCTTCGGCTTACCAGGAGATGACCGACCGTATCACCGAACACCTGAAGTCCAACGGCAGCATTACGGTGGCCGAAGCCCGGACCATGTTCGACACCAGCCGCAAGTACATTCTTCCCCTTTTAGAGTATTTGGATCAACAGCACGTGACTCGCCGGGTTGGCGACGAACGGGTGCTGCGGTAACCGGCCATGCCCCTGGACCTGGGACAAACCATGCTCCAGTTGGACCGGGTGAGCCGGGGTCTGGTCGCCGATAGCGGCCAACGGGAAGCCCGCCTGACGGCCTTTGTCGACGCCGCATCCAAGGTCGACGCCGCGACGGCCATCGCCAAGACGGGATATGATTCAGAGCGCCCCTTTCTCGCCGCCCAGGTGTTGGACAGTTTGCTGGGCGCCTACGCGCCGGTAGAACCGCCCATGGACTGGTGCACGGTGGCCGTGGACGGGTCCCACATCGACGTGGACCGCCACCTACCCGTGGGCTGCTACCTGATTAACATGGGCGGCTGTTCATTGACCTACGGCTCTCTGCCTAACGCCAGTTTCTTCAGCCAGCCTAGTCTTTACCACCGGCCGG
>JYMV01025086.1_pt1 | contig 22528 bp, 21 predicted proteins | sample 338911 | NCBI WGS metagenome assembly JYMV01 (sample SAMN03354496, study PRJNA234377) | hydrothermal vent metagenome | biome: Deep sea; feature: Hydrothermal plumes at the Eastern Lau Spreading Center, Western Pacific Ocean; material: Seawater | place: Tonga | collected 2009 | depth 2000 m m
CTCGCTCAGGTCGAATCACCATCGAGCGTTTACGCAAGATCGCGCCGGGATTTGCGGCCACCTACGAAGCTGAGCGGTCGTTGCAGATCAGTGACCCCGTTGCAGACGATGCGCCGGGTGCCGGTGAAGTTGGTTTTCTGAAATACCGGCACGCGAACGCAAGTGAGATTCTGTTCGACAACCTGACGAATGGAAACCGGGACCGTCCGGCCATTAAATCGCAATCGGGCACTGTTACCTATTCTGAGCTTTGTACCAATGCTGCCCGTTACGGCAATGCCTTGCGCAACTTTGGTCTAAAGCGCGGAGATCGAGTTATTCTTTTGCTTGATGACACACCGGCTTGTCCGGCAGCCTTTTTTGGAGCTATGCGCGCCGGGTTTGTGCCGGTCATCATTAATACGCTAACGCCGCCGGATCTGTTGCGATTTTATCTTTTGGATACCGAAGCCCGTGTTGCGATCTGCGAAGCTGAACTTTTCGTCACATTTAATGGGGATGCCGTGACGGGAACAAAGCTTGAAAAAATTGTCATCGTCAATGGTAAAGGTGCAACCGTTCGCGAAGCCATTACGGAACAAGAATTCCTTGCGAGTAGTGGAGGCGACCTTGCCGTCGTGCCTACTTCACCTGATGAGATGGCATTTTGGCTCTATTCCTCAGGCACAACCGGTCGGCCGAAAGGTATTGTGCATCTGCAACATGACATGGCCTACACCGCGGCAAGTTACGCCAACAGCGTACTCAAGTTGACGCCCGATGATATCTGTTATTCCGTTCCCAAAATATTTTTTGCCTATGGGCTCGGGAACTCTCTAACTTTTCCATTCAGCGCTGGCGCATGTTGTGTCCTGGTCCCTGGTCAACCGCGACCCGAAACGGTATTGGATACCATTGAAACCTATCGTCCAACAGTTTTCTTTGGGTTGCCGACCTTGTACACCGCTCTGGCGCGCGCGGCATCCGCTGTCGTCACTAATTTTAGTTCACTACGGCTATCGATCTCCGCGGCGGAAACATTGAGTGAAACGGTTTTTGACGAGTGGCGTGACCTTACCGGGCAGGAAGTTATCGAGGGATTGGGTTCGACGGAGTTACTCCACATTTATCTGTCAAATTCTCGAGAAAAAAAGAAACTGGGAGCTGCCGGCCAGCGTGTGCCTGGATACGAGGTTCAACTGCGTGATACTGACGGTGATGTGCTCGATGACAACGAAGAGGGCGTGCTTTGGGTGCGCGGTCACTCCAGTGCCCCGTTGTATTGGAATCGACCGAGTAAAACTGCTGAGACCATGCAGGAGGATTGGATCAATACTGGAGATCGTTTTTCGCGCGATGGCGAGGGTTATTATTTTTTTAAGGGTCGTGCCGACGATTTAATTAAGGTCAGCGGCCAGTGGGTTCACCCACTGGAGGTCGAACGCTGTCTGCAGACCCATGTCGGTATTGCGGAGTGCGCTGTCTTGGCCCATCGACTGGAAGATCAACGCATGACCCTGCGGGCTGTCGTGGTGCTCAAGAACGGTGCGCCTGCCAATGTTGAGTCTATGACGCGAGAGTTACAGGACTTTGTAAAACATGCGTTGTTGCCCTACAAGTACCCCCGCATCATTGAATATCGCGACCAGTTGCCGAAGATGGCAACTGGTAAGATCGATCGCCAGACTTTGAAATCGAGAGCACCTGGTTAGTGCGTGAGACTGACTTGGCTGGCCGTTGCGCTGTTTGTTGTGAGGCAGGGGATGGTTGATGCAGTACGCAAGTCCCTTATTTGTCACATCAATAAGGATGCATCTCCGGTTTGTGCTTTTCGAATGCTGTCAGCGATCCGTACCTCGCGCCGAAGATCGGTTCTTTCCTATAGGTTGACGGGCTAAGTGAAAAACGCGGTATACGCCCACATTCGATTGATATTCTCATGCTCAAGTGGGGTGCTGTCACAATGGGTTCATACCAACAGGAGCGCAAACAATGAGTTTCTTTGAAAAATGGGAATCCGCCATTACTAATAAAGACCTCGATGCAATGGTGGAACTAATGCATTCGGAATGGACGATGATTCTGCACTCAACTGGGAAGGTGTTTGACCGCAACGACTATAAAGAAACCGTTGGTAAGGTTGTAACTCAACTGATCAGAAAAGACGTTAGATGCATCTATGAAAATGATGACATTATGGTATCTCATTCGATAGTTACTTTTCCCAATGGCACAATCGACGGAGTGATGTATGTTGGTATGCTCAAAGATGGAAAGTTGTTTCGAACAGAAACGGGTTCGACACCTATTAGCAGGTAAGAGACTGTTCAAGTACCATCTTTGTAGTCACGATCTGACGAGTACTCTTGCACTAAGAAGGTTGAGGTGAGGACGTATCAAGTCGGGATACGTTGGGACGACAAAACGGTCTGATTCGCTGTTTTCAGGCGTCAGTAAAACAACCAGAAGGCCTTGCCCTTTAGGAGGAGCTACCATTAGTGGGCACTGGCCCTCTCGCCCCTGCTGTTATCATAAATGACAACTGACGCCGAGATTCCCTGGTCATATCCGGCCAACAGCGTTGTGGTCGTTGATACCCAATGACGTTCTGTGTCCGTCCATTTGCGCGATTACGCCAGCATCGCGTAAGCTCATTGCCGTGCGGAGGTTGCGCTACGTATCCGTATAACCTGTACATAGCGGGCATTTAACCTGACTCAATAAATGGGGTGTTTCTGATGCAGAATGATGTAATCGAAGCTGACACCAGTGAGAATTCTGAATTCGAGACCTATATTCGGGAAGGCGAGAGGGCAGCCTTGGCACTGCCTAATCGAGGACCGATTCGATTCGACGATGACGGTAACATTCATCCAGAGATCCTTTGCGGATTCGATAAGTTTGGATTTTATGTGCTGGAAGGCGTGCTCAGTCGCGTTGAACTGCACGATTGGGAAGCGGATCTGCAGGTGATCCGTCAAAACTTACCGATCCACAAAGATGCCCAAATAGATGCATCAGGAAGACCCGCTCTGGGCATAGACAGTATAGGCCCCTGTCTTGTTTGGGCTAAGCCGCTTAGTGATCCTTTGGGTGGCACCACACTCAGCGGGGGACGCCATCCGGTAAAGATGGAGGAACCCGCGTGGCAAACGGGCATGCCTGAGGAAATTGTTTATCTGATTATGGGGCCGCTGCGTTACTCTGACGCGCTCCTTCGTATTTCCGGGCATCCTCATTTGCTTGCCATTGCTGAGGCCATCAATGGGAAAGATTTTGTCCCATTCAATGAAGCCATGTGGATCAAGGAACCGGGGTTAGGTTCGTCTACTGCGTGGCACCAGGACGGTATTACCCACTGGAGTCATCCAGACTGGGATCAAGGCATACACGGAATGACCTTTCAGGTGCTGCTCTACGGAAGTTCTGGTGTAAATGGCTTATGGGTTCTGCCAGGAAGTCACAAGTCCGGCAAGATCGACCTTCAGGCGCTAGCGGAGGCCGCGGGTTCGGATCGATTGCGTGGTGCGGTGCCATACGTTTGTGCACCAGGAGATGTCGTTATACATAATCGACAGCTTGTACACGGTGCATTTGCAAACACCAGTAAAGACTCTCGAGTGTCATTCACATTTGGCACGCATAGAAGGTCTTCGATTCTTGATGTTGAGGCGGGGTTGCATAATACGACCGCCGTTTATGACGCGGCGCGGATACTCGAGAGATCTCGAATGATTGGTTATGCTATTGATGCCCGGAGACAGTATTTCCCAGAAGAAACTCCGTACTGTTATAAGCCATTGTTAGGTGTTGATGACGCGCAGGTCTGGTCCCCTGAGGCAAAAGCGCTGCTTCGTAATTACAACCTGCTTGATCTTAGTATCTAATTTGTTCGCAGGGTCGGTGGGTTTTGGAAGTCGTGAAACCCAGACAAGAAGGAGATCTTTCAATGCGTAATCAGTATCTAGAATGGCAAGTCAGCGTATGTGTGCTGTAGCAACTTCGATTCGTGAGGCCAATGTCACCACTGAGTAGAGTCGAACTGGGAGTCTCGTTATGGTACTAAGCCGGATTTTTGTAAGCGATTTACGTGAGCATAACGTCTGTTGTCGGCGCGTATTCGGAGTCGCGGAACGCGACAGAATAGGTCTCACCGAATAGATTCACCTGGCTTACCGCCGGTTGTGAGCGTGCGATAATCTCACCTCGGCGGATAACATACAACCGCGACGGTCGAAGGCGCAGGGCTTCGGCGGGATTCGAAGCTTGTAGAATAACCAGATCGGCATAACAGCCGGGGGCCAACCCGTAGTCTTGAAGTTGCAGGACTTTCGCGGCATTCGTTGTAACAGCAGCAAAGATTTTATGCACGTCCTCTTGCCCTGTCATCTGTGCAACGTGCAGCCCCATGTGAGCGACTTCAAGCATGTCATGGCTACCCTGTGCGTACCACGGATCCAGTACGCAATCATGCCCCATGGCAACATTGATGCCTCGTTCCATCATTTCCTTAACGCGGGTCATGCCGCGGCGTTTCGGATAACTATCCATGCGCCCCTGGAGGGTAATGTTGATCAGCGGATTCGCAATCGCATGCAGTTGGGTCTCTTCAATCATCGACAGCAACTTGCCGGCGTAATAGTTATCCATTGAATGCATTGACGTTAAGTGCGACCCCGTCACCCGGCCCTCAAGGCCCAGCCGTTGCGTTTCTGCGCATAGGGTCTCAACGTGACGCGAGTGCGGGTCGTCGGATTCATCACAGTGAAGATCAGCCATCAGTCCGCGACGTTCTGCGATTTCGCAAAGTGCCGTAACTGACGCGGTTCCGGCGTCTTGTGTTCGTTCAAAGTGAGGAATGCCACCCACAACGTCGACGCCTAAATCGAGTGCCTTATCAAGAAGTCGAGTTGCCTCCGGGTGCCTAAAGTATCCATCCTGTGGAAACGCGACCAGCTGTAGATCCAGGTAAGGTGCAATCTCTTTCTTGACCTCTAACAGTGAATGAACAGCGGTCAAAGCAGGATCACAAATATCGACATGACTGCGTATTGCAAGGTTGCCTTTGGCGATTGCCCAGCGGCACAGCGCATGGGCGCGGCGCTTTATGTCAGCGGCATCGATAGAGGGTTTGAGTTCGGACCAAAGGGCAATGCCCTCTAGCAATGTACCGCTTCTATTAACGCGCGGTCGGCCATATGTCAGAGTCGAATCCATGTGAAAATGACTGTCGACAAACGGTGATGTCACAAGACAGTTACGGGCATCAATTTCAGTCTTAGCCGGAGTTTCGATTTCAGGTGAAACCACGCTAATGCGACCGTCGTCGCAGGCGATGTCAACGCCCTGCGTCTCATCTGGCAGATTGGCGCTTCGAATAATCAGCTGGTGCATGGTGGAGAGTCTACCGGCACGGTATCAGCCAGCGACAGGCCCTGAATAATAGGGCAATGTGTCAATTCGCGGCTCATACTTCCCTTGTCTATGCAGTAGGCGAATATATTCAGCGATGTTCGCCATGGTCGTGATCCAGACATCTTCGCGTTTCACGATGTCGGCGAGCCAACGATCAACTTGGGACCAACGTCCAAGCCTTCCGGTGACAAACGGATGCCAGACAGGCACAAAAAGCCCGCCCCACTGATAGGCTGCATCAAATTCTTCGAAAAAACCCTGCAGCCCAGAGCTGGGTGCACGAACCGGCATCTCATAATTGAGGTCAGGAACATGCGCGAACGGTGGCCAATCATCGCAGCCCCAGTGGCTGGGTAATTCGACAAGTTCGTGTTGATTGGAAGACAGCAGATAGGGAATGTCGTCACCCATTAACGAGGCATCGTATTTGAAGCCGCGTTCGACCAGTAAATCAAAGGTGTGGTCGGAAAAATTGTACAGTGGCGCGCGATAACCTTGGGGTCTGACTCCTGCAATATCTACAATTGCGTCAATTCCGCGATCGATAATATCGGCCTGTGCTGCGGGTTCCAGGCCGATAGGGTTTTCATGCAGATAGCCATGATGCGCGATCTCGTGCCCGTCTGACACGATACGTCGAACAACATCGGGATACTGCCTCACACACCAGCCGGGGATAAAGAATGTTTGCTGTAGGCCCAGGCGTTCGTAAGTTTTAAGGATTCTCTCGATGGCAATCTCCGGCCCATAACGAAGCATGGAGATCGTGGATACACGACGATAACTGTCAGAAGGATGTTCCAAGTGGATCAAACTGTCGGCATCCATATCGAAAGTGATAGAGACTGCGCATTTGCAGTCATTCGGCCAGGGGGGTGGGTTGCGGATCATGTTATGGAGGGCAACAGGTGTGCATGTGCCAGGTCCCAGTTGATATACAGCGTGCTCCCTGGTTGTATATCGAGTTCAGAAAGCTCTCTTTGTTGTTTCTGTATTTTAAATTCCGATCCGTGTTCGCTTTCCGTCAGTAAGGTAACTACAGATCCGATAAATTCCTCGCTGATGAATTGGCACTTGAGTTCGTTTAGGCTGCCCGTTGGCTGCGTCGAAATGTTAACCAGGTCGGCACTGATGACGAAACTGACATGACTACCAACAGGGGGCGAAGGTTTATTTGTCTTGTTGCAGCTAAAAAGGCCAAGTTGACTGTCGATGACGATGGTATCACCGCTGTCCTTTACCGTGCCGCTGAGAATATTATTCGAGCCGACGAATTCTGCGACGAAACGGGTCTCGGGATTGCGATAAATTTGGCGCGGAGTGCCGGTCTGCTCAATTTGTCCATCATTCATAATGACGACGCGATCGGACATTGCGAAAGCTTCTGATTGACTGTGCGTGACGTAGATGAAAGTGATTCCAAGTTCTTTTTGTAAACGTGCCAGAACGCCTTGCATTCGAACCACCAGATTGGCATCCAACGCGCTCAATGGTTCATCAAGTAAGAGGATTCTAGGTTCCGTAACCAGTGAGCGTGCGAGGGCAACCCGTTGACGCTGACCTCCTGACAACTGTCGCACGTCACGGTTTGCAAGTTCCGCAATGTCGAGCCTCTCGAGCCATTGATTCGCCTTCTCACGACGGGTCGTGGGGCTCAGGCCACGCATTTTGAGCCCAAATTCGACATTTTTCTGAACATTAAGGAATGGGAATAGGGCAAGTGATTGCCACACCATTGGGGTATCGCGTTCGGACGCGCTGACTTCATTCATGCGAGTGCCGGCCAGACGGATTTCACCGTTGTTAGGTTCTTCCAGACCGGCAAGCATTCGTAATGTGGTTGTTTTCCCACATCCCGAAGAGCCCATGATGGCGAGAAATTCTCCCTCGCTAATGGTGAGGTGCAGGTTACTCACCGCAACAACATCACCGTAATGTTTTGATACATTGTCAAATACAACCAGTGGTTCTGTCATTGATTTTTCCTGCGCGTGACAACCCCTGTCAGAGATTTCTGATCAGATGCCTTCGTCATATAAATAATCTGCGCGAGAATAACCAGTGTCATCGAAGTAATAAATACTATCGAGCCGATCGCGTTGATCTGGGGATCGGTATTGCCCTGTAGGATCTCAAGGATAATGACCGGTACAGTCTTGTTAAGTCCTGAGACGAACCAGGAAACTGCAAATTCATCAAAAGAAACCGCGGCAGTCAGACAAAATGCCGAAACGATTGCTGGCGCGCAGAACGGGATGATCACTTGGTGCATTGCACGCCACTCACTGGCGCCCAGATTCCATGCGGCTGATTCCAGATCCGGATCAATTTGTGATAGACGCATGCGGATTACTGCCATTGCGAAAGGTGAACACAACACAACGTGACTGACAATGATGGAATAGATTTCTCCTGACATATTGATTCTGGAGAGCAGCGCCAGCATGGCAAGGCCCATGATGACCAGTGGAATCGTTGGTGGCAGTAGAGCGAGGGCGAGGTAAATACTCTTGCCTCGAAAGTTAAACCGATAATCCGTATAGGCCGTGCAAAATCCAATGAAGGTTGATAGCACCGCGACTGATGCGGAAACGATAGCGCTTACGCCAAAAGCATCCCAGACATCGGAGTCGCTGAAGATGGTTTGGTACCAGTGAGTAGTGAAGTGACCCAATGGAAGGCTGGGAAAGCGATCCGAATTGAAGGAGAACACAAAGCTTGTGATGATGGGCAGGAAAACAAATACAAACACAGCACAAACATAAAGATGAAGAAACAGTCGCAGTATGCGCTCTCTAGTCATGAGCGTTTCCTGTAGGCGGCTGTCACCGCGGCAAACGCAACGCACAGCAATGTGACAATCATGGTGATAGCCACCACAGCGGCGCGCGGCCACTGTTGGCCTGACTTGGTGGTGTCAATGATCAGGATGCTGAGCGTCGGCGGTTTTGATCCACCCAGATAATAGGGGCTGACAAAATCGCCAAAAGATAAAATGAAAGTAAATACGGCGGCAATAATTATTCCGACTTTTGCAAGGGGTATGATTACCGAGAAGACAGTCCGTAGACGTCCGCAACCCAGGTTATGTGCAGCCTCGACCAGATTGCGATCCACATTCGCGAGTGAAATCAACTGGAGCACTACTGCGAGTGGTAGACAAAGCGTGAGGTAGCCGACCAGGGTGCCAACAGGTGTGTTGAGCATCGGGTAGGGCCCGAAGCCGATCATCCCAATGAGCTTGTTGATGACACCATTTTGTCCCAGGAATATCTGCCACGAGTAGATCCTCACCAGGTAACTTGTGAAAAAAGGAATGATCAGGAAGAACAAGGCCCAACGGCGTACGTTGGCGGATGTCTTGAATGCCAGAGCAAATGCACAAGGGAATGCGAGAACACTCGTCACGATCGTCGCGACGCTCGCATAGATCAGCGTTCGCCAGTAGGCATCCCAGAAGTAGCCCTTTGAATACATTTTTTCCCAGTTGATCGAGTCAAAGCCAGGTACCATGCGGTAGTTCTTAACCAGCCAGAAACTCATCAACAGCAGGAACATCAGAGGGAATATAAAAAAAACCAGCTGCCACAGGATCATAGGCATGGCCCATGTCAGTCCGTAGACTGACACGTTACGTCGTCCCGTCAAATGGCGCGTAATGGTGGTGCCGGGCAAATCAGGCATTGCATCGGATCACTTCATAGATTCGCCGACCAGTTCCCAGCCTGGAGTGCCCCAACCTATCGAAGTCTCGAGAAAGGCACGACCCGGGCCGGCTGTGCTTCCAGCCCGGGTCATTCTTGATGCTCAGGCGTTTTTGTATTCCGACCAAAAGTCGTTCCAGTCCTCGAGCGACTGCTGTTTCGGTACCCCGCGAAAGTGGATACGGCCGTCGCGTAGGTCATCGATACAGTTCGGTCCGTCAAATATCATCCGCTGTCGTTTCGCCTCAGCCGGGTTTGCCGCGTTGATCGCCTTCCAGCCACTCTTGTACGGCGACATTCCGGGGTAAGCCGCCATCTGGATAGATCGCACTTGGCCTGCACCAGAGGTGATGTAGCGGACAAACTTCTTTGCGAGATCCTGTTTCTTGGATCCTTTGCCGATCGAATAGGACTCAGTCCACTGAATGCCACCCTGTTTGGGTACGACAGAATCGACTGGGGCACCGTCTTTTTGAACAACGCCCGTAATCCAATCACCAATCCCGCACATGGCATCAATTTCACCATTCTTTAGAGAGGCGAATGTTCCACCGTAATCAAAATAACCACCAACCTGGGGTTTGAGTGACAGCGTTGTCTCCTGCAGTTTTTTCCACTGGCCATCATTGATATCAAATGGGCTCGGCTTGTCGTTTCCATCACGAAGGCTCAGGCAGCCGAGATTGGGAAGATGCCAGTCAAAATGACCGACCTTGCCAGTTAGCTTTTTGTCCCAGAGGATGTTGTAGTCCATCGCTTCTTCGTGGCTGATCACAGTAGTATTGAAAGACACGCCAAGATAACCAAATCGGACAATCACCGAGAATAGTTTTCCATTTTTCCAGTGTCCAGGAAAGTTTGCGTATTCGTCGTAGAGGTCGTCCATGTGATATTCGTTGGGGTTCATCTCCTCGATGTACCCGGCCTCGTTTAGGAGTTGCACGAACTCTCCGTCGGACAGAATTAGGTCATAGGTCCCTGGTGGTGACTGGGAGATCAAGGCCAACATATTATCGCCGCCGGCATAATATTTGGCTTTAATCTTAACGTTATGCGTTGCCTCGAATTCCTTCACCATGTCCGGCTCGCCGTGGCCATACCAGGCAATCATGTTGAGTTCAGTAGCGGCCTGTGCCCGTGGTGGAACGAGTATTAGTGGTGCACCGAGTGCCGTGGCCGCGGACGCGGCACCGGCCCCCTTGATGATTTTTCTACGGGTTAAGTCTGTCCGCGTGGCAGGTCCAGTTGGTCGATTTTTCCTCATCGTATATGGCTCCGTTATAAGCTTTGGGTCGAGTTATAGTGCGCATGCCGATATTCCCTGTTTTCAGAGTGGACAGCAATGGAAAAGTTCGAATCGACTACCGAGGGCGACAGCCGCCACGTTGTTGTAAGGTCACTGGAGACATCCGATGCTCGTGTTAGGCATTCGGCGTCAATAGCTTACAGCGTTATTGTGAGATCAAATCTGTGGAATAAAATAATTTTGGGCTGACAGGAGCGCCCCGCTTATGCCTGTGCTTTAAGCCAAAGGTTTTATGATGACTCCTATGCCGTCCACGATGACCTACATGTTGCGCTCTGAGTTCCACCGCTTGTTCAAGTGTGTCGGTCCGAGCGTGCTGCCGGTTATCCACGTGCAGGAGCTTGGGCAGGTTCGTCGTAACGTTGAAATAGCGATTTCGCAGGGCGTTCAGGGTGTTTTTTTGATTAACCATGATTTTGGCGTTGAACCCTTTATTCCTATTATCACGGAGCTTCGTGAGTTGTTTCCTAACCTTTGGCTCGGTGTTAATTTCCTTGCGGTTACCGGCAAGGATGCTTTTCTACGTTTAGGGGATCTTCAACAGAATGGTATCCCGGTTGATGCCTACTGGGCTGACGATGGGTGCATCGATGAACGCAAGACAGATCAGGTTGAGGCATTGGAGATCGCGGATGTTCGTGCGGCCAGTGGATGGAATGGAACGTACTTTGGTGGTGTGGCATTTAAGAAGCAGCGCACGGTAAGCACCGATGGTTACGGAACGGCTGCCACTCGAGCGGGACAATGGATGGATGTGGTTACAACGTCAGGTGTGGCGACCGGCAGTGCTGCGGAGCTTTCTAAGATCAAGGCGTTCAGAGAGGCTTTGCCAGAACGCCCACTAGCGATCGCATCGGGGGTGACGCCGGAGAATATTCATCTTTATCGTTCCTTGGTTGATGCCATCTTGGTTGCGACAGGTATTAATTTCCCGGGTGACTTCTACAACATTGATCGGTCGAAGCTTGCGCGCCTCATGAGTGTCTGTAGAGAGAGTCAGGATGTGCTGGACGGTAAAAAGGGTTCGTCGGCACGAAGTCAGCGCTGGTATCTCAACAACATGGCTCCTAACGTCAAAGGCGACCAGTTTGCGTGGCTCGATCCGTCGGCGGCATACGTCAACGGACAATCGTTTAACGACATGCTTGATGATCTGCTGGAGCCATTCGATCCCGATGAGATAGACGTTGTGGCGGGGATTGACGCGGCGGGGTTCGTGCTGGGTGGGGCGATTGCCGCGCGCCTTCGCAAGGGGTTTCTGACTATACGAAAAGCAGGCAAATTGCCGGTTCCTGCAGATCAGATTGAATTTGTTAACTACACCAAGCGGACTCAGTCGATGGAGATGCGCAATCCTGGGATGCGCCCGGGCACACGGGTTTTGCTCGTAGATCAATGGGTGGAAACAGGTGGCACGATGGGTGCCGGTATCGAATTAATTAAGCGTCAGGGAGGTGTTGTCAGCGGAATTGCAGCGGTTTGTATCGAAGACACGCCAGCGGGCAAACAGCTTCGTGCGTCCTACAAGTGTGCAACTGCGGTGCAACCGGGGAGCGATTACCAGGCCCAGTGTAACCTGCAATACCTGGATTTCTTCAATGATTTTGACTGGGAAGGAGTGCTGCCGTAGCTTCGTTGATTTTTCCGTGTGGGCGCTGACCGGTTTCGTGCGTGCCCAGGATGACAAAAACCAATGGCAAAGCGGATAGTTAGTTAGGGTTTCATGAAGATACATCAACGATCGTGTTAGCGGTCGGTGCGACTTGAACTGCACTCGCGACGCCCGCTGTATAGCGGCAGAGGTGTCCCAGACAACTCGATAAAACTGGGACAGTGAATCCGCTCAAGTATGTGGGTTTGCACGCCACACTGACGCTCTGTGTCTACCTCATGTTATTCTGCGATTTGGCGACCACCCTGCAAATCAGGCCTCGTCCGCACTTCGCTGTCCGCAGAAGTAACCTACGCCAAAAGTGTTCGTCGAAAACGTAATCACACTGCCCTTAGGGAAGTAAAACAAGTCGCCTACTTTTGTAGTGACGGTGTCACCCGAGCCATCGCTTATCTGAAATTCTCCATCGATGATTAACTTCATTTCTTCGTAGGTGTAGGTGTAGGTAATGGGGTCACCTGCCTCCAGGCGAAATAGGCCAACTGTTATGGGTGCTTGCTCATCGTTGGACACTGCAAAATCTTTGAGATAGGCGTTATTGCCAGCAAAGAGTGGTAATTTGGCATCGGTGATCTTGCCAATGTGGTTCATCTTAATCATCGCGGTCTCCCGACGGGTCTAAGTGGTGTCTCCAGTTTGCGGTTACAGAGAATTGTGAGTGCCATCACACAACGGTTTGTTCTTACTGTGCTTGCAGCCACAGAAAAAGATCTTTCCAGATGCTTCAGCTTGGTACTTTACAGGTGTAAACGATGTCGATTTGTGGGAGCCGTCACAGAAGGGTTGTTTGCTGCTGAGACCGCACTGGCACCAGAAGTAGCTTTTACCGGCCACAACTTCGATGCTGTAAGGTCTTTTTTGGGCAATCGTAGGCGTATCGCTCATTTTGTGTTCTCGATGTGTTGGTCGCGCAAGTTTGCAGGACATAAAGAGTGTGATCAAGAGGAGGCCTATCGATTGGAATCGAGTTAACGACGGCGAGCGTATGAAAGCACGAACACCCCAGAAAACCCGCTCACCCTGGTGCGCCCACTGCATGCAGTGACTCCCCAAGTTGTAATTAGAAAAGACACGAAGGCACATCGGTGCGATACGCTCGACTGTGTGGTGTTATCTTCCCTGAGAAATTTGAGCAGCCTATAGTGGAGTGATGAAACGCCTTCTTCCAATGCTGGTATTGTTGCCGGCATCGACAACGGTCGTTGCTGCCGAGCCTACGTTGCAGACCCAGCTCTTTGCAGATCCTGCGCGCGATTCTTATTAACTTTGGCGGAAGTGTCAGCAGCGCTTACCGCATTCAGTGGTATTGCCGTGGTGGTCGGGCGAAGAAGTGTTGGTCGATGGACGCGATCTGATGTAGTCAGGTTTACCACTATGCTTGTTAATGGGGTAATGGCTGTGTTGTTCTGCTTGATGCCTTTTTTGTTTTTTGAGCCCGATGTTAGTTCCCTCGAATCTGATTGGAAAACGTTACTTATTATTGTTGGGGTAACCGGGTTGTTCGAGGTTCAGTGGAGGATTCGAGTAGCGTGGGTGGCGATAAGAAAGCACGTCGATGAAGATTCCAACTTGTTATCACTGGTCCATGTATCAAGTGATATCCTGATATATGCGACACTCTTTGCTCTTGTGTTTAAACTATTTGACGTGCTTCAATTTAAAATGTTGAGTTGGATTATTCTCTACCATTCAGCATGTGCCATTTACATTTTTCTGCGAATGGTCAGGCATGCTGGTTTTGAGGTGGTCGATAATGACGGTTAATGTCGGACTAGAGAGTCCTCGTCGTGTAGGTCAAGTGGTTGTAATAAAACCGGTAAGAAGTTTTGCTTCTGACAATCTAAAAAGGATAAATTCGTGAAACTAATGAGTTTTCTTCGCCTGGGCCGACCAGGATTTGGTGCGGTAGTAGATCACGGCATCATAGACCTCACTGCTATGTTGCCGGGCCAGCCCCGTTGTCTAAGGACTGCGATTGCACACGGCCAATTGGCAAGTGCGATGGATTGCGTTGAAGGGCGTGCGCCCGAATTTTCGACTGCCGATGTCACTTTTCTGCCACCGATCACCGATCCCTCTAAGATCCTGTGCGTCGGGCTAAACTATGCCAAACATCAGGCGGAAACGGGCCGACCTGATGTTGATCATCCCACCATTTTTACTCGATTCGCCGACTCACAGGTCGGACATCTGCAACCAATGATAAAGCCCGATCAGTCGGCACGTTTCGACTATGAAGCCGAGCTGGCGGTCGTTATAGGGCAGGGAGGTCGATTTATCTCCGAGGACGATGCGTTATCGCATGTTGCTGGATATGCCTGTTATAACGACGGTAGCATCCGTGATTGGCAGCGCCATACCTCGCAATTCACACCCGGAAAGAACTTTCCGGGAACAGGCGCTTTTGGTCCCTATTTGGTTACGCCGGATGAGGTCGGGGATTATAGAAAACTGCCAATTGAAAGCCGATTGAATGGCGAGGTTATGCAGAAAGCGACCTTGGCAGATTTAATTTTTCCGATCCCACGTTTGCTCAGTTATATCTCAGAATTTACAGCGTTGTCGTCAGGTGATGTTATCGTCACTGGAACACCAGGTGGTGTGGGTGATCGCCGAGAGCCGCCTGTTTACATGGTGCCGGGAGATGTGATCGAGGTCGATATCGGGATAGTGGGGACTCTTGTCAATCCAATTGTGTCAGTAGCCAATATCTGAGTCGTTCGGAGACTGCTTGACCAAAGACAGGCTGTCAATACAGACGTACTCGTAGTTGGGATAGTCTCCGAACATATTTCACCAGAAACACTAAGCAGGAACTGGAAGGGTTCTCATTACCCAAGAAGTAGCTTCTCGTCAATCGGTTTGAAATGCGTTGCTTCGGCAATCAGGGAATAGGCGGTTGAAGAAGGGACCCCATATATTTCGGTGTCTGTCTTAAATTTAGTTTTAATCTCCTTTATCAATAAATCGAAATCACCGTCACCAGATGCCAGTACGACAATGTCGGATTTTTGCGCATATTCGATCACATCAATTGTGATGCCTACGTCCCAGTCCCCTTTTGAAGAACCGTCGCGTCTTTTAATGAATGGCTTCAGTTTGACGTCGAATCCAATCGCTCGAAGAATATTTTGAAATTCTTCCTGTTTCTTGTCTCCGCGAGATGTCGCGTAGGCCCTCGCTATTACAACCTGCCTGCTTTGAGTCGCCGCAGTCCAGAATTTGTTGTAATCAAAATTGCGTTGATACACTGATTTTGTTGTGTAATAAATATTTTGCACATCAACAAATACCGATACTTTTTTCATAATGTTTTGCTTCGTGTATCAGCCTTTAAGCCACTTAAAGCGTTATTTAATCATGTTGTCGCTGTATTTTGGTTGTCCCACCTGGGACTTTGCCAGCAAGGCTTATAAGAACGTGCTCTGTCCATCGTGCCCCTCCAAGGGTCAAATTAGGTAATCGCAAAAGAACCTCACGGATGAAAAAACCTGGTCGGGGTGGGAGGGTTTGAACCTCCAGCGTTCGCCTCCGAGGGCGGTTTTGCAAGCGCTAACGACGTTAAATTAACAATTTACGCGCACCAATGCTGCAAGTAAGTCACCCCAGCGGATAAAACGGAGGGGTAAGAAACTGGAGTTGGTCCGTTTGGGGCTACGCCGGACCATTAACGTAGGTTGCAGTATATGTCGTTTTCAACTCCGCGGTTCACACGGTTTCGCGCCATTGTCTTCGCATGTCTAGGGGCACATAGTGGTGATATAAAATGCTTTGGAATCGCTTCGAAGCCAACGATGAAACGAATAATACTGGGTGTTGGATTTCTGTTTTGAATGTGCTTATCTTGCCAGGTGGGTGCGTTTGTTGCAGATGATGTGAAGCACCTGATGGAAACTAAAGATTGTCACGACATGTGATTTGAGTGGGGCAAATCCATCTAAGAAAAATCAGAGCACAGCCAAGATGAAAGGGGTAAATCTGTATCGGGTAGTGTGTTCAGGCACTACGATGGCATGGGGTCAAGTTAACGCAAGGTGTTAGTGGAATCAGGGAATTGTGGAAAGATGATATCGTCAACAATGTTAAGAAGTTCTCTGTGTTGATGGAATAGTTGAAAAGATCCTGTCACTAACGTATCCCTCTGCGTATTCCTTACTCCGGTAGGTTTGGTAAATTAAAAAAGGTTAACCAAGATAAAAATGAAAAACAGTTTTTCTGGCGATACGCCACCGGAAAAAGTTGCTGCCGCGATAGCGGAGGATGGATATGCTGTAGTACGTGACGCGGTTGGCGCCGATACAGTGGCCGCCGTAAAAGCTGATCTGGCACCTTATTTTGAGAAGGCGCATGACGGGCACGAAGAGTTTTATGGCAAGCTGACCAAGCGCTTTGGGGCGCTGCTTGCGAAGTCAACGGCGGTTCAGTCGATGTTGATTCACCCTACGGTATTAGCAGTAGCAGATGATGCTTTGTTGCCGCACTGTGTCCGCTATCGCGTGCACTATACCGGCGTAATGCACCTCGAGCCGGGCGAAACCCGTCAGGTGTTGCACCGGGATATCGGTATCTACCCGATTGCGAGCCCGTGCCCCCCGTTGACCATCGCGACAATGTGGGCTCTCAGTGATTTTACCCGCGAGAATGGTGGCACTCGCCTGGTGCCGAGATCCCATCTTTGGTCCAACGAGCGAATGCCGAAACCAGAGGAAGTCGTGGCCACTGAGATGCCGGCTGGTTCAGTTTTGATTTACACAGGGAACACTATCCACGGTGGGGGAGCGAACTACTCGGACAGTTCGCGTAGTGGTATTGCCTTGCATTACAACTTGGGTTGGTTGCGACAGGAAGAGAATCAGTATTTGGCTGTGCCCCTGGAGGTCGCTCGACAGCTGCCGGATCAGATTCAGGAACTCATTGGTTACGCGTTAGGGTCGAGCAGTCTCGGTGTCGTTGACCATATGGATCCTAAAGACTATCTGCACGGGATGCGTGATCAAGCACAAAGTGATCTTTGTCCTCCGGAAGTAGCCAAAAAAGTTGAAGCATTGTTCCGTTTCCATGTGAGTCATAGTGAAAGAGGACTGCCAACCTACTACGACGTTGATACCGATTAGTATCAGTCGGTGATCTTTGTAATGGAGAAACACCGATTGAATGGGTGGGCGCAGCTGACGTTGAATTAGTAAGTCTTGCCGCGTCAAGTCGGTTTTTAAAACGCTGGATGCGTTAACTCAACCGCTTATGCACGCTTATCCAGCGCGAATGAGACTAATATCGAGTGGAAAGGCCTGGCCTGGAGCTGACTGATTGAGGCCACATGCTGGCCCCACGAAGGGTATGAATCGTCGCATAAAACATCGTGATGATCCAGTAACAGTGTGTCAGGACCTCGATCAAACCACGATTGCGCCTCTGGCTAAGATACAGTAATCGGGCGAGAGCGGTCGCTCAGATTGAACGCGTGGTTCACTGGAATTAAGACGCAGGCTTAGCGGAGGTCGACGACATCGTACGAGTGATCTGACACCAGCGCAGTGTCTCCAAATCGCTGCAAATCATGATCAATGATGTCATAGTCATGTTCGTGAGCCACTACAAATGCGGTGATACCGAGGACGTCACGGTTGGTTGGATCAAGTATTGTGATGGCCTCATTGAGTGCAACCCGTAGTCCATCGAGCATGGACGGTGAACTCCTCATCGCGGTGATTAATGGAAGACCCGGCCGATCATCGGTCCGTGCCACTACCTTGAGTGACTGTGCTGTTGAATCGAAGCGTCTTGCCAGAGCCCAACTTACACAGTCGATAGCGGCGATGTCCGCAAGGCCAGTTGCGACTGCGCGTACAGATGCCCTGTGACTGCCGGTCGTGATGACGTTAGAAAAAACAGCATCAGTTTTTGCTATTAAAGACAGCCATCTCTTTAGTGCCAGGCAGCCAGAATAGGATGACTCATGATTGATGGCAGCTCGTTGACCACGTAATGCGTTGAACTTTTCGAGAGTGAATGTGTCACGTGCGATGATCACGCTGTGGTAATCGCCGGAGGGTGACTGACCCCGCCAGGAAAAGCATCCCAATACGGCGACCCGGCCACGTAACTCCTGGATCAGAGGCAGACCACAGGTCTGGCTGAGTAATAACCGGGGCGAAAGCCACCCGAATTCAGGTGTCTGTTCGCGGTCCAGTGTCTCGGGTGATGCAATGCCTTGGCGCTTCAAAGCGTAGTGTATGCAGGACCACAAGGCGTTGGTCGCCACGCGTGTCTCGATCCAGTCGTACATAGGTAATTGGACAAGACCGGTTGTGTTCTGAGAGGGCATCATACGGTAGTGATCAAGGACCGCCATACCAAACTGTAATCCCTGGGTAATGATTGTATCTGTACCGAAACCATAGATCTTGCTTATACTGCAACTATCGATCCTCGTGCTTGGATGGTCAGATTGCTATAGGATGAGTTGCCCCATGAAGTCGTGGCTCTTTATTACGTAACATGTGTCATTGAAAACGATAATTTCCTATATTGTTGGTCTGGTGGTTGTTTCCGCGATGGTAATAGTGTCTGTAATTCCGTGGCCTTCTACCGCTTTTATATTGTTAGGCCTATGTAACTCGTCGATGCAATATATCGCTGGAGAGTGCTCTGTTAATACTTTCAACTGGGATTGGTGTGCAACGGACAAGTTTGTGCGCCAGATGCGATCGTCAGAATGCACCGCTCACGGTGGGAGGTTGTTCTTCAGTGAGGCACAGGCGTTAGAAGTTCATCAGCGGCTTGCATTGCCTACTGCAAAATGAAGTCTTTCAAGGGTCACGATACTGTAACTTATCCTACCTCAACTTCCTCGCAACATCCTCTGCCCTAAAGTGTATGCAGTGCATCGACATGTGCGGATCTTTCTTCCCTGAGCATTAGTTCCGGAATGGTAGTTCGGGAATAGATAGAAAATCTAACCCATTGTTGAGCAAATATCGTTTGTCAGGGTCGGATGCGATGGGCATAATCATTCCAGCGCTACCCGTTGGGGTTGCGTGTCCTCCTAGGAAGAGCCCCGTTATGCGGGGTTTTTCTTTGCCTGAGACGTTCTCGATAGCCTAGCTGTTTATCCCCAAAAATTTATAGTGTTATAGCGCTAGAATCAGCGCTTAATTTCTCAAATAACATTAAGGCAAGTGCAATGGGGGTGTCTGGAGATTTATTATTGACGGGTTTGTCTTGAGAGGGGGTATATGTCCCCCTCAAGTCGGTACAACAGTGTCCCTATTGTCAAGTTTGAATGCTTCATTCCAGTGATCGAGTGCCACGGAAGTTAGCCGTAGCTTTTTTCCATGGGGGCGATTCCTTTCCTTCGCCACTTGGACTATTTTTAGGGGAGGTTCCGCAACTGGGTTACCTAAACAAACACAGGAGCAATGATATCATTGGGCGCTACCGTTACCGCTGCTGAGAAGCGCCCAACATCACAGTTAGTCCTGGAAATTTTATGCAATTACTATCAACGTTCCGGAGTTTCATTAACCTTTGTCTTTTCCGGGAGCGACCTGAAAATCTGCCGGCGTCAGAGACTCTGTTGTTAGGTGTCGCCGCTTTCTACGTGTTGGTCCAGGTGATATCCCAGCCGTTATCGGATCTTCCGACCAAATTTTTAATTTTTTCCGCTAACGCGCTATTGCTCGGGGCAGTATGGTTTTTTATTTTGCGATTACGCCAGTTGGCAACTCGCTGGAAACAGACTGCGACTGCTATGTTTGGCTCGCTAGCCCTAACCAATCTGCTTGCCTGGCCCTTCAACTCAGATGCAACTGAGAGTGTGCTCGCAGTGCAGTCGGCGATGAGTGACCCGGCTTTTGCTGGAGACTCGCCCGCCGGCCTTTTTATGGGCCCTGTCCTTGCTATCACTGCTATCTTTGTCTGGCAGTTATCAATTCAGGCGTCGATTCTGAGGCAGGCGATTCAAGTACACCCCGCCTTCAGTTTCATTATCGTCATCGGTTATACGCTAGTAATCAGTGTGGTCTTAAGCGGGCTACTCGGTCCGATCTTCCGTTAGAGTAAACGGGTTTTAAACCTATTTACTCGGTTCTGGCGCAAACCCGTGAGGAAACCTAGCACCCATCGGCTTCTGTCGTTGGTGTTTAGTGTTGGAGCTGAGGTCGGAATTATCGATGCCGGCAGCGGAAATCGTTACACCGGCGATGTGGTATAAAAAAGAAGAATACTACGCAACGGGCGAGCTTATGAATAGGACAGTATGGTCAAAGATAGCAGGTTTATTAAACACGTTTATTGATCCCCCATGGTTCCCGTTCTTATTTATTATCGGTCTGGGCGTATTCTGTAGTCTCGCCGGAACTGGTGGTGGTTGAATTGAGAAAATGAAACTGTTAGCGCGATGTAATGATTCTGATAATGCCGAATACCACACCGCGCGAACCGATTAACTGATATGTATGACGACTGCACTGGCATGGGGCGCATGTCTTCATGCATTGTGGATCAGTCCAATGCCACCAAGTTCACTGTGTTGGCGGAGTGTTTGCAGTAATGTAGGAGTTGTCTTGGGGCATTATTGAGTGAAGGTAATTGGGTTGGGCTTTAGAAGGAGTCAGCACTATGCCGTATCCGGGTGATAAAGCGCACACGCTTTCGATCGCAGACTTTCAAAGTAGACTGACCGTGGCTGCAAATAATGAAGCCGTTGCGCAATTTAATCCGTCAACGGAAATTCAGAGGCTCAATTTAAGATTCGATATAACCAAGCTTCGTTCAGCACTAGCAGAAGTGGAGCAACGGAAAAGCTTCTCCGATGAGGTGTGGGGGGTCATTCCCCTGACTCAACGCCCCGGCCATAGCGGGTCATGGTCTGACAACGATCTTTCAGGCCGCTACTACATGCGGACCGATGAGCGTTATGAGGAAGCAGCGTTTGAAGACTACGTCGATGAAGCAGAATTTTCAGAATTTGTACCTGACCTCGCAGATACGTATTTTGCTCATGTTCACGAAGTTCTCACGCGTCACATGGAGATTGGCCGGATGCGACTGTTACGTAAGGTGACTTACAGCGCCAATTCGTGGCACCGTGACCCCGAGCCTCGAATTCATATTCCAATTATCACGAACCCGGGTAGTTTGTTGATCGTGAATCATCACTGTACGCACTTGCCCGCAGACGGCCATGTTTATTTCACAGACACACGTGCTTATCACATGGCAGTCAATGGTGGGCCCCTGCCGCGGGTACATCTTACTGCCGCTCTGCCTGAAGGGTTCTTGTAACTGTTTTTTTGCTTCCTCGCTAAACACTTTGCTTTAAGGTGTCCTAACCAAAGCGCTTCCCAGCGCATTTCCAAGGGAATATAGTGGGGTACTGAAACATCTTCTTCCAATCGTGTTGTTGGTGTTTGCTGTTGGGGTTGGTGTGAGTACGATTTAATTTAATAATTACGGTGGACAAGTTGAGTTCATAGGAGTCGACTTCATGTTTTTTCCTACTTCGTTAGTTGGGAGTTATTGCCAGCCGGATTGGTTAATAGATCGCACTAAACTGGCAGGTCGATTTCCTCCTAGAACACGAGCAAAGGAGCTTTGGAGAGTTTCAGAAGAATTTCTTCAACAAGCCCAAGATGATGCAACTGTTTTAGCCATCCGCGAGCAGGAAGAGGCCGGGCTGGATATCATCACTGATGGTGAGATCAGAAGAGAGAGTTACTCTAATCGCTTTGCCACTGCTCTTGATGGGGTTGATATTCATAATCCGGGAACGGCGCTAGATCGATCAGGACACCCGAACCCGGTTCCGCGGATTGCAGGAAAAATTAGTCGACGCCACCCGGTGCAAGTGAATGATTTTCTTTTCCTAAAAAAACATACGAATCGTCTCACGAAAGTCACCGTGCCCGGGCCGTTTACTATGAGTCAGCAAGCTCAGAATGACTATTATGAAACACTTGCTGACGCTGCGATGGATTATGCAGAAGCAGTAAGACAAGAAATTACTGACTTATTTTCGGCAGGAGCGGATATCGTTCAGGTGGATGAGCCTTACATGCAAGCTCGGCCAGAAGCGGCCGAAGAATATGGGCTTACCGCACTGAATGCAGCATTAGAAGGTGCAAGTGGGAAAACAGCTGTTCATATATGCTTTGGATACGCAGCGATAATCCATGAACGACCAGCAGGATATTCTTTTCTGCCGCAACTGAAACATTGCCACTGTGACCAAATTAGTATTGAGACGGCCCAATCCAACTTGGATACTTCTGTTTTAGAAAAGTTAAGCGGGAAAACTGTCATATTAGGGGTGTTGGATCTCGCGGATATGAATGTTGAGACTCCGGAAACTATAGCCTCACGAATTCGCAAAGCATTACCGTATATAGAGCCAGAGCGATTAGTTGTGGCGCCTGATTGTGGGTTGAAATACTTGCCTAGAGAAGTAGCGAG
>JYMV01042475.1_pt1 | contig 22507 bp, 18 predicted proteins | sample 338911 | NCBI WGS metagenome assembly JYMV01 (sample SAMN03354496, study PRJNA234377) | hydrothermal vent metagenome | biome: Deep sea; feature: Hydrothermal plumes at the Eastern Lau Spreading Center, Western Pacific Ocean; material: Seawater | place: Tonga | collected 2009 | depth 2000 m m
TCATACGTTGCCATTCTGTTAGTAAATCTGCTGGAAATCCGCCTTGTAGCACTTTAGGCCATTCTATAAGATTGACTACTGTAGATGGTGAAAGCATGTTTTTGCTGAGCCGTCGTTTTCGCCGATTGTTTCGGCAAATCTCATTCCAAAGGAAAAGGACAAGCGGAAACGATGGCGAGGAAGACAAAGTTCTTTGCCGCGATCTGTGTGGCGGTTTTGGTAGGCGGGTGTTCTTTTGTCCAGGACGGCTTATGGCCAATTCTGGGTGAGGATCCTGAGCCAGTTCGGACAGCTCGAGTACAAGTAGGGGGCTCATTGCCTGCTCCTCGGTCCTCCGTTGTTGAGGAATTAGCCGTGGCCGCGCCTGGCGGAAATGCGGTTGTTCAGGCGGCACCTGGCGCACCTGAGGTCGTTCCATTGCCTACACGCCCGTCCGAGAGCGGTCCTACCACGGGGACTTATGTTGGTGGCAAGATCACGACGCTAAAGGGTGAGTTGAATTTGCTCAAAGCGACTCTGGGCGCGCAGAACAATGAATTTCAACAACTGCTCAACAGTACGACGCAGAACTCCCAGCGTTATCATGCCGTGGTGGCCGCAATTAGTGCGCGCCTTCAGATTGGTACCACGCCAGGCAATCCAGTTTTGAATAGCCAATGGCAAAGTGCACAAACCGAGCTTGATCGGGTGTTTCAAGGTACGTCTAGGCTAAACGAGCTGTCGAATCGGATCGCTTCTAATTCGGCGCTTGCTAATTATCTGGTTGAGTCTACACGCGCAGCATACGGTATTCAGGGTGCGGTCGACGAAGATCATCGTCAGCTCTCAGTGCTTGAGGACGACGTCAGTCGCACGGTGGTATCGATTGAGCGCCTTTTAAACGAGGTGAATGAGACAATTACCCGACAAAATAACTACGCGACGGGAGAACGCCGTAGTCTCACTGCTCTCGCCTTGGCGATTAGTAATGGTGAAGCTTTTGGTCCAAACCTAAGCAGTTTCGCATTCAGTGAGGCAGTTCGCCTTGCCCACGCTGATTCTGGTTCGAGTGTATCGCAGGCAACAGCAAGCCGGGTTGGGAGGCGTCCACCGTTGGTGGTTATCCGCTTTGACCGACCCGATGTTGATTATCAGCAGGCGCTGTATACTGCTGTTAGTCAGGCTATTGAACACCGGCCAACGGCTTTGTTTGAAGTTGTAGCCGTAACTCCTAATCGGGGTGCTCCGAGCAACGTGGCGGTGAGTAGTGGCGGAGCAAAAAAGAGTGCGGAGAAAGTTCTACGCTCACTGATTGCTATGGGCCTTCCAGCAGCGCGGTTGAACCTCAGTTCATCAACTAGTGACAGCGCCTTCAGCAATGAGGTTCGTGTCTATATTCGGTAAGTTACCTTGAACTTTTGCAATTGCCTGTTAGGCGTATGATCATTATTCGGCTTGGAGGGTCGCTAGCCGCGTGGCGCTGTGCCTCGGTATTGGCTGCGGCGTTGTTTTTGATTGGTGAGCATTTGGTTTCGGCAGTTTCGGCCGCTGACCAGATTAGCTTGGATGCAGAAGATGGGGTCGAGATTCGCGACATCATCGGGCGCCAGCTAGAGGCTTTCAGAAGCGATCAAGCAGAGCAAGCATTTTCTTATGCCTCTCCCGGGATTCGGGCAAAATTTGGCAACCCGATCCGTTTTATGTCTATGGTGAAGCAACATTATCCGGCGGTTTATCGGCCACGAGAGGTTGAGTTTCTCGATTTGGTGAATGTGAAGGGCACTTGGGTGCAAGAAATTTTGTTTGTTGATGCTGGTGGTGATATATACGTCGCCCAGTATCCGATGGAACGTCAGGCTGATGGCAATTGGCTCATCGATGGTTGCATGCTGACCCGACAAGGGGATAAAAGCATATAGGGTCCGCGTTTTTGCAGAGCTCTCTTGACTTTTGTCGTTTTTTTATAGCGCTAAATTTGCACAAACTTCAGGGTTAAAGCGCTGGCAGAATTCCTGTGCAGCAGAAACGGTTCGGTGGCATGTGCTAAATCGCCGGCGGCATGACCGGCCAATTGTCTATCAATCGGGTTTTATTGACGGTTATAGCGGTTAATAGACGCGCAGGTGCGGTTAATTTCTCGACTGGGGCTAAGGTCTCCGCGTTGCAGAGTTCAATATATTCCGGGGGGGCACCAACTTTTTCAATTAGTTGGGTGTGTGCCTTAGCTAGCTCTTTAGGCGGCATGTGACCTGCCGTTAGCCGGGCTGCAGTAGTAGCGAGAATGACGTTGATTTGCGCGGCCCGGGCGCGTCCCTCTTCGTTTAAGTAAACATTTCTTGAAGAGATAGCTAGTCCGTCGGCTTCGCGCACTGTTGGCACCCCACATATTTCAATTGGTATATCGAGATCTTTCACCATGCGTCGGATCACCTGAAGTTGCTGATAATCTTTTTCTCCGAATACGGCGACATCGGGAAGGCATTGGTTGAAAAATTTAGCGCATACAGTAGCGACGCCGCTGTAATGGCCGGGTCTTGCGATGGCGCATAAATTTTGGGTCAGGCTTGGTACGTCGATTGTCGTCGAAAAGTTGCTAGGATAAATTTCGCCGACTGGTGGCAAAAACGCCAGGTCCACTTGGTGGGCTGCGAGTATGGAAAGGTCATTTTGCTCATCGCGGGGGTATCGTTCGAAATCGTCATCGGGTCCAAATTGTTTTGGATTAACAAAAATACTGACAACGCTTTTTGAGCAACTCTGACGGCCCGCTTCTATCAAAGCTATATGTGCGTTGTGCAAGTAGCCCATTGTGGGGACCAACGCTACTTTCTCATTTCGCCTGTGCCAGGCATCAACCCGTGCCCGTAGGTCGGTTGCAGTGCGGACAACTTCCGTCATGCCGAACAATTAGATGACTTGTCAGGTTACTTCCATCTCAATGTGCACAGTAATTCTGACCTAGTGATTGGTCAATCCAGCACCATATGATTTACAATTTTTACTTCGAAAATTTCAGTGCCGATTGCATTGCGGTTAATCTCGATTTACGTCAAAGACTCTCTAATATTAGCCTAGATTAGTTCCGACAGCGTGGGTGGTGCGAAGATGATAAATGCTGCAATGGCCGTGTCGAGACCGAAGACCAAACACGTCGCATGTCTTGTATTATCTGGGTCGCTGTGGACTTGGATGGCTTTTGCAGCTGAAGGCGGGGCACCAGAATCTTCCGGTGGGCATATGCCACAGGGTCTGGTGAGGGAGGGGCAGGAATTGATTGCTGTGGCCAATCCTCACGCTGCAAACTTGGGTGCGGCCATCCTACGAGCCGGAGGCAGTGCGCTAGATGCAGCCATCACGGCTCAATTAGTGCTTAATCTGGTTGAGCCTCAGTCATCTGGGTTGGGTGGCGGAGCCTTCTTACTCTATTTTGATTCTGCCTCCGGAGAATTGACTAGCTACGACGGGCGCGAAACCGCCCCGGCTTCAGCAAAGCCTAATATGTTTCTCGAGCCAGACGGCGCCTCGCCCGGTTACCTCGCGGCCTTGGTGGGGGGGAACTCAGTTGGTACTCCCGGGTTATTGCGTATGCTGGCGCTTGCACACGGGGCCCATGGGCGTTTGTCTTGGGCCGAACTATTTGTCCCAGCAATAGATCTTGCAGAGAACGGGTTCGCTATCAGTCCACGCCTCCATGCGCTAGCTGGAAAGGTCCCTACCCTCACACAGTTTAATATGACAGCAGAATATTTCTTAGCGTCTGATGGGCGGCCAAAAGCAGTGGGTACGAAGCTTGTCAACGGGGCCTTTGCCCAAACGTTGCGGGAGCTCGCCGCGGGGGGCGCGGAATTATTTTACCTTGGGCCAATTGCGCGTGAAATTGCCGAAACGGTCACTTTTGCGACAGTTAATCCGGGTGGGTTGACGGTTTCGGATATTGCTAATTATCGGCCAAGTATACGACCTCCGGTATGCGCTGATTACCGGGGCTTTCTCGTATGTGGTATGGGGCCACCGAGTTCTGGAGGGATTGCAGTGTTGCAGATCCTTGGTTTGCTTGCACATTTTGATATGGGTTCCATGACTCCGTGGTCGGTGGATGCGGCGCATCTATTTTTAGAAGCAAGTCGCCTGGCTTTTGCTGATCGTGCGCGATATGTCGCGGATCCCGATTTCGTTAGTGTGCCGGTAAAGGGGTTATTAGACGGAATTTATCTTGACCAACGTGCCGCTCTCATCAACCCAATGATTGCCAACGGCGCGGCCACACCGGGCTTGCCGCCTGGGGCCCAAGCTAGCTTTTTTGCGGACGATGATTCAGCTGAGCTTCTGTCGACCACGCATATCAGCATCTTTGACCGATACGGTAACGTCGCTTCAATGACAAGTAGCATCGAGTTTGCGTTTGGTTCAGCCTTAATGGTGCGTGGTTTTTTGCTAAATAATCAGTTGACCGATTTTTCTTTTACTTCTGTACGTGATGGTTTCCCCGTCGCTAACCGGGTAGAACCCGGAAAACGACCACGTAGTTCAATGGCACCAACGGTGGTTTTTGACGGAAGTGGCCATCCATTGTTGGCGATCGGTTCTCCAGGCGGCTCGCGTATTATTTGCTACGTAGCAAAGGCTTTGATCGGTGTGATTGATTGGGGTCTGGATCTCGACCAAGCGGTTACACATGCGAACTTGTGCAATCGGAATGGTCCTTCAGAGCTTGAGGCGGGTAGTTCTATGCTCGATCTAGGAGCATCCTTGGAAGAGCGCGGCCATGAAGTCGTTATACGCGAAATGAACAGTGGCTTGCATGCGGTTATGGTGGCAGGTGATAGTTTGGTTGGGGCAGCGGATCCTCGTCGTGAGGGCGCAGTGCGAGGCCGCTGAGCACGATTCCTGTAGACCTGTATATTTAATTTTAGGCTTATATATCGTGTATGGGGCGATCGGAAATGTGTGGCGAGCTTAAAGACTATAGTGGCAGTTAGTCCTTGTTCCTGCTATGGGCGCCTATATTTCTTGCTCTATCGGGTTTTTTTGGTGCGGGTAGCTTGGACCGTTGCTTGAAAGTGCAGTGTTGGTTACTTAAGTCCACGGCCAAGTAACTAAAGTCCATCGTTCAGACCCATCAAGACTGAGTCCCGTAAAAAGCGGGTTGCTCGTTTGGGGGCGTTGTAATGGCACGTTCATCTATATTTGGTAGTCCGATGTTGGTGGGATTTGAGCCGTTCGAGCGGATGCTTGAACAAATGTCTAAGGCTTCATCCGATGGCTATCCACCCTACAATATAGAGCAGCTCAACGAGCGTCAGTTCAGGATTTCTCTCGCTGTTGCGGGATTTGGGCCAGAGGAGTTGAGTGTAGTGGTCGATGATAGTCGACTAACAATTTCCGGACACCATCGTGAGGACGGACAACAAAGTTTTCTCCATCGGGGCATCGCGACCCGACAATTTCAGCGTAGCTTTTTGCTGGCTAACGGACTCGAAATCTCCGGGTCTTGGTTGGATAACGGCATGCTCCATATCGACATCGTGCGTCTTGATCCGGGGACGCGTGTCCGACAAATCGAAATTAGAAGCTCGCCAAAGAACGGTTCGCAATAAATACATTAGGAGAAAATTATTTATCCTGCAGCTAAGGGTATCCGGACGACGAAGCAGGCTCCGGACACCGTGGTTTTTTCGTTGTCCCTTGATGCTCGGTTTGAAGCCACTACACCTCCTCCATGTGCTTCCAAAATTTGTCTTGCGATGCTTAGCCCTAACCCTGAGTGATCGCCAAATTTCTCGCCCGCTGGCCGGTCACTGTAAAAACGCTTGAATACGCCATCGATGCTTCCCAGCGGCAAGCCCGGACCTTCATCCTCAACGAGGATTTCGGCGAATTCGTCTCGGTTGTCCAGTGAGATGCTAACTTTCCCACCGTCCGGGCTAAAACTGATCGCATTGTCCAGAAGATTTCGAAAGGCTTGAGCAAGTTGGCTTTCAATTCCTTGCACCAAAACTGGTTTTCTCAATTCCGAGATGAACTCTAAGTGCACTTCCCGCAAATCAGCCCGCGCGCCGTAAACTTCAACCATGGCACTGAGCATGTTTTGTAATTGGACAGGCTCAGTGAGGCCTCTTGCAAGTTCAGCATCCAAACGGGAGGCTGCGGAAATATCTGTGATCAACCGGTCCATCCGGCGGATGTCGTCGTTCAATATTTTAAATAACCGGTCACGCTTATGTGGATCATCAATGCTCTGGAGTGTCTCAGCGGCGCTACGCAGGCTGGATAAGGGATTTTTTAGCTCGTGCGCGACATCCGCGGCGAAACCCTCAACTGCGTCAATGCGTTCCCATAGTGTCTCAGTCATGCGACGTAGGGCCACACTCAGTTCTCCGATCTCATCACGCCGCGCCGATAGATTTGGAATCTCTTGGGCCCGTCCTAGATCGCGGGCAACGCGGTCGGCACTAGCTGCAAGCCAACGTATCGGGCGTGCAACAGAGCGTGCTAAATAAGTGGATAGCAGGGCTGTGACCAAAAATGCTAGCGCTGAAAGTAACAAGATTTGAATGCGCATAGACTGCACGCGCGCGTCTATACCGGTAGTGTCCGCGGTCAAAAGCAAAGCACCGACTACCTGTTTAAAACGCTGGACTGGTGCCGCGGCTAATAAAATTGCGCCCCCGTGCTCCAGTCGTTGGACACTAGCAGTCTTATCTCCGCTGAGTGCATTAGCTACTTCGAGATAATGGTTGGCAGTCTGGTCTGGGTATTCAATGTAGCGTTGCAAATTGGCACGTCCCCCGCGGTCCACCCAACGACTTAACTGGGAAAGCCATTGCTTTATAGCGCCAATCATAACTGGGGATGGTAATTCTTTAAGCCGCACTTCTGCGCCACCCACTGCGAGAAGGCGCGTATCCGCTATCAGTTGGCCGCTAGGATCGAACAACCTAGCGCGAAGCTTAATTGGTGGAACCAGCCGTCGAAGGACCTGCTGACTGCGTTTGGTGTCAATTTGTTGCGGCAGAATGGGGTCACGAGGGACGGCGCTTTCACCGAGGGCGGCAGCGAAAGCCTCCGCTTCGGTTTGTAGTGCGTCTAAGCGCTCGATCATTAAACCTCGCTGATATTGGGCAAGGTAAAGAATGCCTCCGGCTACAATTGCCAGCGCAACAATATTGATTGCAAGTAGCCGAAGAGTAAGCTTTGAAATCGCCGGTGACTTAGAAACAGGCCGCATCGCCATCGGGTGCGTTTCAACGGAGATACCCATATCTGCCTGATTTTGCTCGGTGTCAGGTGTCTTCTTTATACCGGTATCCGATTCCATATAGCGTTTCGATCTTTCCAAAATTGGGGTCGATAATACGGAATTTTTTGCGAATCCGTTTGATATGGCTGTCAATAGTACGGTCATCAACATATGTCTGTTCATCATATGCTGCGTCTAAAAGCTGGTCTCGGCTGCGTACGTGTCCTGGCCGTTTTGCAAGCGAGGAAAGAATCAGAAATTCGGTTACAGTCAGTGATACAGATTCGCCGCACCAAGTACACATGTGGCGAGCTGAATCCAGCATTAAGTCTCCGCGAGAGATGCTCTCTTTGGAGTTGTCAATTTCAGCACCCTCAGCCGTTAATAAGTCGATGCGTCTCAGTAGTGCCTTAATGCGTTCTATAAGCAAGCGGACCGAGAATGGTTTGGTGATATAATCGTCTGCTCCCATCTTAAGGCCGAGCAGTTCATCAATTTCATCGTCTTTCGAGGTAAGGAAGATAATGGGTAGAGACGACTTCTGTCGCAGTCGGGAAAGTAACTCCATGCCGTTCATGCGTGGCATCTTTATATCAAGCACGACCAGATCTACTGGATTTTCCCGAAGCCCACGCAATGCCTGCTCACCATCCTTGTACGTGTGCGCTTCAAATCCCTCATTTTCAAGAGCGATACCGATCGAAGTTAGTATGTTGTGATCGTCATCAACTACGGCAATTTTTGCTGGCACGCGAATGTCTCTCTCAATGCCTTAATGGCAATACTCGTAACATGAATATGTCTCACAAAGGTAGGATATGGTTGCCTCACTGTAAAATTTAAGTCTTGGCACTCTTTGTTAGGATTGGCAATTTTGGTTGCTAGCTGTGGTTTGACCATTAGATTAACAGTGCCTATCGTTTTTACTGGGTAATCGCAGTGTTAAGAACTCAGAATTTTTCACGACGAGTGCCAGGATGAGTTTATCGTCTCAATCAACTGTTGTTGCTGCTGGTGCGCGTGCTTTGGTTCGTCAATGTGATCGGGCGATACTATCTACGGCACAAGCTGATGAAGGTGGTTGGCCCTATGGATCCCTGGTCATGACTGCGTGTGACTACGAGGGAAAGCCGATTATGCTGCTTTCGGATCTTGCTGAGCACAGCAAAAATCTCAGTCAGGATGTGCGAGCTTCATTATTGTTTGATGCTACTGATGGCCTTGAGAATCCATTAACTGGTGCACGGGTCACTGTGATGGGACGTGCAGTTTTGACTAAAACACTAACGGATAGGGAGCGTTACTTGGCAAGACATCCGTCTTCTGCCGTATACGTAGATTTTGCTGATTTTAAGTTTTACTCCGTGGAGGTGACACGGGTTCACCAGGTTGCAGGCTTCGGGCAGATTGATTGGATCTCAGCTGAAGCGTTCCTGTGCGAAACTAGTCGGATGACGGAATTCGCCGCAGTCGAAGCGCAGATTATTGAAAAGTTAAATCGGGAAAGTATGGATAAGGAGTCACTTTATGGGAGTGTTTCCTTGGTTTTAGCAGGCGACGATTGGAGTTTTACGGGGATCGACCCAGAAGGCTGTGATCTGCGAGCAGGTAGTCGAGTTAGGCGGATTCTTTTTGATAAGCCTGTGACCGATTTGGCAAGCACTCTAGATGCGCTTAAGGAATTAGCTGGGCGCACGACCACTGCCTAGTTCAGCTCAGTTGATGATGCGGCGATGATCCAAATGGCTGGCATCACGGATGGTGTCTAGGGCACATTAATGACATGGCGCAGGGACGAAGGAAACCTGGTGTTAGTGCCAAGACTCAAACGATTCCCGTTTAAGGACTTCCAAAGCATGTTCTGTAAAGTGGGTCGAGTGATAAATAATTCAAAAGTTATATGCCTCCAACGTCGTAACGGATGATGAACGTGCCAACTCCTTCAGGCGATTTGTTGGCGCCGGTGCTCGCTGGTAAGGCGCGGGCGATTGCTCGTCTAATCAGTCGCGCTGAGATGGGCAGTCCGGAGTGTCTCCAGACGCTTGCAAAGATTTATCGTAGTGCGGGACACGCTCATGTGATTGGCATCACTGGTGTGCCGGGTAGTGGAAAATCCACTTTGGTGCGATCCTTTGCTCAGGCGGTGCGTCGGGAAGGTCGTACGATCGCCGTGGTAGCAATTGATCCATCCAGCCCATTTTCGGGTGGTGCGATTCTGGGCGATCGTATACGAATGCTTGAAATTGCGCGTGATCCGGGTGTGTTCATTCGCAGTATGGCGACGCGAGGAGTACTCGGCGGGCTCGCCCGGGCGGCACTCGACGCGGTAGACATATTGGATGCAGCGGGCTTCGATCTCGTTGTAATAGAAACTGTTGGTGTTGGTCAGGATGAGGTCGATATCGTTCAGGCTGCGCATTCGACAGTGGTTGTCTCGGCTCCCGGACTTGGAGATGATGTGCAGGCAATCAAGGCGGGGATTTTAGAAATCGCGGACATCCATGTTGTAAGCAAGGCGGACCGGGCGGATGCTAACAAGACTGTCACTGATCTCACGCAGATGCTTGCCATGGGTCTCCCAGAAATATCTGATAAAGTTTGGGTAACACCAGTTCTTTCTATCAGTGCTCTGAACGATGACGGTGTAACGGGTCTTTTAGTGTCTCTTGATAAGCATCGCGCTTTTCTCCATGAGTCGGGTAACATAAGCAAGAGATCTCGCCGGATCGCCGCTCATCGGATCTTAATGATTGCTGAAGAGGTTATTCGGGAACGCTTGGCTGTGGACCAGAGTCAGGTGATGCAAGCTCTTCTGGATCGCGTGTTGGCGCGCGAGGTGGATCCGCATAGTGCAGCAGTCGAATTTTTGGCAAGGGTGAATGAGAACGCTTCGAAATGAGTAAGAGGACCGTGACTAAAGTTGGAGAAGTTGCAAAGGACATGCGGCTCGAGCAGCTACAGCAAAGCTTCGCAGATTGGGAAAAAAATGAACTAGCGAACTTCTTAAGCCGGACCCCTGAGTCCAAACAAGATTACCGAACAGCCTCAGGAACAAAGCTCAAGCGCATATACAGTGCTCTGGACGTCGCGGATACACCGATCGAGGATATCGGGTTGCCGGGACGTTATCCATTTACACGCGGACCATACCCGACAATGTATCGAGGTCGGAACTGGACCATGCGCCAAATTGCTGGATTTGGTACTGGTTCAGACACCAACCAAAGGTACAAGTTTCTGCTCAAAAGCGGCCAGACAGGGCTATCTACTGATTTCGATATGCCAACGCTGATGGGTTACGACTCCGATCATCCAATGGCGCATGGCGAAGTTGGTCGAGAGGGCGTTGCAATTGATACTCTGGATGATATGGAAGCCTTATTTAAGGGTATTGATCTTACTGCGATTTCAGTATCGATGACGATCAATCCCTCGGCTTGGGTTTTGTACTCGATGTATATCGCCCTTGCCGAGAGCAGAGGATACGATTTAAACAAATTATCCGGTACCATCCAAGCCGATATTCTCAAGGAATATATTGCTCAAAAGGAATGGATTTTTCCGATCCGGCCCTCGGTGCGATTGGCACGTGATTGCATTGCATATGGGGCCAGGAACATGAGGCGTTATAATCCAATCAACATTTCCGGCTACCACATATCCGAGGCAGGTGCGACTGCAGTTCAGGAAGCTGCCTTCACGATGGCAAATACCATTGCTTATGTAGAAGAGGTGACAAAGGCTGGGGTCGATGTTGACGAGTTTGCACCAAGGCTGTCGTTTTTTTTCGTTAGCCAGGCAGATTTTTTTGAGGAGATAGCCAAGTTTAGGGCTCTACGTAGAGTGTACGCGAAAATTATGAGACATCGTTTCGGAGCAAAGAATCCGGAGTCGATGCGGCTTCGGTTCCACACTCAAACCGCTGCTGCCACGCTCACCAAACCACAATATATGGTTAATGTTGTGCGCACTGCCTTTCAGGCGTTGGCAGCCGTGCTAGGTGGGACCCAAAGTTTACATACAAATGGCATGGATGAGGCATTCACAATTCCTAGCGAGGAAGCAATGCGTCTATCCCTTCGAACTCAGCAGGTGATTGCTGACGAAACCAATATAACCTCAGTGGTCGACCCTCTAGGTGGTTCCTATATGGTCGAAACTCTGACCACTCAGATGGAGCGGGACATTTTCACTATTCTTGATACGGTCGATTCCATGGGAGGAACGATTAAGGCGATAGAGGACGGTTGGTTTCAGCGTAAGATTGCGGAGTCGTCTTATGATTTTGCTATTCGCAAAGCGAGCGGCGAAAATCCGGTGATAGGAGTTAATAAATATATCGAGGATAATGAAAGCGAACCTCAGATTGGACTGCACCCCTATGATCCGGAAACAGAGGCGCGTCAGGTAGCAAATTTGACCCACACTCGAACAAATCGTGATGAAGGGAAGGTACAAGCTTTGTTGAAGGAATTGATAATTCACGCAAGGGAGGAGTCGAAAAATTTGATGCCTATTACTATTGAGTTGGTCAAGGCGCGTGCCTCAATGGGCGAAATTGTTGAAACACTAAAAAGCCTTTGGGGTACCTATCGCGAAAATCCGGTAATCTGAGCAAATCCGATGAGTACTGTCGCGACACCCGTGGTTGTTACGTTCAAAGGTACTGCGCCAAATTGGGGTGCGGCCGATTTCGGGTTAGGAGCGGCGGTAATCGGGCGGGCTAGCCTGGGTAAGGATGTCTCGTTGGGTCCTTGGGCAACATTGCGTGGTGACGGCAATTTTCTCGAAGTTGGAGACGGTTGTCGGTTCCTTGATAGGGCCACTGTGCATATAGCGGATGGCATTTACCCTACTCGAATGGGTCGCAATATTACTGTTGGTCGTTTTGCATTAGTCCACGCTTGTACTATTGCCGATGACTGCATTCTAGGGGATGCAGCCGTGGTGATGGATAATTCTTCCGTTGGCGCTGGCACAGTGATCGCTGCCGGTGCGTTGGTCCCTCCAGGTAAAAAACTTGACGGTGGATGGCTTTATGACGGAAATCCAGCGCAGCCCGTGCGCGAGGTGTCGTTGGATGAGCGTGAGCAATTGCGTTCCATTCTGCTGGCCGGCGAGAACAGTGACATCGTGCGTGATTCAAACCTGCCGCCTCTTGATATGAAGCCATTTATACCGACGGGTAGTGGTGAGGGGCCACTCTACCCCCTTGGGGGTGCTAAACCCCTGATTGATGCGAGAGGCTATGTCGCGCCCACAGCAGTTGTTGTAGGTGATGTGGTGGCGGCTGAGGGCACCAGCATCTGGTTTTCCACCGTCATGCGGGGAGACGGAGCGCCGATCATCCTTGGTGAACGCAGTAATGTTCAGGACAACTCAATTCTGAGTACCGATGCGCGTCGTGGACCTATAACCATCGGTGCGGATGTTACCATTGGCCACAACGTTAGAATGGGAGCCTGCACTCTCGGCGACGAATGTTTAATCGGTATGGGTGCGCAACTTAGTGATGGTGTAGTAGTAGAGAACGGTGCACTAGTGGGAGCCCGCGCTTATGTTGAACCAGAGACCTTAGTCAAGGCCGGGTATATTTGGGCGGGTCGTCCGGCTGTTGAGTTCCGACCAGTGAAGCCTGAGGAACATGAGTTTTTTCAGCGCGGCAAGGAAGTTTATGTTGGTTACACCGACACATACCTTGCGGAACAGGCGGCGTGAAATCAGCCATGAACGTTACGCGCGTTCAATCGTAGCCGAAAAACCATCGGGTTATGCCGTTGTTAGAGTTCTTAACCGAATGAACGGCCCCTTTAGGAATAAAGACCTCGTCGCCGGGATCGACCATGAGGCGTTGACTGGCAACTGTCATTTCGAGCCGACCTTCCGCCACGGTTACGAGCTCGTTGGTCTGGTGGACAAAGTTATTCCATTCTTGGCCCGGCGGATCGACGAATGGTCGGCAGTCATAGCCACGTGCCTTCCAGTCACGCATCACTTCGTCACAAACTATTGGCGGAGAAAATTTATTGCGTGTAACGAGACAGACCATGGAGGGGATCTTTTCAGTGCTTGCAGTGCTCTATTGATTGCAGCCTATCAAAGATCATGGCGGTCGGGGAGACGAAAAACGCCTATGCTGGGCTGATCAAATCTCAGCGCTGGCTATATGCGGCGCACCTGGGACGTCCAGTGCTTCGGAGGTTTATGCGCGGTTTTTCTGGATATAAGAAGCAGCTTAAGTTCAGGAATTTGTAGAATTTCGGCTTATTGATCGACATAGGTTACTGACTGCTATGGATTTTTCTCTACTGGGCGGCGTCCCAGTTGGAGGATGTTCGAGAACGCTGGGCTGAAAATTTCAACGCGACACTCGACTTTGCGTGTGAGAATTCAGAGACTTTTTTTGCGCCGTTTATTTGCTGTATCAGAGAGCTGCTACCTTCTGAATGACTTATTTCTATTCGGCTTTGGTGCCATAGAGAAAGATCGGTTTAGTGCCTTCGAGTATCGGTTTGGGCGAGGCAGTCGGAATTGGGTACCAACTTATCGAAACCAAGGATTATACGTTGGAAGTCGAGGTGGGTCCGGGTGTCCGCCAATCCCAATTACGTGATACAGATGACTTTGAGGCCAAGTAAATTGGACGCCTAGTAGGGGTGGTCCCATCAGGCAGTGCACGACCTGCATAAAGTTTATTGGTTTACTCCCACGCAAAACCATTCTTAGGAGATCTTTCTGGAGAGATTTGGCGCCACCTCGTGTGTACGATTGTCGTAATTATTCGCCCCAGACCTTAGCTAAAATCGTGAGCCAGTTCTCCCCCATCACCTTTCTGATTTGTTTTTCGGTCCAGCCCCGCGTAATCATGGCTGTGGTAAGATTGGGAAACTCGCCTAATCGTTGAAAGCCGGGCGGGTTTTTGATTTCACCGAAATCGGTAAGTTTGCGCCCCGTACCTTTGTCGTGGGTGATCCAATCAAAGAATGGTTCACCATAGTCTTGCGTCATGTCAGTTCCTATACCCACTTGGTTTTCCCCAGCGACATTGATCACGTGCTCTATGGCGTCCAGATAATCTTCGAGGCTCGAGTTTGCTCCTTTGGGCAAAAATGGTGGAAACATTGTCACGCCGACAAAGCCGCCTTGCTCGGCAATAAACCTGAGTTCCTCATCTGTTTTGTTGCGTGGGTGTTCCCGCAGTGCTTTGGGGCATATGTGGGAGTAGCAAACCGGTGCCTTTGAATGACGGATCGCATCGGCACTGGTTTTTGAACCTACATGCGACAAATCTACCAGCATGCCGAGCTGGTTCATTTCATCAATCACATCCCGTCCAAAATCAGATAATCCGCCATCTTCGCTTTCGTAGCAGCCGCTTCCGACCAAGTTCTGTGTGTTGTAAGTAAGTTGCACCACGCCCACGCCGAGGTTTTTGAAAAGACCTAGGAAATCCAGTCGGTCCTCAATTGGGCTGGCATTCTGCCACCCTAGGACGATCCCGACTTTTCCTTCGGCTTTGGCTCGCTGAATGTCAGACACGGCCCTAACCTGAATTAAAAGATCGTCGCAACTCTTAAACCAATTATGCCACTGCGCGATATTCTCCATCGTGCCACGAAAGCCTTCCCATACCGCGCATGTACAGTTAGCTGCGGTGACCCCACCTCGCTTCATGTCCTCAAATACTGCGCGACTCCAGTTTGAGACGATCAGGCCATCAAATACGACCATGCTATCATGGAGATTTTGGGTGTTCACCGGAGTGGGGTCCGCAGCACGTTTATGAGTGGCATCAGTTGCTCGTCATTCCTCCGAACAACCTCATGTTGCGACATGGGAATAGACAGGTCAAGATGGCCCGGTTGGGTGGAGCGAGAACTAACCGCATAGAGAACTGCATTATGAGAGCCAAACCTGCGGCAGAAACTGTACAGTCCGCATCAAGTGGAGATGATTATCAATCCTGGCTGACCCGCGAACCGTCCTTTGTCACGACGGGTGGTGGCTTGGATTCGGATGTGGCGGCTCTCAAACAGTTTAGCGATGCGGGCGATGGTTTGCTCCAGCTTTCTACCGGGGGTAAAGGCCTTGATCACAAAAATTTAGACCTAACGCGTCTAATTAAGGACAAAATCCATGATGTCCGCGCTGCTTTCCTGCGTGTTCATGCGGAGGCAGTGTACTCCTCATTAACTGACACTTTTGCCCAGCCGGTTCGGATTCAATCCTTGGTGGACACAGCTGTCCGCCGCTACCCAGGTTTATTGCCGAGTGCCTCCAAAATCACGGAAGATGCCACCCGAAGTTTAAAGGAGAAAGAAGGCCACGAACGAGCCATCGGGTTACTGTTATCGCATATTTTTGCGAATCCTCGGGCAGGCATTCATTTGCTCCAAAGTATGTTGCGGCCGCTACCCGATTCGGTTGAAGAAACGGCTAAGTTCAGCCGTGACGGCGTACTTGATTTGGGAGCTGCCGTGCTCCGCCGTACTGGAAAAGCGGCCGAGTTGTTGATGTACAACCCAGAGTACCTGAACGCCGAGGACGCGAGCACTATCGGGCCCATGGAGCAGGCGGTGGATGTCGCAATACTCGATCCAATCACAGAGGTATGCGTGTTGCGTGGTACACCAGCACAGCACCCGCGTTATGCGGGCCGCAACATTTTTTGCAGCGGCCTCAACCTGACTCATCTTTATGAAGGAAAAATACCGTATCTTTGGTATCTCACACGCGATCTCGGTTTTGTGAACAAAATCGCGCACGGATTGTTGGATGATCCGGACGCAATAGATGATCCTATGCCTACGGTTGAAAAGCCATGGATTGCTGCGGTAGAGACCTTTGCGATCGGTGGCGGATGTCAATACCTACTGGTAATGGATTACACCCTCGCTGAAAAAAGCGCTTATTTGACTTTGCCGGCCCGCAAGGAAGGCATTATTCCCGGCTTAACTAACATGCGTTTGCCAAGGTTCGTCGGAGATCGAATTACCCGACAGGCAATATTGTTTGATCGTCGGCTTGAAGCGGATAGCCCTGAAGGGCGAATGATTGTTGATCAAATTGTGCCAGACGGTGAGATGAGCTCAGCAGTGGAAGCAACTGTGCAAAAATTAACTAGTTCCGGCAGTGTCAGCACCGTTGGTAACCGCAAAGCGCTGAGAGTGTGTCAGGAAAGTTTGGATGATGTGCGAAGGTATATGGCAAGCTACGCCCGTGAGCAGGTAAAATGCCATCTGAGTCCGGCTTTAGTTCGAAATTTAGAGGACAACTGGCTTAAGCCAAAGGGCAAGCTGTAGCCAGCCTCATGCCCACCACTCGTGAAGCCATGATCTTTCGCATGTATGGTTTATCCGGATTGCAATGTCACCGACGGTCCTGTCGGTGCTCGGTGTCATGAACATAAGGTACTAGCAGCGGTTGCTATCGCGCCCGAAACGGGCTTGGCTGCTACACCTAAGCGGTCATTTCAAGGGTATCCAGGCCGGCGGAACCCTAGGATAACCCGTAGAAGATTAACGGCCATGGAAAACTGGGTTTCGTTTCTCAACGAATGCTCGCGCTGCTTCTTTGTGGTCTTCGGTCATGCCACAGCGTGTATGGTGCCAGGCTTCGAGGTCGAAGATTTCAGCTAGTGTACCGGTTTCCGCAGCGTTAAGGTTCTTCTTCATATACCCGAGAGCGATTTGCGGCCCGCCGGCCATTTGTTTCGCTAGCTCATGAGTTTCGGCCTCGAGATCTCCGTCAGAGACAATCCGATTGACCATTCCCAGTTTGAGGGCACCTTCGGCGTCAATTAGGGCCGAAGTGAAGTACAGCTCTCGGGCTTTGGCAGTGCCGACCAGTCGGGTCAGAAAATAACTTCCGCCGAAGTCTCCTGAATAACCTACCCGACCAAAAGCAGTGGTAAACTTTGCGCTTTCACCGGCAATTCGAAGATCGCAAGCCAGCGCTATTGAAAGCCCTGCTCCGGCAGCGGCTCCTGGAACCATCGCAATAGTTGGCTTGGACATGTTATGCAACCAGTGTGATACGTCCATACTGGTGCGTAAGGCGCGTGCTTTTGCTTCAAGCGTTTGTTCCTTAAACTCTTTACCCTCGGCCATTGCTTTGACGTCCCCCCCGGCACAAAAAGCTTTCCCAGCCCCGGTTAGTACAACTACGCCAACGCGTTCGTCCTCGGCTAAGCGTGGCAAGGCTTCGAGCAGACCATCAAGCATTTCTCCAGACAGCGCGTTGCGGCGTTCTGGGCGGTTCATTGTTAATGTCGCCACGCCATCGGCCGCGGTTTCAAGCAACACGTCGGTCATTTTATCTGTTCCTTTGGTAGGGCATTCTTGTTGAGACAGCATTAGATCAAGTTGATCTGAGACCTGCAATTCTCCATTCATATTTTCCAGGAAGTGCGAAAAGATTGCTGCCACCACCCTTAACACGCTAACTAGGGTTCTCACTAACTGGAGGGATGGATATGAAATTTGGCTTCAATGTTCCAGTGCGCGGTCCCGGCGCTGATCCCGCAGGAATGACGAAGATAGCTCGCCGTGCCGAGTCACTAGGCTATGACTATATTTCGGTAACGGACCATATCGCTGTGCCCCGCAATATCGATTCCCGTTATCCCTATACAGAAGATGGAATGTTTCCGGGGCGCGCTGGCGAATATTTGGAGCCGTTAACTTTGATGGGTTTCCTTGCCGGGATTACCGATCGGGTGCAATTGTTAACCTCAATTTTAGTTGTCCCCCACCGTCCCGCAGTGCTGGCAGCGAAGATGATTTCCAGCCTGGACGTGATGTCCAAGGGTCGGGTCATATTGGGAATTGGGGCAGGTTGGATGAGAGAAGAGTTTGAGGCGATAGACGCTCCAGATTTTGATGCGCGTGGGCGGGTGACGGATGAATACCTTCAGGCATTTCGGATATTGTGGACAGAACAAAACCCGACTTTTCATGGTGAACACGTCACTTTTAATGATTTAATTTTCGAGCCTAAACCCGTGCAGCCGCGCGGTCCGAGGATATGGGCGGGGGGCGAAAGCAAGGCTGCTAAGCGACGGGCTTCCACACTGGCAGATGGCTGGTTTCCGGTAGGGAACAACCCGAAATTCCCGTTGGACACTATGGAGCGTTATTCTGCGGCTCAGGATGAAGTCAAGGATTTGTCACAAAACGCTGACCGGGATCCTGCAGCTCTTGATTTTGCATATTGGGCTATTTGGCCCTGGACCGGTGGGGCAGAAACTACAACGGATGGTGAGCGCCGGTTGTTGACTGGTACCGCCGAAGATCTGAAGGGTGATGTCAAACGGTTCGAGGATCGCGGTGTGCGCAACTTATCAATTATGTTGCTTGGAGGGAGCTTAGATAAAACTTTGGATAATATGGATCGATTTGCCGATCAAATAATGTCCAAGATCTAAACGTAGATCTTTGTTCAATTGTGAATGAATGGAATGATTATGGTGGAATTGGTTAAGGATAAGGTAGTGGTGGTGACTGGCTCTGGACGTGGCATTGGGCGCGAGATGGCGCTCCTGATGGCTGCTTATGGAGCCAAGGTAGTGGTCAATGACATTGGCGGCACTGAACGTGGTGATGGCGCCAATCAGGTGCCTGCGATGGAAGTGGTGGCAGAGATCAATGACTCTGGCGGCCAAGCCGTTGCACATTTTGGTAGTGTCTCAGAATTTGAATCAGCCCAGAGTATTGTAGATACGGCGCTCGAAAAATTCGGCCGGCTCGACGTTGTCATTAACAATGCTGGTATTTTGCGCGACGTGATTTTTCATAAAATGACAGAAGAAGACTGGGACGCAGTCATTAACGTTCATTTGAAGGGCAGCTTCAATGTTAGTCGAGCCGCTGCGACAGTGTTCCGTGAGCAACAGTCAGGTTGCTTCGTTCATATGACCTCCACTTCCGGACTGATCGGAAACTTTGGTCAGGCCAACTATGCTGCTGCTAAGTTGGGGATAGTTGGTTTGGCTAAGTCGATTGCACTTGATATGGCGCGTTTCAATGTTCGTTCAAACTGTATTTCTCCGTTCGCCTGGACGCGGATGATTGGGACCATTCCAATTCACGACGAGGCGCAAGCCCAGCGAATGGAAAAACTTAAGGAAATGAATCCGGCGAAGATAGCGCCACTGGCAGTGTATTTGGCAAGTGATGCCGCCACGGATGTGTCAGGGCAAATTTTCGCGGTGCGTAACAACGAGATATTCCTGATGGGTCAATCGCGACCCTTACGGTCGGTGCAGCGTACCGAAGGATGGTGCCCTGAAACGATAGCTGCTCATGCGATTCCGGCGTTGGCAAAGCATTTTTACCCGTTGGACCGGTCCCAGGACGTGTTTGATTGGGATCCTGTATGACCGAATTTATACAGCGCATTATATAATGGGAAGTGACTATATTGTGGTCTCTTGCAACTTGCCGGACGCTTGCCACAATTTTAAAACAAGTTTAACGCAAGTACGCTGGCATGAGCAACGCGTTGAGCGGCGATTGCTGTAAGGCATTAAGTAGAAAGGGAGCGCGATGCGACTGGGTTTACAACTGAGTTTGGCTGGGCCGAATTTTGCGATTGACATGGACTTGGTCCGTGAGGCGGAAACGCTTGGTTTTGACTCGGTCTGGACTGGCGAAGCCTATGGCTCGGATTCGGTGACACCTATCACGTGGGTTCTGGCCCAGACCGCTCGCATTAAGGCTGGCACCGCGATCATGCAAATGCCTGGCCGCACCCCCGCAATGGCAGCAATGACAGCAATGACATTGCAGGCCTTATCAGGCGGACGCTTTATCCTGGGCATCGGGCCGTCCGGACCACAAGTTGTCGAAGGTTGGCATGGTGTGCCTTATGGAAAGCCTCTTACGCGGACTAGAGAATACATTTCGATCATACGCAAGATCCTGGCGCGGGAGAGTGCAGTAGAGTTTAAGGGGGAATATTACGAGCTTCCCTACACTGGCCCAGGAGCTACAGGGCTCGGAAAACCGTTACGCAGTATTATCAAGGGTGATCCGTCGCTCAAAATATATACCGCCGCAATTAGTCCCAATGGTGTTCGCACTAGCGCTGAGGTAGCGGACGGTGTATTTCCTTTCTTCACTGATCCCGAAAATTTCGAGGTTTTTGCAGGACCGATTGAAGAAGGATTTTCAAAAGCTAGAACCGGGAAAAGCCTAGAAAACTTTGAGGTGTTGCCGCTGGTCCAAGTTACTATCGGTGACGACCTCGAAGCCTGCCGACTTCCTACAAAGCAATTCCTTGCTCTTTACGGTGGTGGTATGGGCGCGCGTGGGAAGAACTTCTATAACGATCATATTAAGCGTTTGGGCTACGAAGAAGCAGCGGTCAAGATTCAGGATCTTTATTTAGGTGGCCAGAAACGTGCGGCTATTGGATCGGTGCCTGACGAATTGGTCGACAAGGTGGCATTGGTTGGCTCTAAAGATCGCATCCGCGACCGCTTAGGTGCATGGAAGGATGCAGCTGCGCAGCGCCACGTGGGGACTATGGTTGTCCCGGCGTCTGACGTAGACACCCTTCGGTTCCTTGCCGAGGAGTTACTCTAAGCATGCGGGCAGAAATTAACCATATGCTGGCTAGCATGGATTGGTGCAGGACTTCCGATGGTGGATGAAGTTTCTTTACATCAACACCCCTCGAATGAGGGGACGGTCATGTCAGCTGATGCGCTGCGTCACCTAGCGCGTGAGCTGGACCTTTCTGAATTGATTGTCCGAGCGAGTGTTCTTCGCGATCAAGGTCACGGAACAATCCAGACTTTTTCACCTAAGGTTTTTATCCCTCTCACCCATCTCTGCCGAGATGTATGCCATTACTGCACGTTTGCGAAGCCACCACGGCAGGGGGAAGCCGCGTATTTGACTCCTGATGAGGTATTGTCAATTGCCCGCGAAGGGGCCCTCGCGGGCTGCCATGAAGCTTTATTCACTCTCGGCGATAAGCCCGAGTTGCGATATCAGGTCGCTCGTGAGCAACTTGCCTTGCTCGGTCATGAGAACACAATTTCCTACCTGGTCGAGATGTGCGAGTTGGTCCTCAAGGAGACTGGCTTGTTGCCGCACGCCAACCCTGGCGTGCTGGCGGCAGATGAAATTGCTGCGCTGCGTCGGGTTACCACGTCTCAAGGGATAATGTTGGAAAGTGCAGCTAAGCGATTATGCCAGCACGGCGGTCCGCATTTTGGCTCTCCTGATAAGGAGCCCGCTGTGCGCCTTGAAACCATCCGATCGGCCGGTGAACAGGCAGTACCAATTACGTCTGGAATTCTGATAGGGATCGGGGAAACGCGAGAGGAACGCATTGATGCATTGCTTGCTTTACGCTCCCTTCATCTTGAGCACGACCATATCCAGGAAATCATTATCCAAAATTTCCGCGCTAAGCCCGATACTAAAATGGCTGATGCACCGGAGCCTGACCTAAATGAATTGATGTGGACGATTGCGATCGCACGCATCGCATTTGGCTCGACGATGAATATACAGGCACCACCAAATCTCAGCCCGAATGTGTTTGGTCGCCTCATAGAAGCTGGGATCAATGATTGGGGTGGCGTTTCGCCGGTGACACTCGATCATGTCAACCCGGAAGCGCCGTGGCCTGAGGTGGGAATGCTTGCAGAAGCAACCAAGGAAGCCGGGAAGACACTAGTTCCAAGGCTCGCTATTTATCCTGAATACGTGAAAAATTTAGAGCGATGGCAAGATGATGGAGTGGCGTGCCATGTGCGCCACGTCGCAGACGCGGATGGTTTTGCGCGGCCCGAAGCATGGTCTCCGGGCTCATTAAACCCGGTACCTTCTAACAACGTAACTGACGGGCCGTTTGTTGCGGAATCATATGGCCAGATCGAATCCATTCTTAACCGCGCCTGTGATGGAATACGCCTCGAAGAAGGAGATATTGCACGAATGTTTCGTGCCCGAGGGGAAGAGGTTGATTTAATTAGTCAGACTGCTGACGATTTACGTCGCGCGACTGTAGGTAACGTGGTCCGTTACGTCGTTAATCGAAATATTAATTATACAAATGTGTGTTACTTCCGTTGCCAATTCTGCGCTTTTTCGAAAGGAAAACTTAGCGAAAATTTACGTGGTGCACCGTACGATCTAGCGCTGGACGAAGTGACGCGAAGAGTCCAGGAGGCTTGGGAGCGCGGAGCCACGGAAGTATGTATGCAAGGTGGCATCCACCCAGATTACACAGGTGATACCTATCTCGAGATATGCAGAGCAGTGCGAGCGACGG
>JYMV01017840.1_pt1 | contig 22501 bp, 16 predicted proteins | sample 338911 | NCBI WGS metagenome assembly JYMV01 (sample SAMN03354496, study PRJNA234377) | hydrothermal vent metagenome | biome: Deep sea; feature: Hydrothermal plumes at the Eastern Lau Spreading Center, Western Pacific Ocean; material: Seawater | place: Tonga | collected 2009 | depth 2000 m m
CAGGACCAGCACCGTCACCTGCGTGACATGATCGATGGCATCGGCTTGACGCTGGAGACGGGGATCTACGATGGCGATACCGAACCGGTGATGCGGCGCAGGTTACGCAGATCGGGACGCATCATCCTGAGCAATCCGGACATGTTGCACGCCTCGATCTTGCCCAACCACGGCGGCTGGGCGGCCCTCTTCGCAAATCTGCGTTATGTCGTCATCGATGAGGTCCACACCCTGCGCGGCATCTTCGGTTCTCATGTGGCCAGCGTGATCCGGCGGCTGCGCCGGATCTGCCGCTATCACGGCTCCGATCCGGTCTTCATCGCCGCCAGCGCCACCATCGCCAACCCGGGGGAGCATGTCGAGAGATTGATCGGTGAGCCGGTGCGCACCATCGTCGAAGATGGGGCCCCAAGAGGCCGAAAACACATCGCATTGTGGAATCCACCGCTGATTCAGCGCGACGACGGCACCACATCGCGGCGGGGCCCGCTGTCGGTGGCGGTACGGCTGCTGCCAGAACTGGTGCGACGAGGCATGCGAACCATCTGCTTTGCCCGCACCCGCAACAGTGTCGAGTTGATCCTGCGATACATCCGCGAACGCGCTCGCGGTGCGGGTGATCGGCAGCAGGTCGCCGATCGCATCGATGCCTATCGTGGCGGTTACCTGCCGAGCGAGCGACGACACATCGAATCGAAACTGTTTGGCGGAGATCTCGGCGGAGTGGTGACCACCAATGCGCTCGAGGTGGGGATCGATGTCGGGGGACTCGACGGCTGCATCGTGGTCGGTTGGCCCGGAAGCGTCTGCTCCTTCATGCAACAGGCGGGTCGAGCGGGTCGATCTCACGGCGAGTCGCTGGTGTTTCTGATCGCGGGCCAGGATCCGATCGATCAATGGTTCATCCGTCATCCAGAGACCCTGTTCGGGAGTAGCCCCGAGAATGCCGTGATCGAGACCGACAACCCTTACATCGTGGCTCGCCATCTGATCTGTGCGGCCTACGAACTGCCCCTGTCTGGCGACGACGCCGACCTGATGGGGCCGGAAGTGGAGGGGATGTGTACCGTTCTGCAGGAAGAGAACCGGCTGTGCGAGGCGGGGGGGCAATGGTATCTCAGCAGCGATGAATACCCTGCTGCGGCTGTCAGGTTACGGACCACCAGCGAGGAGAACTTCACGATCCTCGAGATGGGACCAGACCGCATCATTGGCGAACTCGATTATGTGGCCGCCATGGTCAGCCTTTACGAGGGTGCCATCTACATCCATCGCACCGAGACCTTCATCGTCGAGCAGATGGATCATGTCAATTGCCTGGTCAAGATCAGGCGTACCGATACCGGCTACTACACCCAGGCGCTGACCCAGAAGCGGGTCACCGTGACCGAGGAATGGTCGAAACGGAAACAGCCAGGAGCCACTCTTCGGCTGGTCGAGGTGGAGGTGCGGACGAGGATCACCGGTTTCAAGAAGGTCCGGTTTCATTCGATCGAGAACATCGGCTACGGCGAGGTCGATCTCCCGCCGCTGGAACTCGATACCGTCAGCCATCAGATCCAGCTCGACCGAGAAACGATACAGGCCGCCGAGCGATTCGGCACCGGCTTCCTGAGATCCGCGATGCACGGCGTGGCGCGACTGTTCAGGGATCTGCTGGCGATCCGTGCCATGTGCGATCCGAACGATCTCGATCACCATGTCGACGCGGATCTGATGAATATCTACGACCTGTACCCTGGCGGAATCGGTTACTCGGAACTGGGTCATGAAAAGCACATGGAGGTGCTCGAAGATGTACTGGAGGCGGTGGTGCAGTGCGATTGTGCCGCTGGCTGTCCTTCCTGCGTGTTGCCCGGCTCAGCGCGGGTCGAGTCGGTGCTGGCAAAGGAAGTGATGGAATATCCGTATCCGAAGGAGGCGACACGGTGGTTGATTCACAGGCTCACAGGGAGGAAGGAATACCAGCCCGATCTCACCGGGGTTCCGGCAACGATGCCAGTACCACCGACACGACCGGAACCGCTGCTCGATGAGCGCACCGAGCGCAAGGTGAGAAAGGTCGCACGCTGGAAGCGAAAGGGTGGGCGATCTTGAAACGGGACTCGCACGAACGCCTGCGGCGTTCTCTGCGAAGGTCATCGCAAGCGGCAGCTCGTCGATCAGCGAAGCGATCCAGTGGGCGATCTACTGGGCGATTTCAGGAACGCGGCGGCTCCGGTGATAGCCGCAGATCACCGACGATGGCCGCCGATTACGATGCCACGGTCGATCATCGCGTCTCCAGTGAGTGGATCGAACAGACTCCCCACGATGTGATCTTTCTCGATCTCGAGACGACCGGATTGAGAGCGGACCGATCGCTGGCATCGATGATCGGTATCCTCCATCGAGATCAGGATTCGCTGCGACTGCAGCAGTGGTACAGCGGAGATGTTCAGACGGAGCGTCGGCAACTGGAGCGGCTGCTACGGTTGCTCGGACGATTTGATCGGGTGGTCACCTATAACGGCAACGGCTTCGATCTGCCGTTCTTGCGCACCCGATGGGGTTGGCATCGTCTGTCTGGTATCGCCGGTGCCATCGAATCGGAAGATCTGCTGGTCGAGGTGAGGAAACGGTACCGCAAGCAGTGGCCCGACTGTCGCTTGACCACGGCAGAGGAGCGATTGCTGGCTACTCCTCGTCAGGGTGACGATGTGCCCGGAAGCGAGGCTCCGCTTCGATTCCAGGATCTACGAGAAGGCGCCCCCGTATCGGTGATCGAGCCGGTGTTCGAGCACAATCGACGCGATTTGATCTCACTGGTGGCATTGAGAATCGCCCTGCAAGGGGTGACAATCGGTCGATAGAGGCAGCTGCAGAGGCTCCCTCCCGACGACCTGCAAGATCACCGCTGGAGCCGCCACCATGTTCGAAGAATTCGATTCGCTCGGAGAGTCTGAGATCGAAGCGGGCGATCTGTTGATCGCCACGCCGATGCTACGGGACCCCAACTTCCATCGAACAGTGATTCTCATCTGTGATCACGACCAGGAGGGGTCGTTCGGGCTGGTGATCAATCGACCGACCCAGATCCCTGTCGATCGTGTACTGGAAGAGATGGATGCCGAGGGAACCTCGAACTCCTGCGTCCAGTTCGGTGGACCCGTCGAGAGCGACAAGGTGTTCGCGCTCTGCCATGGCCACGGTCACTCACAGCAGGATCGCGAGGTCGGCAGTGGCATCTTCTTGCCGGAAGATCTCCACCGATCGATCGAGCGCATCCGATCCGGCTCCGAGTCTGTCGACCACTACCTGTTTTTTCTCGGCTACTCGGGATGGGGGGCAGGTCAACTGGAGCAGGAAGTCCGGGAGCAATCGTGGGTGCTCTCGAAGCGGGCGAGGGCAGGACTGTTGCAGACCCCTGCCGATCAGATGTGGGCGGAGGCACTCAGGGAGATGGGTGGACAGCAGACACTCTGGTCCTGGATGCCCCCGGATCCGGACATGAACTGACCGGATCCGGATGCTCCTGGATCTGAGTGATGGCGGGCGGCACTCTAGCCTTCAGACAGACTCGATCCTCGACTGGATCATCATCAAGGGTTCCGAGGTGGCGCCGTCGCCAGAGCCGCGCTTTTCCAGTTCTTCGAGTACCGGCTGCCCCTCGATCACTTCACCGTAGACGGTGTGATTATCATCGAGATGCGGAGTCGGAGTGAAGGTGATGAAGAACTGGCTGCCGTCGGTGCCGGCGCCTGCGTTGGCCATCGAGAGCAAGCCGCGACGGTCATGCCGCGCTTCGGATGAGAACTCTCCCTCGAACTTATAGCCGGGACCGCCCATGCCGGTTCCCTCGGGGCATCCGCCCTGTGCCATGAATCCGCGGATGACCCGATGGAATTTGAGGTCGTTGTAAAATCCCAACTCGGTCAGGTACATCGTGTTGCGGACATGATCGGGAGCCACATCGGGCAGTAGACGTGCCTTCATGGTGCCGTGGTTGGTCTCGATCACCCAGTAAATCTCATCTTTCGCAGAGATGGGGGTCTCGGGGAAACGAGGCAGTGCAGTTCTCCAGTTCGCCGACGAGGTGTCGATCTCGCCAGCTTCCTTGAGTGCTGCAACGGCTTCCTTCATCGCATCGATGCTGTCGTTACTCATCGGTTCTCCTTCTGGGTCGGTTCCTTCTTGGCAGGGGTTTTCTTTTCGACTTTCTTTTCGACTTTCTTCTTCGAGGCTCCTTTGGTTTCGATCGCGAGCGTCGCTTTTTCGATCTTCACAACTGACGTGGTCTGCCCCGACCTGGACCCGACCTTCTCGATGGCCTTGAGAGTGTCTTCGCCAGCACGCACTTTGCCGAAGATGGTGTGTTTTCCGTCGAGCCACGGTGTCGTTTTGAAGGTGAGGAAGAACTGGCTGCCATCGGTATTTGGCCCCGAGTTGGCCATCGAGAGCAGACCGCCACGAGTGTGCTTTACCGACGAATCGAACTCGCCGGCGAAGCGATATCCTGGATTGCCACGACCACTCCCCTGCGGGCAACCACCCTGCGCCATGAAGCCAGGGATGACCCGATGGAACTTGAGATCATCGAAGAATCCCAGTTCCGTCAGGTAGATGAAGTTGGCGACATGATTGGGCGCCACGTCGGGAAGGAACTCGATCTCGATCTCTCCCATGGTTGTCTTCAGTTTCCAGATATAGGTACTGGTCGCAGGGAACTGGACCGCCGGAAACTTGGGGAGGCGGGATTTCCAACCCGTTGTGTCCTTCTTGAGTGCTCCTGAGCTGGCCTGTTCGGCAATGAAGGCCTGCATCTTCACAATTACCGGGTCCTTGCTCTTTTCATCATCTCCTGCGGCAAAGGAAAGGGCAGGAACCTGCACTGCCAGGAGCAGCGCAGTGAAACACAGTCCACTGATGATCATCTTCTTCATCTCGATCTCCTTGTCTCTACTAATCAGTATTACGAACTGGAGTTTTCCAGCATATCTATCTCTTCGCGGACCATTCCGATCAGGTCCTCCAGCATCTCCTGTGAAAAGTCGAATTTGATTCCAGCACCTGCGTACAGTTCGGGCAGTGAGCGGGTGTTGCCGAGTGCCAGGCCGGCACGGTAACTCTGAATCGCACCATCCGGGTCCTTGCGGTGATTTCTCCACACCTGCAGTGCTCCCAGTTGTGCGATCGCGTACTCGATGTAGTAGAACGGTACGCCGAACAGGTGCGATTGACGCAGCCAGCGGTTCGCTCGGACGTGCTCGAATCCGCTCCAGTCCATCTCTTTGGTGCTGAATCGGTCCATGATGCCGAGCCATGTCGTGGTTCGATCTTCTCTGGAGTGGCCCGGGTTCGTGTAGAGCCAGTGCTGGAACGAATCGATCATCGCCACCCATGGGAACAGGCTGATGACACCTTCGAGGTGCTCGATGCGAGCGCGGGTGATCTGATCAGGGTCCTTGTAGAAGACATCGAGGTGAGGGGCGCCCAGCAGTTCCATCGCCATCGAGGCGACCTCGCAGAATTCGATCGGGGCACCACGGTTGGCAATCAACTCGTGGTGGCGGGACTCGATGCTGTGGAAAGCGTGCCCACCCTCGTGGAGCAGCGTTTGGACATCTCCCTGCTTTCCGGCAGCGTTCATGAAGATGAAGGGAACCCGGATCTCCTCGAAGTTGTACTGGTAGCCGCCGGGTGCCTTGTTCTTGCGGGAATCGAGATCGAGCAGTTTGCCATCGATCAACAGACTGAACATCTTCTGAAGATCCGGGTGAACCTCGCCAAAGATCTGACTGCACCCATCGATCAGGTTCGTATCGCCCTCGAGAGGGCGAAGCGGTGGCCTTCCCTTCGGGTCGACAGATGTATCCCAGGGCCTCAGTCGATCCACCCCGAGAGTCTCGCGACGCCGGGCGGCGCGTTCCTGGACAAACGGTAAGATCACCTTCTCGATGGAGTCGTGAAATTGCATGCACTCGGCGGGACCGTAATCGAACCGCTCCAGCTGACGAAAACGTAATGTCCTGAAGTTGTCGAAGCCGGCGTTGAGTGCCATCTGGTGGCGAAGTTCCAGTTGCTTGTCAAAGATGTCCTGCATCGCCCCGTTGTCCTGGCCGAATCGGTCCCAGATGGCGCGAAATGCTGCTTCACGTCGATCGCGGTCAGTTTCTTCCAGGATTCTTCCCATGAACGGGATGGTGCGAGTCTCTCCGTCGAACTCGATGGTCATGGCACCGATTACCTTGTCGTACTCGGCGTCCAGCTTTGCTTCCTCGGTCTGCAGTGGGATATTTGCCTCGCGGAACAACTCAACGCTATTGCGAACCGATTTGACCCATGTCCCGAACTCTTCGGCGGGAAGTGAATCGAGAGCTGCGGATGCGATGAACTTTCGATCCATGTCAAACATGATCTTCTTGAGTCCTGGACGGATCTTCTCGATCCACTCCATGTAGCGGGCATTGATCGCCTCGTCGGAGGTGTAGCAGGTGTGGTCGACGTACCTGCGCGCACCCTCCTCCGCCAGAACTGCATCGATTTCACTCCACTCTCTGCACCAGTTGAGCAGAGATTCCTGGTCATCGATGTCTCGATCGAGAAGGTCGAGGTAGATGGCCTCGATCGATTCAAGACTACTTGCCGTGAAATCCTCGGCGAGGAATCGGCGCGGAAACGCTGTTTTTTCCATCTGTGATTTTCCCTTTCTGGGGACGAATCGGCGGTTGCCCTGAGCAGTCAGGAGGTGGATTCTAACCGCTGCGAGCAGTGGAATCACCGAGACCTGTAGAAACGGAGTGGGCCAATTGAGAAGATATGAGGGGCTACCTGGTACCGTCGAGGTGGTCGAACACCGCTCCGAACTGCTGGTAAACAACCCGCTGGGCGATTCTCCCGTGCGACAGGTAGCCATCTGGACGCCTCCCGGCTACCAAGATGGCACCGATCAGCGCTATCCGTTACTGGTCGATCTGGCCGGATTCACAGGCAGCGGTTTGAAACATCTGGACTGGAGTGCTTTCACCGAGAACTTGCCGGAACGCCTCGATCGTCTCGTCGGTACCTCCCAGATGAAGCCGTGCATCGTTGCCATGCCCGATGGATACACATCTCTCGGTGGCAACCAGTACATCGATTCTCCTGCGGTGGGTCCCTGGGCCAGCTATCTGGTCGATGAACTGGTGCCCTTCATCGACTCGAAGTGGCGAACCATCCCGGGCAGGGATCATCGGGGGCTGTTCGGGAAATCATCTGGAGGCTATGGAGCCATCGTCCACGGCATGCTGCATTCCGATACATGGGGTGCGATCGCCTGTCACAGCGGCGATATGTACTTCCCGTACGGATACCTACCAGATTTTCCAGTGGCTCTGGATGTCTTGCGTAGAGCTGGAGGCAAGGAGGCATTTCTGGAGAAGTTCCGTGCCAAGGTGAAGCCGAAGCATGCGGATGTGATGACGCTGATGATTCTTGCCATGGCGGCGTTCTATGATCCCGATCGGGAGAATCCGGGGGAATATCACCTGCCGTTCGATCTCGAAACAGGAGAGATCATCTCTGCGAGATGGCAATGCTGGCTCGAACACGATCCGGTTCAGATGGTCGACCGACATGCAGATGCGCTGAAGTCGATGAAGTTGCTTTATATCGACTGTGGCTTTCGCGATCAGTTTCGGCTCCACCATGGTGCCCGGATGCTGGCAAAGAAGTTGCGAGATCTATCGATCCCTCACATCCATGAGGAGTTTGATGACGACCACTCCTCCGTCGATTACAGGCTAGATCACTCGTTACCACGGCTGGCCGAGGTACTCTCTCCCTGATGGATTTCCAGCGTCGTGTTGGGGACATCGAAAAAGGCTCCCACCGTGTTGACGGTGGGAGCCTTTTTCATGACGTGCAGTGTCCAGAAGTTCTGGGGCTAGCAGCCGTCAAACTCCTGGCAAGTCAGGTTGTCGATGATTTCGTCTGGCCCGCAACTGCTGGAGGGGGCAGGAGGAACCGACCCACCCAGGAACAGGTACTCCAGAAGAGAGATCGCATCGGTGATGTCCACCGCACCATCGTCGTTGATATCTGCAGCATCCAGGCAAGTGGCAGCAGGCTGGGAAGGATCAAACATGTAGAGCAGCAGCACCGTCACATCGACCAGGTTACGGGTTCCATCCGCGGTAATATCGCCACGTACGAAGTCGGACCCGGTTCCCGCGAGGTCACCAGAGAGCATGTAGATGGTGGCAGTATCGCCTCCGACAAGATAGGTGACGGGAGTTCCAAAGGGGCCTGTCTCGGTGGATGAGATTCCGGTGACATCTCCGGTGTTGGCAGACGGTGCGACATCGAAGCCGATTCCGCTGGCCGTACCGTCGACGGCGCGCTCGACGCGGCTGATGCCACCGTCGTTGAGCGAACCGACGGCAAAGTCACAAATACTGGTCTGATCTGTATCCCTCGAAGTGATGCCACCGATGAACACGGACGCCCCTGTGGGTACCGGAGGGATCGGCGTCAGTCGAGAGCCAGTGGTTCCATCCGGGTCAAACTCGAAGGTTGAAACCTCGGAACGATCAATCCCCAGGAAGCGGCCTGCAGCCGTCGACCAGGTGATCTCTCCCAGTTGCCCAAGCCCTGGTGATGTCAGGGTCGAACTGGAGATCGAACCACCTTGCAGATCGGTGGTGACGAGTTCGCCCGTTGAAGTCAACCATGTGAGGGTGTCATTCGACGAGTTCCATGCGATCCCGATCAGATCCACTGCCGAAGCGAAGGGACCTGGGATGCTGCCTGTCGGGGTGAGATCTTTCGAGTAGAGCCAGGCGGTCAGTCCCGAAGAATCTGCGACGACCAACTGTCCTGAACTTTCGATGACCGTGGTCGGTCCGGGCTCGCTGCCTCCATGAGGAACCTGATCGATCAGCCGACCGAATCCGACGACGACGTTACAGGCGGCTTCCGGAAGATTGGCGCCGCTCGCCGGAACCGGCTTGAGCGTGTACATGTATGATCCCGAGTCGAGGTCGGCATCGGTGTAGGTGTCCACTCCGGAGGCGATGGTGGCAATCTCGACATTGTCTCTGGAGAGAATGATGCTGGAGTAGTTGATGGGGTTGAGCCACTCGAGAGTGACATTGTTGTCGCCATCGGCGATGCAGGTGAAAGTCGAGATCGAGGGTGCATTCGGATTGGGTACCGCCACCTCGACGATGATTTCGTTGGTGGTGTCGACCACGAACTCGCTGGGCCCACCCCAGCTGCCATTCTCGGTCCAGCCGATGCCGGTCACCCACCCGCTCAGGGCATTGATGCTGGCGAGCGGGTAGAAGAGGCCCTGTTCGGCACCGGTCTCATCCACTCTCACGACCTGGTTGGCGCGCTGAGCGGACGGTGGTCCGACTGGAATATCGAACAGGTAATTTCCAGTGTTTTGATCGAGCATGATCGACAACCCGAGTCCAAATGCACCTGCTCCCGTGGAGGTCGTTTCCGGATTCAGGAAGGAGTTACCAGAGAAGCTGCCATCCGGTGAAAACTCGAGGTAGGTATCCCCTTGCAGATCGTTGGTCCAGAGATTTCCGGTTCCGGGGTGCCACTCGAGGCCTGTGACCGTGGTGGTGCCGACAGGAAGGTCGAGCACTACCGGAGTACCAATCAGATTTCCTCCGGAACTCGAGGACGCAAGGATCAGCGCCCCCTGATCATTGATCAGCCAGTAGAGAAGATCTTGATCAGTATCCCACGCTACGCCGAGGTATGTCGCGGGTCCCAGGGGGCAAGAGAATTGCGCCGAATTGGCGAGCGATCCGACATCGAACTTGTAGAAGAGTCCGCTCAGGTAATCGGCGACGAGAACAATCGATTCTCCATCGATCACCGTTGCTGCATAGGGCAACTCACCGGGGTAGGAACCGGTCTGCATGAAACAGGTGCCGAAGGGCGGGTTCGTCAACGGACAGGGCACCTGAGCTTCGATGAAAGTGGCTGACGAGAAGAGCAACACGATGGTGAGCAGCCAACTGGAAGCACACAGGTGGGTGATTCGATGTGAATCCCTTGTCGGTGCAGATGGAAAGGCCATGGTCCGTCTTTCAGTGCTACCGGGTCCTCAAGTCAGGAGCCGGTAAGGTTCTTCCTGTGGCGTAGCCAGATGCGACTGGATCGTTGCGACCCTGTCGCAGCCTCGGGGCTGTCAGCAGTTGTAATTGACACCGATCCTGTGCCCCATCCGGGGGTCCGATCCGATCGTTGGAGGTGCTGCCTGGAGACAGGATGAATGGTCGTTGTGACCAATTATTGGGCCCCGCAGGGGAGCATCTCCAATTCGAATTCTATCCGGGAGAGAGTGCGTGTCAATCAGGGCAGGTGAGCGAGTGATGGAACGGAAAAGATTTCCGGTTATTGGCCCGGGGAGGACTGTTGACCGGAACTACCGGCGAGATCTCGCGCTCCAAAATGACGCCCTATGGCGCGGCGGGCGCGGACCAGTGAATCTGCGACGGCTTGCTGGGTGACCTTCAATCTCTGAGCGATCTCCTGCTGCATCAGCGATTCCCGGTAGTAAAGACGAACCACCTCTTGCTGCCTCGGGGTCAGGATCTTGATATTGTCGAGCAACACATTGACGCTTCGAACTCCCATGAAGAGTCGCGGTAGATCTTCAGAGTCGACTCGCCCACGCTCCATGCTGGGGATCAGATTATCGACCAGATCACAGATCCTGCGGCATCGGGATCGTGCGGGACAAAGGGAACAGTAGGGTCCGTATGAGCCTGGAGCGAAATGATTATCGCCAGGTCGCTGGCCATCGAGGTGCTGGCCATTGAGGTCTTTACCATTGAGGTTCTCGCCATCGAGGTGGTGGCCATTCTTATTCAGACCACGGTTGCTGGCAGAAAACCCATTCGAGTTGCTAGCCGCAGACATCGTCTAACCTTTCAACTCGCTCCTGCCTTTCGAGAAGCGGGGTACCTCCTCAAGCATACACCACGATGGGGCCTTCGACATCCCCGAGGTTTGCAAAGCAATATCGGTAAAAAAATGCGGACTTCGGGAAACAAGTTGTTTCCCGAAGCCCGTTCGGTGCTGCAAATTAGTGCTGTTTCGACTTCCTAATACGGGGAGTCGATGCAATCGAGCATATCGTCGGACGGATCAAGCCCCGCTTCCGGAAATGGCGACGCCGGCGGTAACAATGGCGTTCCATCAGCATGCAGGTAGTAGAAGATCATCAGCATCGCATCTCCGATGGTGACGATCCCGTTGTCGTCGAAGTCGGCAGAATCGAAGCATGTTGGTTCTGTCCCGCCGATGAAGAGCCAGTTTAGCACCCAGATGCCGTCAGCGATGTCACAATTCGTATCACTGTTCGCATCTCCACGCAGGAACGCTTTGACATTTCCTGAACAGGTGGTGGAAGTGGTGATTCCATCGGCATGTTCAGCCCAGATCCGGTAGGTGTAGGTACCCTCGGTTGGGACCACATTGATGGAACTGGTGGCTGCCCCCGGGATCGAGGAGATCAGCACGCCGTTTCGCTCGATATGAATCGTCGTGTAAGCGGCAGTGTTTTCCCAGTCGAGATGTACTGGAGCACCGAAGAAGGTACACGCAAGATTGATCGGTGCTGGCAAGATGGTGACTGAGCAGTTGATCGGCGCCGTCTGAGACCCTGCCAGAGTTGCGATGATCTCGTAGGAATACGTACCTGCTCCGAGTGGGAAGTCGGTGAAACTCTCTTCAGTTCCATCGACGAGCCCGACCACCATTCCGTCGCGAGAGATCTGGATCAGGTCATAGGCCTCACCGTTACTCCAGTTGAGGGTGTTTCCATCTCCGATGGTGCTACAGGCGATTCCCGACATCGGTTGCGGAACCACGATGTCACAGCAAACGGTGGCGCCGGTGCCATTGCCGATGTTGACGATCAAGCAGTACTGATAGGTGCCGGGTCCCGGGCTATCGGTGGCACCGGTGGCAGAGCCAGCCAGGGAACCGATGGGGGAGCCGTTGCGCAGCAGGCTGATGAAATCGCCAGTGGCGGGAAGATCCCAGGAGATCTGAACCTCGGATCCGCCGGAGAGGCTGCAAGCCATGTTCTGCGGTGTCGAGGGGACCTCTTCAGTGCAGGAAGCGGTGGCAGAAGTACTCTGGTCGCCCAGGCTTGCCGTCAATTCGTAACTGTGAGAACCGTGCGGTTGAGACGGATCCGTGTAACTCTCGGAGGTACCCGGCAGTATTGCCAGCAGCGCGCCGTCACGAGTCAGGGTCAAGGTGTCGTAGTCATCGGTGTTGGTCCAGTTCAGTTCTACATCTCCCGAAGCCGATACGCAGCCGAAGCCGGTCGGAGCGGAGATCACCCGAGCCGAGCAGCAGGTCGCTGCGCTGGTACCGGTCCCGATCTGGTTGACGACGCAGTACTCGTGAGTGCCGACCCCGGCTCCGACATCGTCGTATGAGGTGGCGCTACCACCAAGGGTCGCGATCACGAGGCCATCACGGCTCACCTCGACGGTCGTGCCGTCTGTCGGCAAGGTCCAGGAGAGTGAGACGGTCGAGCCCAGAGCAGAGCATGCCATGTCGGTCGGTGTCGAGGGCACATCGACGGTGCAATCGACGGTGTCGCTGATGCTGGCAGCTCCGGCATCAGCAGTCATGTCGTAACTATGTGCGCCGGCACCCGCGCTAGCGTCGTGGTAGCTGCTATCACTTCCGGAGAGGATCGCCAGCAGTTGGCCATCTCGGTTGAGAGTGATGGTGTCGTAGACATCATTGTTGGTCCAGCTGATATCGACCTCGCCGGCCACCGCTGCACAGGCGAATCCGCTCGGGGCTGCGAGAACGCGAGCCGAGCAGCAGGTCGCGGCGCTGGTTCCGGAACCGATCATGTTGACGATGCAGTACTCGTGGGTTCCGACAGATGCACCGATATCCTCGTACGAGCTGGCACTACCACCGAGGGTGGCGATGACGGTTCCATCTCGACTCACCTCGACGGATGTGCCGTCTGTGGGCAAGGTCCAGGCGAGGGAAACGGTCGAGCCCAGCGCTGAGCAGGCCAGATCGACCGGGGTCGAGGGCACATTCACCGAGCAATCGACAGTATCGCTGACGCTGGAAGCGCCGGCATCTGCGGTCATGTCGTAACTGTGCATTCCCGCTCCGGCGGGGTCATCATGATAGGAGCTGATACCTCCCGGGAGGATCGCCAGCAACTGACCATCTCGGTTGAGAGTAATGGTGTCGTAGTTGTCGTTGTTGGTCCATGTGATATCGACCTCTCCCGAGACCGCTGCACAGGCGAAGCCGGTCGGAGATGCCAGTACGCGGGCCGTGCAACAAGTGGTCGCACTGGTACCGCTACCGATCTTGTTGGTGATGCAGTAATCGTGGGTTCCCACCGGAGCACCGACATCTTCGTAGGAAGTTGCCCCACCACCGATGTTTGCAATCACCGAACCATTTCGCTTCACCTCGATGATGTCGCCGGCCGCTGGCAGATTCCAGCTGAGGGACGCGGTGGAGCCGAGTGCCGAGCAGGCCATGTCGGTGGGGGTCGATGGCATATCGACACTGCAGTCAACCGTGGCACTGGTGCTGGAGGCACCCCCGTGGGCGGTCAGGTCGTAAGTGTGAGCACCATGCGCCGGCAACGCATCCTGGTAGGAGGAATCGCCTCCCGAGAGGATCGCCAGCAGCTGGCCGTCACGATTGAGAGTGAGAGTGCTGTAGCTGTCGTTGTTGGTCCAGGAGATCTCGACATTGCCCGAGACCGCCGAACAACTGAAGCCGGTCGGATCTGCCAGCACATGAATCGATGTACAGGTGGTGGCACTGGTACCGTCTCCGATTCGCATCGTGACGCAGTATTCGTAGTCGCCAGAAGCCAATCCGGAATCGTCATACGACTGGGTAGAACTGGGAAGCGACTCGATGAGCGCCCCATCTCGGTAAAGATCTGCGGTATCTCCAGGACCTGAATGGCTCCAGGTCAAGGAAACGGTCGAGGCGAGGGCACTGGCTGCCAGATCCGTGGCGGCTGCCGGGACTGCTTCGCTGCAATCGATGGTGGCTGAACTGTTGCCATCCTTGGCACCGCTGAGGGTGTAGGTATGGCTGCCAGGAGTCGGCGCGACATCGGTGAAGGTGGTGGTTGCACCGGGCAGAACTGCGATCACGGCGCCGTCTCGCTGCAGCGTCAGGTCGTCGTACTCCTCGTTATTGGTCCAGCTCATGTCTACATCGCCTGCAGTGGCCAGACAGGAGAACCCGGTCGGAGGCGCAGGAACCAGCAGGGTGCAGCAGGTCGAAGCACTGGTCTTGGGTCCGAAGACATTGATCACGCAGTACTCGTAGGTCGCAGGGGCCACTCCGGCATCGGTGTAGCCGGTGCTGGTCGGGGGCAGATCTGCAATCTCGATCCCGTCCCTGAGCACCATGATGCTGGTGGATGGCTGGGTGTTGACCCATGTCAGCACCGAATCGGTTCCCCCGGCCACCGAACAACTGAGGTCGGCGGGCGGGTAAGGCACGGTCACTTCGCACCAGATGAAGCTGGATTCGTAACTGCCGATTCGACCGCTGACCTCGTAGATGTGAGGTCCAGGTCCGGCCATGGAATCGATGTACTCGGTGGTGGTTCCTCCCAGATCTTCCAGGATGGTGCCACCGTCTCGCTTCAGGATGACATTGTCGTAGGCATCCATGTTGGTCCAGGAAATGGTCACAATCGAGGAATCGACTCCGCACATGATGTCCGCAGGGGGAGCCGGGACAATTGCGCCGGCGCAGGAATTGCTGCTGTAATTGTTGCCGATGCGCGCACGCAGGCAGTACTCGTAGTTGCCGGGTTCCTGAGAAGGGTCGATGTAGGAAGTGGCCGCAGCAGGGACGGTCGCGATGACCATTCCGTCACGGAAAATCCGCACAGTGGTGGCGTCCTCGGTGGGTGCCCAGGTCAGCAGTACATTGGTACCCTCGAGCAGCCCCGTTCCGAGGCCGTTGACCGGCTCGGGGATCACGGTCGTGCAATGGGTCGGGTTACTCTCACTCGATCCCTTGACCCCACGAATCGTGTAGGAGTAATCGCCAGGATTGAGGGGTGTATCGATGAACTCGGTGGCTGTACCCGCGACCGAACCGATCACAGTGGAGCCACGCATCACTTCAACGGAGTCATAGGCTGGGGCAGGGTTGCTCCAGTTGAGCCGCACCTGATCGGCTTCACCGCGGCATGTGAGCGATTCAGGTCTGCGCAGGACCGTCAGCGAGCACGATTCTGCAGCACTGAGACCCTGACGGCGCTGTGCCGTGATGGAGTAACTGCGGGCACCGAAGGGCGAGCCTTCGTCGGTGTAACCGGTGCTATTTCCCGAGATGGTGTCGATCAGATTACCGTCGCGACGGATGGCGATGCTGTCGTAGGTACCCCCGTTGGTCCACATGAGAAACACCGATGTTCCCGTCGCCGAGCAACCGAGTGGTCCGAGCGGATCAGGTACGGTGAGAGTGCAACAGGTACGGCCGCTCTCTCCATTGAACCTGACACCACGGATGCAAACGCTGTAATCGCCAGGGCCACTGGCAATCGTGGTGGTGTAGCTCTGGCTGTTGCCGAGGATCTGATCGATTTCTACAGGAGGTGTGGATCCATCTCCGGGACCGAACTCGACGATGATGTAGTCATACGCGTCGGTGTTGATCCATGTGAAGGTAGCGATGTCCACATCCGAGGCGCAGTTGAGTTCCTTGACGGAAATCGGATCAAAGATCTCGCAGGTGGCACGAGCACTGATGCTTCGTCCGCCATCGGCGACCCCCTCGATCTCGTACAGGAATCGACCATCCGAGATGGTGTCCTGGGTCGTCATCGCATCCCCGGCGAGAGTCTGGATGAGGGCGCCATCGCGGTAGACATTGATCAGATCGAACCCGTTCGGGTTCGGCATCAGGTTCCAGTTGATGGTAGCGATGATCTGGTTCTGGGCGTTCGGAGCGGCACTACAGGTTGCGTTGTAGGGAGGCATCAGCACGGTGATGTTGCAACTGGTCGAGAGTGTCGTTGTTCGGTCGCCCCGCTCCACGACGCTGTAGGAGTGAATCCCCGAGGAAACATCGTTGTCGTGATAGGAACTGCTACCCCCAGGTAGCGTTGTCACGAGTCCTCCATCTCGATAGAGATCGATGTGATCGTAGCTGTCGCTGTTGGTCCAGGAGATGGAAACGTCCCGGTGCTGTGAGGTGCAATCGAGGGTTGCGATCGGCACAAGTACACGGATGTCGCTGCCTCGCTTGACCGTGTTGATATCGCGGCGCCGGCCCCGGACAGAGTAGTGGTGATCGCCGTAGGCGACGTTGGTGTCGATGAACAGTTCGGTCTGGCCCGGCAAGGTGGCCAGCAGCGAGCCATCGCGGAACAGGTCGACCTCGTCGTAGAAGGCGCGGTTGTTCCAGGTGACGGTCACCGTCTGACCCAGCGCTACCGTTTCTACATTATTCGGCGAGCGTAGTTTCTGGCCCATGAAGACATATACGGCTCCAGCCTCTTCTCGTCCGTAGGGCTTGGATCCGGGTGCTCCGATGAGGGCATCATTTCCCCGGTCATCGTTGAAGTCACCGACCGATCCGACGGAAGCGCCGACCAGCTGATTTTCCTGAAGCCCGAGGTATCCCCGACCCTGATGCTGGAACAGATCGAGCAGCTGGGATTCGCCGAGGAACTGGCCACCATCGATTCGGTGCGCCATTCCTTTTTCGACATCGAGCAGGATCGATCGTGCGATTCCGACGATGTGGTCATCGATACCATCTCCGCTGAAGTCGAGGGTGGTGTGTACAGACTGACCCTCTTCATCGTTGTCGTAGAAACTCATGTACCTGGTGATCCAGGGGGCAGGAATTGCGAGGTTGATGATCGCAGGCGGACTGATACCTCCACGGACCAGATACGCGACATTGGCGATGGTTTCCGGGTCGTGGTCGTGTAGGGAGCGGCTCACCAGAAGTTCACTGTCTCCATCGGAATCAGCATCCCCTGCACAGGCGATCGACTGACCCAGTTCATGGTTGGCATCCGGGACTCTCACCGTGGTGCTGGCGAGGCCACTGGCTCCAATATCGTTGAGAGCGACTTCTGCGGGAGGAGCTGTGCCACCGTAGATGATCCAGACTCGTCCGGCATTTGCCGAGGATTCGTCTGAATGGCGCATCGAGGCGATGGCGATATCGGAATTCCCGTCACCGTTGAAGTCCTCCAGATCAGTGACACAGGAGCCGACCTCCTGATTGGGGCCTCCTGAGCGGAAGATCGTCACATTGGCGTGGGATTGCTTGAGGTCCATCGTCTGAGGCAGTGATGATCCACCTCGGATCAGGAATGCGCTACCGCAGATTTCGAGAGCATCATTCGAGTCCTCCGGGGCGCCGACCAGAACATCGGAGAAACCATCTCCGTCGAAATCACGGGCGCCAGATACAGAAGCTCCGAAGTGACCATCCTCACGGGCACCGATGATCTCGATACCCAAACTTCCAAGGTTCGATACATCGATCATTGCAGGTAGATTTGCGGAACCGAAGATGATGTAGCATCGACCCGCTTCTTCCTCGTCCGGGTGACTACTGGAGGCACCGGGAGCACCGATGATGACATCATCGATATTGTCACCGTTGACATCTCCCGCATTGGATACCGAGGATCCCAGCATCGACCCATCAGGAGCTCCGTGGATCACGATCACCGAGCCTGGATGTGAAAATTTCAGATCCAACTCGGTAGGGGGGGATGCAGACCCGAGGATGATGTATGCGGTTCCGCCGCCGTTGTTGGAGTAGTTATACGAGCCAGGTGCGCCAGCGATGATATCCGGGAAGCCGTCGCCGTTGACATCTCCTGCACCGGAGGTGGAGGCACCGAGGTGGTCCTCAGCGTGACCACCGAGGATCTTCAACTGGGCCGTATCGATGAAGACCTGATCAGAGGTCAGACCAGCATCAGGTGTTAGGATCAGAGCGGCAATTGTCAGATAGACTGTAACTACAGTCAATATACGCGGGGACATAACACAACTCCCAATTATAGATTGACAGTGAATAGTACAAACACACTCCGACTGAAATCCGAATAGACCTAAGATCCCACCATAGAGACCCCTGGTTGCACTCCAAAGATATGATCTGAGGGCATCCTCCACAAGTACTAGATGTTTCTATCAGGGCTGGAGAGGTCAGCAATGGGCAGGTATAGCCAATGTTTGCGAGGTCGTGACTTGACATGAAAAAACGAGGAGATGCCCGCATCGGGCATCTCCTCTGCATTCATTGCATTGTAACGGCCAGCACTAGCACATGTTCAGGAACTGACAGTCTCGGCATTCGTGACGGTGCAGTCATTCGTGACATTCTGGACAGGTGCGTTTGTGTTCACGCCGGTCGCCCAGTTGGCAACATTGACATTGGCATTCTCGAGCACGCAGTAGGCACAGGCGTTGGCGAAGGCCTTGCACACCCAGTAGCCACAGATGCTGATGATGAAGGGGAATACCATGGCAGTCACGGCAGCGACGACGGTGCTGGTGGCAGCGTAGGTGCTGAAGAAGGCGCCACCACAGAAGATCGCGCAGGCGACCAGGAAACCGTAGGAAGCGGTGTTCCAGTAACAAGCGGCATTGTAAGCGTTGTCGACCTGACCGGTGAAGACCTGGTAGCCACTCTTCCACATGGAAGTGGTACAGACGGCGAAGCAGGTGACCAGCGCGGTGGCGATGACCGACGCAAACACGTTGAGATCAAACATGGTGTTGATCGCATAATTGGTGGCGATGGTGCAGAGGGCGAAGAAGCCCAGGACACCCGTGATGACCCGAGCAGTCGGGTAGTTGACGATGTTGCAGTCAGTGCTGCAGTTGTTGTTGGCGTTCATTGCCAGACCTTTCTCTTGTTGCCGGCGCGAAGCTTCAAGGAGTGGCCGGCTTGGCTCATGGCCCGGAACGCCCAGGCCCAAGGTCTTCTTCGTCAGTGGTGGTGGGAATCTTTACCGATTTTGAAGAATTGGCCCGTCACCAGGACCGATAACATCGGTTAGCTCGGAGACCAGGGTGGTCGCCAGGACTCCCGCGTCAAAGGTCTCGATGGCGTGTTCCCGTGCGTTTCTGGCCATCTGCTGACGGCGGTGGGGATCCCTGGCGAGCGCGAGCATCGCCTCGCTGAGAGTCTCATTTGCCTCGTTTTGAAGCAGTATCCCGGAATCTTCCGGAATCAGTTCTGGCAGCAATCCACGCCGACTGGCGATGACGGGAACACCGCAGCTGAGGGCTTCCCTGGCAGCACGGCAGGTTCCATCGGATCCGGGCACGAGGAATACCAGCATGTCGAAACTGCTCAGATGCGGCGGGTAGGAGTCGGGATCGACATAGCCGGCAAAACGAATCCTGTCGCCGAGCCCGGTCAGAGCCGCAGGAGCGCGAGCCACCTCATCTTGATGCGTGCCACGGCCGAGAATTTCGAGGCGTAGCCGCGGTTCCCGTGCTGCTGCCGTGGCGAAGGCTTGCATCAGGTCAGGGAAGCGGCGGTGTCTCTGCATGCGAGCCACGACGCCGATCACGATCGGCTGATCTTGGCCACGATCGGCCTCGACAGCAGCCGGATGAAATCGCTCCAGATCGACAGCGGGGGCAGTGACACGCGTCTTGCCCTCGACCGCCGGGTGCCGGGCGATCAGGCACCGCTCAGCTTCCACGGTGGGTGGCAGCCACAGGTGGGTGTGACGCGCAAGCCAGCTGCCGCGCCAACCGGTCGGAGGATCGAGCTGGTAACTGCTGCGAATCACCCTGACCGGGGCCCGGCTGGCGCAGATGCAAGCGAGCAGGTGATCGCCGTCGAGGTGACAGTGAAGAAAATCGGGTTTCTCCTGCTCGATCCAGCGCCTCAGTCGGATCACATCGGAGAAGAGGCTGACGGGTTGCAGGTGCTTACCGAGGCGAAGTCAATCTATAATTGGGAGTTGTGTTATGTCCCCGCGTATATTGACTGTAGTTACAGTCTATCTGACAATTGCCGCTCTGATCCTAACACCGCCACTCGCCATCACCATCGCCAGATCTGCAGGACCGGTGAACTTGTGATTGGCAAGGAGGTGAAAGATCTTCATGAGTCGTTCTCTGTCCGTTCCCCGGTCGCTCTCCGTGGGCGCCATTCCGGGCCCCTGTGGTGGCGTGGTAAGGAATCGGGGTCGAGACCTCTGGCTCTCAGTGCTCTGCGTTCCCACAACACTGCGTACTTGAGAAATACATAGAAGCTGCCAATCCCTGCCAGAATGAAACCGGCGAAGCCGTCGCGGTAGCCTCGCTTGAGCAGCAGCATCCGGATGAACTTCCAGGGAGCTCTCAACAACATGCCGGCGAGCGGGCTCCCCTGACTGCGCTCATCCAGCTCCCGGGCTGCGATACTGGTGAATGAATCGATGGTTTCGATGTGGTGGTGAAGATTGCGAAAGGAGTAGTGCAAGATTTCACCGTCGAGCGCCAGCGCCTCTCCGGCGAGATCGATGTGGTCATGTGGGTTGACTCCTGCCCAGCGAGCTTTTCGACGGTCGAAGACGCGAATTTTTCGGTCGGGATACCAGCCGCCATGGCGGATCCAGCGCCCCAGATGCCAGGTGAGGCGCGGCATCGAGAATCCAGGGTGAGAGGGCACTCCTGCCAGATGTTTCTGGAGCTGCTGCTGGAGTCGGGGTGTCACCCTCTCATCTGCATCCAGTGAAATCACCCAGTCGGTGGGGGCCAGATCCACTGCGCGATTCTTCTGCTCGATGTGTCCCGGCCAGTCAGTGACATGAACGTGTTCGGTGTACTCCCGGGCGATCGCGACGGTCCGGTCGGTGGATCCTGAGTCCACGACCACGATATGAGAAACCCATCGGAGAGATTCGAGGCAGTCGCGGATGTTCTCCTCCTCGTTGAAGGTGATCACCGTTGCCGTCAGCTCGATGGCTCTGGATTCGATCATCAGTTCACCTCCAGATACCGCGGTTGCCAAGACCGATCGATGGCTGGATCGAGTTCTGCCCTGAAGCGGTGAAAGAGCTTCATCGACTCCTTCTGTGCATCTCCAAGATCGTATCGGATGCAGCGATTCAGGTAGTCCCTCGCTTCGGCAATATCGAGTACGTCGGGATGGATGCTGGAATATTGATCAGCGATCCGCTCCACCTCCGAGAGTCCGGAACGTGCCGCCGAGGCGAGTTCTGCACTGACCCAGGGTGGAAGGCCCGACCGTGCTAGCCAGACGGCAAACACGAACGGAAGGTCGGTCCTCTGCTTCCATGCCATGCCGAGGTCGGTGCGCTCGAGTGACGAAGTTTTCCGGCGTTTCAGTGCCGCATCCCCGATCAGCAGCACCGCGTCGATGGCGGTTGGTTGCTCCAGAAGAGACAGATCAGAGCAACTCTCGACGATCTCCAGAGGAGCCAGGCCATCGAGGTGTCTGAGCACCTGAAGCAGAGCGATGGAGGAGTTGCTGGCCCGATCCGCAGCGACCCTTTCGAGTTGCTGCCATGGCTTTCTCTCGAACAGAAGGATCGAGGCGACTTCGCCGTCGCAGGAGATGCAATGGCCATCGACGATGCGGTAGTCCGCATCGAAGCAAGCCTCTACCTGTGGAACCAGACCCACATCGATCTCGCCGCATCGAAGAGCCGTCGCCAGCTCACTCGGCAGTCCTTCGACGATCTGCCACCGTTCGTGGTCGCGTGGAAGTTGGCTGCAGAGGGGTGCCGCGTTGAGAAAATCGATGACGCCAACTCGAACCATCACCGCCTCCACTCTGATTGTGGAAGCAGGTCCTGGCTGGCGCGAACAACTCTGCGCAGTAGAGCCTGATCCGCGCCTGTGACCTGGTGCAGGAAGCGGATCCCTTCGCCGTGGCGAAGCGGGGGAATCTGACTCCGGATCGACTTGCGGTAGGAGCGTACCAGTCGCTTCAGGTTGCCGAGTCGGTCTGCGGCGGGGCCCAGGCCACCGGGATCGAGGTCGACCAGGATCGCTCGGGGCGGTGTTTCCGGGACCTGCTGGACGAGGATGTTCATCAGATTCAGATCGCCATGCAGAAATCCAGCCTCGTGAAAGGTTCGGATCGTCTCGGCGACCGCTCCGAGTACCTGGCGTCTGTTCAGATCGGAGCGTGTTTCGTCAGCGAGCGTATCGAGCAGGGTTTCGACATCGCTCTCGAGCCGTACCAGCATCTCGACCCGATGTCCAATTCCTGCAGGAGTAGCGGCGACGGCGATCACATCGGATGTGGGGATCCCCAGAGACCTTGCTCTGGTCGTCAATTCCATCTCACGCAGAAATCGCTGACAACTCCAGTGACGATCGCGTACCAGCGTCCCGAACCAGCCGCCACGCAGGCATCTCTTCCAGAGTAACAGCGAGCCATCGCTTCCGAGGTAAACCGGGTGCTGATCTCGACCGGTGCGGTGGCTCACCGGATGCAGGGTTGCAGCACCCGTGACAAAGCCACAGTCCTCCGC
>JYMV01038989.1_pt1 | contig 22499 bp, 22 predicted proteins | sample 338911 | NCBI WGS metagenome assembly JYMV01 (sample SAMN03354496, study PRJNA234377) | hydrothermal vent metagenome | biome: Deep sea; feature: Hydrothermal plumes at the Eastern Lau Spreading Center, Western Pacific Ocean; material: Seawater | place: Tonga | collected 2009 | depth 2000 m m
TAATATTCGAGGTAAGAGATTTTTTAAAATTATTTTTATTCTTAAAACGCTGATAATTAATAGTTTTTGAAATTATTTCAAAAAAAGTACAAACTCAGGCAACCTTTTTTAGTTTACTTTCGTCTATGTAAATAGAAAGTCTTTAGAGATTAATTGTGAAAGTAATTCAGTTACATCAAAACGAAAAACGTCTTATTAAAAAGGCGATGAAAAAAGATCGTAAAGCTCAAAAGAGTTTGTACGAAACTTATTCGCCAAAGATGTTGAGCGTTTGCAGAATGTATGTAAAAGATCTGCAATTTGCAGAAGATGTAATGCTTAAAGGATTTATGAAAGTATTCGTTAATCTTTCAAGCTACAAAGCAGAAGGTAGTTTTGAAGGTTGGATACGTAGAATTATGGTGAGAGAAGCCATCGATTTTTTGCGAAGTCAGAAGAAAGTTCAGTTTTCAGAAGAATTTGAAAATGATTCAGCATTAGCCTCAGAAAACAGTTTTGGCTCGGTAGAAGAAGTAGATTTTCTTCAGCAAAAAATAGACGAATTACCCGAAGGTTATAAAGCAGTATTTATGCTTTACGCAGTAGAAGGTTACAAGCATCAGGAAATTGCAAAAATGTTGAATATTTCTGAAGGAACCTCTAAATCGCAACTTTCTAAAGCCAGAAAGTTGTTACAACAAAAAGTAGAACCTCGTAGAAAAGAGAATCATGGCGGTAGATAATTTTGATAAAAAAATTAAGCAGCAGTTAGAAGCGCGAAAAATCGAGCCTTCAGCAAGAGCTTGGGATCAATTGGCTGCAGAGTTAGAGGTGAAAGAAGAAAAATCGACCAAAAAATATTGGTGGTTAGGGATCGCAGCAAGTTTTTTAGGCGGTATTTTAATTACATCTTTCTTTTTTAATCAGCAACAAGTAGAACCGGTAAATGTGGTGAATCAAAATACTATTGAAGCGCCAAAAAATAATTTAGTTGAAGTGGAAGCTGAAGAAAATTTACAAGAAATCAATAAAAATGAAGAATTAAATGCTGTTGAAAAGATTTCCATCACTCAAACAGAAAATAAAACTCAACCTGAAATAGAAATTGAAAAGCCGGTTCTTGCAAGTGTAGATCGTTCAGAAATTAAAACCGAAAAAGCAAAAGTAAAACCTTTGAAATCTATTGAAGAAACTAAAATTCAACCTCAAACAATTTTACCGGAAGTGTTTCCTCTAGAAAATTATACTTCAGAAAAACAGTTAGCCCAAGCGGAAAATCTTTCAGCAGAATCTGAAACAGACCGACTTTTACAAGAAGCTCAACAAAAAGTGAAAATTAGAAACTTCAATACTTCTTATAACAGAGTAAGCGCGCAAAATCTGTTAGAGAATATAGAGGTAGAAGACAAGCAGAGCTTCAAAGAAAAAGTTTTTTACGCTTTAGAAAGCGGTTTTCACAGGGTAAAAAATTCTGTTATCGAATAAATTAATCAAAATCAATCATTCATCAATCCACTAAGTTTCTTCCCTTCTAAAAAGGGAAGGGTAGAAGCGAAGTGTCTAAAATCAACAAAAATCATGAAAACAATTATTATTAGTCTAGCCTTATTTATCGCTGCTGCAGTCGGTTATCAATCTCAAGCGCAAATTAACATTGAAGTGAAAAACAACATTGAGTTAAAGATCGAAGAGTTACAAAAACAGAAAAATAAAATTGAAAAAATCGAAAAAGATAAACTTCGAGAAGAAGTTCAAAAAATTAATGAGCAATTAGAAAATAACGAAATCACCGCTACAGAAGCGGCTGAATTAAAAAAATCGGCGGCAGAAAAAAGAGCCTTAAATATTCAAAACCAAAAGAATATTATCGATGAAAATATTGCGCTTTTAGAGCGTAATGCAGAAACGGTAGAAGGTAAAGAGGAGAAAAAAATAGATGCATATTATACTTCTTTAGGCTTTTTAAAATATGATGAAAAAATAGAAGATGTCGAAGATTACGATTCTATTCCAGAAAGAACTACAAGTAATACTTACGTGGCGTTTGGCTTTAATCACGCTTTGATCGACAATGTTTCGTTAAGTGATTCTCCTTACAAACTTGGCGGAAGCCGTTTTTTTGAAATTGGCTTCGGGTGGCAAACGATGTTAAATCAAGCTGGTTCGTTAAGGTTTAACTACGGTTTTAGCGTTCATTCTAACGGTTTAAAAGCGAAAGACAATATGTATTTTGTAGAAGATGGCGATCAAACCATTTTAGAAGAATACGAGTACGATCTAAAAAAGGCGAAGTTAAATTTCGGTAATTTGGTACTTCCTTTACATTTCGAGTTTGGTAAATCAACTATTAAATACGGATCTAAAGAGGCTTATTACGATGTAGATCATTTTAAAGTTGGTTTAGGAGGTTATGCCGGATTAAATCTAGGCTCTTCTCAAAAGTTAAAGTATAAGAAAGATGGAGAAAACACCAAAGCTAAGATCGATGAAGATTATAATATCGAAAAATTTATTTACGGTTTAAGTGGATATGTAGGTTATGGAGATTGGACGCTTTATGCAAGATACGATTTAAATACACTGTTTAAAGATAATCCGGTAGAGCAACACAATGTGGCTGTAGGAGTAAGATTAGTATTGTAAAATTTGTTTCATTTTGAATTAGAAGAAAAAGGGTAAGCCAAAGTTGTTTACCCTTTTTTATATTTTAGTACTTTTGCAAATTGAAACTTTCCAAGATTTTAAGCTGAAATGATTAAAAAATCGACCATAGATCAAGTGTTTGATGCCGCTCGGGTAGAAGAGGTGATTGGCGATTTTGTGCAGTTAAAAAAATCGGGTTCTAACTACAAAGGCTTAAGTCCGTTTACCGATGAGCGTACACCGAGTTTTATGGTGAGCCCGGTAAAACAGATCTGGAAAGATTTCTCTAGCGGAAAAGGTGGCAATGTCGTGGCTTTCATTATGGAACACGAACATTTTAACTATCCGGAAGCTATAAAATACCTCGCCAAAAAATACGGAATCGAAATTGAAGAAACCGAGCAAACCGACGAGCAAAAGCAACTTGCCGATGAGCGCGAAAGTATGTACTTGGTTTCAGAATTTGCCAATAAATTTTTTCAGAAAAAACTACTAAAAACCGAACAAGGCAAAGCCATTGGTTTAAGCTACTTTAAAGAACGCGGTTTTACCAACGAAACCATAGAGAAATTCGATTTAGGTTATTCTCCCGATATTTGGGATGCTTTTACAGAAGAAGCTTTAAAGCAAGGGTATCAATTAGAGTTTTTAGAAAAAACCGGGCTTACGATCGTTAAAGAACAAAAGAAATTTGACCGATTTAAAGGCAGGGTAATGTTCCCTATTCACTCGATGTCAGGAAGAACGCTTGGTTTTGGAGGTCGAATTTTAACCAACGAGAAAAAAGCTGCTAAATATTTAAACTCGCCCGAGAGTGATATTTACCATAAAAGTAAAGTGCTTTACGGTATTTATTACGCCAAACAAAGCATAGCGAAAGAAGATAATTGTTATTTGGTAGAAGGTTATACCGATGTGATCCAAATGCATCAAGCCGGGATCGAAAATGTGGTGGCTTCTTCCGGAACGGCGTTAACGCCCGAACAAATTCGGTTAATTAATCGACTCACTAAAAACATTACAGTACTTTTTGATGGTGATGCTGCCGGGCTTCGAGCTTCGTTACGCGGTATAGATTTGATCTTAGAACAGGGAATGAATGTGAAAGTTTGTGCGTTCCCGGAAGGTGAAGATCCCGATAGTTTTGCTAAAGCAAATACCAAAGAAGATATCGAAGCTTATCTTCAGCAAAATTCTAAAGATTTCATCAGTTTTAAGGCGTCGCTTTTGGTTGATCAAGCGCAAGGTGATCCTATTAAAAAAGCTGAAGTAATTCGAGATATGGTCAATAGTATTGCAAAAATACCCGACCAAATTCAGCAAGAGATTTACTTGAAAGAATGTACTCGAATTATGGATGTTTCAGAAGACGTCCTCTACAGTACATTAGCGCAACTTAACGCAAAAAATAATAAAGATAGCGGTCGAAAAACTTCAACACAAAAAAAGAATTTCGAGGTTATTAAGCAACCCAAAGAAGTTCGCCCAAAAGTAGATCGTCAATTCGAGTTAGAACGTAACATTATTAGTTTGTTACTTCGTTACGGGAAGGTTGCAGATGAATTTGAAGAATACGTATACAAAGAAGATCGCGATGGAAATCTAGAGCTCGAATTAGAAAAACAGGAAGCTAAAGTTTACGAAAAGATCTTTCTAGATCTTCAAGAAGACGAGATTGAATTTACTAACGAAAGTTTCCGTTTATTATACGAGCAAATTATTTATGAATTCAATACCAAAGAAGATTTAAAGGTTGAAACTTTTATTAATCAGCTTTCACCGGAGCAGGCTTCAGATATTACTTCCATTTTAATGGCTGAAGAAAAAAATGTACTTCACCGATGGGAAGATCAGGATATTTTTGTGCAACCCAGAACAAAACTTGAAGCTCGCGAAGTAAACGACACCATTCTAAATTTACGTTTACACTTAGTGAAACAAAAGGTGGCTGAGTTAATGCAAGACGCTAAAAAAGATATTGCAGAACATCACCAAGAAATCTTAGAACAAGTGATTGAGTACAAAAAATTAGAGATGAATATTGCTGAACGTATTAAACGAGTCCTGTGATTTTTTAGTTGAAATAACTTCTGTTCTCATCATCTCCAATGGTCACGATAACCTCTTCGAAGCGTCAACCCAAAATCTCATTCTGTTTAATTTAACCAAATATTCAAGTTGAATAAAAAATCTTTACTTCAAATTCAACGGAATTTCACAAACCGGTATAGGTTGCATTTTATGTTGGTTAGCGGTGTTTAGTTTTTTGTAGATTTTGAAAACTTCTAATTTTCGACCTTCAAAATTATCGGCTGTTTTACCAAGATCATCCATATGCATCGCCCATTCTAATTCTGGGTAAGTTGCTCCGATCTGGTCTTCATCGGTACGATCATCACCCCATAAACCATCGGTTGGCGCTGCGGTTAAAATTTCTTCGTGAATACCTAAATGCTCAGCGATTTCATAAACTTCTGTTTTTAATAGATCTGCGATCGGACTCAAATCTACTCCGCCGTCGCCGTATTTTGTATAAAAACCTACACCAAAATCTTCTACTTTATTTCCGGTTCCGGCAACTAGCAAACTTTCTAAAGCAGCAAAATAATAAAGTGACGTCATACGTAATCTGGCACGAGTATTGGCTAACGACATAAAACGTTCTTCTTCATTTTCAACTTTCGGTAAAGAGGCTAATAAACTATCAAAAACCGGAGTAAGATTTACTTGTTGTAATTCAACATCATCAAAGTTTTCTTTTAACCAATCAATATGGCGTAAAGCTCGACTTACTTGGTTTTCTGCTTGGTGAATAGGCATTTCTAAACACTTAACTTTTAATCCTGTTTTTGCACAAAGCGTAGAGGTTACTGCAGAGTCAATTCCGCCGCTAATACCAATCACAAAACCTTTTACATTGGCTTTTTCAGCATAATCTTTTAACCAGTGAACAATATGATCTACTACTTTTTGAGTTTGCATGGACTACTATTTTAAGTTTATAAATTACCTTTGCTACAAAAATAAGCTTTTAAGTATAATTATAAACGTTTACGGGCGTTAAAGCAATCATAAGAACAGGAGTATGATTAAAAAAATAGCATTTCTATTTCTCGCAATTGGCTTACTGATAAGTTGTAATAATGAAAGCGCAGTTGAAGAAGAAATCTCTAAAATTCCGGTAGAGGTGAAAATCGATCGTTTCGATAAAGTTTTTGCTGAAGCTACGCCGGAAGATCTTCCGCAGTTAAAAAAAGAATATCCGCTTTTATTCCCTAAGCAATATTCCGATTCTGTTTGGGTGGATATGATGAACGATACGATTCAGCAAGAATTAAATCGGGAAACTGTAAAAGCCTTTCCGAAGTTTGAGCAAGAGGAAGAAATAGAAAGTCTTTTTCAGCATTTAAAATATTATTTTCCGCAGTTTCAAGTACCTAAGGTAATTACGGTTACTTCAGAAGTCGATTATCGCAATAAGGTGATCGTGGCAGATAGCGTGGTGTTGGTTTCATTAGATACCTATTTGGGTGAAGAGCACAAGTTTTACATTGGTTTACAAGAATATTTAAAGAAAAACTTTCGTAAAGAACAAATTGTTCCCGATATGGCAACTGCTTATGCCGAGCAATTTGTACCGCAACCACAAGGCAGAACCTTCTTGGCGGCAATGGTTTATTACGGTAAATTATTATATCTGAAAGATCGCTTAATTCCTAATTTTTCTGAAGCGCAACGAATGGGTTATACTGAAAAAGAAATGGAATGGGCATTAACTAACGAAGAGCAAATTTGGCGATATTTTATAGAGCACGAAGTTCTTTACGATACCGATAGTGAATTGCAGCGAAGATTTATTAATTTAGCGCCTTTTTCAAAATTTAGATTGCAGTTAGATAACGAAAGTCCGCCACAATTGGGACAATATATGGGTTGGCAAATTGTACGACAGTTTGCAGAGAAAAATCCGGATGTTTCGTTGTCAGAATTGCTGCAAACCGATGCGGAAGAATTATTTAAAAAATCAAATTACAAACCTAGAAAACCATAAGCATGTCAAATAAAAAGTCTGAAATAAAAATACAAGTTGAGGTCGACGAAAATAATGTGCCTGAAAATTTAAACTGGAGCGCGCAAGACGGCGGTATTAATAATGAAGAAGCAAAAGCAATGTTACTTTCACTTTGGGATAGCAAGCAGCAAGAAACTTTGCGTATCGATCTATGGACCAAAGATATGCCGGTCGATGAGATGAAGGTGTTCTTTCATCAAACTTTAGTGGCTATGAGTGATACGTTTTACCGCGCTACCGAAGATGAAAAAATGATGGAAACCATGAAAGATTTCTGCGATTATTTTGCAGATAAATTAGAACTGAAAAAAGAGTAATGGCAAAACTCGTAATGGTTTATAATGCAAATTCTGGTAAAGCAAACACTTTATTAGATGTAGCGCATAAACTTTTACGCCCAAGCACTTATACGTGTAATTTGTGTAAACTTACCCATAACACATTTACAGAACATCGATTATGGAGAAATTTTAGAAAAGCATCTTCGCATGAATTAGAGTTTCTCCATAAAGATGAATTTCAAAAACAATATGCTTCAAAATTTGGATACAAATTTAAATTTCCGATTCTTCTAATCGAAAATCAAGGGAATTTAGAAGTGCTTATTTCTTCGGAAGAATTGAATAAACTCACTACTACAAAAGAGCTAATTAATTTATTGAAATCTAGAGTTTAAGCGGAAGAATTTTTACAGCGAATTATTGATCTCTTCAATATAATTTAGAAGCTCGTCTCGACCAATTTCTTTAGAAGAAGAAGTAACAAAATAAGGTGGTACACTTGCCCAAGTTTCTAAAAGCTTCTTTTGGTAATCTTCAATATTACGCTCTAAAGCATTCGGCTTTAATTTATCAGCTTTCGTGAAAATAATCGCAAACGGAATCATATGCTCGCCCAACCATTGCATAAATTCAAGATCTATTTTTTGTGGTTCGTGGCGAGAATCGACTAAAATAAAAGCAGAAACCAGTTGTTTTCTGTTCTTAAAATAATCTGTAATAAATTTCTGAAAAGTCTTTTTCTCTTTTTTGCTTACGCGTGCATAACCATAACCCGGTAAATCTACCAAATGCCATTCTTGGTTAATGAGAAAATGATTAATAAGTTGCGTTTTTCCTGGTCTGCCCGATGTTTTAGCTAAGCTTTTTCGCTTCGTTAACATATTGATCAGCGAAGACTTACCAACATTACTTCTTCCTATAAAAGCATATTCCGGTAAATTGCTTTCAGGACATTTTTTAACGTCACTGTTGCTAATTACAAATTTGGCAGATTTAATATCCATGGCTTATAATTGCTTTTCTTTTAACCAATGGTTAAGCAATTGGTTAAACTCATCTGGATGTTCCATCATGGCAGCGTGGCCGCATTTGTCAATCCAGTATAATTCAGAATTAGGGAGAAGTTTATTAAAATCTTCGGCTACTTCCGGCGGAGTAACATTGTCTTGTTTTCCCCAAATAATACAAGTTTCAGTCTGCATTTTTGGTAAGTCTTTCGCCATATTATGTCTAATAGCGCTTTTGGCAATGGCTAAAGTTTTTACCAATTTATTACGATCGTTTACCGTTTCAAAAACATCATCTACGATCTCTTTTGTAGCTACCGCAGGATCGTAAAAAACATTTTCAGCTTTCTTTTTAATGTAATCGTAATCACCGCGTTTAGGGTAACTTTCGCCCATAGCGCTTTCATAAAGTCCGGAGCTTCCGGTAATTACTAAGCCTTTAATTTTTTGAGGATATAACTTGGTGGTCAACAATGCGATGTGACCTCCTAAAGAGTTTCCTAATAAAATTACTTCAGAATAATTTTTAAAGTCAATAAACTCCTTAATATATTTTGCAAAGTTGCTCACACTGGTTTTAAGCAGCGGCATGGAATATAGTGGAAGTTCAGGAATCACAACTTTGTAACCGTTCTCCGGAAAAAATTGTGCTACACCGTCAAAGTTACTTAAACCTCCCATTAAACCATGTAGGATAATTATTGGAGTGCCTTCTCCTTTTTCAATATAATTAAACTTTCCTTCCGATTTAATTTCTTCTTTCATCAATAAGAATTGCGGTTAGCAAACGCAAATATAGAGATTATTGTTTAAGAATGAATAAATAATCTGTTATCAACACCAAAAGCTTTTTTATTCACAAGATAAAGGCATTCTTTTAGAAAATTCTTACCACTTATCTCCACTTTTTGTAAATCGCTAATTATCAGTATTTGTAAGGGTTTTTAAGAGTTGAATACAGTTAAGGATTTAAAACTTATCAACAATGTGGTAAAATGTGGTAAAAAGTGGTAATATTTTCAATATATTTGAACTAAGAATTCTTAGCGTGGTAAATTTAATAGGCTCATACGAATGTAAGATCGATGCGAAAGGTCGATTAATGGTGCCTTCGAAACTAAAATCACAACTTCTGCCAATGTTAGAAGATGGTTTTGTTTTGAAGCGTTCTGTGTTTCAGCCTTGTATAGAGTTATACCCGATGAGCGAGTGGAATGCTTTAATGAAGAAAGTAAACTCGCTTAACCGCTTCAAAAAGAAAAACAACGACTTTATTAGAAGGTTTACCGCTGGGGTTAAAATGGTTGAGGTGGATGCAAATGGGCGTCTTCTCGTACCAAAAGACCTTTTGAATTTTGCTGAATTATCTAAAGAAATTGTCCTGTCTTCTGCGGTGAATATCGTAGAAATTTGGGATAAGAATAAATATGAAGCTGCTATTGAAGATGCAACAGACGACTTTGCAGATCTAGCGGAAGAAGTAATGGGAGGACTCGATGAAGAACTTGGAATATCATAATCCGGTATTGTTAAAAGAAACTGTAGATGGTTTAAATATTAAACCCGATGGCGTTTATGTAGATGTGACGTTTGGCGGCGGTGGTCATTCTCGAGAAATTTTGAGTCGTCTTGGCGAAAACGGAAGATTATTGGCTTTCGATCAAGATCCCGATGCAAAACAAAATGTGATCGACGATGAGCGCTTCACGTTAATTCCTGAAAATTTTCGGTTTCTACGTCAGTTCTTAAGATTTTACGGTCACAAAACTGTAGATGGGGTTTTAGGAGATTTTGGAGTTTCTTCTCATCAATTCGATGTGGCAGAACGTGGTTTTTCAACTCGCTACGATTCGCGTTTAGATATGCGAATGGATCAAACCAGTAAGTTGAGCGCTTACGAAGTGATTAATGAGTATACTGAAGAAAAATTGCGTTCGGTTTTTTATCAATATGGTGAATTGAAAAATGCACCGAAGCTGGCAAGAGTAATTGTTGAAGAGAGAAGCGTGAATCCTATTGAAACCGGAGATCAGTTAAAAGAATTATTAATGCCGCATCTTTTTAAACATCGGGAGTTTAAAATTCTAGCGCAAATCTATCAAGCGATTCGTATTGAAGTGAATCAGGAGATTGAGGTGTTGAAAGAGTTTTTAAAACAAACCGAGCAAGTTTTAGAGAAAGGCGGTCGCATTAGTTTGATCTCGTACCATTCGTTAGAAGATCGTTTGGTAAAAAGATATATAAGAAACGGACTTTTTGAAGGTGAACCGGAAAAAGATGTGTTTGGTAGAGTAGAAGTTCCGTTTAAAAAAGTGGGAAAATTAGTAGTTCCTACAAAAGAAGAAATTCAACAGAATAACAGAGCGAGAAGTGCAAAACTTCGAGTAGGAGAAAAAATTTAGGTAATGAAAAACAGTATCTACGATTTTTTAAAAGGGAAGTTTTTAATAAGCGACGATGCGCTTAAAAACTGGAGTTTTATTCTTTTTTGTACCGCTTTAGCAATTGTAATGATCGCTTGTTCGCATAGTGCTGAGCGAAAAGTACACGAGATTGCAAAGTTAAATAAAGAAGTAAGAGAATTAAGAAGTGAGCATGTCGATTTAGAAAAAAATCTTATGCAGCTAAAAATGGAATCGACCATTTTAAAAAAATTAGAAGGTACCGGTTTGGGTTTGTCTAAAAATCCACCACAAAAAATAGTCATCTTAAATAAGAAGTAATTCTTGGCAACAGAAAAACACATATTATATAGACTTTACATTATCGCCGGCGGTATTTTGCTATTTGCCTTTGCGATCGCGTTTAAGTTGGTGAATATTCAGATTGCTGAAGGTGAAAAATACAAAGAGCTTTCAGATAAGCGTGTTTATAAAAACTTTACGATCCCTGCGAATCGTGGTAATTTATATGATGCTGAAGGAAATCTTTTAGCGACTTCGGTGCCTGAGTATGATATTCGTTTTGATGCGTTAACTGTTTCTCAGGAAAATTTCGACGCATACTTAAATCCATTAGCGAAAGAGCTTTCAAAAATGTTAGGTAAGCCCGAGTCGTATTATGTAAATGTTTTACGAAGAGCGCGCGCCAACAAAAATCGTTATTTCTTAGTGGCGAGAGGTGTTGGATATTCACAATACGTGAAAATTAAAGAATTCCCGATGTTTCGCTTAGGAGCTTATAAAGGAGGTTTTATTTCAGAACAACGTACGGTAAGACAACGCCCATTAGGGAAGATCGGCGAGCGAACAGTAGGTCACGGTCAGGCCGGTTTAGAAGGTGCTTACGATGAATATTTAAAAGGAAAAGATGGTCATCGGTTAAAGCAAAAAATTGCTCAAGGACAATGGAAACCGATTAGTGATGAAAATGAACGTGAACCAAAAGATGGCTTGGATGTCATTTCAACCATCGATATTAATATTCAAGATATTGCGCATCACGCATTGCTTTCTCAGTTAGAACGTTTTCAAGCAGATCACGGAACCGTAGTGGTGATGGAAACTAAAACCGGAGAAATTAAGGCGATGGCCAACTTAGGTCGTACCGATGATGGTAAATATTATGAAAAAAGAAATTACGCAGTTTGGGAGTCGCACGAACCCGGCAGTACATTCAAATTAATGGCAATGGTCGCCGCTTTAGAAGATAAAGTGGTGGATACAGCAGATGTGGTCGATACCGAAGACGGAACAGTAAAATATTACGATCGCGTAGTTCGTGATTCTCATCGTGGAGGTTACGGCGAGATTTCGGTAGCGCGTGCATTCGAAGTTTCTTCAAACACTGCTTTTTCAAAATTTATTTATGAAGGCTATAAAGACAAACCTGAAGCTTTTGTAAACCGTTTAGATTATATGGGGTTAAACCGAAAAATTGGTTTAGAAATTAAAGGAGAAGGCTCTCCTAAAATTCCGCATCCGGACGATAGTAATTGGTATGGGACAACGCTGCCGTGGATGTCTTTTGGTTACGGAGTTTCCATTACGCCTTTACAAACTTTAGCCTTTTATAATGCTATTGCAAACGATGGCGTGATGATCAAGCCTAGATTGATCAAAGAAGTACGCGACCGCGATAAGATCATTTACGATTATAACGAGCCGGTTATTCAGAATTCGGTGTGTTCAAAAGAAACTGCAGGAAAGGTTCGCGAGATGATGAGGCAAACCGTAAAACGCGGTACGGCAACCAATATTTATAATGAAAACTTTTCGATGGCCGGTAAAACAGGAACTTGTTTAACAGGTTACGGTGCCGGGAAAGGTGGTTCAGAATATATCGCTTCGTTTGCAGGTTATTTTCCGGCAGAAAATCCTGAATATTCCTGCATTGTCGTGATCAGTAAACCTGATCGAAGTATTGGTTATTACGGGAATATTGTGGCCGGTCCGGTTTTTAAAACCATCGCTCAAAAAATTTATACCGATACGCCAAACGTAGATCAAATCGATCAGCAGGAGGCGATAAATAATGAAGTAAATAAAGACTTCGAGAAATACTTTGCGGTTTCTCAAAAATATAAAACTATCGTTCCAGATGTAAAAGGGCTTCCCGCGATGGATGCGGTGGCGATTTTAGAGAACTTAGGTTTGCAGGTAAAACTTAATGGTTCTGGTAAGATCAAAAAGCAATCCATTCAAAAGGGAGAAAAAGTAAAACCCAATCAGCAAATTTTAATTTCATCAATTTGATTCAGTTAAAAGACATATTATATAAAGTTTCTATTGAAAAAGTAATCGGCGGTACCTGTGTTGCGATCAATAACTTGCATTTCGATTCTCGACAAATTCAGTTAAATGATGTGTTTGTTGCGATTCGTGGCGCTTTGTCAGACGGACATCAATTTATTCGTCAAGCTGAAAATCAAGGAGCTTTAGCAATTGTTTGTGAAGAATTACCAGAAACCCAAATTAGCGGGATTACTTATGTTCAGGTTGAAGATACGAAAATGGCGCTGGCATTGATCGCGAGTAATTTCTACGGAAATCCTTCAGAAAACTTAAAGCTGGTTGGCGTTACAGGAACTAATGGTAAAACAACGATTTCAACCTTATTGTATCAGTTGTTTTCAAAAGCTGGTTTCAAAGTTGGTTTAATTTCAACCGTAGCAATTAAAGTAGGTGAAAAAGAATACGGCACAAAACTAACTACACCAGATTCAATCACTATCAATAAATATTTAGCTGAAATGAACGATGCCGGAGTGGAGTTTTGTTTTATGGAAGTAAGTTCTCACGGAATCGATCAGCATCGCACTAGCGGATTAACATTCGCTGGCGGAATTTTCACCAATCTATCGCACGATCATTTAGATTATCACAACAGTTTTGCGGAATATCGAGATGTGAAAAAGCGATTTTTTGATGAATTACCGAAAGATGCGTTTGCATTAACCAATGCAGACGATAAAAACGGAACGATCATGCTTCAGAATACCAAAGCGAAAAAATATACCTATGGTTTAAAAACCATGACCGATTATAAAGCGCAAATCCTCGAAAATAGTTTTGGCGGTTTATTGCTGAAGTTAAACGGAAATGAGATCTGGAGTAAATTGGTGGGTAATTTTAACGCATACAATTTCGCAGCTATTTATGGTACTGCAGATTTGTTAGGTTTAGCAGAATTAGAGAACCTTCAGTTAATAAGTGATCTAACGGCGGTAAGTGGAAGATTTCAGTATTTCGTTTCCGATAAAAAGATCACCGCAATTGTAGATTACGCACATACGCCCGATGCGTTGAAAAACGTATTAGAAACCATCAACGTGATTCGTACAAAGAATGAAGAATTGATTACCGTAGTAGGTTGTGGTGGCGATCGCGATAAAACAAAGCGCCCAAAAATGGGACATATTGCGTCAGAGTTAAGTACCAAAGTGGTATTGACGAGCGATAACCCGAGAACCGAAGATCCCGATCAAATTATAGAAGAGGTAGAAGCCGGTGTTGAGCCACAAAACGTAAAGAAAGTGGTTGCGGTGACTAATCGCAAGCAAGCGATAAAAACGGCTTGCGTAATGGCAGAACCTAACGATATTATTTTAATCGCAGGTAAAGGTCACGAAACTTACCAAGAGGTAAATGGTGTTCGATCAGATTTTGATGATATGAAGATTGTAAAAGAATTATTAAGTCAATTAGAGAAATAAAAGCAAAACATATACAATGTTATATTACTTATTTCATTTTTTAGAAGAACAATACGAGTTGCCGGGCGCGCAGATCTTTCAGTTTATCTCGTTTCGTGCTGCGTTGGCAATTATTTTGTCTCTATTGATTTCTACCATCTTCGGAAAAAGAATTATTAATTACCTGCAAAGAAAACAAGTCGGGGAAAGTGTTCGTGATCTAGGTTTGCAAGGCCAAACCGAAAAAGCAGGAACTCCAACTATGGGAGGTGTGATCATTATTTTGGCTACGCTAATTCCGGTGTTATTGCTCGCAAAACTAGATAACGTATATGTTTGGTTGTTAATTATCACGACCATTTGGATGGGAGTGATTGGTTTTATCGACGATTACATCAAAACCTTTAAAAAGAATAAAGAAGGTTTACAAGGGAAGTTTAAAGTGATCGGTCAAGTTGGTTTAGGAGTTATTGTAGGAGCTACAATGTACTTTCATCCCGATATTACTGTAAAAGAGCAAGTAAGAACCGATGTGGTAAAAGAAGAAATTACCGATGCACAATCAACAAATTTTGAGCGTGAAAAGAAGTCTTTAAAAACGACTATTCCATTTGTTAAGAATAATGAGTTTGATTATTCAAGCTTAATCACTTGGATCGATGCAGATTATGCAAAATATGCGTGGATCATTTTCATTCCGATCGTAATTTTTATTGTGACAGCCGTTTCTAACGGAGCCAATTTAACCGATGGTATCGATGGTCTTGCGGCAGGTACATCAGCAATAATTGTACTCACGCTCGGGCTCTTTGCATGGGTTTCGGGAAACATTATTTTCTCAGATTACCTCAATGTAATGAATATCCCTAATTCTGGTGAAATGACGGTTTATATCGCTGCATTTGCCGGAGCATTGGTTGGTTTTTTATGGTACAATACCTTTCCGGCGCAAGTTTTTATGGGCGATACCGGAAGTTTAACCATTGGCGGGATCATCGCGGTTTTAGCAATTGCAACTAGAAAAGAATTATTAATCCCGATTCTCTGCGGAATTTTCTTGATCGAAAATCTATCGGTAGTCATGCAGGTGAGTTGGTTTAAATATACTCGGAAAAAATTTGGCGAAGGAAGAAGAATTTTCTTGATGTCGCCATTACATCACCATTACCAGAAAAAAGGTCAGCACGAAAGTAAAATTGTTGTCCGTTTTTGGATTATCGGGATCCTGTTAGCAGTGATTACGATTGTAACCTTAAAACTAAGATAAATTGAAGCGCTTAGTAATTCTTGGTGGTGGCGAGAGCGGAGTAGGAACCGCATTATTAGGAAAAGCAAAAGGCTATGAAGTTTTTGTTTCAGACAAAGGGAAAATAGCCGAAAAATATAAAGAAGTTCTTGTAAATAATGAGATCGATTGGGAAGAAGAACAGCACACCGAAGCTTTGATTCTTAACGCCGATGTGGTGATGAAAAGTCCGGGAATACCAGAAAAAGTAGAAATGGTGCAAAAGCTTTTTCAAAAAGGGATTCCGGTGATTTCTGAAATTGAATTTGCTTCGGCATTTACCAACGCCAACATTATTGGCATCACCGGAAGTAATGGTAAAACCACCACCGCAACCTGGACAGACTATGTGCTGAAAAACGGAGGTTTAAACGTGAGTCTGGCCGGTAATATTGGCGACAGTTTCGCTAAAGAAGTGCTGAAAGATGAAGTTGAAAATTATGTGTTAGAATTAAGCAGTTTTCAATTAGACGGAATTGAAACTTTTAGGCCACACATTGCAGTTTTAACCAACATCACGCCCGATCATTTAGATCGATATGATTATAAGTATGAAAATTATATCGCTTCTAAATTCAGCATTACAAAAAATCAAACCGAGGAGGATTATTTTATTTACGATGCCGATAATCCTACTATCGCAGAGTGGATAGAGAAATTTGAAATAAAAGCAAAAAAGCTGCCGCTAACTTTTCAGCAAAAAGTAAAAGAAGGCGCGTACGCAGATGAACAAAATATTATAGTAAAAATAGAAGACAACGAGTTTATTATGGCAAGAGAAGATCTAGCATTGAAGGGTGAGCATAACACGAAAAATGCCATGGCTGCATCAACAGTAGCACAACTTTTAAAAATTAGAAAGCAAACCATTCGTGAAAGTATGGGGAGTTTTCAAGGAGTTGAACATCGTTTAGAAAAAGTGTTGAAGATCAATAACGTGCAGTACATTAACGATTCTAAAGCAACGAATATCAACGCTACTTATTACGCGTTAGAAAGTGTTTCTGCAGAAACGATCTGGATTGTTGGAGGTGTCGATAAAGGAAATAAATATGAAGAATTATTGCCTTTAGTGAACGAAAAAGTAAAAGCAATCATTTGTTTAGGAGTCGATAATGCACGCATTAAAGAAGTATTTAGTAATTGTGTAGAAAATTTAGTAGAAACACAATCGATGAAAGAAGCGGTGCAATTGGCTTACCATTTAGGAAATCCCGGCGATACCGTTTTACTTTCTCCGGCTTGTGCGAGTTTCGATCTATTTCAGAATTACGAAGACCGCGGAAGACAATTTAAAGATAACGTAAGAAACTTATAGAAAATTAGTGGCATTAAAAGATCACATATCATCTAACAATGTATTTTCCTATTTAAAGGGAGATAAAGCCATTTGGGCAGTTGCTGCGCTTTTGGCAATATTTTCATTTATTCCGGTGTATAGCGCAAGTAGTAATTTAGCTTATTTGTATGGCGATGGCGGTACTTTTAAATACCTGATCACGCATTTTGTACACCTGTTTTTGGGCTTTGTTATTATTTATGCAATTCATCGCATTCCTTATCATTATTTTAAAGGTTTGTCTATTTTAATGATTCCGGTGATCGTTGGTTTGCTTATTTACACTTTGGCTCAAGGTACGACAATTGGTGGTGCAAATGCGAGCCGTTGGATCACTATTCCTATCATTAACAAGACGTTCCAAACTTCAACCTTGGCATCGGTGATCTTAATGATTTACGTAGCGCGCTATTTATCGAAGATACACGAGAAAAAAGTTACGTTCAAAGAGACAATTTTACCGCTTTGGTTGCCCGTAGGTGTAATTTTAATGCTAATTTTGCCGGCCAATTTTTCGACAACGGCGATCATATTTTTAATGGTCATGACACTGGTTTTTCTCGGTGGTTATCCTTTAAAGTATATCGGAATAATTTTAGGATCAGGAATATTGTTCCTTTCCATTTTTGTTTTGTCGGCGAAAGCTTTTCCTGGTGTTTTCCCGAACAGGGTAGATACGTGGATTAGTCGTGTAGAGAATTTTGCGAATGATGAAGATACTGAAGCCGATTATCAAATTGAAAAAGCAAAAATAGCGATCGCTAGAGGCGGTTTAGCGGGAGCAGGAGTAGGTAAAAGTATTCAGCGTAATTTTTTACCACAATCTTCTTCCGATTTTATTTATGCCATTATTGTTGAAGAAATGGGGTTGTTGGGAGCTTTTGGAGTGATGCTGGCCTACCTGTTTATATTATTCAGGCTTGTCGTTATTTCAACCAAGGCGCCAACTATTTTTGGGAAGTTAGTCGTCGTGGCTGTTGGTTTGCCAATTATTTTTCAGGCATTGATCAATATGGCAGTTGCGGTAGAATTATTTCCGGTAACCGGGCAAACGCTTCCGTTAATTAGTAGCGGTGGTTCATCGATTTGGATGACGTGTTTGGCCTTAGGTATTGTGCAGAGTGTGGCGGCGAAGCGAGAAGAAATTAAAAAACAAGAAGAAGAATTAAGCTCGATAGAAGACGATAACGATAACCCGTTAGAAATTTTGAGCGAAGCAATATGAGCAAATTAAAATTCATACTATCTGGAGGAGGAACTGGCGGACATATTTATCCGGCGGTTGCCATTGCCGATGAATTAAAACGTCGTCATCCCGATGCTGAATTTTTGTTTGTCGGCGCGCAAGACCGTATGGAAATGCAAAAAGTGCCGAAAGCCGGATACAAAATTGAAGGTTTATGGATTAGCGGAATTCAACGAAAATTAACGCTACAAAACTTAGCTTTTCCGTTTAAGTTGTTGAGCAGTTTACGCAAGTCGAGAAAGATCATTAAGAACTTTCAGCCTGATGTAGTAATTGGTACCGGTGGTTTTGCAAGCGGACCTTTATTAAAAGTAGCGAACCAAAAAAATATTCCTACCGTTTTGCAGGAGCAAAATTCATTTGCGGGAATTACCAATAAATGGTTAGCCAATCAAGCCGATAAAATTTGCGTTGCCTATGCGGGAATGGAGAAATTCTTTCCGAAGGAAAAAATAAGATTTACAGGAAATCCGGTACGACAAGATCTTATCGAGATTCAAAATAAAGAGAATGAAGCAGAAGCTTACTTCAAATTAATTCCGAATAAAAAAACGGTTTTAGTCATTGGCGGAAGTTTAGGAGCAAGACGCGTAAACGAGTTAATTGAAGCCAACCTAGATTATTTTGAAGCTAATAATTTACAATTGGTTTGGCAAACCGGAAAGCTGTATTTCGAAAAGTATAAGAAATACCAATCGTCAAGCATTCAGGTACACGAATTTTTAGACCGAATGGATTTAGCTTACAGCGCGGCAGATATCATTATCTCAAGAGCCGGCGCCGGTTCGGTGAGTGAGTTGTGTATGGTAGCAAAACCGGTCGTATTTATCCCGTCGCCAAACGTAGCAGAAGATCATCAAACCAAAAATGCGATGAGTTTGGTAAAAGAAGAAGCGGCTTTAATGTTGAAAGAAACCGAACTGGAAGAAAAATTTCAGCAAGAATTTTCAGCATTGATCAGTTCAGAAGCGCTTCAGCAAAAATTAAGTGCAAATATCTTGAAATTGGCCAAACCAAATGCCACAAAAGATATTGCAGACGAGATTGAAAAATTAATAAAGCATAAAAAATAGTGAGCTTGTTTAACCACATACAAAATATTTATTTTATCGGCGTTGGCGGTATCGGGATGAGCGCTTTGGCCAGGTATTTTGTGCAGCAAAACAAGCAGGTAGGCGGTTACGATCGTACACCAAGCAAGATCACAAAAAAGTTAGAAGAAGAAGGCGTGCAAATTACTTTTACCGATCGTGTAGAAGAAATTCCTTCTTCATTTACCCATAAAGAAAACACTTTGGTGGTTTATACTCCGGCTGTTTCAGAGGAAAATCAATTATTTCAATATTTCAGGGACAGAGGTTTTGGAGTTAAGAAAAGAGCGGAAGTTCTTGGGATGATTACAAAAGATTTTCCAACACTCGCAGTAGCTGGCACTCACGGCAAAACAACAACTACTGCCATCTTAGCACATATCTTGAAGCAATCCGGGGTTAAGCTCACCGCTTTTTTAGGCGGAATTAGTGAAAATTATCACACCAATTTTATCAACGACGGGCACGAAGCTGTTGTAGTAGAAGCCGATGAGTTCGATCGTTCGTTCTTGCACTTACATCCAACGATCGCTGCCATCACGTCGATGGATGCTGATCATTTAGATATTTATGGTGAAGCTGAAGAATTGAAAAGAACCTTCTTAAGTTTTGCTGAAAAGGTAACCGATAAATCTAATTTCTTTTATAAAAAAGGATTAGAACTGGAAGGGAATTCAATTGCGATTGAAGAAAAAGCCGATTACCAGGTAGAAAATGTAAAAGTTGAAAATGGCTCGTACATTTTCGATTTTGTAAGTCCGAAAGAAATAATCAAACAAATCGAATTCAGTTTACCAGGTAAACACAATTTAATGAATGCTGCAACCGCGCTTTCCATTGGAGTGAAGTTTGGGGTTGAAGGAGAAAAATTAGGGAAAGCTTTAGCCAGTTTTAAAGGTGTAGAAAGAAGATTTACCTATCATTTAAAAACAGAAGAAAAAGTTCTAATTGAAGATTACGCACATCATCCGGAAGAAATTTTGGCGGTGCATCAAGCCGTTCGAGAAATGCATGCCGGTAAAAAAGTGTTAGCGGTATTTCAGCCTCATTTATTCAGCAGAACTAAAGATTTTGCCGATGAGTTTGCACACAGTCTTTCGAAGTTTGACGAAGTGATGTTGATGGAAATTTATCCGGCTCGAGAAAAGCCGATCGCAGGCGTAAATTCAGAATTATTACTTAATAAGATCACCAACGATAAAAAACAACTCGTTACCCGAGAAGATTTACGAGAAAAAATAACCACGTCTTCAGCAGAAGTTGTTGTGATGATGGGCGCCGGAGATATAGGAAATGAAGTAGAAACCATTAAAGTTGCGTTAAACCGTGAAAGTTAATTGGAATTACATAAAAGCTTTTGCAATATTGGCTTTGGTCGTATTTCTGTACAGTTTTTCTTCTCGAAGAAACGCTGCTAGAAAAATTACCGAAGTAAAAATTCAATTTACCAATGGTGAAAACCTGTATGTGACTGAAAATGCAGTTAATAAGTTGTTGATAGTAAATGCAGACACCCTTCATAATGAAGGGAAAGAAATCATAGATTTGAATACGTTAGAAAATACTTTAGATACACACGAAATGATTAAAGAAGCAGATGTGTTTCTAACGGTAGATAAAAAGCTAATTGCAAACATAACTCAACGAAAGCCATTGGCTAGAGTGTATGGTAGAGAGTCATTTTACATAGATACCCAAAGTAAAAAAATGCCCTTGTCTAAAATTTATTCGGCACGCGTACCGTTGGTAACAGGCATTACAGAAAAAGACATTCCTCAAGTTTACCCTTTACTTACCAAAATTGAAAACGATAAATTTTTAAAAGAACATATTACCTCAATTTCAAAAGGTAAAGAAGAGAATTATAAACTGGGTTTACGAGTGCTCGATTTTGAAGTAGAATTAGGTAAAATAGAGAATTTAGAACAGAAAATTAAAAACTTTAAAGCCTTTTATAAAAAGGCGATGAAAGATAAAAAGCTGAATGCTTACCGTCGTGTAAGTCTTCAATTTGATAATCAGGTTGTTTGTACCAAAAAGTGACATTGTTTTGACTATGAAAGATAAAGATATTGCAGTAGGACTTGATATTGGAACCACTAAAATTGTAGCCATGATCGGCCGTAACAACGAGTACGGTAAAATGGAAATTCTCGGCATCGGGAAATCTAAAAGTTTAGGAGTTCACAGAGGCGTAGTTAATAACATTACACAGACCATTCAATCGATTCAACAGGCAGTTCAAGAAGCAGAAGCTAATTCTGGGATGGATATTAGTGGAGTTGTAGTTGGGATTGCCGGACAACATATTAGAAGTTTACAACATAGCGATTACATTACCAGAGAAAATTCAGATGAAGTTATTTCTGAACGTGATATCGATATGTTATGCAACCAAGTACACAAATTAGTGATGCTTCCGGGCGAAGAAATTATTCACGTATTACCACAAGAATATAAAGTAGACGGTCAAGCTGAAATTACAGAACCTATCGGGATGTACGGCGGTCGTTTAGAAGCTAATTTTCACGTGGTTGTTGGGCAAATTTCATCGATCAGAAATATTGGTCGTTGTGTAAAAAGTTCTGGGCTAGAATTATCTGGAGTAACTTTAGAACCTTTAGCTTCAGCAAATGCAGTATTAAGTCAAGAAGAAAAAGAAGCTGGCGTTGCATTAATCGATATAGGAGGTGGTACAACTGATTTAGCCATTTTTAAAGATGGTATTATTCGCCACACGGCAGTAATTCCTTTCGGCGGAAATGTAATTACAGAAGATATTAAAGAAGGTTGCTCGATTATTGAAAAACAAGCTGAATTATTAAAAGTGAAATTTGGTTCAGCCTGGCCGGGAGAAAATAAAGACAATGAGATTGTTTCTATTCCTGGACTTCGAGGTAGAGAACCTAAAGAAATTACTCTTAAAAACCTTTCGAAGATCATTCACTTTAGAGTGGTTGAAATTATTGAACAGGTATTTTTAGAAATAAAAAATTACGGTCACGACGAGCAAAAGAAAAAATTAATTGCCGGGATCGTGATTACCGGTGGTGGTGCGCAATTAAAGCATTTAAAGCAGTTAGTTGAATATATTACCGGTATGGATACGCGTATTGGTTATCCTAACGAGCATTTAGCCGGCGATAGCGATCCAGAAACGACCAGCCCAATGTACGCAACTGCTGTAGGATTGGTGTTGAATAGTTTAGAAAAAAATCAAAAACGAGTTGAAGAGGAAGAAGCCGCAGCCGTTGCAGAAGAACAATTACAACAAGAAGTTGAAGCACAACCGGAACAGTTTGTTGAGCAACCCTTAGAAGAGCCGCAACAACCAATCAACGAAGAATTAACAGAAGAAGATCCTGAAGAAGAAGAACAGAAACGATTAACAGCAATACGTTTTTAGCTCCGCTAATTTTATTA
>JYMV01031134.1_pt1 | contig 22497 bp, 23 predicted proteins | sample 338911 | NCBI WGS metagenome assembly JYMV01 (sample SAMN03354496, study PRJNA234377) | hydrothermal vent metagenome | biome: Deep sea; feature: Hydrothermal plumes at the Eastern Lau Spreading Center, Western Pacific Ocean; material: Seawater | place: Tonga | collected 2009 | depth 2000 m m
GCCAATGATTTCATCCAAATGATCCAAGGCATGGAAGCCATGGTGGTCATACCAGTGCGCAGTAATCGCAACCAACAACCAGAGTCTGATCTTCACTGGTACTAAGACCGCAACCTGATGGAGCGTTTCTTCAATAGAATTAAACAGTTTCGCCGTATTGCCAGGCGCTATGAAAAGCTTGATCACAACTTCATGTCTAGGCTCAACTTGGTATGTACCATCATCTGGTTGGCGTGAATGTTAACAGGCCCTAGCCAAAAGAGTTATTGTTGTCTGGAAGCTGAAAGAGTACAACCCAAAATTCCTATGCCCATGATGCCTGGAATTGTCTGCTGCTCCGCTTAGAGCCTAAGCCAGAGAGATTGTGGCATGAGGCGCAACTCCATGTTGGTCGACAGAAAGGGGGGGTGGTCCTAGACGACACAATGCTAGACAAACCTTATGCTAATGGAATTAGTTAGCAAACATTGGTCGGATAAACATAAGCGTGTGGTTAGGGGCATTAACCTGATTACTATGTTATGGACAGAGGGCAGCAGTCATCTCCCTTGCCATTACAGAACTATGACAAGTCGAATGATAAAATGAGCAAAAGCGATCATTTTCGTTCTCTGCGACAAAAAGCCAAAAAGCGTGGTTCTCGGCCTGCATGTATTCTATTTGACAGTTGGTATTCTAGTTTAGACAACCTGAAAGCAATCGGCGACATCGGATGTATCTGGCTGACCAGGTTGAAAATGAATAGTCTACTTAATCCTGATGGTTGCGGCAATGTTCAAATAAAGGAACTCAATATTGATGCTGATGGTTTGATAGTTCATCTCAAAGGTTCTGGTTTTATCAAAGTCTTTAAGACTGTTTCCAAAAACAGAGGCCTTGAATACTGGGCAACCAATGACTTAAAAATGAGTCAAACCAGCTGACTCAAACTGAGTCGGTTATGTTGGAGCATAGAAGAATATTATCCAGGCCTCAAACAATTTGTTGGCATTGAACGTTCACAAGTCGGTTCTAACAAGGCTCAACGGAATCATATTGGCTTAGCCTTACGAGCATTTCTTCGTCTAGAACGTTATTGCTTCCGAACAGGGCATAGCTGGTTTAGTGCTAAAGTCGCTATTGTTTGGCATGCTGTGCAGGCATACTTAGCAAATCCTCTTTACTAATTATCTGTAACTTTCACTGGATTTCTTGGGTATTTGTATACTTTTTTGCTTGACAGCAATTACCTACATTTAGATATAATGGTTTGTGCTGGAATCAGATTACTATTTAAGCCGATACTTATTGTAGCCATGTCGGGGTAACATTTTAAGGAATCTATGATGCCTAGAAAAGATTTGCAGATGGACGAAGAATTACAGAGGAAATTGGCGTCCCGTTTCGTTCTATATCGAATGATAGAAGAAGAGGAACAGATACCCGCCTTAATGGAGGATAATTACGTCTTTCTAGAGGATCTCATTAGTGAACATTATGATGAGTACTGGATAATCAAGAAAGGTACAGAATATTATTCACCAACTCGAAAAGGGGAATTGATTTACCATAATTTCATTTCTCGCTGGTGGGATTTCATACTGACATACGATATATTCGCAGGCGTCGATTTGCTTGGAGGCACTTTTGCTGAAGATGAAGTAGACTGGGATGAAGCAGATGAAGCGGGACAACCTGTCTGGGAAGATCTGAGAGTGGCGGTTTGCATCTACAAACAGAGATTGGCAGAAAAAGAAGGTCGCAAAACAGACCTTAACCCTTTCACTATCGCTTTTATGTCACTTTTGTCCGAAAAGCGGATTGGAATGGGAAAATGTTGGCAGTTCGATCTTGTTTCCAGTGAATTTTGGCAAGAAGTTGAAGAAATCGGCAATACGAATCTTTGGCCTGAGGATCTGGGTTATATTGATGACGAAACTGGTGAAGAAATATTAGGCGATAATGTGATACGCGACGTTATTGAGCAGGGAATTGAAGAAACCCGAAGAAGATGGGCCGATGCCGAAGATGGCGATGACGACGAATACTTGAACCCACCGGATTCCTTGAAAACGCGTCAAGATGTGATTGAAGGATATGAGGAGGAAGTAACTTACTATGGATGGGGTTACGATCCTTTCTACTACGATCCGTATGCAGTTATTGGTGGTGGGTTCTTGACAGCAGCGTTCATAGGTGCTGTGTGGCTGGCGTTTTAGAGAACTAAGAGGAGAATGAAATGAGAAGACTTTTCCTGATGTTGATAATCTGTTCTATGCTTGCAGTTCTAACGTTCTTTTTGGGATGTAATAAGGAATCGCAGGACTACCCGGTTGGTGTTGCCAGAACGAAAGTCTCGGCTAAGATTGATCTGACTGACAAGTTAAATCCAGCCATCCTCCCTGATGTAATGAAAGAAGTTCTAAGGGAAATAGCCCCTCAGGAAAAGCCCGAGTCAAAAAAATTCCAGCAACAAATTGTGCAGAACCTAAGCCAAAAGATCATGGACGATCCAGAGGTCAACTATCAAGTTGATCTCAACGAAGATGGAAATATAGATCCGTTGCTCGTGGTTCCCGAATCGGTGCAGAATCAAGCGGCTGTGTACTCACTTCGTGTACCAGATCCGGGGCAATATGCCGTAGATCCAGATCAGAACGCCAATTGGCATCAGATAGCAAGAGATGGGATCGAACTTGTGGCAGTGTCGTTAACTTATGGTCAGGATAACTCATCAATGATGATTAATGCCGAATCCAACCAACACGTTTACGAAGGAAGAGCCCACCATCACAAAGGTTCGTATTATGCTAGCGAGCATAGCTGGATGGGATCGTATTTTCGGTACATGATTATGCGCGACATCCTTTTTAGTCCCTACGGATGGTATGGACCCAGGTGGTACGGAGGTTGGTATGGGGGTTACTACGGTCGATGGCATGCTCCTGTGGGAAGGCGCACAGTAACACAAACTACCACTCGTTATAGAAGAGCAATGCCTTCCAAAACAGCAGCAAGTAGTGTAGCCAGAAGCAGCAAAGCCAAAAATCGTACTCAGCAAGCCCCAAAATCCATCCAGAACATGAAGTCCAAACGTGTTATGACAGCTCGACGGGCGACATCTACGTCACGTAGTGGTGGATTTGGCAGAAACACTACTTCGTCACGCCGCAAAAGTTCTTCTCCTTCAAAAGGCCTGAAGCGGAGCCGGTCTGTCAGTTCTTTCAGAGGAGGCAGCAGAGGATTTGGGAAATGACAGGTAATCCACTTTCCTTTTTAATCATGTTTGACTAGTCAAATAAAGGATGAGGAGTGATGGGGATTTTCGTCCTGCTTTTTGCTGTTTTAATAATAGCGGGGTTGATTTGGCTTCTCTTAAGGAAGAAGAATGTACCTGATTTGCCTGGATCGAGTTTGGATGATGTGGGACCGAGCGGTGTTATTCTGGTGAAGGGAGATGAATATCTGGTTGAACAAAAGAACAGATACGCTGGAGGAGGTGAAGAATCGTTTGAGTTGAAACTCACTGGTGATGAAGATGTGACATTCTGGCTGAATTGGTACCGAGATGGAGGCCTGATCGTAACCATTACGCAGGAGGTTGATTTTGACGAATTAGAATTGACGTCTGCAGATTTAGACATGTTTGATAGCCAACAGATAGGTGAGTTTGATTTTGATGGTGTTGTATATCATTTAAGTGCGTCGGGAGAAAGCCAATTATATGAGAATTGTCAATCGAATGGCGAGCCCTTTTACTACTGGGATTTTGGAGACGAGGAACACAAGCATGTCATTAATATCCAATACTGGGATAGAAACACCTATGAAGCCTCTATTGGTGGATACATTCAGGAATCAGATATTGAGATTTATAGTATGACTGAGGATTCGTAATCTAAGATAAACAGGACAATTTTTACACAGGAGGTGTGAGATGAAAAGCAAAGTGGTAAAGTGCAGTTTTGCCTTGGTGGCGAGCATGTTGTGCATTGTGCGTAGTGTAATGGCACAAGAAAATGCCATCCTAGGACAATCAATAAATAACGGCGTCTGGGTAGGTTTAGTGGAAGGTTTGATTGGGTCTGTGGTCTACAGTGTCTTGGGCATCGTGGTACTTATGGTTGGATTCAAAATTTTTGATTGGATTACACCCTTCAGCCTCAATACAGAAATAGAAGAAAAGAACAATACCGCTGCTGGGGTCATTGTTGCCGGTATAATGATTGCCCTGGGGCTGATTGTAGCGGCGGCAATACTTTAATTACGAGACCTTACACAACCTGTACCTCTTTTGTTGAGCGGATGGGAAAGAAACATACACTTGATTCAGAGCAAAAGGAGCTAAAACGCACTGTGAAATCAATCTCTGAACACTCAGGGTTCCTACCGTTAGGGTTGTAATTTTCCAAGAGATTATTATAATAGCTCCCTTGTACAAGTAATAAAATTCGCCGGAATTTAGCCGTGATACAGCTAAACTCGCTGAGGTGTGGGTTCAAAAACATCAAAACTTCTGTTTTTTTGATTTATGCAATAGGTCTCACCCAAACATTCTACATAATAGATCTCCATTGAAGGATATTGTCCCTCTTCTCTTATCGTTTCACTCCCAATTCTACAGACAAATCCTTTCCATCTTCGCCATCTGGTGCCTTTTATACTTCAATAAAAATCAGGAAATAGGAGACTTTGGAACCTACCTACATTAGACAGGAAATCACTAGTCTTCGGTTCGGCCTCTATAAACGTTGCTTAGAACCAGATTTGTTCCATATCTTTAAAAAGCTCACCATTGAACGAAGCGGATACAGAGCAAACTTTTGGATTATCGGCAGTAGCCATGTTGTCAATATTGAAACAGAGCACACGGAGATGGCGGAAGTGATTACTGCTGATGAAAAAGTTCTGCCATCAACTGGGCAAATCGAATTGATTCGTAGCTTTGAGAATCGTCATTGCGATTTCCGCGTTGGTAACGAACTCATTTACCAAACAAGTTTCAAAATGATGCGGTACCCAAATGAAGAGTCCTTTCCTAATAATCCCGGGCTAGACAATGACAAGACACTGTTTCATTTAAGACATAGTTTCCCTAGCTCAGAAATTACAATCGCTGAGCCGGTAACCATAATCGATATCCTCAAAGCTGATGAAAACAGATTGGAGCTAAAAACCTTTCATTCCTTTGTCGAAGAACTTACTGTCGTTGCCACCCATTCAACAATCAAGGTAAGATCCGAGCATTTATGACGTTGCAGTTAGAATACAATGAAAATTTCCCTCAAGAATCGGTTAGCCCAACAGAGACTAACAAATGGGCGGCATTTGTTCTGCTTTTCTCCGTTTGTCTAATAGCGACATGTGCAATCATATATGAACTCATTATCGCTGCGGTATCGTCGTATCTTCTTGGTAACAGCGTATATCAGTTTTCGGTCACCATTGGACTGTTTATGAGTTCGATGGGATTGGGTTCGTACCTGTCAAGGTACTTCTCACGTTGCTTAGTGAACCGATTCATACTGATTGAAATCGCTATTGCTCTAATAGGGGGCATATCATCCGCTGCCCTCTTCAACACATATATCTTCTATGAATCAGCTGCGGTCTATCTCGTTGTTATGTTCATTCTGATTACGAGTATAGGTACGCTCGTAGGACTAGAGATACCGATTCTGACACGGATTATAGGGCAGTATGATTCACTTCGCGTAACATTATCTAACGTCCTTGCCTTCGACTATATTGGTGCTTTAATAGGATCTGTTATTTTTCCCTTGATATTATTAAAATATACCGGTCTGGTTCAGAGCGCTTTCATCGTTAGTCTGTTGAATGTTTTTGTGGCAGGACTTTTGCTTTTCCAATACTGGAAGAGTGTTGAAGGCAGATACCTTCTGATTTTCGCTACTGTCTTGACGAGCGGTAGTCTCGCTGTTGCCGCTATGTACTCTACTGATATCGATAACTGGCTTGAAAGCAAGCTGTACCGAGATCATGTTCAACTGTCCAAACAATCGAGATATCAAAAAATCGTCCTGACAAAACGAGATGGGCAAAAAGATCTATTATCTGCCGATGATACCATTGTAGAACCATCTGGTCTAGAGGTTACTAACCGCAGGAAAGATCTGAGACTCTTCATTGACGGAAATCTTCAGTTCAGCTCTGTTGATGAATATCGTTATCACGAAGCTTTAGTTCATCCCGCTATGAATTTGGCTGACAAGCGTGCCAATGTACTGATTCTCGGCGGTGGTGACGGTTTAGCCGCCCGAGAGGTTCTCCGGTATCCAGAGGTAAAAAGAATTGTCTTGATTGATATAGACCCCGAAATCACCAAAGTTTGTAGCAGCTATCCTGAGATTGTCGAACTGAATCAAGGGTCACTATTAAACGCTAAAGTTACCGTAATTAACCAAGACGCATACAAATTTGTTGAGTGGGGATATCACAATCAAAAGTTTGATGTTGTTATCATTGACCTGCCCGATCCAAATCGCGAATCGTTGTCGAAACTCTACAGTGTTACATTCTACAGACTGATTGGGAACATACTAAATGCCAAAGGTGTGATTGTCACCCAGAGCACATCACCATTCTTCTCGCGTGATGCTTTCTGGTGCATACATCATACGATAGAAGAAGCCGAACTATATACGTATGCTTACCATTTAGACATACCCTCAATGGGGGATTGGGGATTCAATCTGTCGGCTAAAACCTCGCACGAAATTAAGAAAATTCGTCTGTCAGTTGAAACTAACTTTCTGACCAACAGTTTAATTCAAGCGATGTTCCAATTTGGTAAAGATGTTAACGAACTTGAAACTAAAATCAATACGCTTCTTAAACCGGTTCTTATGTTCTACTACGAAGACAAAAATTGGCGTTACTATTAGTTTATCAACAAAGCAACCGTAGTTGTACGGGTATATTGAGGAACTTCCACGTAACTGTACACAAGGAGATTAATGATGCCAAGAAATAATGGGCTGAGATTGCAGGCATTTGCAACTACAGGACCGCTGGGAAGGAAGATAATTCTGGTGATTCAATTTTTCTCTCTTTGTGTTCTTTGGTTTACTGGATGTAGTACTAACATTAAAGATGTTGCCAGTAATCTGGAACTGATCAACGGTAAGCCAAGTGAATATCAACAAGCAATAACCGAGTTTGAAAGGGTGATAGAAATTAATCCGGAATCGGAATGGTCACATTACAATTTGGGTCTGGTCCACTACAACCAAGGTGAATATCAGCAAATTTGGGTCTGGTCCACTACAACCAAGGTGAATATCAGCAAGCTATTAAACAGTTTGAAAGGGTGATAGAAATTAATCCCAATAACACAGAAGTGCACAACAATCTGGGACTAGTCTACCACAACCAAGGTAAGTATCCACAAGCTATTTCTGAATTTGAGAAGGTGAGAGAAATCAATCCCGATAATGCAGAGGCACACAACAATCTGGGATTAGCCTACCACAACCAAGGTAAGTATTCACAAGCCATTACTGAATTTGAAGGGGTTTTAAAAACAGATCCCAATAACGTAGGAGCACATAACCATCTAGGTTTAGTCTACTACAGCCAAGGCAAGTACCAACAAGCTATTTCTGAATTTGAAAAAGTTATAAGACTTGATCCCAATAACGTAGAGGCGCACAACCATCTAGGACTGGTACATTACAATCGTGGTGAGTATCCACAAGCTATTGCTGAATTCGAAAGGGTAATAAGAATAACTCCCAATAACACAGAAATATACAGTAATTTAGGGTTGGTCTATTATAATCAGGGTAAGTATCCACAAGCTATTTCTGAATTTGAGAAGGTTATAAGACTCGATCCCAATAACGCAATGGCCTATTACAACTTAGGGTTGGTTTATAAAGAACAAGGCAAAATCACAGAGTCAGAAGCGGAATTCAAGAAAGCAAAAGACATGGTCACAGAATAGGAAAAAAGTTGCTCATTACCTATGATTACTCTGCTATCCACGCTTGGGTATGGTCAAACAGATTTCAATCTGTTTCAAAGTTTAACACTCGCCAATTGCATAAGAGCCTTAACTTTCGTAAAAGCTGACTACTTTAGGATAATCATTTTCTGCGCAAATACAGATCTATCCGTTTTCAAAGTATAGAAATATGTTCCGCTGGCTACTTTTTCACCAGCATCAGTCTTGCCATCCCAATAGATAGCTTCTGACTGACTAACATAACTCCCTGCATCAACATAACCCACGTTTATGCTTCTAACAGGATTTCCCACCACATCATAGATAGTTAGCTTGACTTCGGAATCCTGATTCAGTTCAAATGGTATCCAAGTTTCAGGGTTAAAAGGATTGGGGTAGTTCTGTAGTAATTGCGTATGTACCGGGAAACTATCAGGAAGGATAGTCTTTAACAAATTTAGTGCCAGTTCCTCTATTTTCGAGCGGTTTGGTTTCCTCCCTAATTCCATGATGGCGGATTGAATGTTCTGATTCTGCTGATTGGAGAAAACCAGTTCCTTAGATAATGATAGTGCTGGTGCTGCCAGTGTCCGGCCAAAGTTACTGGCGACCGTCACTAGATCAAAGATGTTGACCTGATTATCACCAGTGACGTCTCCTGATAGATTCGCTCCATCTTGACCAAATTGACTGGCAACCGTTACCAGATCAAGGATGTCGACAGTACCATCGTCGTTGATATCTCCAACTAGCACTGGACCAGCCTGTGCGGAAATCATGGTCTCTGAACTGAGTCTGGCAGAGACCTTAGCTTGATACCGAATTCTTTCTCTGGGGCGAATTGCTCTGGTACTGATTATGGTGATACTGACACTGGTACCTAGCGTCTCTGGAATGCGGACTTTTCCGGCAAAATCGCCGATAATTTCCCCTTCAAGGTTTTCGATTTTGCTGTCAACTGATAGCATATATAACGTTGGAGTGTTGACACTCAGGTTCCGCATGATTGTGACTGGATCTAAGGGGATGGTCGGCGAACCAATTAATTGGGTAGAGCTTTTTACTTTTCCAATATAGGTTTCTTTCACGACGTATTCGCCTATCGGAAGGTTGAAAGTAAAAGGGCCGTCTTGGATCTTGCCACTATTAGACTTGAACGACTTACTCATATCAGTTCCATCAATGGAGATGGTTGTGACTATGTCAATAATATCGAAAACGATTTTGATAGGTATTCCAGCACCAATCCCAATAGGCGCTACAAATTCTCCAGCGCCATTACCTTTGATATTTTGGGTTACCACCTCGTTGGCCCCAACGAATGGTTCGACGGTCCACCCAATATCTTCTAGCATACCTCGGACAATAGGTCCAATATCATGAGTCGATTCCTGCATATTCTGATCCGGTGTCATTAAAGTATTGATATCTCCCGGCGGATAAGTGGTTTCGTCCAAGTGAGAATAGCTTGCTCCTTCCTCCCACTGTATGGGAGCATAGAGTTTGGGCCAGTTTCCTTCGTATGCGACTTTACCAGATGATCCATTCCAAAACAGTTTGTCACTGGTCATCTGTTTCCCTAGAGCGACTGAAGGATCGTTAAAACTGGTGATCGCCTTGCCAGAACTATTGACCACAGACAGATCATAAATGCCGGAAAACCCTTCGTTTCTAACCGAACCTTCTTTAGTAAAAGTGTCGTAACTTTCTTCGCCAATAAAACCGATGCCGTGAATCAGTTCATGAAGCACCAGAGTGACAAAGTCAAATCTGTTGGCGGACGTGTTTCCATCCGTGCCAAAATAGAAATCTATATTACTATTGAACTCAGCAAGAATATCAGGTTGATCCGGATTTTGATCTATTCCTGACAGCTTATCAGCCATAGCGTCGGAATACCAGACATCCGGCTTTCCATGATTAAAATTTTTGTGGACCTTGATTGAACCTGACGATCCCAATGTGTCACCGTTAATCGGTTGAAACACGGCATCAACCCTGATCTCAACATCCGATGCAATTTCTATCTTTAAGAGATCTACCGCGTATTGGAAAGCGACTTTGGCTGTCGGGTTTTGATTAAATCCGTCATCATAGGTAACGGTGATGTTTGCAGTGCCTAAATCAACTTGTCTATTCCTAAAGTATAATGGCGGAGGAACTCTGGCATCAGTGTTTCGATTAATACCCTTTCTATAATGCTTGGTACTTGGTTGTCTTTGGTTTTGACTGCTAACATCAAAGGTAATCAAAAAAAGACAAAATAGTACAACGCATGAAATAAAGCGACTTCTTAGAGACTTCATATGGTGATGTCCTTTAATTAAACCACGTTCTTAAAATAAACATAAATACAGATACCTAAAACTGGCATGCATAATAGTGAGTAACGAGAATAATTACGGAATATTTCTTTTACTGAGGCAACCGACCAATTTGATTGACTAGCTCATTAGCATTGTAATTTTCTGATTCGCCAATCCTTCCCTAAAGAAATGGCTAGTCGCTTGATAGTACCAGCATCAATTTGCCCGACAACCTGAAATCTGAAGAGTGGGCTAGAAAAATTCACGCATCCCACTTTTTTGACGAGTAAAAGCATGTTAGCAAGCTTGTAATAGGCTCGCGTATAAATAAAGCTAGTATCCACTTCAGTATAATTAAACAGTATCCTTCCACCTGTTTGCATAAATTCTATTTTCTTTCTGCTGTAATATCGTCGCTGTTTTTTTGTCGTTCAATTGGTTGCTGGTTGACTTTGCAACACGTTCAACATTTATAGCGGTTAACTTAAAGGAAACTACCTCTCAAACCCTGCCTAAACGGTGGATAATAGAGAGCACCTTTTCTTGGTTGGGGCGGTATTGATGCTTAGACCAAGATTATGAGCGCAAAAGTCAGCACTCGGAGAACATTATCTATATTGCTATGATTCAATTGATGTCGAAGCGAATCTAATCTCTTTCAAACAGGTTCTAAGAATGTCAACGACACGATCTAAAAAAAACAAGCTTGATAAACTAGTTTTCACAGTTGTCATTTTAGCAACATTCCCAAGTTTTGTTTGCCGTTTACTTATTTTACGACCTTCTAGTCTGGAACCGTATCCAAATTCCAAATTTTGATTAAAAAATTGCTTGAAATTAGTATATCATGTCTCTTCCCTTGGCCGATGCTGATTACCCAAATTAATGTCATTATGTACCTGAATTTGAAAATCCTTGATTGATTCGGTAATTCGTGTTATTTTTAGACCCACTAACAAAATGGAGAATTAAGATACTGTGCATTTGTCAAAGGAAGCAGTTGAAGAGTTTCAATGTCAGGGCTATCTTAAGATTGACCACCAATTGATAGAAAATGATCATTTGGAGATTTTACGGCGACAATATGATCAAGTTTTTGCTGAACATAGGAATACCGATGGTCAGGGATTACGCAATCTGGCGGTTACAGAAGGCACGGAACCACAAAGGCAGACAGAAATGCTACAAATCATGGAGATGTGGCAAAAGGATGAACAGTTCTATAAACTGCTGTTCCACCAGTCACTGTTAGACATTGCTGAAAGTCTGATCGGAAAAAACATTCAACTCTTCCATGATCAAGCATTATATAAACCAGCACATATTGGCGGAGAAGTCCCGTGGCATCAAGACAACGGTTATTGGCGTTGCTTTCCTCCAAATTTAGTTAGCATTTGGATTGCCCTAGACGATGTAGATGAAGAAAACGGCTGTATGAATGTGATTCCAAAAAGTTACGCAAAAGGCGGGATCGACCACACTCGAGCCAAATCAGAAGAAAAAGAACTGCCGGCACTATTAATGGCCAGCATTGATGATGATCAAGCCGTGTCCGTGCCGTTGTTAGCTGGACATGGAATGGTTCATCATTGTTTAACTTTACATCAGACCAATCCCAATAATTCTAGCCGTGATCGTCGAGCCATGGTTATTCATTACATGCTGGTAGGAACACAAAATTCAAAAGGGGAAATTTTAGCCGACAACCTCCTGTTAAGAGGTGTGAATCATTTGAATGCGGAGTAGGTTCCTAAAAACGTTCTTGATCTCGCTATAGATTCAGATTGGATGAATAGAAAGGATCTGTAATGCCAATTACAAGCGCCTTGCCGGATATGGAAAGGGAACTCAGGTTTTTTCCTGTCGGAAGTCAGAATCCCAAGAAATTAACGGCAGCGCAAATTCAGCATTTCAACCAAAAAGGGTATCTTTTTCCGCTTGACGTTTTTACTCCGGAAGAAGCGGGGAAAAACCGGAAATATTTTGATAAACTGATGGAAAAAGCAGTTCAAGCGGGCCACAATAGCTATTCAATTAATGGATGGCATCGGCACTGTCACGGTATTTATGATCTCTGTTACGACGATCGCATATTAGATTACATGACCGATCTGTTAGGAGAAAATCTCATCTGCACTATGACCCACTATTTTAGCAAAGAACCATCTGATGGAAAAAGAGTCAACTGGCATCAAGATGCATCGTATTGGCCGTTAACACCAAGTAAGGTCATTACTGTCTGGTTGGCCATTGATGACGTGGACAAAGATAACGCACCCATGCAGTTCATTCCTGGGTCACATTTGCATGGTCAGATCCCTTTTGAACATAGCAAACCAGAAGAAAATAGTGTGCTGGGTCAATCAGTACACAACTCGGAGGAATACGGAAAACCGGTTTCTGTAATCATGAAAGCGGGTCAGATTTCAATCCATTCTGACCTGTTGTTACACGGATCGGAACCCAATATGTCTGGCCGGCGTCGCTGTGGGTTAACCATGCGTTATAATCCGCCAGATGTTCGAGGTTGGGATGCCAGGCGGGCAGAAGGTATTATCTGCCGCGGTTCCGACCCTGACGGGTACTGGCAACTACTTCCAAGACCCGACGGGGATCACTTGCCAACGTGTTAAGGCAAACCTAGTGAATAAAAACTAGATTGAAAACTTACCGACAAAGATATTGTTAATTGATTGACCAATTTTCCATTTAACAGACAGTGATTTATCCTGATAACAGTAGACTGTTGATTTGCCAATGGCGGTGTTGTTAATTTTTGACAGAGGTGAGTACCAAATTTGATGTGGTTGTGTGCAGTCATGACAGGGGAACGTTGTAGCTGATAACGATAATACTTTTCCGATTGCGACGTCATAAACGAGGCCATTTTTTTGGAAATTGATTGTAGCTACTTTAGTTTCAATTAGCTGCCCCAGTGTTTTCATGTAGTTTTTTTTGATCAAATCAATGAGCGTTTCCTGCTGAAGCTGATTTGCCTTGTTACTGATGTAAAGTACACTGCGTCGGGTTTCCAAATCTATATCGAGATTGTTCTGCGCACTGACAACTGCGACAACGGTCAATCCTTGTAGTGAAACACCTTTCCACGTTCCTTGGCTAATGTTCCATACTATAGTCGCTTCTTTTCCACCCTCAATATATTCCGATCCAAAGTGACATGCGCCGACGTAAACACTTACCGATCTTGCTTCCAGGTATTCGCCGGTGATAGAATCACTGCCTATGGCAACAGTAAATAAACCAACAATTAAGAATAAAGCAAATATGGAAATAGCACGACTTTTTATCATTGTTGCGGTCTCCTTGATTTGGGTTGAAATGTAAATGCTATTTTGAGCCAATTCCATTAGAGTTGTAACCACCAAAGATCTGATTAACAATGTAATGAACTGATTCTGAACCATTTGTGTATTCGGCGAATTTAACTTAAGACTTTATATTTTCAGTCCGGTCGATTTCAGCCAAAATTCCACCGCCAATCCCTTCAAAGCAGTGGCGTGATTTTCTGCAACCATCTGGTGAAACAAAATCGTCATCTGGTCCAACAGCTGTCATGGTACAGTTGCACCAGTAGTATGAATCAGGATTGGTTTCAATTAGGTTCTTTAAACTTCCACCCGGAATATAGAGTGCTTTTGTACGAAGATTTTGGCAGACCGGATGGTGAAGAGATAATAATTTCTTGTCTTCCATTTTGTTGTTAAGTCCTTTCAAGCAATGGCCGTCATGGCAGCACGATAGATGATATTTTCTGTCAATTGAACTTTATAGGCATTATCACTTAAAGGATCGGCGTCTTTAATTGCAATCCGCCCAGCCGCTTTAGCTGTTTCTTCTATAATCGTCTGGCCTTTTAATTCCGCTTCCGCCCCCCTTGATCGCCACGGAATCGGAGCAACTCCACCCAAAACGATACTCGCATTCTGGCATTTTTGACCGTTGATTTCAAAAACGGCAGCGACACTGACTAAAGCAAAATCGAATGATCCCTTTTCCCTAATCTTGATATATAAACTTCTAGCACTAGGCTGTGGTTTGGGAATATGAATCTGGGTGATAATTTCATTCGGTTCAAGAACATTTTCGCGCTGTGGATTGAGATCTGGTAAAACAAAAAACTCCTCTAGCAGAATCGTTCGATCCCCGTTGGTCCCCTGGATGGTTACTGAGGCTCCGAGAGACACCAGAGCCGGTGCCACATCTGACGGATGAACAATATAAACTGGGCCTCCGCCAAAGATAGCGTGATATTTATTTAAACCGGAAAGTGCGTAACATGTATCTCCACCTTTTTTTAGGCAGATTGTGTCCGGATCACGGTAATACCAACAACGAGGACGTTGGCATAAGTTGCCACCAACGGTACCGACGTTTCGAATTTGCGGTGTCGCTACAGCCGCTGCCGCTTGAGCCAGAACCCCGTAATTTTCTTGGACCTCTGAATGATCGGCAAGTTCCGAAAGTGTTACCAGAGCGCCAATCGTAACTCCTGATGTCTTAACTTCAATTTTGTCTAAGTCAGGAATGGTTTTGAGATTAACTAATTTTTTCGGCGTCTCAATATAATCCTTCATTTCACCGACTAAATCCGTTCCGCCAGCAATAACCTTGGTGTTTTCCCAACTGCTATCTAATAACGTTGGAACCTGATTGACGCTTTTTGCATTCACATAACTAAATTTTTCCATAATTATGCTTTACCTTTCTCAGCAAGTGTCGTTAAGACTTTATCGGGAGTGATCGGTAGAGATCTAATCCGTACCCCAATCGCGTTGTAAACTGCATTGGCGATGGCGCCAGCGGTCGGAATTGTAGCGGGTTCCCCAATACCAGTAACTTTCTGATCCGTATCAAACGCAATGGCTTTAATTTCTGGAATTTCAGTTGGCCCTGCAATCTTGTAATCAATTAGATTTGAATTTATCATCCGACCTGTTTGCGGATCCATAATACGATTTTCAAGAAGCGCGTAACTTAATCCACCCACAACGCCACCGTTGATTTGACTTTCGGTGGTAAGCCGGTTTAGAATCAGACCGCAGTCTTGAACAGCCACAATTTTTATTACCGTGACATGACCCGTTTCCGTGTCAACTTCAACTTCGGCGAATTGTGTGCCAGCCGCCCCACCTTCCCGAAGGTCTTCTGCCCAGTGCCCCTCTTCGGTAATTGTATCCATGCCCAAATGGGCAGTGGCCTGCTGCCAACTCATTTCCTCACCTGATTTAGTCAAGATTTTTCCACCTTTGGCCACAAGATCTTGAGGAGATTGATCAATCTGTTCAGCAAGATATTCAAAAAAACTGTTCTTGGCTGTAACAGCGGCTGTTTTAATCACCGGAGCGACAGAAGCCGTAGTTTGGCTGCCTCCACTTCCTCCTGAAGGCAACCCGGGTGCGGTATCACCAATCTTAACGGAAATATGGTGTGGTTGTAACCCGAGTTCGTCGGCCACAATAATTGCGATCACAGTTCGGATTCCAGTTCCAAGGTCCTGTGTACCGGTAACAGCTTCAATAGTACCGTCTGCGTGAATGCTCACACGGGCTTTGGTGCCTTTACCTCCACCACCACCCCACTGACCGCTGCCCATACCAATTCCGCGCTTCTTGATACCTTTGTCGGATCCAGGGATTTTACGACGCCGATGCCAACCGATCTCTTTGGCACCTAGCACATATTCATCCTGCCGGATCTGATTGTCGTCATTCTTCTGGCGAATCTCCAGCGGATCGATACCAAGTTTCTCCGCTATTTCGTCCATTAGCGAATCCATGGCAAAGGCGCCTTGCGGATGACCCGGAGCACGAAAAGCTCTAGCACCGCCTGTATTAGTCGCAACTGAAAATTTTTCTGTCCGGTAGTTAGGAATATTGTATACATAAGGGCCGGTGAAACCTGCTCCACCACCATTTCCGGCTGATCCGTAGCCGACTAGATCGTAGGCCATCAGCTTACCGTCTTTGGTAGCGCCAGCTTTGACATGCTGTGTCATAGAAGGCCGGTTACCAGCCACAAGATGTTCCGCTTTACGCGTCAGCATTAACTTTACAGGCGCTTTAGCTTCCTTAGCTAGTCTTGCTACTGTTGTGCCTTCGACACCGGGACCAAATTTACTGCCGAATCCACCACCCATATGTTCCGTTATCACCCGAACCTGATCTTCTGGTATCTTGAAATGGTTGGCAAAATCACGACGTGTTCCAAATACCGCTTGCGTTGAAGCCCACACAGTTAAGTGATCTCCATCCCACTTGGCAACGTGACCATGAGGTTCAAGACAAGTATGTGTTTGAACTTGGGTGCTATAAGTTGCTTCCACAATTACGTCCGATTGGGCAAAGCCAACTTCAAGGTCTCCACGGTCATCAATTCGTGGTTTACTCTGGTTTTTTTCCCAATCACGAATTTGGGGGGCATCATCTCGTCTGGCTCCTTCCAGATCAACTACAAACTCCAGTTCATCGTAGTCAAATTGAATGGCGCGAATTGCGTCTTCAGCAATATCAGACGTTTCCGCGGCAACAGCGGCAATCTCTTGACCTTCGTATCGAATTTGATCACCTTCTTTGATTAAGGCAATAACTGCTTTGACACCGGATACAGATCGAGTATTCTCCAAGTTGATCGCGGTTAATATCCCACGAGGTACATGAGATCGCAGAATTCGACCATAAAGCATGCCTGGCAGATTAACGTCATAGGTATACTTGGCTTTACCTGTAACTTTACCCGGACCTGATAAACGCTGAACATGTTTACCAATTAAACTAGATTCTTTGGGATCTCCCCATCCAGCCATTATCTTGTCTCCCTAATTTCTCATTTTTTTGGATGCAGTTTTAACAGCGTCGAAGATAAAAGGATAAGTACCGCAACGGCAAACGTTCCCAGATAACCCTTCTTGTATTTCTTCATGGGTCGGGGTAGGATTCTGATCTAGAAATGCTTTAGCGGCAACAACAAACCCGGGTGTACAGAATCCACACATCAATGCGTCATGCTCAACAAAAGCTTCTTGAACAGGATGCAAGTTATCCTGACCTGCCAGCCCTTCAACAGTTGTAATCTTTTTTCTTCCAACATCAACAGCAAGCATCATGCAGGCATAGATAGGTTTCCCTTCCACAATCACCGTGCAACCTCCACACGAACCACGGTCACAAATCGGTTTGGCACCAGTCAGATCTAGGCGATTTCCACTGATATCAAAACCATCTCGTAGGACAGTTAAGAGGGTTGTACGCGGTTCAACGTCAACCTGATGAGCCGTGCCATTAATATTGAGAGTAACGGTGGTTTGGGTAATTCCATCGATGGTGTCTGCACGTGAAGTTTCTTCTGATCCAACCAGAACAGCCGGAGCCACGCTGGCAGCTACCGCACCACTTCCAATTCCTTTGAGGAAGCCTCGGCGGGAAACACCCTCTCTTTCTCCTACTAATTCTTTTTCTTTTGACATCCGGATCCCTCAAAATAACGGTTACAAGATTATGATATTACCATACAAAAACCATTAGACCTCTCGCATTAAGTAGTAGTCCTCACCAAAGTTCTAGCCGGGAGGCAGCTAAATTCTGTGACATATGCGACTCAAAAATCTCCGAACTTCTGTTTTTTTGACCTATGCAAGAGATTCATTATACAAGAAATATTATAAAAATACTATACTTAACACTTAAAATTACGGGCTAATTTGTCATCTCCGACAGAATTTGTCTTAAATAGGTTACATCTTCTTTAGCCCATTGCTCTAAATTTGGTGGAGAAGTATCTGCGTATCCAACTTGCCGAATAATTGATTCGTCAAATTTGTATTCTGTGTGAACAGTTAAAGGTCCATCAAAGTTATGTTTGAGTAATTTCCTTAAACTGTGATGCCAGTTGATGCAGCCTTCCCCAACTTTCACGAAACATGGGATATAAGATGGCATCTGACCTTCAGGTTGACGGAGATAAAGAGCATCTTTGATTCCGACGACGGAAATATAGTCTTTTATCATTGAGAAACCCATATCCCAATCCTCACCATCTAATGCCAAATGACCAAAATCCGGATACGCGCCAACGTATTGTGGATCAAAGTCTTTAATAAGGTGCATTAATCCGGCACAGTTTGACCCGATACACGAACCGCTATGGATCTGGTAACAGGTCTGCACCTCGTACTGTTGACTGAACCTGACAAAACCTGCCAGATCATTTCGAGCAGCCTCTACGACTCGCCAGTAGTCGTCATCTGTTTTATACCGCCAAAATCCAATTTTAAGACGCGGAATCCCCACCTCGGCACAGGCAACATACAAATTCTCCACCTCCTGAGTAGGTTGGTTAATATCAACAGCTGCAGTAGCTAAAGGACAGACAAGACCCTGTTTTTCCCATATTCTCATCGCTTGGGGCAACAGTTTGGCGGCGTTATCTATCTGAATTGGATGTCCAGGGCGAATACAGACGTCAATTCCATCATAACCGAGTTTAATTGCTTTTTCACCCAGTTGTTCAATTGAAAGATGGGCAAAGAATTTGGAATTGAGAACAATTTCCATGTTCAAATAGTTACTAAAAATCGAGCCCTAAAATGGCACACAGGCATCGACCAGTGGATGAGATATCACCCAATGATTAGTCAGTAGATCTACGCTTGGGACGAGCCGGTATCCCAGTTTCTGCCGATTTGTAGATGGCATCCATCAACTCTGACTGTATGATTCCGTTGAGGGGGGTGGTACGCGGTTCAGCACGTCCAAGAATTGCATCAATAAAATTATCATCCGGTGATCCCGCTGACATTTCTTCCGTAATCGGTGGTTCTTCGACATGATCTGAGCCTTCATAGACCCGTATCCAACCGCCACCCCAACCATCAATTTCCACTCGACCATTATCAAAAATAAAGGCCATATGTGTACCACCTGGACTTGGACAATTACCGCTGATAGCAATACTGGCTAGAACACCATTTTCGAACTTAACGTTAATTGATGAATTGACGTCAACCGCAGTATCACAATTATCAGTGAAAGCGTAGACCTCTCCAACGTTTTTTTCAACAGCCCAACAAAGACTATTCAACAAATGGGCTCCACTATCATATGCTTGTCCACCACCAGATAATTCTGGTTTCTGTCGCCATGCACCCACTGTCGCATTCTTCCAACCCTGCGTAATGTAGCCAACTATCAATTCCAGTTTACCGAATGTTTGATTCCGGATTTGTTCACGAAGATAATAGAAGTTAGCTGAACACGGCGTATTATAACCAATCACGAAAACTTTTCCCGTTTCTCCCACTTTCTCGGCAATGGTGTAAGCATCTTCAGCTGATGTTACCATCGGTTTTTCCATCAGCACATGGCAACCTGCTTCTAAGGCTTTCATCCCATGTTCAAAATGCAGAGTATGTGGGGTAGAAATTAGCACTGCATCGGGTTGCGTTTCAGCCAACATTGAGTTCACATCATCAAAAGCCCCCGGACGAGGGACTAGATCCAGTATATTTTGATCGATATAGCTGTTGGCAATATCAGTATTGACATCACAGGTGGCAATAATTTGAACCTCATCCATTTGGTTCATCCGTCGGGCATGACCAGATGAGTTTCCACCACAGCCGATTATAGCGAGGCGAACTTTTGACATCTATTACTCCTTGACTATTGATTCACTAATATAAATTATAGTCACTAGACCTCTTGCATAAGTAGTAAAACTCATCAGAATTCTATAGCTGAGAGGCACCTAAATTCATTGAGTACATGGGCTCAAAAATCTCCAAACTTCTGTTTCTTTGACTTATGCAAGAGGTCTACTATACCTTGTGTAATATTTACATTATATCAAAAAGGAAAAAAGAGAACAATCAAAGAAAGTATGAACAATATGGAATTAAGGATTTTAAGAAAAGGATTGCCGTTTTTGCCATTGATATTTTGGAGTTTCTACTCTAGACTGCTTAATCTGCGGTGATATCAGAACTCAATCTAATTATTTGATGTGGGAAAATATTGATTAAATTTTCTGTTCTTTTGATCGGCGCGCTGTTAATTGGTATCACCAAAGCTGGCTTTGGTGGAGGTGCTGGTCTGATCGTCGGGCCGATGTTGATGCTGGTCTTTCCGGCCAAAGAAAGCCTGGGTATGATGCTTCCACTTCTTTTTGCCTGTGATGTTGTATCCTTGTTCTTCTACTGGCGAAAATGGGATAAACTTAATATCATTTTCATTGTACCGGGGGCAGTTGTCGGTATTGGAATAGGATCAATTTTTTTGGGAAGATTTGACGATCGAATTTTAGCCAAAATGATTGGCATCACCGCCATCGGGTTTGCCCTGTTGCAAATTCTTCGACATCAGCTGATGCGGAGAAACAAACAGTTTAAAACGCAACTATGGCAAGGCATTTTAGTTGGCGTTGCCACCGGTTTCTTTTCAACAGTTGCACACCTTGGTGGTGTGCTGACGATGATGTTCCTGTTGGTACAACAACTTGAAAACCAAGTTTTCGTGGCCACGGCGGCGCTGATTTATTTTTCCATTAATTTGTTCAAGATCCCTGTGTACCTTAAGTTAAATGTTATGAATACAAAAATTCTTCTGCGGATTCTCCCTTTTCTCCCGCTAATAGCTGTTGGAACGATGCTAGGAGTTTATTTGAATCGTAGAACATCAGCTAAGATGTTTTCAAGAATTATTTTGACTATTGTGTTTCTAACAGGAATCAGATTGATACTTAAGTGAAGCAACCAAGAAATTCCGACGGATTAAGCCTTGCTTCTTTTATCGGTTGTTCCGTTTCCCAGATGCACTACCTTTCGGTCATCACCACAGACAACGAAAAGTCTTTCGGATAGTTTATTGGCGGTATTCAATAACCATTTACCGAAAGCGTCATTTCTCCAATTATCAGGTGTATCCGGATCGCAATAAGCCACAATATCCTCATCGTAGTGGTCCGTCAAGGATAGAACGACCTGCGTTTTGTCCGGTCTGAATTCCTCTGGGATTCCGTCCAGCTGAAGCCAGAGGCAATCGAACTGATGACAACTGAACGGCCTATTCTGATAGATCTGGCAACCCTTCCCAACGTTACAATTGTTGCACCATTGATTGGCTGGTTTCTGGATTTCCGGAATCCCAAGAAGTTTGCAGCACATGGTACAACTACCGCATTCTCTGTTCATGTCCATTTAATTCAGCTTTCCTTGTTCACGCATCTGAGAACCGTAGATTTCCAGTTTCGATTCCTCCTGATTTATCAATTCAATCTTATCAGAAAGGCATGAAGCTATACGGTCGAAACGCTCTGTACTTCTAAGTCCCATGATCGTGAGATGAACGGCTGGATGATTGAGAACATAGCGATAAAAATGTTCCTCAGGTGGAGTTCCTGTTTGACTGAACAATCGGTCGTTCCGCGAAGCGTTCATGATAACCACACCAACATTTAGATCTAATGCTTGGGGAAAAATGGCTTCTTCCGGTTCCTTCATGGCACAATTGTACCAACACAAGACAGTATCGAATAAACCGGTGGCCACCGCCTGTCCGATCTGTTCCCAGTCATGCCCAGTCACGCCGATGAAGCGAATCAAACCTTCTTCCTGTGCTTTCTGGGCAGCTTCCACTGCACCACCGGATGACAACGCCTGTTCCCGCTCAACTGGTGTATTGAGATGATGTAACTGGTAAATGTCGATATACTCGGTTTTGAGTAGACTCAAGGAGGTTTCCAAATCCTTACGAACCCCTTCAGCGCGACGAGCTGCGGTCTTGGTGGCTAAGATGAGTTGATCGCGTCGCCCTTGAATGGCTTGACCAATTACCTTTTCGTCTTCTCCATCCCTGTAATTACGCGCGGTATCCATGTAATTGACACCACAGTCTAGAGCTGTGCGGTATCCGTCTACTGATTCGCAGTAGCCCCCCCCAATGCCAAGTCGGGTTACTTTCAGCCCTGTTCGACCAAGGGTTATTTGTGGAATATCATAGGTCATAATCAAAGATCTCCTTATAATCCAAGGCGGATTCAACTCTGAAACCAATGCTGACACCCCTTGACCGATATTTCTTTCCCTTTGTTCTCAGAAACTTATAGATTCTACCACCGCTCTTCTTGATGGCCAAACTTCCCCACTAGCCCTTTGCATGGCTATTGCCTGCCAACTCTCTACAGATGGTGCTGGGTGATCTTCTCCGCGATCGGGCAATCTCTGTTTGTCTGTAC
>JYMV01026456.1_pt1 | contig 22495 bp, 24 predicted proteins | sample 338911 | NCBI WGS metagenome assembly JYMV01 (sample SAMN03354496, study PRJNA234377) | hydrothermal vent metagenome | biome: Deep sea; feature: Hydrothermal plumes at the Eastern Lau Spreading Center, Western Pacific Ocean; material: Seawater | place: Tonga | collected 2009 | depth 2000 m m
CTTCTAGGGCTACCTTAGATGCCATTTTATGTAATTCTTCGGAGGGGTCTAAACCCCATAACTTTGTAATTTTAGATTTGTCATAGAAAGGTAAATTTAGGCCTGATCCTATTCCAACTTCTAAAACTTCTCCTGTGGCAAGAGGTACGACCTTTTGACGTTGATATACCATCGGTTTTGAACTGCAGGCACAATTTAAGATTCGAGGTAAAATATATTTATTGTAGAGGCTCATAGACTAAAAATTTTAACACTATTCTTCCATTAAACATTTCCTAGGTTCTTTGGGTAAGTTTTGTTGAGAAAAAAAAGAATCTGTTTCAACAATTAAAGTACTTCTATTAATACTAAAAATTGGTATTAAGTCCTTTTTTAAGTGGCTCTTGTACTGCCCAATGAGGAAGTGGGTATCGGTAACTTTCAAGTCAAATTCTATTAATGGGTACCCTTTGGCAGACATTTTTGCCAACTTCGAGCTCTCCCCTAAATTAAATTTTATTACCCTATTTTTGCCAACTGTCCAATCCTTTTGTTCTTTATGTATCTGGCCTTCATTAAAGCAAGTTAAGTTTATTACCTCCGTTATGGCTATAGGAGAAATAGTTAATAGAGTTATTGCAAACCAAATTTTTATCTTGTTCATAGAAATTCATTCTCAACTCTTGTAACCCAATAATCTGCATCAAAATTATCGTCACCCGATATATATCTCCAAAACCTGATTCTGTTTAAATATTCCAATCTCCCAGAATCCATTTCAAACCAAGGTTCGGGTTTGGTTAAGATAGAAGACAAATGATCTTCTTGTTTCTTGCCGTCAGTCCAGAAAATAGGACGCTGAGATTCAGTTTCATTTTTCAATTGGCCTTCTTCCCAGAGCCTAAGTTGTCTTCTTTTTGGGCATAATCTAATCTTAAATAAGTATCTTAATTGGTCTGATTGGTTTAAACCTCCTCCATGCCAGAGGCCCATATGAAATATCATAACCGTACCAGCCGGACAAATTACATGCTCCTGACCTTTGATATTTTGATATCGAGAGATGGAAGACTCTGAAACCACTCTAAAGTGAGAACCTGGTATGTACCTAGTTCCGCCCATTTCTTTTGTGACTTCATGTGGAAAATAAAAAATCTGGACATCAAAGGCTTTCCTCGGATCTATAGTCGAATCTTGGTGTATAGATTGAGATCGCTGAGGAGTCTTAGATTTTTCCCAATATTTCTGAGGAAAAGTTATATGCAGAAAATGATGATCCAGTAAGCAGTCCAGACCCACTAAACTTTCTATGGCTCCCGAAATCTCGGAAAGGTTAATTAATTCATTTAGTGCAGTGCCTTCGGGGTAACTGTCTTTTAAAGCTGTTCCTGCAGGGACTAGAGGTATCATGCTACTTTTCATGATATTGGAATAATGGCTCATCATTCCCTTCTCGTTCTCTGAAGGAACTTCTCCTATATCATCAAGAAATTTTTGGTTGATATGATCGGGAACAACTGAGGGAAAGCTAATAAACCCTTTGGCAGCAAAGTGGGCCATTTGCTCAGTTGTTAGCAGCTTCAAATCAGTCATGTTCTTTGCTTATAATTTTTTCAAAAAAGAACTCGTACTTGAAATACCCCGTTCTAAACTCATCTCCTTCACTGTGTTGAATTAAGGGACTTGCCTGAATTAGACGCCATCCATCTTTTAAGGCCTCTATTCCTGTTTTGTAAGGAGCATCTTCTCCGTCACCTGGCATATGAAGGTACTCTCCTGTTCCATCATACAGACTCCAAGCTACCACCCCTGCTTCCAGAGAAGAAGACGAAAGGTAAAGCACTAATACCTTTTGTCTTAATGTATCTGAATTTGGCATCAATTAACTCATAAAATTTTAATTTAAGGTTTTTTAGGATGTTCTAAAAAGAATTTAACAACTTCATCTCCCCAGTGAAAAGGGTTATTTCTACCACAACCCAGATAATTCCCTACTCCAGGGAAACAGTGTCCTTCTGGCTTTCCAAGAAAACTTGAATTGGATCCCTTACTTATCCAGTTGTAACTGATAAACTCAAAAACTGTGCCTTGAGAGTTTGTGAAACGCACTCTCTGATAATCTTCATCCTTAAACAAAACTTCAACATTAGTTAAATTCCAATCTTCTTGGATTTTCTTAACGGTTTTTAAAGCCCCAACATAGTGAACTAAGCCGTCTCTTTTTCCATGCGCATATAAAACATCAATCTGTTTGCCCTTAAAGCAGTTATCAAACACTTTTATGCGTACCGGGGCTTTAAGAAGATCAACAGGCATACCGGCACCAAAACCAATAGGTGCTGCAGAAGCTATATGTTCTGCATAATCACAGACAAACCTCCAACTCATCCATGAGCCCTGTGAGAATCCTGTTACATGAACTCTTTCATCCATTACATGGAATACTTTTTTGACACGATTCATAAAAGAAAAAATTTTAGAAACATTATCAACTCTGTATTCCCAAGATCTGCCGTAAGAACCTTTATTGGCGGTTGGTTGTATGACTATATAACCTTCATTTCCTCCTCGTTTAGCTAGGTCGGTGTAATAATTCTGTAAGTCAGCTGTCATCAAATATCCATGTATATCCACAATTAAACCGCAGGCCTTTTTTAGACAAACCTCTGGCACATGGAGAGTAAATAACAAGCCATCACATTTAAGGTCAACAGTGCCCTTGCGAGGTGAAGTGATGCAATTATCTGGCACCGGATCTGGGATACTAAGTGTTGCAGGCCATGGTACTTCTGGATCAGCTAACAGATAGCTACTTACAGAAAGATTTAATAAGAGAATAATAAATAATTTAAATACAGTTTTTTTCATTTCTTTACTAATTTTATAAGACTAAGATTATGAACTAAATTGAAAGAAGATAAAAATACCAGAGGGTTGAAATATGAAAGATTTTGAAGGAAAAACTGCGGTAGTTACAGGAGCTGCAAGTGGAATTGGATATGGGTTAGCTGAGAAATTGGCTCAAGAAAAGATGCAAGTAGTGTTAGCAGATGTTGAAGAAGAGGCTTTAAATAAAGCTGTGAATCAATTACAACAGTATCAACATAGGGTCATTGGGGTAAAGACAGATGTCCTTATTAAGGAATCCATGAAGAGTATGGCAATATTCATATCCTTTGTAACAACGCAGGCATTGGAGCAAGTTCTGGAAATAAGGGTATTTGGGAAGTTGAGAAAGAAAACTGGGATTGGACTTTGGGAGTCAATTTTTATGGAGTCCTTTATGGCCTTCAAGCTTTTCTTCCTCATATGGTTGCGCATGGTGAAGAAGGCCATGTAGTTACTACTGCTTCATTAGCAGGACTGTTAACCGGAGCTGGAACTTATGGTGTAAGTAAACATGCGGTTTTAGCTCTTGCTGAGAGTTTGAATCAAGATCTTATTACTCGAAATTCAAAAATAGGAGCTTCAGTGTTATGTCCTGGCTTTGTCAATACCAACATAACTGATTCAGAAAGAAATAGACCTCAGCATTTAAAAGTCAAAGAGCAGCTAGAAATGGACCCACAGGCTATGGAAATGTTTAATTTATTACTCAAACAAGGTAAAGAACCAAGTGAGATTGCAGAAATTGTTTTAAATTCGATTAAAGAAAATATTTTCTACATCCTTCCTCATCCAGCCTGGGATGATAATTTAAGAAACCATTTTGAAGCGATTCTATCTCGAAAGGAACTTGTCCCCCCTTCCATGAACGACATGGCAGATTTTTTTAAGCCTAGGGAAGATGGAGAAAAATATTAAGAAAGGTTAGTATCTAAAATGTCTTATTTGTTCGCCAGTTTTCCCAATTTCTGTCATGGCATTGATGCCTATCTCCAAATGTAAATCTGTCCATTCTTCCGTTACCCCTTTATCGGATTCCTCAGTTTTAACCCCATCGGGTGTAACTGGAACATCCGAGACTAATAGCAAAGCACCTCTTGCTATCTCGTTATAGTGACCAACCACAAAAATAGTAGAGGTCTCCATATCAATTCCGATGCAGGTAGATTTTTTAAGTCTTTTTAGGAAAGCTTTATCGTGTTCCCAAACCCTTCTATTGGTAGTAAAAATTACTCCTGTTCTGTATTCCTGACCACTTTCTATAATTTTGTCGGAAACAAAGGACTTCCGGCGGAAAATAATCGTTACTTGTTCCCTCTCCTCTTATAGCTGCAATCGGTAGAATAAAGTTACCTATCTCACTTCTTTGCTTTAAGCCTCCACATTTACCCAAAAATAATACCCCGCTAGGCTTACAAGCAACCAAAAGGTCCATAATAGTTGCAGCGTTAGGAGATCCGATCCCAAAGTTAATGATGGTCAAGCCATCGGAGTTTGTTGCAGCTTGCATCGGTTTTTTTTGCCCGTAAATGTCCGTTTTAAATTTATTGGCAAAATTCTCAACGTAATCAGAGAAATTAGTTAATAGAATGTGGTGGCCAAATTTATCCAATGGCATGCCTGTATACCTTGGTAACCAATCTTTAGCTATGTCTATCTTACTTTCCATTCGACCCTCTAAAAAAGAAAGTATGCTACTCGATTTAACAATAAATACAATTTTAAGGAAGTTTTTTCAGAGTTCTGAAATCCAGGCATATAGATCATGAGCTATTACGTATTGCCCGTTAGCATTTGGATGAATACCGTCTGGTAGCATCAAATCTTTGTTTAAAACTAATTCTTTATTGAGCATAGGTGGAACTAGTTTTGCATCACATTTATCTGCTACTTCTTTATAAACCCTTACGAGTCTTTGCATATATTTTGTTCCATAATTTGGCGCGACTATTATCTCCATAAGAATTATTGAGATTTCCTTTCTTTCTGCGAGTTTACACATCTGTATTAAATTTGATCGCACCTTGGAAGCTGGATAACCTCTGAGTCCATCATTTGCACCAAGCTCTATAAATAAGAAGTCGGGGGAAAAAGCTTTTAGGAGGGCCGGTAGTCTCGATAAGCCACCCTTTGTAGTCTCTCCAGATAAACTTGCGTTTATTAATTTCAATTTATTATTATCAGCATCAAGTTTTTGTTGTACTATTTTTACCCATTGTTTTTCTGAGGGAATGCCATAACCTGCACTTAAGCTATCTCCAAGAATAAGCATCTTCTTTTCAATTTCTGTAAATATATTTTGAGAACCCAGTATCAAGAAGAGAATTACTATAAAATTGCACTTCTTCTGGAAATAGACAAATTTCTTCATATTGATTATTGGTCCTTATGATTATTAAAACACGTAATCTGACAAAAAAGGTTTCTTCTGAAGAAGGTGAATTAATTATCCTTAATGATATTAATTTAGAACTTGAAAAGGAAAAATCACTTGCTGTTGTCGGACCATCGGGTTCAGGTAAATCTACTTTATTGGGCCTTCTTGCAGGCTTAGACTCACCCACTTCTGGAGAGGTATTCTTAAACAACCGACCTTTGCATGAACTAAATGAAGATCAAAGAGCTAAAGTAAGGAAGGAAAATGTTGCTTTTGTTTTTCAATCATTTGAACTTCTCCCTGGACTGACTGCGTTAGAAAATGTGATGCTTCCCTCTGAACTTAACCGTGATAAAGATGCTGAGACTCGGGCCAGTGAATACCTAACAAGGGTAGGTCTTGGAAAAAGGCTAAAACACTATCCAAGACAACTATCTGGTGGAGAACAACAAAGGGTAGCTATAGCAAGAGCGTTTGCCTGCAAGGCTAAAGTTCTTTTTGTAGATGAACCAACCGGAAACCTAGATAACAAAACTGGAACAAAAATTTCAGAGCTTCTTTTTGAAGTTAATGAAGAGTCTTCAAATGCTTTAGTTGTAGTAACTCACGATACGAACTTAGCCTCTAAATGCGATAATCAAATTGAACTTTCTGAGGGATCGATTGCTTAAAAAATGCTTTTAGGACTTTCTTTAAAACTTTTCTGGCGTGAACTTAAATCAGGCCAATTAAGCATCATGTTCTTTGCCTTAGTCTTGGCTGTGGGAACAGTTTCAAGTATCTCTTTATTTACCGATAGGCTGGAAAAAGCTTTATTAGCTGAAACACAAGAATTTCTAGGTGGTGATCTAAAGTTTGAGTCCAACGATCTAATTGAAGACAAAACTTATGAGGAAATTCAGAATCTCAATTTGAAAAGCACAGAAATTGTTTTATTTGCTTCTATGCTGGCTTCAGGAGACAGCTTGCAATTAGCATCAATAAAAGCAGTTGATCAGCATTACCCTCTCGTCGGTGGGGTGGAGCTTCGTTCTAAGTCGGAAAAGCACTATGTAAAACGACCCCCTGACCAAGGTCAAGTTTGGCTAGATGTTCGTTTGATGGACATATTGAAAATAAAAATAGGTGAAACTGTCAGCATTGGTGATGCTGATTTCATTGTAAGCTATTCAATTCTCTCCGAACCAGACAGAGCTTCAAATTCTTTTGCATTTGCTCCTAAGGCAATAATTAATACCCTAGATCTAGAAAAAACAAATGTGGTACAGCCCGGAAGCAGAGTAAGGTTTTCAACTGTCTATTTAGGAGAAAAAGAAGAACTTTTACTTGCAAAAAGTATTTTAGAAAAAACAAAACAACCTGGGGATAATATTAGAGAAGCTAAAGACTCTAATGATTCTCTTGGAAAGGCTATTGAAAGATCAGGAAACTTCTTTTTACTAGGTGGATTACTGGCAGTTCTCATGGCAGCTTTCACTGTAGGAATGAGTTCACAAAGATTTGCTCGTCGGCATGTTGAGTACGTGGCCATTTTGAAAAGCTTAGGAACAGAATCTAGGGAAATTAAACTTCTATATTCTTTAATTTTTATTGAATTAGGTGTTTTCGCCATTTTCTTAGGCTTAATTTTGGGTTGGTTTATGCAAGAAGCTTTTACTGGAATTTTGAAGCAATATTTTCCAACTGATCTGCCAACACCAGGATTTAAACCTTTGTTAATATCTTCATTAACAGTATTTATTTGTCTTATAGGTTTTGTATACCCAAACCTTGTTAAATTAGTAAAGATCTCACCTTTAAACATACTTAGAAGAGAAGAGTCTAAGGCATCAAATAGTTCTTATCTTATGTTCGCCTTGGCTTTATCAGCCATGTTTCTACTTGTCTTCTTGTATACGCAAAGACTGTTACTTTCATCCATTGTATTTTTCACCATTCTTTTTATTTTTGTTTTAGGTTATGGGTTAATATTAAGTTTCTTCCGTAGTAAAACCAGACTAGGTTTAGGTGCTCACAATTCACTCTCTCTGGCTTGGTCTGAGTTACATAGAAGAAAGTACACTAACTCTCTACAAGTACTTGCTTTCTCCATGGCAATTGGACTAAGCCTAATTGCTTTTTCTGCGAGGACGGACTTGATGTCAACCTGGGAGTCAACATTGCCAGCCGACTCTCCTAATAACTTCTTAATTAATATTAGTAAATCTGATCTAAATTCCATTTCTTCCTTTTTAGAAGAAAAAAACATAGAAGAAAGCACTTTCTACCCTATTACCAATACTGTAATCATTAAGCTGCCTAAAGGAGGTGAGGAAGTGTCTAAACCAATTGATAGAAATTTCAATGCCACTTGGTCAAGTGAATTACCTCAAGGCAATAAAGTGATTTCGGGTGAATGGTTTAAAGGGGATTCTTCTGATGGCCTGTCGGTTTCTAATGATATAGCTACCAGATACAGTCTAGAAATAGGCGACCCAGTGAAGGTTTTCTTTGCTGATCAAGAAATTGATACCTATATCCAAAATATAAGAGAGGTTAACTGGGATAATTTTTCTCCAAACTTTTTTTTGATAGGACCTCCTGAAATCTTCAAAAATAGTCCCGCAACCTATATTACTTCACTGTATGTCCCGAAAGAGAAAGATAAGGTAATTAGTGAATTTATGTCTGAATTCAAAACAGTTTCTGTTTTATCTATAGATGCGATAATAAATCAGGTAAATGACATCATAGAACAAGTCTCAAAGGCTTTAGAGGTGATTCTTGGATTGACTATCTTTTCAGCTATGTTTTTAACTCTTGCTACTATTCAGGATGGCTTTAATTTAAGATTACACCAATCAGCCATCCTTAGGACGTTTGGGGCAAGTACTTCTTTATTGCAAAAATCTACTGCATTGGAGTTTGCCTTACTAGGATTATTGGCAGGTTTATTGGGGGCTTTATTAGCCCAGATTGGGATTTTCTTTCTTGAAACTCAGATCTTTGACCTTGAGGCAACTTTTCATGCCAACATTTGGATAATGGGTCCAATTATTGGAACCGTTTTAATTTGTGCTTTAAGCATCATATTGATTCTGTCTATAACCAGAAAAAACCCGAAAGAAATAATTTATAGCTCTTAAAATTAAATCAGCTACCAGGTATCTACATTAGGTCTTTTCTTAGATCTTCTTTCAGTTTTAGGCGGTAAAGACTTCAAGGCGGACATAATCCACTTTCTAGTATCTGCAGGGTCAATGACATCATCTAATTCAAAGTGTGAAGCCATGTTGACAGCCTTACCTCTTTGGTAACTATCTTCAACCATTTTTTCGTAAGTTTTAATTCTCTCAGCAGGGTTTTTAATGGCTTCTAATTCCTTTCTAAATCCTAGTTTTACAGCCCCTTCTAGTCCCATTCCTCCAAATTCCCCCGTTGGCCAGGTTACGGTGAATAAAGGAACTTTAAAACTACCTCCCGCCATAGCTTGGGCACCTAGTCCGTAAGCTTTTCTGATAATCACAGACATTAGAGGAGTTTCTATGTTTGCTCCGACCACAAACATCCTAGCTGCGTGCCTAACCAGCGCTGACTTTTCGCTCTCAGGTCCAACCATAATGCCCGGGCAGTCTATTAAAGATAAAACTGGAATATCAAAAGCATCACATAATTGTATGAACCTTGATCCTTTGTCTGCTCCAGGTGAGTCAATTGCTCCTGAGAGGTGTCCTGGGTTGTTGGCTACTACGCCTATGGGTCTACCTTCTACCCTTATAAATGAAGTGATCATGCCTGGACTCCAGTGTCTCCTTATTTCTAGAACAGAATCTTCATCGGCTATACCATCTATCACTTTCCTCATGTCGTAATAACGAAGTCTGTTTTCAGGCACCGCAAATCTAAGTTCCCTTTGGTCTGAGGCTTTCCATTCTTCTTTGGTACCTTGAAAATAAGACAAATATTTCTTGGCGATTGCTACTGCTTCTTTTTCATCCTTAACAGCAATATCTACTACCCCATTAGGTACTTGGACATCCATTGGTCCAACTTCTTCTGGAGTGAATATACCTAAACCACCGCCTTCAATCATGGCTGGCCCGCCAATTCCAATATTTGAATCTTCTGTCGCAATAATTACGTCACAACAACCTAATAACACAGCATTCCCCGCAAAGCACCTTCCCGTGGTAATTCCTATAACGGGGACTAGACCAGACAGTTGTGCAAAATAGGTAAAAGCTAAACAATCCAAACCAGCTACGCCAGAGGCATCAGTGTCACCTGGTCTTCCTCCGCCTCCTTCAGCAAACAAGATAGTCGGTAATCTATTTTCTTCTGCTATTTCAAACATTCGGTCTTTTTTGGCATGATTCTGTTTGCCTTGAGTGCCTGCTAATACCATGTAGTCATAAGACATGGCCATTACTCTGGAACTTTTTTCTGGAAACAGATCTCCGTTGACATGTCCTAACCCACAAACCATCCCATCACCGGTAGTATTCTTAATTAGATCTGCTTCAGATCTTCTTCTTCTTTGAGCAGCTAGAACAACAGAACCATATTCAATGAAACTACCTTTGTCGCATAAATCTTCAATATTTTCCCTGGCGGTTCTATGGCCTGTTTTCCTTCTTTTAGCTACGGCTTCAGGTCTATTAATGTCATGCCCTGCCTGCTTCCTATCAATTGCTTCTTGCAGGTCGGGTCTAATAAAATTTAAATCAAATTTTTCCTGTTGACCTGCCTCAGGTACTTCAACTTCAGCTGTTTTAATATAGATTAAAGGGTGACCTTCGTAGACAGTATCGCCTTTTTCCACAGTAATTTCCGTTACTTCTCCACTCACTTCTGACAACAGTTCATGTTCCATCTTCATTGCTTCCATTATGGCTAATGGTTTTCCTAGCCAAACCTGGTCGCCTGCCTTTACTGCAAAGCTCACCATCAGACCCTGCATTGGTGCTTCTATTGCCTCCATGCCCTCTGGCAAATCCTCTATCCTCATTTCCACTATGTTTTCAGATTGAGAACTTGCGGCTATTCTTCCTTTACCATGATCTAAAACTGCCAAAGGATCTTCACTGTCTAATTGGGCACCAGCTAAGTTTGCCTCTTTTTTCTTAGCTCGGAATTTTTTAGACTTTTGTGAAACTAAAATATCTTCTAGATTGTCTTCTAGAAACCCAGTATGAATTTTATTTTTCTTTACAAGAGGATGGGTGACTATGTTTTTTAAAAGATTTAAGTTAGTAGGAATGCCTTCTATATAAAAATCGTTTAATGCGTTATACATTCTTTTAAGAGCTTTTTGGTAGTTGTCATCTGGGCTATAAGTTATGACTTTAGCTATTAAAGAATCAAAAGCAGGGTTAGTTGAATATCCTGTGTAACCGTAAGTATCAATTCTTACTCCAGGTCCAAATGGCAAATCAAATCTTTCAAAAACCCCACCTGAGGGCTTTGTATTGCCATTTTTATCCATTACTTCCATGTTAACTCTAGTTTGAATAGAAAAGCCCTTAGGTTGAGGCACATCAGCTTGAGTTATTTTTAGTTGTTTAAGGGTTTTTCCCAAAGCAATTTGTATTTGGTATTTCACAAGATCTATTCCATAAATTGCTTCAGTAACAGTATGCTCAACTTGTAATCTTGCATTGGCTTCGATAAATCTAAAATCCTTTCCTGAATCATTAGTCAAAAACTCAAAAGTTCCCAAACCTTTGTATTTTGTTAATTCTGCTAACTTTACGGCAGCAGCAGTAATATTGTTTCTTAATTCAGGCTTTAAGCTGGGACTCGGGGCCATTTCTATAATTTTTTGATGTCTTCTTTGAATTGAACATTCCCGTTCGCCAAAATGCGTTATTGAGCCAGTCCCGTCGCCAATGATTTGTACTTCTATATGTCGTCTTTTAGATAAATATTCCTCTATAAACAAAGACCCTGAACCAAAAGAGATTTTTGCTTCGGAGGAAGCGCGTTCAATAGAATCTTTGAGATGCTCTTGAGTCTTAACTAGCCTCATGCCCCGGCCGCCTCCACCAGCGACAGCTTTGATCATCAACGAAGCCTTTTTACTTAATGTTTTATAAAACTTTTCAGCTTCTTTAAAAGAAATTTTTCCAGACGTTCCCCTGATAATTGGAATCTTATTATCTTCAGCTAACTTTTTTGAATGAACCTTGTCTCCAAATAATCTCAAAGTTTTTTCTTCAGGTCCAATAAAAGTAATACCAGCCGCTCTTACTTGTTTAGCAAAATTTGGGTTTTCACTAAGAAAACCATAGCCTGGATGTACCAGATCAATTTGGTTATTTATGGCTATAGAAACAATATCTTTAATGTCTAAATAAGCCTGAGCTCCTTTGCCCTTAAGTTGAAAACTCTCATCCATTTTTGAAATATGCAAGGAGTCAATATCATCCTCTGAGTATATTCCTACGACCTTTAAGCCTAAGTCTTTTGAAGACTTTGCTATACGGATAGCTATTTCACCTCTATTGGCAATAAGTATTTTTTTCATTGGCCTTCTTTATGTTGGGGCTCGTTGTAAGCCACAGACCTTCCTCCATCAACCACTAAATCATGACAGGTTACAAATTTACCTGCATCACTTGCTAGGTATAAAGCGGCTTCAGAAATATCCTCAGCTAAACCTGTTTTTCCTAAAGGAACAGCTTTTGCCAGATTTCCTTTTAACTTTTCCATCTTTCTTTCATTTTCTTCTTCTGAAAGGGAATTTGCCCTTTGAGATCCCCCCCAAAATATAGGTGTCGCAATTGCTCCAGGCGAAATAGCATTAACGCGGATGTTAAATGGTCCTAAGCTGACTCCAGCCATCCTAGTGTAATGAGAAACTGCTGATTTCAATGCAGAATAAAGAGGTGAACCTTGACCGTATACATGAGCGGCCACACTTGAGTTATTGATTATGCAACCTCCTCCCATTCTTTTCATTGGTTCAACTGCATATTTGATTCCCAAAATTACGCTTGAGAGCAGTCCTAAGCCATAATCTATTTGTTCCTGAGTAATTTCGGCCACATTATCGGCCGTTCCATAACCTGCGTTATTAAATAAAATGTCCATTTGGCCAAAAGATTCAACGGTAAAGTTAACAGAATCTGATATGTCTTTTTCGATAGTTATATCAGCTTTTTTGAAAACTACATTTTCACCTAACTCATCAGCAAGATTGGCACCTTTCTCTTCTGATCTGCCTACAATTACAACTTTGGCTCCCTCCTCAGAAAATAATCTAGCGGTATCTGCTCCAATTCCACTTGTTCCTCCTGTGATTAAAGCTACCTTTCCTTCAAGTCTTGAAGCCATACTCTTCCCCTTTCTTAAACTAATTAAAATAAAGTTTTCTTAACCTTCGAGAATACCAATAGATTCTCGATTCCGATCAAATTTAGCTGGAGAAACACTGGAGCCGTCGTGACCTCCTAAAGTTCCAAATGGAACAAATCCTAAAACTTCCTTCTGTTTGTCGCTTAACTTAGCCATTACCTCTTCCCTGACACTATATTGGGAATTCTCTTGGGGTCTAATCCATGACTGCAAATAAGCTATAGAAATATTACTCCTGAGTTCTCCTGAACGGTTTAAACCATTTCCATGCCAGACCCTACCTTCCCAAACTATAGCTGAGCCTTTAGGTGCTGTTATCGATTTTGCCATCTCTTGGTATTTAGAAGAGTTGGCAACCTTATAATCTATTTTTGGCCATTTATGAGAGCCTGGAATTAGGCGAGTACCTCCATTTTCTGGAGAATTATCAGACACCAGAACCATGGTATTAGCCATCACAGGGAATTCCAAAGGATGAGGCACCAAAGGCCATTGATCTTGATGTAATGGCATTTTTTCATTTCCACTACCATTCATGTGGGCCCCCATAGAACATAAAATCACCTTGTCTCCAATAATATGTTCTATTAAAGGATATATTTTAGGGTGGTTAATAAGTGGAATGAAGCAATCACCCTTGTTTATTAAATTCCATACCAGTCTACTAACCTTTTCTTCATCTGGACTTTTTGCTCCAAAACCTTCATCGCCCCGTGATTTAGAGCCAACTTTGTATTTTTCTTCTCCAGCAAATTGCTCTTTAAGTCTGTTATCCATAAGATCAACTTCTTCTTTGGAAAAAGCGTCTTTGATAATGCAGACTCCATACTTATTCAGATGTTTCTTTGCTTCTTCTAAGTCATCTGTTAGAGGTGGGTATTCCAGTGGTTTTAATTCAGTTTCCATAATCTTTAATTAGCTAAACTCTATAAACTTTTTCTGTTGTGCCATAAAACATTTGGTGTTTTTCATGCTCTGAGAAGTCAGAAACAATTTTTTTTAAGCCGTTATATAGTACATGATAAGAAAGAGACATTCTGTCTACAGGGAAATTACTTTCCATCATGCATCTTTCAGGTCCAAAACACTCTATAGCATGTAAGTAATATCGTCTTTGAGCTTCTACAAACTCATCTGAGTTAGCTGGTTTCTCCCTGGTATTCCAACCAAAGCCATTATCAGGCATAGCCATTCCCCCTATCTTGATATAAACATTCTCCGACTTGGAAATTTCTTTAATATCCTCTTTCCACTGGATAAAGATTTCTTCTCTTTTATCTGCGTAAGGTCCCACGCCTAAAGGAGTGCCAAAATGATCTAAAATAATTTGGGTATCAGGAACCTTCCTTACCATTTCTGCAAATTCACTATTTTGATAGTGATAATGCCAAGTATCGTAGGTGAAGCTATTCTTCCCTAATACCCTTAGACCAGTAAGAAAATTTGTATCTTGAAATAGACCTTCCGGAGCCCTTCCAGGAATGCTCAAAACTTCGGGATGTTCTGCCCGAGCTCCAGCATGTCTTATCCCTCTAAATAGCCCATCTGAAGCATTTTGATGAGCTTCTAATACTTCAATTACTTCTTCTCCTAAAGTCAAATCAGCTCTTGAAACAATTCCCGCAATGAAAGCACCTCCGGTTTTCTTACTTTCTTTGACTTGCTCAACCACCGCCTCTGTTTCACCAACTACCTTTAAATGTTTTGGACCATCCTGCTTGTAAGCCCATCCACACTCCATAAAGACAGTCTTTACAACGTTGTGACCTGATCCAGTATCAGATTTCAGATCTTCAACAAGGTAGGTGCTCCCCCTGTCATTCCATAGGTGATGATGAGGGTCAATTATTGGCCTATCAGGTTCTACAATTTCTTCCTTTACTAGATTTAGCCATTCTTCACTGCCAATATTAATTTCTGCCATTTTCTTCTTAAAAAGATTCTTTAAAATACAAAGATAATTTAAAATCATCACTTAAACAAACTTTTATGAAAAGTTTAAAGATTAATAACCCTTAAGGAAATAATATGAAACTCTATAATTCAATAGGTCCAAACCCCCAAGTTGTAAGAATGTTCTTAGCGGAACTAGGTCAAGAATTAGAAATTATTGAAGTTGATCTTATGGCAGGTGAAAACCGTCAAGAAGAACACTTAAAGCGGAATCCCTCAGGGCAGATGCCCGCCCTTGAGCTCGATGATGGGTCCTTCTTAGCAGAGATCACAGCGATTTGCGAATATCTAGATGAAAAGAATGGAGGCACTGATTTAATGGGCAAAACACCTGAAGAACGTGCTGAAACAAGAATGTGGACTAGAAGAATAGATCTTCAAATAGTTGAACCGATGACAACAGGATTTCGTTATGCAGAAGGACTTGAGTTATTTAAAACTCGTATGCAAACGTTTCCTGACGCCGCAGATGGATTTAAGTCCATTGCTCAAGAAAAATGTTCTTGGCTAAATGAACAAATGGAAGGCAAAGAATTTATCTGTGGAGATCGATTTAGCCTAGCAGATGTTATGTTATTTTGCTTTCTGAACTTTGGAGCAACAGTTGGACAAGCTATAAGTGAAGATTGCACAAATCTCGTTGCTTGGTTTGAAAGAGTTAAAGCAAGACCTAGCTCTTCTGCTTAAAAGTTTAAAATCCATTAAGCCAAATAAGACTAGTTTTTTATTCTCAGTCTTTATCTTCTAGTTTCAAAGAATCCTGATATTTTCTGACATAGAGAATTTCGGGAATTCCAAACAAAGAGATAATAATAAAGGAAAGAAACCATGCCTTATCTCCTCTCTTAGCGGCTAACCAGCAAGCAGTATATGTCCAGTAAACCTCCCAAATCGCTAATAAGATTATTAAATAAATCATTTTATCCCTTCAGTTAATCTTTATTAGTTGTATTTAGATTATTTGTTTATAAATATTGTTATTTGTTCTGTTAGCTCTTTGTTTAGAGGGAGGCTTGGATCATTATAGGAACTAAGGTTTTCTTTTCTCTTTTCAGAAGTATTTTTTAAAATATGATTCATCCCATCAATGATTCTTATTGAAGCTTTCTTATTTGAACTTAACAGCAAGTTTGCATCTTCAACACTAACCTGTAAGTCCGTATTTCCTTGAATTATCAAACAATCAATATCGAGTTTTGCCATTTCCTTTGAAGGATCATATTTAAACCAAGAAATTAGATATGGCTGCACTGAGGGCCTAAAGAGAGACTTTAAAAAAAAAGGAGGTTTTACTTGCTTGCCCTGTACCAAATCATCTATTAATGGATCGGCAAAATAAGACACCCCTGTTTGCTTAGCAAGTTGTTCTTTAAGTAATCTGTCAGCTGATTTACCAGGTCCAGCCAGAGAGATGAATTTATCAGCTCCTGACCTTTGAGCTGCAATCATACCGATTAGAGAGCCTTCACTGTGACCAATGACAACAATTTGTTTAAATCTGGAAGATTCTTTAAGCCACTGAATCCAAGAAGAAGCATCCTCCACATAATGTTCAAATAAAAGATCTGCTTCGTTAAAATCCTTTATCTTACTTTCTGCAATTGCTCTTTTATCGTATCTTAGTGAGGCAATGTCAGACTGGTATAAAGTATGTGCTAGTTGTTTTAAAGAATTGTTTTTGAGAGTTGGTTGGTTTCCATCCCTATCAGTTGGTCCTGAACCAGAAATAATTAGAGCCACGGTCTCACTGGTAATATTTGGTACTAGAAGAGAGCCATATACCTTACCCATATCATTAGGAAGAACGACTTTTTCTTCGATAAAAACTTCTTCTGTTTCTGTTTTAATAGGAATGCATAACAGCAGCAAAATCAAAGTTATTAAAGCCCTTTGATTTTTCATAGGCCATTTAATCTATTTTTTGAACTTAAATGTTTTAAAAAATAGGACTATGCCTGATAGAGAACTTATAAGGGCTAAAATCGACAAAATCTTAATCAGAAAGTTATTGATATTTTCTCGTTCAGAATAATCAATAATATGCGCTCCCCAGAGGAAATCCCAAATACGCCAAGAATCTGATCTGATGGCAGTAACTTCACCAGTAAAGGCATCTACATAAACATTAATGTTATCTGTTGTTGAAGTAGCAACCTTAAATATAGGTAAATTTCTCCCTCTAAATTCAGCTCTTATCTCTGGCTTATCAATTCGTTGAGCCATTAAAGGTATCAAATTAGTGCTTTGTCTAACTACTTCCTTCACCTCCTCTGCGTTCAGCTCATCCAGGTTTTGACCTTGAAGGTCTGTGTAGCTAAAGCCTGAATCCGTCTCCACTTTAATAATCCATTCATCCAGTCTTCTTACAAAATTTACATTTTTGGCAGAAAAACTACTTTCGACTTCTTTAAGATTTAGTTTTGAAGGGTTTTGCTCAATTAAATACTGCTCCCCTCTTACCAGTTCAATTTTGTTAAAGGCGAAATATATGCCTGAGATGGTCCATAGCAATAATTGGATAGATATTACTAAACTCAAATACTTATGAAATAGACGAATCATTTAAACCCCATATTAAAGTTAATCAAGTAGGTCTAAAAGGATTAGTTTTTTAGCTGAGACTAACCCCAGACAAGTACTCGTGAAAATTAAATGCAAGAAAAGTAAATAAAGCGCCTAAAACAAGGGATAACATATCGTAATGAATTTTCGGGATAACTTCTTTAGATTCTGAGTTTCTGAGTTCTGCTACTATCACAGAGATAGAGGAATAAGCTAAAAAAGATCCGAACAAAATAACAGAGGTAGTATCTGGATTGGTCATTAAATGTAAAACAGTCCAGATTGCTATACCTAAAGACATAGGATGTTTAGTGTACTTTTTTATATAAGTCGGCATGTTGGCCGCAATAAATAAAGTAAGTGAAAAAAACATAATGTATTTTGCATAGATATAAGCTTTCCCATTAATTGAATACAGAAGGTTAGACTTGCTCTCGTAGCCAAATATTATTAACAGAATTCCTGCTAGGGCAACTACAGAGAATAGCCCCATATAAGGGCCTTCACCCAATTTATCTTTTAAAAAAAACTTTAATTTCCCAATTAATGGAACTAAATGGATTCCAAAAAAAATAATTATTCCTGAATAAAACATAACTTGCTCTTTATCTTAACCTCTGATTAACAGGAGAAGAAGTTTTGGGTCCCTAAAGATCTGAAGCTATTTTCATAAATGGCTGCCAAGGAAAGATTTAAAATTTTCGGAGTAAAACTTCTTTTTCTTTATTTCATCAACTTGTCCTAAGGTCTTCTCATATCTTCCTATAGGATCATCAGTTCCTTCATGATGGGGGTAATCAGAAGCAAACATGAGTAGATCTTCTGCCCCACTAGTAAGTAACCAGCCTATATCCTCTCCCGGAAAGGGGGTAACCTTAATGTGTTTTTGAACATACTCGGAGGGAAGTAATTTTACATGGGATAGATCCTGCAACCTCCTAAATGCTCTATAAGATTGATCTAAATGTTTCATCCATGAGATTATCCAAGAAGCGCTAAGCTCAACGACTCCTACTCTCAATTTTGGAAAGCGATTGAATACCCCATCAAAAATCATTGCTGCCAAAAAAATTTCAGCGTTATAAGCAATACCCATATATGCAAGAGCATCTCTTGGGGCATCGCCCTCTTTATGTTCAGGTACAGAACCCCCATTATTATAAAAAGGCAAAGGTACTGGATCCCAACTTCCATCTACACCAACGTGTAAAGTGATAGCCATATCAAAGTCTTCAATTTCTTTCCAAACAATATCGTAATCTGAATGTGTAAAAGACTTTCCGCCAGTAGGGGGAATTGTATCAATCAGAATTACAGAAAAATCGTTTTTTATGGCTTCTTGTAAATACTCTAGCGCAATTTCAGCTCCAAATTGAAAAGGTATATACGCAGCCCCATGCATTCTTGAATCGCCTGAACAGAAAGCTGCCATTCCTCTATTTAAAGCGTTGATACCACCCATAACTACTGCATCACTTTTAGCTGCAATTACCTGGTCGAAAGCACTAGTGGGAAAAACTATATGCCCTTTAAAGCCCAAAAGATCATTTGCTAATTTTCTTTCTTTTGAATCAAAAGCTCCTAAGCCGTCCCAGCCTTTATGATTCCAACCCATAAATTCTTCTTTTGCCTTATTCAAAACTGTTTGAGAGGAATTGCGTTCATTAAAATTTGAGATAGCTTTATCAATTCTCGTTAACGTTCCTTTATCCCCTTCAACGAAGGGCTCCAATTGATTCTTTATTTCTTTATCTGCAAATTCAACTATCCAATCTGGTCTTTCCATCATGTGCGTGTCAGCATCATAAATATCTTTTCTATGTGCATATGTCATTTTGATTCCTCAGTTATCTAACATAAGATTTACAAGATCTTCTACGATAAATAGGGGTGGCTGTCCTTGTTCTAAAATTACAGAGTGAAAATCTTTAATATTAAAATCTTCTCCTAATTTCTCTTTTGCCTTTTCTCTAAGTTCTAGGATTTTAAGCATGCCCACTTTGTAACTACAAGCTTGCCCCGGCCAAACTATGTACCTTTCTATCTCAACCCTTACTTCAGTGTCCGACATGCCGGTAACATTCTTCATATAAGCCATGGCTTCTTCTCTGGACCAACGCTTATAGTGAATGCCAGTATCTACAACCAGCCTAACTGCTCTAAATAATTCACTCTGCAGGACCCCCAATTCATCATAAGGATCTTCAGCTAATCCAGCTTCTAAAGCCAATCTTTCTGCGTATAGGGCCCATCCTTCACTGAAAGCTGAAGTGCCATAGCCGAATCTTCTATACAAAGAAAGACTTTCATTTTCAAGATTTAGAGCAACTTGAAGGTGATGACCGGGAATAGCCTCATGAAAAGCTAAAGTTCTCATGCTGTAGGTTGGAGTTTGTTTAATGTCATAAAGATTGGCATAAAAAACACCTGGGCGGCTTCCATCCAAAGCAGGAGACATATAGTAGCCTCCAGCTTGATTCTGTTCCGAGTATTCAGGAACAGCTCTTACTTCGACCCTAGATTTTGGCATATTATGAAAATAAAGTTCTGATATGTTCCAAGTCTCTTCGACAATGGAATTGTAATCCGCCACAACTCTCTCTTTCCTGTCTGGCGTGTCTGAATACAAAAAGTTACTGTCTTCATTGAGTGAATTCATCAGTTGCCCGACTTTGACTTGGTCTCCGTAGCCCAAATCAAAAGCTATTTCTTGCATACGTTTCGTGATTCTCTCAACTTCTGAAAGTCCGATATTGTGTATATCCTCTGCGGAATAATCTGTGGTGGTGTAAACCTTCAGTCTTAGAGCATAAAATTCATCTCCGTTGGGTAAGGACCAAACCCCATGATATTGGTTAGCTTTTTTTCTGGTTTCTTTAACGAAGTCATACAGGAGTTTAAAGCCTGGAGTAACACTATTCTCTATTGAATTATCCAGTTTTGAAATTAAATCACCTGAAACCTCAGAATCTAAATTTAAATCTTCTATTTTTCTTAAAAACACACTTCTTAGTGGATTTTCATTTTCTTTAAAGTTAAGAAATTCTTCTAATTGACGAATAAGGTGATCAAAAACAAATTTTGGAGGGAAAATGCCTGCTTTCTTCTGCGCATTTAGTATTTCTAGAGTTGCCTCAAAAGAATCATCGAATAAATTAAGTCTATCTATGTAAGCTTCAGCTTCCTTAACGTTCCTAATTGGATGAACATCTGTCATAAATTCAACAGCGTTTAAATGAATACCTCCTATCTGATTCAGTGGGTAGTTATGAAAAGGAAATTCTTCTGTTTCTTTTATAAAATTAGAAGCATCAAAAACAGCTATTTCTTTAGTTATTTTTTGCTGCTCCGATAAAGATTCATTTTTATAAGAAAGTAGGAGTGCTTTTAATTTCTTGGCATCAGCAAGATCTTCTTCCATATCACTCAGTCCAGTTATAGAGATTTTTGATTGATGATTTGTTAACCAATTGAACCTATCGACCACTCCCAGGTAAGTTAAGGATTCAGGCGAATCTATCATTTCTAATATAAGTTCTTTGGCTAGATAATGATCTAAAGAAAAAGGTTTAAATAAGAGTAAATTTCCTAAATAAAATACTCCTACTATTAGTAGCAGTCCGAAAGAATATAGAAATCCTTTAAATAACTTTTTCAAATTTACTCAAGCCTGACTGGAATACTCTCACAGTTCTCTTTACTTGTCGCACCAAAGGCAAGGATATCTAACATCTTGTCCGAGAATCCATACTTTTCTCTTCTCAAATTATGATAAAGATCGTGTGAATCCCTATCAGCAAAAGCTATGTATTTTTTTTCTTCTCCTTCTCTGATAATCAAAAGCTCTGAATTATTACTTAATTGTTTTATCCAGTAAGACTCACTATCGCCATGTTCAATCCATGATTTATTATCTGCATCTACTATCCAGACTCTAATATTCTTATTACTTCCGTCAGCTTCTGGTCTAACTAGTGTCGCTACCTCACCACCTAATTCAGATAAACCAAACATTAACACCCCATAAACAATCGCAACACTTATTAAGATAACAACTAGTTTTAAAAAATTTTTCATAACAGCTCCTTAAGTTATGTATTCTTTGTATCAAAAAGTATAGTTTCATGACCCGGCGAAGGAACTTTAGGAATATATTGGGCCGCAATTAAAGAAAACAAAGCAAATAAAGCGCCAATGTAAAACACCAAAGTATGTGACCACATCCATACAATTCCCAAGGCTGCAGGAATAACTACAGCAGCTATATGATTGATAGTAAAAGAAACCCCTGCACTGCTAGCAATGTCTCGTGGATCAGCTATCTTTTGAAAATAAGTACTAATTGCAATAGCCATGGCAAAGAACATATGATCTAAAATATAAAGAAAGGCAGCTAACGTGGCGTTCTGAACAAGACCGTAAGCTATAAAAACAATTATTAGGCCAATATATTCAAACGTTAGTGCTCTTCTTTCACCAAACCTACCAATAAGCTCGCCAATTCTTTCAGCAAAACTCCAATTGAATGCATAATTAATTAGAAAGAGTAAAGTAACTTCTGCAGCACTATAACCAAACTTTTCAACCATCAGAAAAGCTGCAAAAACCACAAATATTTGTCTTCTGGCACCAGATAAAAAAGTGAGTACGTAAAATAGCCAATAGCGTTTCCTAAGTACTAAGTTCTTGTTTTGCGGTACTTTAGAAGGAAACACTGGGAACCCTATGAGCATCACAAAAGCCAACACAATACAAATACCACCCGCTATAACAAAATTAACAAAATAAGGTATTTCAAAAACTTCCAATAAGATCCACAGAGATCCATAGATCAATAAAGAAGTTAGAGAACCAACGGCTATAAGTTTTCCTAAAATCTTTGGAGCTTCCTCTTTTGATAACCATTGCAAGCTCAAGGACTGCTTTACGGCTTCGAAATAATGAAAACCAGTACTCATAACAATAGTTGTGAAATACAAACCATAAGCAGAAGGAAAGAATCCAGTCATAGAGACCCCTAGCCCCAATAGAGCCAGAGCAAAAACTGCAAATATCTGTTCTCTAATAATAAGAATGACAAAAACAGCGGTAAAAGATAAAAACCCTGGAACCTCCCTAAGACTTTGTAGAATACCAATCTCCACGCCAGTAAAAGCAGCTTTTTCTACTACAAAGTTGTTTAACATTGCGGACCAGACATTGAAGGCCACTGGCATTGCTATAGACATAAGAATTAGCAATGTGATTGGATTAATTATTCCCTTTTTAGTTATTTCTTTCATCAAAGTGGTGGAGCTTCTAGTAAAAAATTGGAAACGGTTACTGCAATAGTTTACTTTCCTTAAGAGCTACTTCTAAAGCAAATTTATCTATACAATCCACATCATATTATATGGTACATAA
>JYMV01008744.1_pt1 | contig 22485 bp, 22 predicted proteins | sample 338911 | NCBI WGS metagenome assembly JYMV01 (sample SAMN03354496, study PRJNA234377) | hydrothermal vent metagenome | biome: Deep sea; feature: Hydrothermal plumes at the Eastern Lau Spreading Center, Western Pacific Ocean; material: Seawater | place: Tonga | collected 2009 | depth 2000 m m
AGAGTAGATAGTTTTGACATCAGTTATGAGGCAATTAAACGCTGTAAGAAGATTAATCCTAATGCTTATGTACATAATATTTTCGATCTTAAACCTAATCCCGTTTATGACTTTGTTATGTGTATGGGGGTATTACATCATAATAGAAATACTCGTGAAGCTTTTTCAAAAGTGTCTTCACAAGTAAAGAAAGGAGGTATGTTACACATAATGGTATATGATAAAAAATATGATCATGAATATGATGGATATAGAGGTGATACCTCCATTGAAAAACACAAAGAGTGGGAAAAATTATCATTTGAAGAAAAAATCAAAATTTGTCAAAATAAAGTTAAAACTGTTGGAGGAGATATTCATGGCTGGTTTGATGCCTTTAATCCAGAAGTTAGTTTTAGCTTTACGCCTGAGGAAGTAAAGGAATGGTTTAAGGAAGAAGGATTTGATAAAATTAAATTAAGAGTTAAAAGTCATTTTAATTCCATTCCTATATCTCAAGTTAATATGAATGGAATAAAATCTTAACACAAAACGTCAAAAATCTAAAATTTATTTTTTGGTGCTTTCAACTCTTTGCGTAACTATTGAGTTGATTGAGAAGATTTTATTCATAGTAATGTTTTAAATAACAAATTTTAATCGTGTGACGTGAGAAACCGGATATTAATTCCTTCATTAATTGTATTAATGGGAATTATATTCATTTATGGTTTATCGGTGGGTGTCTACAAGATTTTTCCGTATGAATTTTTAGACTCATCTTTGGATGTCATAAAGAAAGAAAAAGCTATTGAAGACAACCAATTTATCATACAGACTGATTTGGATTCTTTAATTAAAATTGATGATAAATCAGATATAGATCAAAAAAGAAATGACTTGACTAAGTTTTTCTGGAACGTTGGAAGTTTACAGCATTCTGATAACATTACGTTTAGACCACAATTACCTGAAGTTGAATCTGGCATATCTGACTCTAGATATAACAATTTTCAGAATCTAAAGCGTATTGATAAATTAACTGTTGAAATGGAATACGGGATAAATTCAGTCTCTTATCTTTTCATACCAGAAAAATCTAACAAAAAATTGATTTTGTATCACCATGGGCATGATGGAGATTTTCTTTTGGGCAAGGATACGATTCAATTCTTTCTTGATAGAGATTTTACGGTACTTGCCATGACCATGCCCCTAGTTGGAATGAATAATCAACCGATTGTAGAAATAGATGGATTAGGTGAAATGAAGTTAATTTCTCATAACCAATTTAAATTATTGGAAACAAATAGTTTCAATCCGATGAAATTATTTCTAGATCCAATTCAAACCAATTTAAATTTTGTAGAAAAGGAGTATAATTTTAAACGATATTCAATTGTAGGATTATCAGGGGGTGGATGGACTGCTATTGTATACTCAGCAGTAGATGATAGAATTTCAGATATCTTTTCTGTTGCGGGCTCAATACCATTTTATCTAAAAGTAAATGAGAGGGACATTGGTGATTATGAACAAACAAATATTGACTTGTATGAAATCACAAATTATTTGGAATTATATGTTTTGAGTGCATATGGTGATGATAGAAAACACATTCAAATTTTTAATAAAAACGATCCGTGCTGTTACTCAGGAAATGGGTATGAGACTTATGAATTTTTTATAAAAGATGTGTTATTACAATTGGGAAAAGGTAATTTCCAAATTTTTATAGATGATACACATAGTGAACATAAAATATCAAACACTGTATTAGGGTATATTGTAAAGAATATAGACTGATTTTTTCAATGTACATTTCTGGTAATTTTAGAAACGTGTTAATCAATTTCTATTAGTGGTGAAATTGATATACCTGAATCAGACGAAAAAGTTGTGGAAAAAAATCTAGGTTTTAGAGGATGGTTTTATTTTAGGACAGGTTGGGCTACATATTTTGCCTTTATTGTAGCAGCAGTAAATGCTTTAACTGTAACATTTTTTCTTGCGATTGAAAGATATCCAGCACTAAATGTGATTTTTCCCACCTTTTTTCATTATGTTGTGATTGTAGTAGGTATTGGGATACCTGTACTTGTGATTGTGGGATATGTTCACTACAAGAGATCCAAATCTTTCAGAGCAGAACAAGATATACTGATAGAAGCAAGCCCACATTTTAGAAGAATACTTCAGAACACTGAGGTTCTTTTGCCATCGTATCTCAAAATTACCGAATTAATAATGAAGTTATCAGAAAACAAAAAACTATCAGATAAAGAATTGGAGGAAGTTTCTAAATTACAAAAGCAGTTAAACGAGCATATCAAAAAAAGAGAAATACCACTTGATGACTAGGTCTCATTTAAAATAAATTTGTCATAATTAATTTCGAAAACTTTTACTTTAAATTTTTTGAATCCCATTTTCTCAGTGTCTAAAACATTGGTTAAAAATGGATGATTTTCTCCCTCATCATAAAGATTAGTTAAATAACCATACCAATCTGCCTTTGACTGTTCTTTATTTATTGCAATATATTTTAAATCATATTCTTTTCCAATCTCAATTAATTCATCTAAAGATTTTGCATATAATATAATATGTTCTAACATATTTCCAGAAGCAAAAAGATTTGATTCACGACCTATCACAAAATCATATGTACTTGTTTTAAATTCCTTGAATAAATGTGGTGAATCTTGTAGTTGAGTATATGTTAAAAGTCTAAGAACATCACCACTAGCCAATATTTTTCCATTAAATTTTTGAGTTAGAATTTTAGAAAATTCTATTCTTTCCTGATCCAGTAATTTGTCCGGTTCATCGATTCTAAGTGTAAATGTTCCAGATAAAATTATTACAACACCAATTACGCCCACTAAAAAAAAGTTTTTTTGTTTCTCAGAAAACTGGAATGTGCTTAAACCATGTTTTACTATTCTTTGAATTACTATTGTGGAGAGGATCATTAAAAATGGAAATACATGATAGATCAATCTTATATCTGCCCAAATGGAAAAAACCATTATTAAAGATCCTAGATTAATTAGCAATAAAATCCAAATACTTTTGATATAATCCTTATCTTGTGCAAATGCTCTTAACGAAAATAAAATCCCAAACGGTACTAGGATAATTAAATATGGAAATAACATTTTGACCAAATTTGATGTTAATTCATAAAGTCCTGTTAAACCAAATCTTTCTACGAAACTAATTATACCATTATCTTGTATATAGTTACCAGCAGAATATTCAACATCCTTAGAATTTACAGCATAGTTTGCATAGGGATCACCCATGAAAAAATTATCATTAACAGCAAAGTATAATGGATCACCAAATTGATCAAATCTTTGAATTAAGATTGGGGAGACGATAATAACGAACAGTCCAATGCATAGTAAATATTTTAAAAAGTTTTTTGATGAAGGTTTGTAAACAACAAAAAATACAATAGATAGGATCACAACCATTACGAGCCCATTAAATCTGGTCCACCATACTATTCCTGCTAACAAAAATGATAGATAGAAATACCAATTATGATTTTTCTGCAAAATAAAAATAGATGACAGGATAATTCCAAGAATAAAAATTGGTTCAGAAAGTCCTAATCCTGAATTATAATTCAGATGAGGTTCAAAAGCAAAAAGACAGGAAGCTACTAGTGAATATTTTTCATCAAAAAATCTTCTAGCAAGTATGTACATTGGTATTATAGTAATTGTAGAAATTGCTATGCTTAGAATTCTAGTGATATTCAGATAGTCAAGCAGATCTGGTGATTCAGTAAATAGATAAAATGGTGAAATGAGAATTGACCAACCCAGCGCTTTTCTATCTGGTTGACTGAAATCACCATTTATTATAGAAAATGCACCAAGAACATACACATACGTGTCTTCACTAATCAGTGGATTATTGAAATCAACATGTGAAAGTTTGAATCCAACCGAAATTGATGAAATAACTATAAGACAGATTACAACCGTAGTTATACTAGATTTTTTTAATGATAATGATTTACTCATGATTAATTTTTGATAATGTTTTTTTCTTTATTCTCAATAAACCATTTAATTGTTTTTCTGAGACCATCTTTAAGTTTAGTTGGTGCCTCAAATCCAACTAGGTTGACCATTTGGTTTGGTTTTATCCCATACGATCTTTCCATTGTAACCTAATAACTCACAAATTAATTTTGTCAAGTCCATTATTGATGTTTCCTCAGACGTACCAAGATTAAGTGGTAGATCATTATCGTATTTTTCAGCAGCTAAAATTAATCCCTTAACAGTATCTTCAACATACATGAAATCTCGGGTAGGGCTGCCATCACCCCACACAACAATTTTATTGTCATTATTTTTTTTAGCGTTATAGATTTTTAGTATTAATGCCGGAATTACATGTGATGATGAAGGTTCAAAATGATCATTAGGCCCATAAAAATTTGTTGGAATAACTACTATTGATTTGAAATTATATTGTTGTCTATAAGCTTGTGACTGAACTAACAGCATTTTTTTTGCAAGTCCATATGGCGCATTAATTTCATCTGGATAACCATCCCAAATCAAATCCTCAGTCAAAGGAATTTGACCAAATTTAGGATAACTACATACTGTACCTAGAGCAACAAATTTTTCGACCGACGCATTTTTTGCTTCATGTAATAATTGTGTGCCAATCATTAAATTATCATAAAAAAGTTCGCCTGGTACGTGCCTGTTAAATTCAATACTACCAAATCGACCAGCAAAGTTAAAGACTAAGTCAATATCACGAACAACTTTTCTACAAATCTCGTTTTTACGTAAATCGTATTCTTTGGAAGAAGGAGTTACAATATTCTTAGCTCCTAATTTTTGTAACTGATTAATAAGATGAGAGCCTAAAAACCCGCTACCTCCAGTCACCAACACCTTTTTCTCAGACCAATTCATGTGGTTTTTACCCAAATTCATCTTTATTGAGGTTACCATTCAAGTGTTATAGTTAAAACTAGTAGGATTTATTCTGAATATATAAAAGCGTTTTTTTTTCATGATAACAATATGTCTACAACTATAGTAATACCTACAAAAAATGAGGTGATTGGTGTTAGAAAAATTCTTCCTCAGCTTAAAAAAGAATGGGCAGACGAATGGCTTGTCATGGATGGAAATTCAACTGATGGTACTATTGAAGCGGCAGAAAAATTAAACTTCAAAGTTATTCAACAAAAAGGCAGTGGCGCAGCTAATGCAGAAAGGGAAGGACTTGAACATTCACATTCAGAAAATGTATTGTTTTTCCATCCAGATGGAAATTTTAAACTCGAATACATATCAAAATTAATCAAAAAAATGGAGGCAGGAAACTATGATGTTGTTCAAATATCACGTTTTGGTAAATTTGGTTCTAGTGACGATGACACCTTCATAACATCATTTGGAAATAAAATGTTTACATTTTTAGTTAATGTATTTTTTGGAGGCCATCTAACTGATTCATTATATGGATTCAAAATAATTAAAAAAAAAGTCTTTCAAGACATAAATTTAGACGCAGAAGGTCTAACGCTAGAACAGCAAATATCTATTAAATCAAGTAAATTTGGTTTGAAGGTTGCAGAAATAGGCGGAAATGAACCAGCTAGAATTGGGGGAAAAAGAAAGATGATTCCACATATTACAGGTTCTCGATTAAGCTATCAAATAATTAAGGAATTCATTTTTTGGAAATGATTAGAAAATTGAAGGGAACCAATTTTAAAATCAGAGTTGCAGAACCTAATATTACCGAGGAAGATGCATCCGAACGTATATTGGGCTAACCTATTTTCATCAACATGACACAAGATCAACAAGAATTAATAGCTTACATTATAAAATAATCTGAAAATTAAAAATGAAATTTTTAAAAACAAAGTTAGAAGGAGCATTCATAATAGAGTTAGAAAAATCTGAAGATGAGAGAGGTTTCTTTTCAAATGGCTGGAATAAAAAAATTTTTCAGCAAAATAATCTAAATGTAGACATCACTGAATTAAATATAGCATTCAACAAAAAAAAAGGCACTATACGAGGGCTTCATTATCAATCTACACCTAATGAAGGTGCAAAATTAGTTAGGTGTACAAGAGGACGCATATGGGATGTAATTTTAGATCTTAGAGCGAATTCAAACACTTTCAAAGAGTGGTATAGTGTAGAATTAAGCTCTGATAATTACAAAGCGAACTATGTACCTGAGGAATGTGCCCATGGATATCAGACACTTGAAGACGATAGTGAAGTATTTTATCTAAATTCCCAAGTTTATCATCCTGATTTTGAAAAAGGAGTCAATTATTTAGATCCTGCATTTAACATACCATTTCCGCTTAAAGTTACAATGATCTCTAAAAAGGATTTATCATGGCAATCATTCAAATTATAATGGTATAACAATATCTAACCATTAAGATCATGAAATTTCTGGTAGTTAATTTCAAATAATTTTATCTTAAATTCTTTATAATTCATCTCGTCTGAATCAAAAATTTTTTCCATATATGGATATCTTTCTTCATAATGATACAAATCGTTTAGAAATGGGAAAAAGTAACTTCCTTCTTCAAGAATGCTTATGTATTTCAATCCTTTAGTTTCACCATTAGTAACTAATTCTTCGATAGTTTTTCCATTTACACTTAACCACCAAACTGTTCCGGGTTTGTATAGATCAGGAAATGGATCTTTTCCTCGTGGAGACTTAAATGATTTAAAATCAGCATCGTCTATTGATATAAAATGGACATAATGTAAATAGTCCAGCGATATCGCATCTCTCAATATTCTGCCATCAAAGTTTTCAACTAAATACATGGTAAATTCAAGTTCTTCATGTTCAAGAGCTGAATTTGGTAAACCATAACCAAATTCTCCTATTCCCATTGTAAATGTGCTAGAAAGAAGAAGGACAACACCAATAACTATTACCAGGAATATTGACTTCTGGTTTTCGTTGAAACTAAATGTGTTAAGACCATGGTTTGTGACTCTTTGAATGGGAATGGTTGCTAGAATAATTAAAAATGGAAATATTGGGAATAACCATCTTCTTTCTTCAAACATCGCAAATGGGATAAGTATCACCGCAATTATGGTGATAATCATGGTCCAATTTGCCTTAATGTTCTTCATTTTTTGATCTATTGGTCTTAAAGAAAACAAAATACCAAATGGTATTAGAATTAGCAAATATGGGTATGATATTCTTATTAGAGTGTTAAGCAAATTCGCTAGTCCATTTGCTAGTCTTTCCATTAATCCAAGAACACCATGCTTTTCTACAAAATCTACTACTCCAGCATTTTCTGGAGAAGTCAATATTTCAGTATAGTCATCGGCAAATATGGTTCCAGTATACCATACGTAGAATGGATCATCAAATTGTAGGTCTCGTTGAATAAAAAGTGGTGAAATTATTATCAGCAAAAATACTATGCCTAATGAAAAGTTTCTAAGAGAATTAGGTTTGTGCCGATGAACTATAAAAAATATTATAATAATCGCAATCACAGGATATATTGCTTCTAATCTTACCCACCAACAAAGTCCAGTAAATATGAAAGCTAGGTAATGATATTTCGTTTTATCATGTAGTATAAAGATCATTGATGTAATGAGAACTAAAATCAATAATGGTTCAGATAATGCACCCCCAGAATTATAGTTTAGATGAGGTTCAAACGCAAAAAGACATGCAGCTACCAGTGAATATTTTTCAGCAAAAAATCTTCGAGCAAGTATATACATCGGTATTACAGTAACTGTTGAAATTCCTATAGTCAGAATTCTAGCAATGCTTGCATAATCAAGGAAATTGTCTGAATTTATAATTGATAAAAATGGAGCTAAAAAAAGAGGCCAGCCAGGATTTTTTTTCTGACTAATGAAAAAATCCCCTTGATTATATTGCATTGAATCAACAATAAATCCAAAATCATCAGAATGTGGAGGAAGAGCGAAATCAATTGTGTATAATTTTAAACCTAGTGATATGACACATATTAAAATAAGATATAATACGATTTTGGATCTTGATATTCGAAGAGTCATTTGTGCTAATTTCACCCTTTTTTACAATATCCAATCATTGAAAAAAAGAACGAGGACCATAATCTTCTAACAACTATATTTTTACACCCTGCTTTTTCCATCATTTCAAATAATTCACGTTTGTGTAAAAAGTCTTGATCAGTATAAGGCCAATATTTTTCAATTAAATTAAACTTCTTGAAAAATTGATAAACAAAAAAAAGAGGAGAAAAATATGCTGGAACAAAAATTACTAGTACACCGTCATTTTTTAAAACACGTAACATTTCTTTTACCCCGTTAGAGGCCTGTAAATTAGCTAGTCTAAAGTGTTCCATTACACCTTGATTAAATACAATATTAAATTCATCATCTTTGATTGGAGTATGAAACAAATCACCTAAAGTAAATTTAGCCTTTAAATCCATATGTTTGAAAAGAGATTTGGTCTTTTGCAATGCATTTTCAGATAAATCCATACAGGTAACATCAAAACCGTATTTTGCAAATTTGGCACTGGCCATTCCTCCACCAGATCCCGGCTCGAAAATTTTACCATTTTTAATATTTGAAACGGAAAGTATGGTTTTAGTAAAAACATCAGAAAAATATATGTTGATTACAAACTCTTCTAATCTTGAAAATAACGACTTTTTCTCTTGGTCATAGAGAATATTCCATTTAGTTTTTTCAACTGTTTCCATATCATCTATTCCAAAAAATAAATTCTTTAATTATTTGATAACTAAGTTGCCCACCTACTGTTAGCGGTCTCATTTTCCTTGTGCCACCAATTCTACGTGGCTCTCTACCGTCTATTTCATAAATTGGAATTTTCCTTTTTGCACATCTAATGCATGTTTGTTGTTCAATATTCAAAAATTGTGCATCTGTTTTCAAATCATCCCATATTTTTCGCTTGATAATTCTATAACCATTAAGCGCATCTGTGTAATTCCCTCCAAAAAATGTATTCACTAAAAATGTAAACATGTTATTTCCAAATCTGTCAAGCCAACCAGCATCATCACTAATAGAAGTTTTCCCAAATCTGGAAATGTGAACTACATCATTACCTTCTTTGATTTTTTGAATTAATTTTGGAATATCTTCAGGTAGATCATTTCCATCTGGACTAAAAAACAAAACAAAGTCTGATTCTGTTGAATCTGTACCAATTCTCATCGCATTTCCCTCTCCCTTGTTATGTTGATGAATAACGTCAAATCCCATTTCTTGAGCTTTTTCTACAGTTCCATCAGTTGAACCACCATCTACGAAAACTATCGTCTCTGCCCATTCCCTTTTTATTTGTGGCATGATCTGCCTAACGCCATCAATTTCATCTAGAGTTGAAATTATAATTGCGGTACTCATTAACAAAATAAAAAATACCGAATATTTTAACTAGTTTATCAATTTATTACAAAAAATATACATCAAAAAATATCAGTAATTAACAGCCTCTACGATAATAAAAAAACAAAAATGACAAAATCGCGTCTTTTCTAATAACAGATTGATTTTATGAAATGGTTTGAAGGGGAAAATAACCCTTCTTTCTATATAATTTATTTTGAAGTTACTTCTTCCCAACAATTCCTTAAGATGATCATATTTCATTAATTCGTGACCATCATCAAAATACATTTTTTTATTAAAAATTCTTAAGAAAGAGCGAATACTGTCTATAAATTTCATGTCTTGATTAAATATTGTTATCATAAGCTTTCCATTTTTTTTTAAAATATGACAAGAACTTTCTATGAAAGTCTTAGGATCGTTTAGATAATAAATTACTTCGGTAGATATTATTCCATCTAATACGTTATCACGTATAGGTAGTTTTTCTGCATCACAACAAATCACATTAACATGTTTTTTTACAGACTCTTTACACATTTCATACGAAATGTCACTACATATTATTGAGGTATCAATTAAATCAGAAACTATTCCAGTCCCAGAACCAACTTCTAGAACAAATTTCGAAGTGTCTACCTTAAAAGATTCAGCACGTCTATGAACTGTGTATTGATTAGAAATTTTTTCATAAATTTTTGCAACTGAGCTAAATCTTTTTTTGTAATCAGCATTTGAAAGTAATGTCATAATTCAACTCTTGTTAGATCAAACAAAAATAATTAACTTCTGTCTTTGTAGTAAGAAGCAGTGATTTCCATTCCTTCATTTAGAGTGTAATTTGGTTTCCACTTTAACAATTTTCTCGCTTTTGAGTTATCAACTTCTAATTTTGGAATCTCAAGAGGTCTCTTTGGAAAACTATTCCATTTAATCTTTCCTTTATATCCAGTGATTTTTCGAATTTTTTCAGCTAGTTGTTTAATTGATATTGATTTTCCAGTTCCAATATTGATTGATTCGCCGATAATTTTCTTATTTTTGCTTTCTGTGGCTAAAATATACGCAGAGAGTAAATCTGGTGCAAAAACAAAATCACGATATGGAGTTGGATCACCTAATTTAATTGGAGATTTACCTTTATACATTTGGTACATCATACTTTCTATCACAAACTGGTGGTTAAACTGTCTACCATAGGAATTGGAGTTCCTAAAAATTATTACAGGAAATCCATATGATTGATTTAGATATTTTAGAAATTTCTCAGATGCAATTTTTGCTACCCCGTATGGACTAGCTGCCCTTAATTCAGCCGTCTCCTTTATCGGAAATTTTGTTTGTATGCCATATGCTTCTACAGAACCAGAAAAAATAAATCTCTTTAATTTCGGAAGAGTTCTCCGTGTTGCCTCAGCCATGTTTACAACACCAAGGAAATTTACATTGAATACTTCCGTTGTATGAGTAAAACTGTAAGCAACAGAAGTCTGAGCAGCCAAATGAATTATTACATCCGGTTTAAAATTGCTCAGTATATCATGGATATTTAGATAATCAGTAAGGTCACCGTAATAATATGATACGCCTTTCCTTTTTTCTCCACGTATCATAGATTCAGTACTTGAGGCAATTGCACGGTCAGATTTTGCTATGTTTCTTGCTAACGTTCCAATTTTATGACCTTTTTTCTGCAGTGTGTTTGCTAGTCGGCTCCCCAAAAATCCAGTAGTACCAGTAATAAAAATTCTCATAGAAAACAAAAATCTGTGGCTATATTATAGATTACGTATAAAACATAATTTAAAAAGTCCTAACTCGCTTGGTTAATTTTGACATATTAGAAAACTCTGATGCCCTTGGATCTAAGTTGCCTTTTTGAATTTTAGTCAAAATATCTGAAATGCTATTTCGAGCGGTTTTTTTTGAAATGAATTTCAGATTGTTTTTAATTTTATCAAATGAGACTTTATATGTTCTCAAATCGGTTTTTGGTTCAGTTATTTCAATCTCGGTTGAGGGAACAAACTCCTGAATTATTTCTGCAAGCATTTTTTTTGTGTAATTCTCACTATCATTTCCAACATTATATACTTCGCCAGATACTATGTCCTTGGAGCTTTTGATCGTAGTAATACACGCATTTGAGATATCATCTACATGAACTAAAGGTCTCCAGAAATTTGGACCATAAATTCTAATTTTTTTATCTACAATAGCGTCACGAAGAAATTCATGCAACAACAAATCAAATCTCATTCGGGGTGAAAGACCGTGTGCAGTAGCAAACCTGAGAATGCATGATTCAAAATTAGAATCCTTAGCATTTAAAATAAAATTTTCAGAATTTACTTTTGTTTCCGAATATAATGAAATAGATTGTGTTGGGCTATTTTCATCTACCGTAGTTGTAGCCGAACCATAATTACTACATGTAGAAGCAAAAATAAATCGTTTTACACCTTGCTTTTTTGAAACATTAACTAGTTTTTTGGTTGTATATTCGTTAATTTGTTTAGCAGCGACTGGAATTTTTTTACAAAGTGGATCACCAACAATAGCTGCTAAATGGATTACACAATCGATATTTTTTACTACACGGTCCAAAATTTTTTCGTCACGAATATCTTTATTGATTAATTCAATTGAATTCTTAGATATTAGATCAGAAATTCCATCTTTGCCATAAATTAGTGAATCTATGATTCTAACATTATAACCTAATTTTACTAGTTTATGTGTTAAAACGCTTCCAATATATCCCGCTCCTCCAGTTACAAGTATTGTTTTTAGCTCAGTCATAGTTGAAATGAAAAGTCATCTTTATTTATCGTTTTTTAAGAAATTATATGGAAACTTTTGAAAAGAATTAATCAAATTGAGCCGTCTCTGGATAATGCAGAAAAAAAAGAGCTAATGTCAGTCATAGACTCTGGTTGGTATACTGAATCATCAAAAACAAAAGAATTCGAAAGGATGTTTGCAAGTTTTGTTGGAGCAAAATATGCTTGTGCAGTAACTAGTGGTACAGCTGCATTATATGTAGGACTCAAAGCACTGGGAATAGGAAATGGAGACGAGGTTATTGTTCCAGATCTAACATTTGTTGCTTGCCCAAACTCAGTTGAAGCAACTGGTGCAAAACCTATTCTGGTAGACATTGAGAAGAACGCACTAAATTTAGATTTGAACAAGATATCTAAATCAGTTAGTAAAAAAACGAGGGCTATCATGCCTGTGGATTTTAATGGTAGGCCTGTAGACCTGAAAATTCTTCGAGAGTTTGTAGATAAAAAGGATATAATGTTAATTGAAGATGCGGCGCATGCTATAGGTTGCTACTACAATAAAAAACATTTAGGCACAACTAGTGATATTGGAATTTTTTCCTTTAGTACACCAAAAATCATTACAACTGGACAGGGCGGTATGATAGTTACTAACAATAAACAAATCTATGAAAGATCAATGGCTTTGAAAGACTTTGGGCGCAAAGTTGGTATAAAAAAAGAAATGAAAAAAGCCTTTGCACATTCATCCATTGGATATAATTTTAAATTTACAGAATTTCAGGCTGCAGTTGGAATTGCACAAATGAAAAAACTTGAAAAAAGAATCATAAAAAAACGAAAAATGTTCAAAAAATATTATGATTTACTTTCAGAAATAAACCAAATTAATTTTGTTTATACAAACCTGGAAAAAACCACTCCTTGGATGGTTGAAATTTTATTACAATCAAAAACAGTTCGTAATAAATTAATTAAGCATCTTGAAAAAAGAAATATCGGAACAAGAATATTTTATCCGCCAATACATAGGCTTAATCCATACAAGCAATCTGATTTAAAATACAAAACCACTTCTGATATCGCGGATAGGGGTCTTTGGCTACCTTCTTCAGTAACGTTAACTAATAATGATATTCAAATTATTTGTAATATAATAAAAAAATTTTTCGATTGAATTCATTATTCTCATTTATTGCAGCAAGGATTTTTTGTATTTAGTTTTACTTTTTGGCGTTATTCCTCTTAACAATAGTTTACTGTATTACCATTTGATATCTTGATGTTTAAATACAATAAAAAATCGAAGCAGACACATTTGTAGCTAATTTGGTTCTAGAGGAAGAATTTGATGTTGGAGCGCCTGATCATTGCAGCGGTGCAACTTCAATACCATTAACCTTCCATGTAGTTTTGTGGTCCCTTTGAAGTCGATTCATAACATTGATCTTGTATAACTCAGAAGTATCTGATGGACTAATTTCGTCAAGACCCTTTGATATTTTCTCACTTCTAATCTGACGATAAATATTGTCCCATTCCTTCATCAAATTCTTTTCTTCTTTTTTGGAAATCCAACGTTTTCTCTTACTTTTCAGAGTATCAAATATACTATTGATAGCATTCCTACAAGCTGTTGGAAGTTTAGATTCAAATCCTTTACTAGAAATTATTCCTTCTTTTCCTCTTGCAACTGAACTAAACAGACCCCCTCTTTTAGATTTATAAAATGTTAGATAAAACTTCATTTTCCAAATAAATAGTCCTATAGACGATATAGCAGGGCAATAATTCAGTGAAGGAAACAGGGATAAACTATCAAGAATGTGTGTAAAATACTTCGTGTTAAGTTTAATTTTATTTGAATCGTACAAACTATAAAACAACTCTGTTCCTGGTAAGGCCATGTAAAAACCAATTGAAAGATCAGTTACACCATGTTTTGCTAATCGCTCAACAAAATTTATGTTTTCTTCAAGGTGTTTAGGAAGATCGTGGGGAAAGCCTATAACGAGAAAAACTGATAGATTCAGATCTGCTTGAGCTGTTGCATCTATGCTGTCAAAAAGTCGGTCTGTTCTCATTTGTTTTTTTATCATCTTCCTCGTTTCATCTGATCCAGACTCAGGTGCATATGCCATGCTAATCATACCAGATTTTTTTAAAAGAAAAGCAATTTCGCTATCTATAGCCTCAGAACGAGTTCCACTTGGAAGCTGCCAGGAGATATTTAGATCTCTTTTTATTAATTCCTCACAAAATGCTTTTACCCAGTCTTTTTTTATTATCGCAGTTAGATCTTGGAAAGGAAAGTTTTTTGCTCCAAATTTTTTTACATTATATTCAATTTCATCAACAACACGTATAGGATCTCTAGGTATCCATAGAGGTGACCACATGTTTGGTGACGAACAATAAGTACATTGGTATGGACAACCTCGAGTGGCAAGTATAGGAATAGTTATGCCATCCGAATACATACCTCCACTAAATCTGTTCTCATGATATCCTTTTACATTGAAAGAGTCCCAATCAGGATATGAGATATCGTCGACACTTCGTCGCCTATTCCTTCTAGTGTTTATAACAACTTCATTATTTATCTTGTAACCTATTCCGTCAATCTTTTCAACAGATGATTTATTTTTTATTGCATTCATTAATTCAATTATAGTTTCTTCACCTTCTCCCATCACGATATAATCTGCAGAAGATGTGTTCAGAGAAAATTCAGGCAATGCTGAAATATGTTCTCCTCCTAGAATTATAGGAATATTTGGAAATTTTTCCTTTATTAAAGATACAAGTTTAACTGCTACAGGCCATTCATGAGTAAATATTACCGATATTCCAATAGCGAGTACGTTAGGATTAATCTTTTCAGCCATTTCTTTTAAACTTAAACCAACCAAATATCCTTTAAAGTAACCAGTTCTATTTTTTGGCGCTTCACCCACGGCATCTAGGACCTCAACTTTGAATCCATGTTTTTTAAGAGAAGAGGATATGTAAGCTAGACCAAGAGGTAAAGCCATTGAAGTTGTAGCTAATCTAAAACACTCTGCTGCTGGCAGTCTTAAAAGTTGGATATCAGAAACATTTACCGACATTCTAATAATGTCAATTTTTTATATATATTAAATTTATGCATCAATTGTTATGGTTCATTGATGACTATGAAAAAATTAGAAGAATTTTATATTCAATTTAAGAAGAATTACTTATTAGAAAATTTAATGGTTTATTAAAGAACATAATTTTTGTTCTTAATTGAACAAAATATCAAGACTTCTCCAACAGCATTTTGAAAATTCCAGGGAGGAATTTATTCCTGGTAAAACAAAAATTTCTATTGCATCACCAACCTACGGTTTTGCTGAAGTTAACGAAGCATTAGACTCATTACTTTCTACTTGGGTAACAATGGGAAAAAAAGTAAAAAAATTTGAAAATAGCTTTGCTAGATATATTGGTTCCAAATATTCAGTAATGGTAAATTCGGGTTCTAGTGCAAACCTATTAGCATTATCAATTTTGACGAATCCTAAATTTTCTAAGAGAATCAAGTTAGGTTCTGAAGTACTAACTCCTGCTGTTACTTGGGCAACTACTATATTTCCTATTGCAAACGTTAACCTTGTTCCATCTTTTATCGATGTAGATTTAGAAAATTTTAATTTGGATGTTGATAAATTAAGAAAGTCAATAACAAAGAAAACAAAAGCTATCTTACTAGTACATCTATTAGGCAATCCGGCTAACATGAAAGAAATAATTGATATCGCAAAAGAATACAATCTATTTGTTATTGAAGATTCATGTGAAGCCCATGGAGCTGAATTTAATAATAAAAAGATAGGCTCATTTGGAGACATTTCAACTTTTAGTTTCTTTTTATCACATCATATATCTACAATAGAGGGAGGTATGTTATTAACAAAAAATGAAGAAATTTTCGAGTTAGCCAAAGCAATGAGAGCATTTGGATGGATAAGAGACCAAAAAAATAAAAAACAAACCGCTAAAAAAAATCCAAAACTTGATCCTCGTTTTCTTTTTGATAATCTTGGATACAATATTAGACCTACAGAAATTCAGGGATCTTTTGGAATTCATCAAATTAAAAAATTGGAGAAGTTTATTAAAATACGAACAAATAATGCAAATTTCTGGAATAAAAAATTAGAAAAATTTTCCAATTATCTATTGTTACATTCTGAAAGGCCTAATACTAGACATGTTTGGTTTGCATATCCAATCACAGTTAGGTCATCTTCTCCATTCTCAAGAAACCAGCTTGTAAATTTCTTAGAAAAAAAGAATATTGAAACAAGACCAATTATGGCAAGTGATATAACACAACAGCCTGCAATAAAGCTAATAAAAAAGAAAATTAACAAACCATTAACTAATTCAAAATTTATCCATTCCAATTCTTTTTTTATTGGAGTTCACCAAGGAATAGGCAAGAGTCAACGCAACTATGTTGTAAGTGTTTTTGATGAATTTATGAAGAGATGGATCTAAAAGAAATTTTTAGAAAATTTAGTATTACATAACCTTATGTTTATTTTTTCTTATATTACTAAATCTCGTGATAAGTTGAGATTCATCAGGATATAGTGGTGCATCCCATGGAAACGCTTTACCATCAAGAAAATCATTCCATCGTTTTAGATCAGCATCTACCATTATTTTTATTAATTTTTTAAAAGTTATTTTAGGTTTCCATTTGAGATGTTTTTCAGCCTTTTTAGCATTACCACGAAGATGATCAAGTTCTAATGGCCTAAAGAATTTTTTATCTGATTTGACATATTTTTTCCAATCAAGACCAACGATATCAAATGCTTCCTTTACAAAGTCACTAACTGAGTGAGATTCTCCTGTACTGATAACAAAATTGTCAGGCTTGTCCTGTTGCATCATGTTATATATTGCAATCATATATTCGCCTGCAAATCCCCAATCCCTCTTAGCTTTCAAATTTCCAAGTACTAATTTGTCCTTTAGACCTAGTGAAATTTCCGCGGCACCGTTAGTAATTTTTCTGGAAACAAATTCCAGACCACGTAAAGGGGATTCGTGATTAAAAAGCACACCACAACAAGCAAACATATCATAGGATTTTTGGTACACATTTGTTATCCAATGTGCGTACAGTTTGGAAACAGCATATGGACTAGCTGGAAAAAATGGAGTTTCTTCATTTTGTGTTGCAAATTTACCATTTCCAAACATTTCGCTACTTGATGCTTGGTAAAATTTTATATCAGAATTTTGATGTAATATTGCTTCCAAAAATTTTGTTACAGCGAGACCAGTAACCTCAGTATTTTCAACAGCTTGTTCAAATGAGGTTGCAACATAACTTGATGCTCCAAGATTGTATACTTCATCAGGATCAGAAATCTTCAAAGCTGCTAATAACGAACCCATATCAACCAAGTCAGCAGGAATCAGTTGAATTTTTGAATAAACATCAAGAGTTTGTAATCGCCAAAAATTTGGAGTGGAAACTCTTCTGAATGTACCATAAACTTTGTAGCCCTTTTCTAAAAGTAATTTTGAAAGATATGCTCCATCTTGGCCTGTTACACCAGTTACTAGAGCTCTTTTCATTTTTTTAAAGAAATTTTTCTTACTAATATTGTTTAGGAATCAATTATAATCGTAGGCTTAATTTTTGGTTTGCTCATCTGCAAATGTAAGACCGCCGCTTAATCTCAGTGCCACAAAACCTGCTACAACACTGTACCATCGTGTAAAGAGACGAATAATTACTACTAAAGTTAATGATAGTGAAACTTCAATGCCTTGTAATGAAAAAAAACTGGCTAAGCTGCCTTCAACTACACCAACTCCCATGGGAAGAAAGGATAAAATTCCTAACATTATTGAAGTTGTGTAAGTAGAAATAACTGTAAGAAATTCTATCACTTCAACTCCAAATGCTAATAAAATAAAATATATCGTTATTGCTTCTATCAGCCAAAAAAGTATCGATAACCCAGAAGCATAAAGCGTTATTGGTCCTCTAATTCCATTTGTAATGGCATCATAAGAAGATAATAACGGTTCTACAAATTTCGAGGTGAATCTTCTTTTCGCAAACACTGACACAATTTTATTGAATGCTTTTCTTGATGAAAGCAAAACAAAAGCGAAAACCAGTGCAACTGTAAAAAATCCAAGCACGTATGTTCCTAATTCGAAATACCATATTCCAAAAAATGATAGCGTTACTATGCCAACAGCAGTATAAAATTGCTCTAAGATTACTATAGGAACTGTTTTACTTCTAGCAATTCCAAATTTTGTTTTTAATAATTGAGATTTAACAAGTTCACCTACCTTACCAGGTATTATGGTTAATGCGAAACCAGACATTAAAATTAAAAAACTATCTTTTACTGGGATGAAAATTTTTGCGTTTCGTAATAACAAATGCCATCTAGCAAGTAGTACAAACCAACTACATGTTACAAGTGAGATGATGATAGGTAAAAATTCTATTTTAAAACTAAAAATTTTATCTGATATAGTACTGATATCAGATGCAATAAAAAATGCGGCATAAAGACCTACTACCGCTATAATTACGATTATAATTTTATTAATAATTTTCATCTATTTATGCACAAATTTTTTAGAATTTATTAAAACATCTCTTATCATTTTTTTATGATGTGATATAATATTTTTAGGAATTTTTTTAAAGAATTTTAGTTCTTTGGTTTGAAAATCAGTTTTGATCTTTCCAGATATTATTGTAACAATAAATCCGTGAGAAATATCGTGTCTGTATGCGTTTAAATTTTCATACGCTCCTATGTATTTTTTAATTTTTACATCGAGGTTTAATTCATTCTTTGCCGCACGTTTTACAGCTTGTTTCATAGTTTCATTTTTTCGTATTATACTTCCTGGTATATGCCAACTTCCCTTATGTGGATTTTGAGTTCTTTTTGTTAAGAGTACAGAATTATTTTTTAGTATAATAACATCTACGCATGAAAAAACAAAATATTTTCTAAACCTATTATATTCATTTTCTGTGGATTTTTTTATCTTTTTTTTCATATTGTTCTGTTTAGTCTATAACGCAATTTTTTATCTTTCTTTTGATCTCATTGATTGAATTCTATTGATTCAAATTTTTCATAATCTATATGAAAGATCTTAATGTGGTATTCATAATCATGCTCAGAGGAATCATATATTTTAGTTAAGTACGGAAATTTTTCTTCATTTTTAAAAACATTCTTCAAGAATTCTGGTCTTTTTGGATTTTTATCCACAACAATATGTGTCAAACCCTCGTTTTTGCCAACATCAATAAATTCATTCAAAGAGGTAAAATCGTATTGTCTACATCCTGATTCTAATTCTTTTTCTTTAAAACATGTGGCGTAATCATATGTTCTAATTGCGTATACTTTTCGTTCAGTGTCAGATTGCAATACAGGAAAAGTTCCTAGATTCCAAAATATATCATCTTTACCATGGACGTATTTTACTTCAGGTGGGTACGTGTTAATTACAGATGTTTTTTTGTGAATTTCTAACCCTATATGATAAGCATCCAGTTCATGTTGATAATCAATTTTAGTGTAGTCTAGATAAACTGTCGACAATGACAAAACGAATATTCCAACAGCAATTATAATTAATTTAGGTTTGTCAAATTTTCTAGTAATTTCTTTTACAGTATAAATCGAAAAAAGTGAAAGTATAGGAAATAAAGTAAGGAAATATCTCGGTTCTGACATCTCTCGTACAGATGCATAAATGATAGGTAATGAAAGAAAAACTAGGAATGATAAAACTATGTATTTATCAAAATTTCTATTTCTAAAAAATCCAAAAATTCCTAGTGGTAAAAAAATAAAAAATATTGGAAAAACAGCCAATGCCGTGGATTTTATTAGAGAAAATACAGCTTCACCACCATGCACTATTTTTGATCCACGTGTATAAACATCTACAGCTTCAAAGGAATGGCTAAAAACTCCATCGTATCCCAAAGTATCCATTCTTACAAAAAGCATTGGTAGCAAAACCAGCAGAAAAATAGATATGGCTATTAAAAATCTAGGAATAATTGTTTTATCTCTTCTATTTTTAAAAAGAAGCAAAAATGATAATGGCAAAATGAGAACAAGACCCTCATAACGAACAAGGCATGCTAAAGCTAAAAATGCAAATGATAAATATTTTAATTTCCAATTATTTTGCAAAAAAAGAACAAGACACGATAATTCTAATAAAATAAAAAGTGGTTCAGAGATTCCCAAAAGTGAATTTTCTACAATTCTGGGTTGAAATACAAAAAATACGGTACCAAGAAGAGATAATCCATTTCCACAAAACTTCCTACATAGAATAAAAACTGGAATGATTGTAATTACAGAAATTATTATAGTAACATATCGTTGAAGATCATTGTAATGCAAAATATTGTCTGAATTAAAAAAATAGAAAAAAGTTGAAAGAAAGGTAGGCCAGCCATTGTTTGGCATATTAATATTGACTGGAAAAGTGCCAGAGATGCTTAAATCATTAGCATACCAAAAAAACCCTGCTCCATCAAGAGTGATCGGTATTCCGTCTGGGAAATAAAAAAATCTAATTAAAAAGCCAGCTAACCCAATTATTCCAAGACAGATTAAACTGTTCCTAGAAAAAATTTGAGACTTAATTTCAATCAAATTTTCCATATCGTCTCTATCTTACTTTGATGGATTTTCTAAATATGATTCGTTTGAGCTAACGATTAAAATTTCTATCAGAATAATTTTCATCTTATGAAAAAATTGCAAATATGAGTAAAAATAAGAGTTTGGACTAAATTAAACTATTAAATTTGTTATGATCTTATACAAGATTAATTTCAGAATACCTATCGACTTTAGTTCTGTCTGTTTTTATAATACCTATTATTCATCTTAATTACACGCTATCTTGTCTTTCCTTCTCTGACAACACTAACTAGCGAATAAAGTAAAACTGCAGTAACTGCCAGTATTACTCCGATTAATAGTGTTCCCACAGCAATTAGTGTGACATTCGGATTTAGTCTACCTATTTCTGTATAATATTGAATAGATAAAAAAGTAAAAGTTAATCCAATTACAAAAAATATGAATGATGGTATACCATAGAATCTTAGAGGTCTTTCTATAGAGATATATTTCAAAGTGCTCATTAGCACCTCTGTTCCATGAGAAACAGGATTCTGAGTAGATGTATCACCTTCATACTGTATTTCAGTTGGAACTTCCGCAATTTTCAACCCAAGTTTGCTAGATTTAATAAGAATTTCAGTTGATATTCCCATTCCAGAATCTGATGGAGTTAATGATTGTAGGACTTTGTAATTGTAAGCCCTAAAACCACTTTGTGCATCTGTTATTTTCTCAGATAGGGATGAGTTTGTCACCTTTGTGATTACCTTAACTCCAAGTTTTCTATAATTTGGAGTGTTATTGTCTTCTTTCAAAAATCTAGAACCAATTGAAATATCAGCTCGTCCATCTACAATAGGTTTTATTATTTTCTTAACATCTTCAATTTTGTGCTGTCCATCAGCATCAATTGTTACAAGTACTTCGGCATTAATTTCTCTAGCTTTCAAAAAAATACTTCGAATTGCACTACCATACCCCGAATTTTTTGAGTGTTTAATAACAGTCACACCTAATGATTCTGCAATTGCACATGTTGAATCAGTTGAACCATCATCACATACAATAATTTGATCTACCGTTTTTTTTAACTTTACAATTATTTTAGCTATATTTTTTTCCTCATTATAGGCTGGAATGCCTACAGTTATTTTCATATTATTTACCTCTTAATTTCCAGTAATAACATTGACGTATAAAATCTACTAACAAATATTTGATCAAACCTTGTATTTTTTAATATTGTTAATAACCAAGTTTTGCTGTTTTTTGGAAATTGATGGGTAGAGAGGCAATGATAAAATTTGTGAATATGCATGTACTGAATTTGATAAACTATCAAATACCTTGGCCATTTTTTTAAAAATTGTAAACCTGTGAAGTGGTTTATAATGTACAGAAGTTCGTATTCCACTCTTCAATAATTTTTGAAACAGTATATCTCTTGAAATGCCATATTTTCTAGTAATTCTAATTACATATAGATGATGAACATGCTCCGTACCAATTGACTTGTCCGGAACAACGATACCGTTAACATTTCCTAGTTTTTTAGTATAATAATTTGCTGCTTTTTTTCTCAACAAATTCATT
>JYMV01024353.1_pt1 | contig 22450 bp, 21 predicted proteins | sample 338911 | NCBI WGS metagenome assembly JYMV01 (sample SAMN03354496, study PRJNA234377) | hydrothermal vent metagenome | biome: Deep sea; feature: Hydrothermal plumes at the Eastern Lau Spreading Center, Western Pacific Ocean; material: Seawater | place: Tonga | collected 2009 | depth 2000 m m
CTACAGGCAAGCCTACGGAATGTAGTCGTAACTTCTCGTCTACCCATCCCCCGTACCGCCAACGCATGGCAAGGACCTCCGTCATTCCGGCGAAGGCTGGAATCCAGGAATCCACAACGCCGCCTTCCTGGTACGTGGACGGCCAAGACGGACCGGTGGTATATTGGCTGACAGCCCCCAGCGATCAGCTAGGATTGTTTGAGGTGATTTATCCAGGAGTTGCCAAGAGGACCGGAGTATGACCGCCAAGCCTTCCGCTGATATACCCAGCGTCTACAACGCGGCCGACGTGGAGCGCCGCATCTATGAAACCTGGATGGCCAAGGACTATTTCAAGGCCGTTCGGGACCCCAATGCCACGCCCTACACGATAATCATGCCGCCGCCCAACGTGACCGGTGAACTGCACCTGGGGCACGCTCTGGAAAAGGCCTTAGAGGACGCTTTGGTGCGGTGGAGGCGTATGTCGGGCGTTCCAACCCTTTGGCTGCCGGGCACCGACCACGCCGGCATCGCCACTCAGTGGGCCGTCGAACGTCAGCTGGCTGAAGAAGGCCGGGACCGTCACGAACTAGGCCGGGAGAAGTTCCTGGAGTTGGTTTGGGAACACGTCGAGAAATACGGAGGTATTATCCACGAGCAATCGCGTCGTCTCGGTATTTCCGCCGACTCTTCGCGACATAAGTTCACGTTGGACCCCGGCCCGGTCAAGGCCGTCCGCACCACTTTCGTGAATCTGTACAACAAGGGACTGATTTACCGCCACGAACGAATGATCAACTGGTGCATCCGGTGCGCCACCGCTCTCTCAGACTTGGAGGTGAATCACGAGGAGCAGGATGGCCAACTGTACCACATCCACTATCCTTCGGCGGATGATTCCACCTCCCACATTACCGTGGCCACCACCCGTCCGGAAACCATGCTGGGTGACACCGGTGTCGCAGTGCATCCGGATGACCCCCGATACCGGGAACTGGTGGGGAAGCAGGCAGTGTTGCCCATCATGGGCCGTAGCATTCCCATAGTCGGCGACGAGGCCATCGCCCAGGATTTCGGCACCGGCGCTCTGAAGGTCACACCGGGTCATGACATGACTGACTTCGAGATAGGCCAGCGCCACGGTCTGGAGATTGTCACCGTTATTGGGCTGGACGGGAACATGACCGAAGCCGCCGGCAAATATTCCGGTAAAGAGCGGTTTGAGGTCCGCAAGGAAGTCGTAGCCGAGTTGGAAAACCTGGGTCTGCTGGAAAAGGTGGAAGACTACCGGCACTCGGTGGGCCATTGCCAGCGGTGCGACTCGGTGGTGGAGCCGCTGATCAGCCTGCAATGGTTCGTCAATGTGGGTCACCACGACCAGCCGGACAGCATCGCCGGGCATGCGTATGCCGCCGTGGCTCAGGGAGATATTACCCTGGTACCCGAACGCTTCACCCGGGTTTATCTCAACTGGTTGGAAAACATCCGAGACTGGTGCATCAGCCGCCAGCTTTGGTGGGGGCACCGCATCCCGGTGTGGTATTGCCAGGACTGCGGACAGATGATCTCCTCAATGGATGACCCTACGAATTGCTCGAGCTGCGGCTCCTCCAAGCTTGAACAGGACCCCGATGTTCTGGACACTTGGTTCAGCTCGGGACTCTGGCCTCACTCAACCCTTGGCTGGCCGGAGGAGACTGAGGACTTCAAGTACTTCTATCCCACCACGGTCCTTGAGACCGGCTACGACATCCTGTTTTTCTGGGTTGCCCGCATGATAATGATGGGCATCGAAAACACAGGAGAAGTGCCCTTCAGGACCGTTTTTCTCCACGGCCTCATCCGGGACGCCTCAGGCGCCAAGATGAGCAAAACCCGGGGCAACACCATGGACCCCCTGGAACTCATCGAAAAATACGGTACCGACGCGTTACGGTTCGCTCTGACCACCGGCACGGCGCCGGGTAACGACCTGCGTTTTACCGAGGCCAGGCTGGAAGCCGCGCGAAACTTTGCCAACAAGGTCTGGAACGCCTCACGGTTCGTGCTCACCAGCATCCAGGGCAAAGACGGCCTTGGCGGATGGTTCGATCTGCCCGCTCCCGAACACCGGGAAGACAGATGGATCATCAGCCGCTTGAACCGGACCATCGAATCCGTCAACAAGTCGCTGGAAGCCTTCGAGCTCGGTGAAGCCCAGCAGAAGTTGTACGACTTCATCTGGAACGACTACTGCGATTGGTACATCGAAATGGCAAAGATTCGCCTGCGGTCCGGCGCGACCCCATCACCTTTGCCCGTACTAGCCCACGTCTTAGAGCGCACATTACGCCTGCTGCATCCCTTTATGCCCTTTATTACCGAGGAGATCTGGCAGAACCTGATGGAACGGCTCCCCAGAGAAGGCGGCCTGGCCGAGTCCATCATGGTTTCTCCATATCCTATAGCCGATTCCAGACTCCAAGACGAAAAGGCGGAGGGAGAGATTTCGCTGGTGATGCAGGCCATCCGCGCCGTGCGTAATACTCGCGCCCAGTTGCAGATACCCGCCAACCAGTTTGTGGAAGCGATAGTGGATGCCAACGGCCTCCAGAGCACCATAGAAGAAGAGTCGGAGCTCATCCGGAACCTCTCCCGGGTCGACCCGCTGACGGTCGTATCCGGTGACGAGGAAACCGCTAATCAGCCCCGGGGAATCACCTTGGTGGTGGATCCCTTAGTGGTGCGGCTGCCATTGGAAGGGGTGGTGGACATTTCGGCTGAGGCTGAACGACTGCGCGGCGAGTTGGCCGACTGTGAGAGCAACTTGACCAGGGTCGGAAAGCTTGTGGCCAACCCGAATTTCCGCGCCAAAGCCAAACCGGAAGTTGTGGAAACAGAGGAAGAAAGACTCAAGTCCTTGGAGGAACGCCAGCAGCGTCTGAAAGAGATTCTGGAGCAGTTGGAGGCGTAGTTTTTACCTCGTCTCCCCAAGCTGCTCCGGAACCTCGCCGATGCAATGAAATAGGTTGCGGATCATTCCGCCGATGAGCAACAGCCGCAGCCGCAATCTTGGCCGGCACCTTGTTGGCGCGTGGCGGTGACCTGGGCTTCTCCCACAAAATTCAACTCCTGCCAATTTGAGCCACACGAGTCTCCGCCGCAACCACAGCCACAGTCGTTATTCCCGGCGCCAACGGAACTACAGCCGCAGCCGCAACCACAATCCTGGTTCAGATTCTCTTCAGTAGCGCTTGTCACGTTCGTCGTTTCAGGCATTTTTGAGCCTCCTATTTTTTGCCCTAATTTTTGTCTGTGGGACCCAAGCAAGTGCACGTTTCCGGTGAACATTCCAGCACCGTGTGGCCAGGGGTTGCTTCGCCTTCAGCCACCGTGAGATGAGCTTCCACCCGTTGCAGGTCTTGCTTCAAAGTCAACAAGTCCGCGATACGCCGGTCCACGTCTTCCTGCTTTCGGCGAACTACTTCCTGAAATTGTTCTTGAAATACGTCGCACCCTCCGCTACCTGCCAACTCTGCCAGTTGCTTCACCTCTGAGAGTGTCATATCCAAGGACCTAGCCCGCCTGATGAGATCGAATCGCCGCACATCCGTCTCCGAGTACATCCGGTATCCAGATTGGCTTCGCTGCGGTGGCGGGGCCACCCCGGCTTCCTCGTAGTAGCGTATTGTCTTGGCGTTTATCCCGGTTGCTTTGGCCACCTGGCCGATGGTAAGCGTACTTCGCATGGCTGACCTCCCAGGTCAGCTTATTCCTTCCAGTTCCTGGAATGTCAAGTCCCGGCCAGAAACCAACCCTTATGTCTATATTGCGTCCCTACGGAGTCCGTTCTTTAACGTCCAACCATCGTTCATGTTTTCAAGCCGCCTTGCTGAGTTATGAGGCTACTTGTATACTCGAATGGGGCGCCCACTCATCGCTAGACCCCAAACCTTTAGGCGTAGGAAAGACCGTTTTGACTGCCACCTTGGGTATTATAGGCTACCCAATAGCCCACTCCATCTCACCCATCTTCCAACAAGCCGCCCTGGACCACTGCGGCATCGACGCGACTTACCAACCTTTCGAGGTCGCGCCGGAGCAGGTGGGCCGATTTGTCGTCGATCTGCGCCGGGACGGCGCATGGGGTATAAACGTCACCGTCCCCCACAAAGAGGCGGTGATTCCTTATATTGATGAGGTAGACGAATGGGCGACTGCCGCCGGAGCGGTGAATACCATCGTCAACCGAGAAGGACGCCTTACCGGCCATAACACCGACGGCTTGGGTTTCTTGAGGGCATTGCGGAACGAGGGAGGCTTCGTACCGGAAGGAAGCCGCGTGCTGGTTCTGGGAGCCGGAGGCGCGGCTCGTGGCGTGGTGCTGGCGCTGTCAAGGGCGAAGGTTGCCACTATTACCATCGCCAATCGTACGTTGGAAAGAGGTCAGCGCCTCGCCGGGTTGGCGCAGTCGGCGGACACTGACGGCCTCGCCATTCCTCTAGACGGGAAGGATCTGACGGAGGCAGCCGGTGCGGCGGACTTGATCGTAAACTGCACAACCATCGGAATGTCCCACGGCCCCGATGAGGCAGGCTCGCCCCTTCCTGCGGCAAGCATCCCATCCAAAGTGCTGGTAAATGACCTGGTGTATAATCCCTTGGAGACGCCGCTATTGAAAGCGGCTGCCCAGGTGGGAGCCACATGCCTGGGCGGTATACATATGCTCATATACCAGGGCGCCGCCTCTTTCGAGATGTGGACCGGCCAAGACGCGCCGGTAGCGGTGATGCTGGAAGCAGCCACCAAGGCAATGTCGGCCCGGTAATCTCTTACGGTTTCAATCGTCTGGGGAGCCTAGAGGGTTCCCCAGATGTATTTTCCGAGCAAATTAGTGATTGTGTATCAGGGAGGGCCGTAGATGGTCCGATTTTTCACTGCAGGTGAGTCCCACGGTCAGGGACTGGTAATAATCGTCGAGGGTGTCCCGGCGGCCTTGCCCATCGACGAGGGGTACATCGCGTCTCAGTTGGCCCGGCGTCAACGGGGCTACGGCCGTGGGGGGCGGATGCTCATCGAACAGGACCATGCCCACATCATGTCCGGCGTTCGCCACGGTCACACGCTGGGCAGTCCCATCGGCATGACGATAGAGAACAAGGACTGGGTCAACTGGGAAACTGCTATGGCCGTGGAAGACGTGGGGGATACCAGCCACGACGAGCGTTCCAAGCGAGTGACTCGCATCCGCCCCGGCCACGCGGACCTGCCTGGAGCCATGAAGTACGGGTTCCAGGACGTTCGCGACGTTTTGGAACGGGCCAGCGCCCGGGAGACTGCGGCCCGTGTCGCCGCCGGAGCCGTCGCAATGCGGTTGCTGGAAGAGTTTGGCATCCGGATGCGTAGCCACGTAGTCTCAATTGGAGGAATCAAGGCCGAAATACCGGATGTTATCGACTGGCAGGCGGTTGAAGAGTCTCCGGTGCGCTGCGCCGATCCGGAGGCCGCCACGAGAATGATGGCCGAGATCGACGCCGCCAAGGAAGCCGGTGACACCGCCGGTGGGACCGTGGAAATCATCGCGGAAAATGTGCCCATCGGATTGGGTTCCCACGTCCACTGGGACCGGAAGATCGACGCCCTTGTAGCTCAGGCATTGATGTCCATCAACGCCGTGAAAGCCGTGTCCATCGGCCCAGGCTTCGAAGTCGCCGACTTGCGTGGCTCTCAAGTGCATGACGTGATTCTTCCGGTAACCGACCCGGATCACCCCTGGCAAAGGGAGACCAACCGGGCCGGAGGCACCGAGGGTGGGATGACCGACGGTATGCCCTTGGTCGCCCGCTTCGCCATCAAACCCATCGCCACCATAACAAACCCGTTGCCTTCCGTGGACCTGGACACCGGAGACCTGGTCCAAGCCCATTACGAGCGCTCCGATGTCTGCCAGGTGCCCCCCGCCGGCGTCATTGGCGAATCCATGGTCGCTCTGATCCTGGCCGGCGCGTTCATGGAGAAATTTGGTGGCGACTCTATCCCGGAAACCCGCCGTAATTACGAAGGATACATGGCCACCGTCGGCCCCCGGCTGAAATACCAGTAAAAGGCCCGTCTAGCGCGCCGCCAAAACTATAGCGTCTCGTAGTTCAAACTATCGAGAAAGTGAGACAGCGACGATGACGATTCCCATAGATGCGGCCGTCAAGCTGATGATTGATGCCCTGCCTTCGGAATTCTCGAACCGGAGCGGTGCAAACCCACTCCGTAGCTGGCTCATAGATATTGACAGTGCTGGAAAATCGGTTAAACTAGGGGAGACCCCAAACTTCAGGCTCAAGGAGTTGCTTCCATGGAAGGAAAAGTCCAACTAGAGATTACCTACTGCGTACCTTGACAGCACCTCGGCACCGCCACGTGGATGGCGAATGAGTTTTTCCGTCACTTCGGCCCCGATGTTTCTGTAGCCATCTCCCCGAGAGGGCAAGGAATCATGGAAGTCTTCGTAGACGGCGAGCGGATATTTGACAAGAAGGGCGAAGGCAACATTTACCCGGACCTGGCTCGTGTTCGGAAGATGCGCGAAGTCATCGCCGAGAGAATCGCGAACGCGGTTCCCGTCCCTGCCGACAACTAGCCGGTAGCGGTCTGGGCAACTCCCGAATGGGGATGCCCGAAGCACCTAGGTAACAACAGCCCCTTCTCTTAGAGAAGGGGCTGTATTTTTGCCCAAATGTCCCGGCTTAATTGGCGTTGCGGCCTTGCGCCATCCAACACCAGCCACCTGGCGGGGTCCTCCGCCGCCTGAGCCAAGTATCCTTCCCGTACCTTGCGCTGGAACTCGTCCGGGGCGCTTTCAAACGGGTCGGCTCCCGCAGCCCCCCTCCGTGATAACCCTATTTCAGCCGGCAGATCTAGTAGTACTGTCAGATCGGGAACCAAACCTCCGGTGGCGATTTGGTTCAACTGCCGGATCAGTCCTAAGTCCAACCCGCGCCCATAGCCTTGATATGCCATGGTTGACGCGGTGTACCTGTCGCTGATCACGGTGCTCCCGCCGTCAAGCCCGGGTCGTATTACCGACTCCACCAGTTGAGTCCGGGCAGCCTCGAACAGCAATAATTCGCTTAATGGTTGGAGGTTGAGCCGGCCTTTGAGCCAGCGGCGGATCGACTCACCTGCGGGCGTGCCCCCCGGTTCGCGGGTCAAGAGAACGGGGAGACCCCGGCGGCGTAGCCGCCTGTTGAGGCTGCGCGCCTGGGTGCTCTTACCCGAGCCGTCGCCACCTTCGAAAACGATGAAGCAGGCCACAAACGTCCGGGATCAGGGCTTGTAGAGTAGCACGGCCCGGGCGGGGTCCCGGCCCTTGCTGGTGGAAGCCAGGTTGTAACGTTGGGCCAGCATATGCTGGAGACGCCGCACGTAAGACCGCTGAGGCGCTAGCTGAATAGAAAACTCGCCGCTGAGTACCCGCTGGGCCGCATCTTCGGCCTCCTGCATCGCTTGCTCAAGGGTCGCTTTGTAATCTTCTCCCCCCGCCCTGGGTCCCATACCGTTGTCCCGCCACTCTTTGGAGATGGTGTGGAGAAACTCCTGAACTTGGGGCATGGTATTTTTCCGGAGGACGTACACAGGAGTACCGGTAGACTCGGCGGTGCGCACCAACTGAGATCCCCGCCGGTAATGCGTCTTGGTGGTTAAGACCACGTCGGCGCGGCGCAGTTCATTGGCGACTTGTACCGGGACTCCGGCCTCCACCCCGGCAGCCTCCAATTTATCCCGCCCGACGCCGAATAGGAAAATCCTGAGATCCAGGTCATTAGCGTCTGCTTCGGCCTCTGGGCCGAACGACGCCGGGCCTACCTGGCCCAGCCGTTGTTGATCCGCCTGCCTGTTCTGGCCGGACCGCCTAGGTTGGTCGGACCTCCTGGGTTGTTCGGGATGCCAGGGCGCCAGTGAGGCTTCGCTGGGCCTGGCCGGCTCCTTGTTGCGGTTTACTTGTCCCTCTTCGTCCAGCCAGCGCACTTCCGGCGCCACCGGAAATCCCCGCAGCCACTGGTCTACCACGTGGGCCACGCCGTCATGGACCGCCAGCCGGCTCCAATCTTGAATCTCCACTACCACGTCGAAGGTGGGCGGGGCTTTCCTTTCCAACACCGTTTTTTGGGTCCCCCGGTATCGAGCTTCCTGGTCTCCCAGGGTTACCGATTGCACTCCGCCGACCAGGTCGGACAAGGTTGGGTTCATCACCAGGTTATCCAAAGTATTTCCGTGGGCGGTGGCGATGAGCTGAACCCCACGCTCGGCGATGGTACGGGCTGCTCCTGCTTCCAGTTCAGTTCCCATCTCATCGATGATGATAACCTCGGGCATGTGGTTCTCCACGGCTTCAATCATCACCCCGTGCTGGTGGGCCGGAGTGATTACTTGCATCCGGCGGGAGCGCCCGATGGCGCTGTGGGGCACGTCACCGTCACCGGCTATTTCGTTAGACGTGTCTACAATGACCACCCGCTTCTTTGCGTCCTCCGAAAGTATGCGGGCCATCTCGCGTAACATGGTGGTTTTGCCCACGCCGGGGCGCCCAAGGAGTAGGATGTTTTTGCCAGAGAAAGCCAAGTCTTCAATTATCTTTATGGTGCCAAAAACGGCCCGGCCCACTCTACAGGTTATCCCGATCACCTGGCCCTTTCGGTTGCGGATAGCGGAAATACGGTGTAGCGTCCGTTCGATGCCGGCCCGGTTGTCGTCCCCAAAGTCGCCCAGGCGCGCTACCAGATTCTCCAGGTCCTCCCTGGTGACGTCCTGATCGTCCAAGGCTATATCGCCTGAGGGAAACCTGGCCTCGGGCACGCGTCCCAAGTCGAGGATCACCTCCAACACTTCGTCCACGTCGTCGCGGGCTCGTAGCGTATCCGCCACCCGCTGGGGCAGAATGTCCAGCAACTGGCCAAGTTCTTTCTGGACTAGATCTTCCGCTATCGCCAATCCTACGCCTCCACAGCCGCGAAACCGGGCGACATGACCGGTGCGGCCACCGTTTTGACTAGCACAACATAACGGGCCGTTTCAACAAGACCACGCCGAAGCAGCAACTCGTGCGCCATCTCTTGGTAATCAGGGATCAACCACTTGTTCAGACCAGGTTGGGCCAGGGCATTATACAAAAGGGCCGGCAGGGCGTCCGGAAAGCCGGGGTGGTACATGACCCTGCCCTCTTGCCAGCCACCAAGGGTACGCAGACCCAACCAACCGATGATACGTTCCTTATCCCGGATTACCCACTCTCGCATTTCTTTATGGGACGGATTCTGGGAATCGCGCCACTGGTCGAAAGTGGATCCAAGTCCGGCCCTCACCTGTTGGGGAGAGCCGGCGCAGAACAGTTGGAACAGACCGTAATCGTCTTGGGGTAAACGCACACCCAGACTCAGGGGTGATTCCGCTGCGTTTTGCCCATCTTCAGCCACTTGCCCCTCTAATAAGGCTTCTTCGAAAAAAGGATAAAATCCGGCAAGCCTGGCGGCGTGTACGCAAGGGCTGTCGAAGGGGAGGCGCAACATCACTCTTTCGCCTAATCGCTCTCCGGCTTCCTGGACCAATTTCTCCAGGAAGTCCGTGAAGGCATGGTCCCACGATTTCTGAAGTTTGGCGCCGGCTCCGTTGGAATCGCCCGGGGTCTTGTCCTGGCCGGTGGAGACAAAAAGACGGTCGACTTCCCAAGCTCGGTGACCATTGATGGCGTGGGCCGAAGCCAGCCCGGTGAATTGGAAGCCCCGCCAGGAAACCAGGGAGATCCTACCCCGGCGGCGGGCCAACGTCTCCCGCCAAAGGACCGTGTTGCTAGGCTGCTTACCGCTGAGAGAGGTTTCCCTGGGGCAGACCAGATTAGGCCCTTTGGGCACGTTCAGCAGAAAACACCGCACTGCATCGCTGATGCGGACGGTCTGCATCATCACGCCGCGGGGGACGACTCCTGGGGGATTAGGTCAAGAAAATATTGATGTAATCTGTTGTCGGCGGTAAGTTCTGGATGGAAAGATGTAGCTAAAAGATTACCTTGGCGTACTGCCACCGGTTGTCCATCTGGAAGGGTCGCCATTACTTTAACCTCTCGACCGACCCGGGTGATTACCGGAGCGCGGATAAAGACCCCATGGAACGGAGTTGGACCAAGATCGTTCAACTGTATATCCTGCTCAAAGCTGTCCACTTGCCTTCCATATCCGTTGCGGAGCACCCCGATGTCCATGAGCTTCAAGGGCACCGGGTCTTCCTCGGTGATTTCCTGCGCCACCATTATCATCCCGGCGCAAGTGCCCCAGATTGCCTTACCTTGACGGGACATCTGCTCGATAGGCTCCCTCATGGAGTAGATGCTCATCAGGCGGCTGAGCGTTGTGCTTTCGCCGCCTGGGATGATTAGGCCGTTCATGTTTTCAAGCTGTTCTGGTAGCCTGATCTCCCGGCCTGCAACGCCCAAACGTTTCAGAACAGCGATATGCTCTGCGAAGTCCCCCTGGAGGGCTAGAACACCTACTTCCAATCCGGTCTTCTGCTCCGATCGATCGCCCCTCGCCGGCCCGTCAGTTTGATTGCTAAATGCTCCTGGGAGCCATCAATTGCTCTTCCGGGAGGCTCCTAGCGCTGATACCCACCATTGCCTCTCCCAGGCCCTTGGAGACCTCGGCAAGAATCTTAGGATCGTTGTAATGGGTGACAGCCTGGACAATGGCGTAGCCGCGTTCAGCGGGGTCGCCTGACTTGAATACACCCGAGCCTACGAAAACACCATCAGCGCCCAGCTGCATCATCAGCGCCGCGTCGGCAGGGGTGGCTACTCCGCCGGCCGCGAAGTTTACCACGGGCATGCGTCCCAATTCACGGGTCTTGGTCAGAAGATCAAGGCTAACCCCCAAGTCCCTAGCCTCAACCACCAACTCGTCGTCGGGCATGGTTTGAAGTTTTCGGATGTTGTCCTGAACGGCACGCATGTGGCGAACGGCCTCAACCACATCCCCGGTGCCCGCTTCTCCTTTGGTGCGAATCATGGTCGCCCCTTCGGAGATGCGGCGCAGGGCCTCTCCCAAGTCCCGGCAGCCACAAACGAAAGGCACCTTGAAATCGTGTTTCCAAACGTGATGGGTCTCATCGGCTGGCGTCAGAACTTCCGACTCGTCGATGTAGTCCACTCCCAATGATTCCAGGATCTGAGCTTCCACAAAATGGCCGATGCGGACTTTAGCCATAACCGGAATGCTCACCGTGTCCATGATTGCGCAGATGATGGAAGGGTCGGTCATGCGGGCGACCCCCCCATCGGCGCGGATGTCGGCGGGCACTCGCTCCAGAGCCATGACGGCTACTGCTCCCGCTTCTTCAGCGATCCGGGCTTGCTCCGGCGTTACTACGTCCATGATGACGCCACCTTTGAGCATCTGGGCGTGGCCTGCTTTAACTGTATCGGTACCGGTTAATACATCGACCATTGTTGATTTCCTCCAAAGGGATAACGCACGGGACACAACGCACCGGGAATTATATTGCGTTTCAAGCTGTATTATACGATGCTTACTTGTGGGTAATCAATTGGGGTCTTAGGCGTGAGGTTGAACGAGCCAGGCGTTCTGCCCAAGAGCGGTCGTCTTGACAGGCTCAAAGGGGTAGCTCTAAGATGAAGGTCGTTCGCCGAGGTAGCTCAGGTGGTAGAGCACGGCACTGAAAATGCCGGTGTCGACAGTTCGAGTCTGTCCCTCGGCACCATTCCTCCAAATTAAGCACCTAATTGCCCCTTCCAGCCGCCGTCTCTCCTCCATTTTGCTGACATCTTTTAGCTTACCCTTCTCGCATAGCTTTGGCGAAGGCGTTGGCGGCTTATTGCTGCCAGCCTGGTAGCAGGTGCCCATAGATGTCTCCGGTGATTGCTATCCTGGCATGGCCTAGCGTCTTGCTCACGAGAAGAAGGATTTGCCTATTCTGGAGCATTACGCTGGCATGAAAGTGTCTAAGGTCGTGTGCTTTAGCCCCTGTAAGTCCCGGTCTCTTGGGGAACGACTGAAAGGCCCTCGTGAGGGTCAGCGGATTTAGCGGCTCCCAGCTACCGCCAAGGGTAAAAACCGGTAGACTGTTGACAACGAACTCCGTTATATCCAAGATTACGCGAGATGGTAGGTCCCGGAGGAAGCCATGCCCGAAGCGCCGGATCTAGAGGTCATCAAGGAATTCCTCAACCGGGAAGTCCAAGGGAAGGTGGTGGATGGCGCAAAGGTGATTCGTCCTACCGTATTACGGGCGATCGCGGGAGATTTCGCCTCGGACATCCAAGGGAGAACCTTCGGACTGTTCCAGCGCAAAGGTAAATTCATCTTGGGAGAGCTTTCCGGGGACCGCTGTCTGGTGGTCAACCCGATGCTTACTGGGGCGCTCCACTACTGCGAGTCTAAAGTGCGGGTATTGAAAAAGACCTGCTTCGTCCTGGGATTGAGCGGCGGCGCTGAACTGCGATACGTGGACGACCGGCAGATGGGCCTGGTCTACTACGTTACGGAGGATCAGATGTCCGAAGTGCCCCGCTTGGCAGACCAGGGTGCAGACGTTTTGTCGGGAATCTCACTCGGAGAGTTCCGGTCCCGCTTGACCCGGTTCCACGGCGAGATAAAAGGAGTGCTCACCCGTGGCGCCTTCATCTCGGGCATCGGCAACGCCTATTCCGATGAGATTCTGTTCGCCGCTGGGCTTTCTCCCTTTCGCAACGCCCGATCACTGGAGGACCAGGAGTTGGAACTGCTGCACGAACAGTGCCGGGCGGTGGTGGTGGAGGCAACGGAGGTGCTGCGGGAGCGCATGGGCGGCGACATACACGTGAAGATACGGGATTTCCTGAAGGTTCACCGGAAGGGGGGCCAGCCTTGCCCCAGGTGCGGCGGCAACATTACCCAGATCAACGCCAATCAACGCATCACTAGCTACTGCCGCCATTGCCAACCGGGGATGCTGATCAAGAACTGACCGGTCATGGGGTTCCCTGGGGATTCTGCGCATGGTGCCTCCCCAATATAAGCGAAGGGTGACGTGGGAAAATAAAACGACCACTCCGATAACAGGAGTGGTCGTTTTATTTTCCCAGGGCTGGACAGAAGTTGTGGCGAAAATTTGAGGGAGATCGCCTTCACCTGATGGGGCCAGATTTGCTCGTCAGCTCTCCGAAGCAATCAAAAAACCTGATGCCGCTAGAGCCAACGACCTTCAGCATCCCGTCTTGCCCGCTCAGCGACGCCGCGCCGGGGACTCCCAGGACGTGTACCTGGCCTTAGCCCGCCACTCCCTAGTCCCTTCGTTGGAACTTCCCAATGCCCAAGCCGCAAGAATGAGATAGGAATTACCGCTAACCATCCCATCAATCACCTCGCCGGTTTGTGTAACCTGGTGCCCGGGGAGAATACCGAGTGGCGTACCTAACTGAGCTTGTATCTTTAATTAGTCGAAGGCCAGCGCCAGTTAATATTTTAGGAATTAATGGTTTTTTGGAGCGGGAGAAGGGATTTGAACCCTCGACCTTCTCCTTGGCAAGGAGACGCTCTACCCCTGAGCCACTCCCGCTCGATCCACCAGCCAGAATCATATTATACACAACCCAATGGAATTGTGGCTACACGCTGCTCTTGTAGCCTGAATACACCTCTAGTCCATCCGTTCGGTTAGGCCGAAACGAACTGCCAGGCCGCCCAGCGTGCTGGTGAATTTGACCGGGATCGGGGATATAAAACTGGTGAACCGGCTACCAGCCGGATTTATTATGGCCGGTGGGCGGACACGACTCCGGTAACTTGGGAGGAACTTATCGATCAAAGTTTCGCCGCTCTCGTGCCCTTGGGCGGCGTCTTTGGCACCGAGGACGTCGATGGTAACTCATTAGAGACCGTGGTTTTCAGAGTGACCAGCGGTCGAAGGTCGATCAGAGTCGTTGATATCTCAGTAAGCGGCGCGACGGTCAGCTATCTGGACGAATACCGCGCGTTCAACGTGCCGGCCGACCAGTGGTCTTCGGTTTGACGCAGGGGCAGTGGCCCCCTTGACTAGGATGAAATAGTCGAGATAACGATGTTCGTGCGCAACCTGTACCGGCACTTGGGGAAAACACGGAATTTAACATCCGTCTCCATCCCATCGATGGCGAAGTGCTGACGATAAGGCGCACCACACCGTCCAAACTAACAGGTTCATGGAACTTAAGGGTTAGGGACGCCTGTCCTCGACTTTTGTGGTATCTCCGCCGCTCCTACCTGTACCTCATTTGGCGTACCCGTTATAATCACTTCTGCCACGGCGTCTTGCCGGACCCGTCCATAAAGCCAAGGGAGTAGTGACATGCCAGATTCTAGTTTCACGTCCTGGGTTCACGGAACCAGTATGCAGGTGGAGTACCCCAACCGGGTCACATCGGTCCGGCACACCGGGCCATTCGTGCGTATCGAAGGGTCCAAGGGCCAAAACACCTGGGTCCACTTTCCCATACCCACCCCGGCCGTCGTGGACGGAGTGCACAGCCGGGTAGGGACTGCTTTGGTCAGCTTTCGCACCCGCTCCCACGCCACTGTTCACGAAGTGATCGTTTACGACGGTGAGGAGCGGATCGCCGAGCACATGGACCTGAATCTGGAAGGTGATCACTTGGGTAGCCGCTTCGACGTCCCAGGCTCCCCAGAGGTGAATCAGGGCATCAACATCACGGTTGGCGTTCAGTTTAGCGGCGACGCCCCGGATGTCAGGTCGATGCAGATCGAGATCGTCGGCGCGGGGATAGAGTTTTTAGGGCAGTAGCCAGTATCGAACCGGCTCGAGGCCTCAGATCGCCGCGAGACCGGCCCCGCCCAGAGCCGACAGAATCACCACCAGCCAAGGCGGCAGTTTCCAAAGCATAAGCAGACCCAGGGCCGCGCTGGCCAAAGCGAAGTCAGAAGCGTCCTTGACGGCGCTGGTCCAAACCGGATCGTACAGTGCCGCCAGCAGCAACCCCACCACCGCCGCGTTTACCCCCCGGAGAACCGACTGAAACGCCGGGCGTCTACGCAATATGTCCCAGAAAGGCAAGGGACCTATCGTTAGAAAGAAGGCCGGCAGGAAAATCGCGCCCAGCGCTATCAATCCGCCAATGACACCGTTGGGTTCCGGAATCATGACGGTGCCCAGGTAGGCGCTGAAAGTGAATAACGGACCGGGAACGGCCTGGGCCGCCCCATACCCCGCTAGGAAAGTCTCGTTGCCCACCCAGCCCGGCGCCACCACCTCCGATTGGAGAAGTGGCAGGACCACGTGTCCTCCGCCAAACACCAAAGACCCAGACCGGTAGAAGCTGTCCACAACCGCCAAAGTTTGGTTCTCGCCGGATACCTGCCTGAGTGAGGGCAGCCCTAACAGCAAGACGAAGAACAGCACAAGGGCTACGATGCCCATCCAAGGCCTGATGCGCTGGGAGATGGCGACGCGGTCTGATTCAGTGACCGGTGCTGGGAGAAGCCGCCAACCTACCACACCGGCGATAACAATGATTAGTACTGGAGTCACCGCTGAGTGCCAGGTCAAGGCGACTATGGCCGCGACGATGGCGATGGTGGCCCGCTCCCGGTCTGGGGCCAGGTTCCGGCTCATTCCCCAAACCGCTTGGGCTACCACGGCCACGGCCGCGAGTTTCAACCCGTGGAGCCATCCCGCGTCGGCTACCGCGAATTGCTGTACACCATAGCCGAACACCATCAGCGCTATCGCCGAGGGCATGGTGAATCCCAGCCAGGCCAAAACCGCCCCCGGCAGCCCGGCTCGGACGGTCCCAACGATTATGCCCACCTTGCTGCTGGCCGGGCCCGGCAGCGACTGGGCCAGGGCCACAACGTCGGCGTAGCTCTGCTCGTCCAACCACTTGCGCCGGACCACGTATTCCTCGCGGAAATACCCCAAGTGGGCGATGGGACCACCGAAGGAGGTCAATCCCAATCTTAGCGCGGCCCAGAATACTTGGAACAAAGAACCCACCGAAATGGGGAACGGCGCGCCATCCGCGATGTCCGTTGGCCCAGTGGGTTCCTCGGCTACTGCGTCAGCTTCGTCAGCATTGTCCATAAAGACGATTCCTATCCTCAATCCGGCGCTTGCCCTGACCGGCGCTGGGTGCTACCGTACCCGCAAACCAGATACCTCTTGGCGAGGATTTTAGCGTTCAAGGAGCCGGAATGGCAACTAGCCAGGTAACCAGACACAACAATTATATCGGCGGCCAGTGGGTCGAGGCTGGGACGGGCCGCACGTACACCATCAATAACCCGGCCAGCAAGGATACCGTATTGGGCGAGTTCCAGACCTCGGGAGCCGAGGACGCCCTAAAAGCGGTGGACGCCGCCCAAGAGGCGTTGGCCGGCTGGGCCGGCACTCCGGCGCCCATCCGGGCCGGAGTCCTATTTCGTGCTATCGAGATCTTGCGCCAGCGGGGAGACGACATCGCCCGCACCATCACACTGGAAGAAGGGAAGCCCCTATCCGACGCCCAGGGCGAAGTAAAGCGGGCCATGAACATCATGGAGTACGCTGCTGGGGAAGGACGCCGCATGTTCGGCTACACCACACCGTCGGAGCTTCCGGACACGGTCGCCTACACGGTGCGCCGTCCTTTAGGAGTAGTGGCAATCATCACACCGTGGAATTTCCCCATCGCCATACCCGCCTGGAAGATCGCTCCGGCTTTGATCTGCGGCAACACCATCGTCTTCAAGCCCGCGTCCGCCACGCCGTGGAGCGCTGTCAAGTTGATGGAAGTGTTCGAGGAGGCCGGCCTGCCTCCAGGGGTTATGAACATGGTGACCGGTCCCGGCGGCTTGGTGGGCAATGCCTTGGTGGAAAGTCCGTTGGTTAAGGGCATCTCCTTCACCGGTTCAACGGAGATTGGAACGGGCATCTACGCCCAGGGAGCGGGTCTTTTGAAGAAGGTCCAGTGCGAGATGGGAGGCAAGAATGCAGTGATCCTGCTGGCCGACGCCGACCTGGACAAAGCCCTGGGAGGGATAATTCAAGGGGCTTTTGGCTCTACCGGCCAGCGTTGCACCGCCACCAGCCGGGTCATCGTCGAAGAGGCCATCTACGACCGGTTCATGGAGGAGTTGATCGACCGGACCAGCAAGCTGAAGATCGGCGACGGTTTGGACCCGGATGTAGATGTGTCGCCCCTGGCCAGCAAGTCTCAGTTCGACATCGTTATGGAATATATCGGCATGGGCACCGAGGAGGGCGCTGATCTCGTCCACGGCGGCAACTCCGTTACCGGCGGCATTTACGACCAGGGATATTACATCGAGCCAACGATATTTACCGGCGTGGGGCTGGACATGCGCATCGCCCAAGAAGAGATCTTCGGACCGGTGCTTACTGTGTTCAAGGCCCAAGACTTGGAGGATGCTATCCAGATCTCCAACAGCGTCAAGTTCGGCCTGTCTTCGTCGGTCTATACCAAGGACCTAACCCAGGCGTTTGAATACATCAACACGGTGGAAGCTGGTATGGTCCACGTAAACGCCCCCACGTTGGGTGGCGAGGTCCACCTGCCCTTCGGCGGCCTAAAGTCCTCCGGTGTCGGCCACCGCGAGCAAGGCACCGAGGCTGTGGAATTCTTCAGTGAAGTCATCACCGTATACATCGACCACGCCGCCGCCGCCAGGGAGCGGGCGAGGTTTATTTAGCGTCGTATCAAGAGATCAGACTGACAGAATACTAGGGCGGGTTTCAAACCCGCCCCTACGCTTGTCCAGATCGGTTTCCGTGTTTTCAGAACTCTTGCTGTCCCGGAATGCGTAGGGGCACGGCTAGCCGTGCCCCTACCTCGGGATAGATGTCCAATAAGTCGCCCTAGTTCGGCATCACCGCCACGGAGCGGATTTCACCGAACTCCTTCTTCATCTTGGTCCAGTTCTCTCCACCGTCGATGCTGGTGTATACGTAGCCGTAGAGGCTGGCGGCGGCAATCACGTTGGGTACTTCTGGATTGGTGCCGAACCAGTACACCACCGAATTGGGCGCTACCGGCAGGTCAATACTTTCCCAGGTCTTCCCGGCGTTCTTGGTCTGCTGGATGGTGCCGGTGATTCCGGGTATGGCGTCGCCGTTACCCACGAACATCACGTCGGGGTCGTCCGCCTTGACCAGCACCCCCCGGCAATAGGACCGGTTGTCCTTCTCGCTGAACTTGGGGAAATAGTGGTAATCCCAGCTTTCTCCTTCGTCGGTGCTGGTGGCGATGCCGAAGGGGCTGGTGCAGTAGATCGACGTCGTCGGACCGGGACTGATTGCCATGCCATGGATGTCCCCGTGGAACGGGTCGGGACCCAGTTCAGGAAGATGCACCCAGGAATCGCCGCCGTCCAGGCTCTTGTACACGCCATCAACCTCGATACCTGCCCAGATGGTGCGGTTGTCTCGAGGGTCTACGATCACGTTGGTAGTCCGGGGGATGCCTACTGGGCAGGGAATGGTTACTCCCAGGTTTAGCTCGTCCCACGTCTTCCCTCCATCCCGGGAGCGGAACGCGTCAGGCCGGGTGCCGGCGAATATCGTGTCTGGGTCGGTGGGGTCCACCGTCACCGACCAGATCTGGCGGTCTTCCATCGGCGAGTTCAACTTTTCCCAGGTGCCCGCATTGTCCTCGCTGCGGAAAATGCCCAGGTCGGTTCCGGCCAGGATGCGATGGGGGTTGTCTGGATACACGGAGAGGGCTCTGATGTTGGACTCGGAAGGTATGGGGTCACGGATGCGGTCCCAGGTTTCGCCACCGTCCACGGTGCGCGACAGCCCGCCGCCAACGGTTGCTACGACAAGAGTAAAGCCTTCTGCCATGGCTGAGCCTCCTTAAGGGTGGAATTTAGCTTGCCTGAAGTATAGAGACATAATAGCCGGACTGATGGGGAAATGCTACCGGGGTTAGGTTAGATCATTGGGTTAGCCGCCCCTACAATGGCTGGCGGTTGCCGAAGCCGGTGTCGGTCTCATGCCAGAAGCCGATGGCCAGCTCGCCACGTACCCAACACAGGTACACCTCTCGGCCCTCGCGGTAGGACGGAAAGTCCACCAGCCAACGGCCCAGATCTCGAACAATGATCCCTCGCTGGGTGATTTCCCGCACTACCCTTTGCAATTGTTGGGTGAGGCGGTCCACCTTGCGTTGCAGCTCCGCCACCTCCATGCCGTGGCTGGTGGCCCCGTTCCCCCGGCCGCCCCGCAACATAACCAATAGCCGCTCCTGTTCCTGGACCAGGTCCTCCCTCACCGGCATCACCGCCGAGAAAGTTTCCGCTAACCATGGCAACATGGCGTTGGCTTCATCTAGAGTAAAATGGCGTGGCGTCATATCAGCTCTAACTTTACCCTAGCTTGGGTACCTTCGCCAAGGCTGTCAAAAGCCTAGGTGCGATCCGCTACGGCCTGTAAAGATTCCTCACGATTAGCAAAATGGCGTACAATAACCGGCACCGTAACCGATTGCCGCGTGGAAGTGGCAGGATCCCGGCAAGGACACCCTAGATCAGTCGCAGGATTGGATATTTGACCGTCGATCGAAATTGCTTTCAGGAAGGCGACCTGGCGCTACTTCAGGACCGAAAAGGCCGCCGCCATCTGCTGACCCTCCTGGATGGAGGAGTTTTCCACAGCCACCAAGGCCGCTTGGACCATGAGCGGTTGATCGGCCACAGCGTTGGCGGCTGGTACCGGACGGACCGGGGCCACGTGCTATTGGCGGTGCGGCCCACACTGGGAGACTTTGTGCGCCAGATGCCCCGGGGTCCGCAGATAATCTATCCGAAAGACCTGGGCCTCATCATTATGCTGGCTGACATTTTTCCCGGAGCTACTGTGATTGAAGGTGGCCTTGGCTCCGGCTCTCTCACCTCCGCACTGCTGCGAGCTGTGGGCGTCCATGGCCGGGTGATCAACTATGAAATCGAAGAGTCATGGTTGCCCAAAGCCAAGGCCAACATCCAAAAGGTTGTGGGCGACGCGGCTAATCTGGAGATCAAGATTGGCGATATCTACGAGGGAATCAGCGAGCGCAACATAGACCGGGTTGTCTTGGATGTTCCCGAACCCTGGCAGGCGGTGTCCACCGTGGGTGACTGCCTGTTGATGGGGGGAATCTTACTCAGCTTCTTGCCCACGGTGATTCAGGTTCAGAAGTTGGTGTTGGCGCTGGAGGCGGACACCAGATTCCAATTGATCGAAACGACGGAAACCCTCTTGCGCACCTGGCACGTCACCGAGCGTAGCGTGCGCCCCGACCATCGGATGGTGGCGCACAGTGGATTCTTGATCACTGCCGTAAGGTGCCAACCCCGTGTGATCGGCACCCCATCTGACCCGTCGGTCGAACCACCGGCTGAATCCGTTGCTGGTAACGAGGAGGACGACGCTGATGGACGTGATGAATAGAGACGAGACCCTGGGATTTTTGAGCCACCACGTTAAGACAAATATGCCGATGAAGCACCTCATCAGGTCCGTTTCACGCCATGCCTAAACGGGTCAGGATCAACGCCAAGATTATTGTCGCCTTTCAAGGGAATGAGCATCACGTTCTCAGGAATGGGTGCGTAATCATAGACGGTAGTGACATACAGCATGTTGGGAAAGACTACGACGGGTCTGTCGATGCTGTCATCGATGCGGGCGACCGTGTGGTCACACCAGGATTCATCAACACCCACTGTCACATGGCAGGCTCTCCCCTGGACAAGTCCTTCATCGAAGATGTTGGGAGCCGCCAGTTCTACCTTTCGGGTTTACCCACCATGCTCAAAGCCAGAGGCGGCGCGATGACCGATACAGACCGGCGGGCCTGCGTCGACTACTCCGCGGCAGAGCTTATCCGGACTGGCACGACAACCGTGATGGAGTTGGGAGGCATCGGAGATTATGTTGCTGATGCTATTGAGCAGGCTGGATTAAGAGCCTACATAGCTAACATGTACGCCTCGGCCAGCTGGGTTTCAATCAATGGCAAGCAGGTCGGCTATGAATGGGACGAGGCAGTGGGGCTAGAAGACTTCAGGAAGGCTGTCAAGCTGATTGAACGGATCGACGGACGAGCCAATGGCCGCATCAGAGGATTCATCGGCCCGGCTCAGATAGACAACTGCACCGAGGAACTGTTGCGCATGAGCAGTCAGGCATCAGAGGAGATGCAGGTTCCTCTGGCTCTCCACACCAGCCAAGCGGTATTTGAGTTTCAAGAGATCGTCAGACGACACGGTTTGACGCCAGTTGAGTGGTTGGAGTCGATCGATTTCCTGAGCGATAGGTGCATTCTTGGTCACGTCATCTATCCAGCCGGCCACAGTTGGGTCAACTTCTCGGGCGATGACCTGGCGATTCTTGCGAAACACCAGGCTTCTGTCGCCCATGCGACGTGGGTGTTTAACCGTCGTGGGGTCGCGATGGAGTCTTTCCCTGCCTATCTGGGCGCTGGAGTGAACGTGTGCCTTGCTACGGACACTTGTCCACAGTCCATGATCGAAGCCATGCGATGGTCGGCGGTCGTAGGCAAGATAATGATTCGTCAGACCGAACTGTCCACTGCGGCCGACGCGTTCAACGCCGCCACACTCAATGCGGCGAAGATGTTGCATCGAGATGACTTGGGACGCATCTCGATGGGAGCGAAAGCTGACCTTCTGTTTTGGGATACAAGCTCGACGTTCATGGTTCCTCTACGCGACCCCATCAAGAACATTGTCTACAACGCAACCGCGGAAGACTTAAAAGACGTGATGATAGATGGCGAGTGGGTTATGCGGGATGGACAGGTCCTCAACGTCGATGAACGTTCGGTCAGCGGGAAGCTGCAGCAGGCCGGCGAAAGAGTGTGGTCTTCGGTTGACGCAAACAACGCTGAGAGTATGGATGAACTGTCACCTCAGACCTTTCCGGACTTTGAATAGGAATAGATGATGCGGCACTCCGTTTCTCCCCCGGCACCCGCACCGTGTTGGGAATCGCCATTCGCGTGGTCCTAGATCCGATTATCGGAGTAAAATAGCTCTGCCTTATTCCCGGGGAACAATCTTGGAGCCAGGAGGGGACTATGCCAGACCTGACCTCGATGTCCGCCGTGGTAGGCGCGTTGCTCAAGGAACGGCAACAAACCGTCGCTGTGACGGAATCATCTTGCGGTGGATTGATTTCCGCGTCACTGGTGGCCGTACCGGGTTGCTCGGCCTTTTATGTGGGGGGCGCCACCATCTATACCCGTACTGCTCAGTACGGTCTCCTTCATGTGGCTGAGTCTGCGTTTGAAGGAATTGAGTCCAGTACCGAACCGTATGCTCTGATGAATTCCAGGAACGTGCGTGAGGCGCTGGGGACTACCTGGGCATTGAGCGAGACCGGCGCCAGTGGGCCCACCGGGAACAGTCACGGTGATGATCCAGGTCACTCCTGCATGGCCGTGGTCGGCCCCGTTGAA
>JYMV01028195.1_pt1 | contig 22386 bp, 21 predicted proteins | sample 338911 | NCBI WGS metagenome assembly JYMV01 (sample SAMN03354496, study PRJNA234377) | hydrothermal vent metagenome | biome: Deep sea; feature: Hydrothermal plumes at the Eastern Lau Spreading Center, Western Pacific Ocean; material: Seawater | place: Tonga | collected 2009 | depth 2000 m m
GAATTTCGCTGATTATTTTTTCTGGTATCGTAGCAGGAACGCCAGCCGCAATTTTTCAGTCTATGGACTTAATGGGGACAGGGGAATTATCCGTGTTGGTCATGTTATTTTTATTGGTTTTTATGGCGGCCGTGATTGGTATGATTGTGTTTACCGAGGGTGGTCAAAGACGGATTTCGATTCAGTACGCTAAGCGTGTGGTAGGGCGAAAAATGTATGGGGGGCAAAGTACCCATTTACCGCTCAAAGTAAACACTTCGGGTGTTATACCGCCTATATTTGCGTCGTCTATCATCATGTTTCCAGCGACCATAGCGCAATTCACTACCCATCCGTGGATGAAAGATTTTTCAGCGTTACTGACACCTGGTACGATTGTTTATAGTTTGATCTTTGTAGGGGCTGTGTTTTTCTTTTGTTATTTTTATACGGCGGTCATTTTTAATCCAATTGATGTTGCAGATAATATGAAAAAGCATGGGGGGTTTGTTCCGGGTATTCGACCGGGTGCAAAAACCTCTGAATATATTGACGAGATCCTATCAAAGATTACTTTTTATGGCGCGATATATTTATCTTTGGTCTGTATTTTGCCAGACTACTTAATAAAATATATCAATATTCCATTTTACTTTGGTGGGACTAGTCTCTTAATTGTCGTAGGTGTTTCGTTGGATACAATGCAGCAGATAGAATCGCACATGGTGATGAAAAACTACGATGGGTTTTTGAAAAAAGGTCGACTAAAAGGTCGCAGAGGTTGACCTATGAGGCTTATCCTGCTCGGTCCGCCGGGTGCGGGTAAAGGAACCCAAGCCAAAATGTTGAATGAAAAATTCCGGAGACCGCAAATTTCCACAGGAAATATTCTGAGGAAATCGATTCAGAATGGTACGGAACTTGGTAATCGGGCAAAAGTGTTCATGAATTCTGGAAGGCTGGTTCAAGACGATGTTGTTATTGGTTTGATTAGAGAGCGAATTGTAGAGGAGGATTGCCGGACTGGATTTATACTAGACGGTTTTCCTAGAACCATAATTCAAGCTGAAAAACTAACAGAGACTTTAGAGGCGATGGATTTATCGATAGATGTAGTGGTTGATTTTGAGGTTGATAGTGAAGAGTTAGTGAGCCGGCTTACGGGACGAAGTACCTGCTCTGACTGTGGGGCTATGTTTCATAGAACATCCTGTCCTCCTTTAAGGGATGGCATATGTGATAGTTGCGAAGGGGAGCTCTACCAACGCGAGGATGATAAGGAGGAGACCATAAAGAAACGGTTGGATGTTTACGAGCATGAAACAGCTCCTCTTAAGGAGTATTATAAAAAACAAGGCAACTTAAAAACAGTTCAGGGTTGTGGAACAGTTGAGGAGATTTTCTCCAGAGTTTGCGCTATGGTGTCCTAAATATGGCAAAGGAAGAATCAATAGAGGTTGAGGGTACGGTACTAGAGCCCCTGCCTAATGCGATGTTTAGGGTGGAGCTTGATAACGGGCATAAAATTTTGGCCCATATTTCCGGGAAGATGAGAATGCACTTTATTCGAATACTTGTGGGAGATAAAGTTAAAGTCCAACTGTCACCATACGACTTGACCCGAGGGCGCATTACCTACAGATACAAGTAGAAAGGTGTTATGAAAGTAAGATCATCAGTAAAGCCGATTTGTAAAAAGTGTAAAGTTATTCGTCGTCAGGGAGTCGTGCGGGTGATTTGTGATAACCCCAAGCATAAACAAAGACAGGGATAGGCTTTCTCTGTAGTTTTGAAAAGGAGAAATTGTGGGACGTATTTCGGGTGTAGATGTTCCTAGAGATAAAAGAGCTGTAATTGCCCTTACGTATGTTTATGGGGTTGGGAAATCTTCCTCTATTAAGATTCTGGAGCAAGCTAAGGTTGACGAAAATACTCGCATGAAAGATCTTACTGAGGATGAGGTGTCGCGTATTCGATCGGTTATCGAAAAAGACTATGAGGTAGAAGGTGATCTTCGCCGTTCAATTAATATGAATGTGAAACGATTGATGGATATCGGATCTTATCGTGGTTTACGGCATCGTAAGGGACTTCCGGTACGTGGTCAGCGAACACATACCAATGCTCGAAGTCGGAAAGGGCCGAAAAAAACTGTGGGTGCTCGTACCAAAAAATAACAGAGGAAAATGATTTATGGCAGCGGAAAAAGATAACAAACCAGGGAAAAAGAGAGCTAAAAATGCTCCGGAGCTTGGAGTTGCTCATATTAAGGCAACATTTAATAATACGATTGTGACGATCTCGGATCTGTCGGGTAATGTTATTTCGTGGTCTAGTGCAGGAGTTCAAGGTTTTAAGGGATCTAGAAAAAGCACCCCTTTTGCTGCTCAAGTTGCGGCGGAGAGGGCGGTAGTCAAGGCACGAGATATGGGAATGAAAAAAATAGAGGTCTGTATTAGAGGACCAGGTCCTGGGCGTGAATCAGCTATTCGCGCACTACAGAATGCGGGAATGGAGGTTACGGTTATTCGAGACAAGACTCCAATGCCACATAATGGTTGTCGGCCACGAAAGCGTAGACGGGTTTAATGTCAATCCTCAAACTGGGAGATTAATAATTTGGCAAGATACACAGGTTCTGTTTGTCGTTTATGCCGTCGAGAGGGCATGAAATTATTTTTGAAAGGATTTAGATGTGAAACCGCGAAGTGCGCGATTGAGAAGCGGGGTTACGCCCCTGGTCAGCACGGTCAAGGGCGCAAGAAATTTTCTGAATACGGTATCCAGTTGCGCGAAAAGCAAAAAGTTAAAAGGATTTATGGCGTGTTGGAAAAACCTTTCCGAAATTACTTTGCTCATGCTGAACGGAAAAAGGGGATCGCCGGTGAAAATCTTCTGCAAGCACTTGAGCTGCGTATGGACAATATAATCTATAGAATGGGGTTGGCTCCATCAAGGAGTGCTGCGCGACAACTGGTTCGGCATAACCATTTTACGGTTAATGGAAAGAAAGTTAATATTCCTTCCTATACCTTGAGCAAGGGAGATGAGGTAGCACCCGTTCAGAAAAAAATTGAAAAATTTCCAATCAAGACCGCATTACAAAACATGAAAGATCAAAATCACCCTCATTGGCTAGTGTTCGACATGGAGACAAAGAAAGGAATTGTCCAGGACCTGCCTACGAGAGAAGATATTACCATTCCAATTCAGGAGCAATTAATAGTTGAACTTTATTCTCGATAAGAGACTCTCACGACCTTTAAAAATATTAGAAACTTATCTGGTGCCAATTTACCAGAAAAACCGGAGGCTATATGTTTAACGCGCAAGGAATCGTTAAACCCAAACGCTTGGAGTTTGAGCAAGGCACAAAAAAAGAAAATTACGCAAAGTTTTCAGCTGGTCCCTTCGAAAGGGGTTACGGAGTTACCACCGGGAATTCGCTTAGAAGGATGCTCCTTTCATCTATAGAGGGAACCGCTATTGTTGCAGTTAAGTTTGAAGGGGTTTTTCATGAATTTTCAGCAATTCCCGGAGTTGTTGAAGATGTGACGGAAATGATCCTCAACCTCAAACAGGTTAATTTGATTCTAGCTGACGAGTTGGAGGAAACAAGGGTTTATATTAAGCAAAATAAGCCAGGCAAGGTATACGCCAAAGACATTGTTGTCGACTCGCAAGTCACCATCCTGAACCCTGATCATCTGATTGCAACGCTAGACAAAGATAGTGGTCTTAACGTGGAGATGATTGTACGTAAGGGTCGAGGTTATGTTCCTGCAGAAAAACAGGGAATAGAAGAGGAGTCAGTGCAAATGATCCCAATCGATTCTATTTTTTCCCCAATTGAAAAAGTTTGTTATCACATAGAGAATACACGGGTAGGTCAATCCACTGATTATGATTTGCTAGTCATGGAAATATGGACAAACGGGGGTATTACCCCGGAAGATGCTGTTGCACATGGGGCAAAGATTATTAAGGATCATATGCAGGTCTTCATAAACTTTGATGAAGAACCAGAACCAGCCCAACCGCAAATTGACCAAGTGAAACTGAAAATGTGGACTAATTTAGCGAAGAGTGTTGAAGAACTGGAGCTCTCGGTTCGTTCATATAACTGTTTAAAAAACGCCAATATTCAAAGTATTGCCGAGTTGGTTCAGAAAAGTGACGGGGAGATGCTGAGAACAAGAAACTTTGGTCGCAAGTCTCTCAATGAGATCAAAGAAATCCTAGACGATATGGGGTTGCATTTCGGGATAAAGCTTGAAGCAGAAGATCTAAAACAGATCGCGCAGGCAAGAAAGAAAAAAGAAGCCGAGGTTGAAATTGAGGTCGTGTGATCGATCTTACACGAGAATATTAACCAGAAGTATAACTCACGGTCATGAGGCATTTAAAAGCGGGTAGAATACTTGGGCGCCCATCAGCGCATCGAAAGGCACTATTTCGGAATATGGTGACCGCCCTAATTGATAGAGAGCGAATTCGTACCACCTTAGCCAAAGCCAAGGAGTTACGGGGTAAAGTAGAAAAGACCATCACGCTTGGGAAAAAGGGGACCTTGCATGCCCGTCGCCATGCTTTAAAACTAGTTGCCGACAGGGGTGTTCTAAAAAAAATATTTGGTCCTCTTGCTGAGAGGTATGCAAATCGCCCGGGTGGATATACTCGGGTTATTAAATTAGGGCACCGACTTGGGGATGATGCTCCCATGGCATTTATTGAGTTGGTAGACCGTGAGGGTGAATTGCCCGCAAATCCTTCTGCAAAAGGGAAAAAAAAGGTAGAAGGGGCTACTAAAAAGAAAGTAGCAGATCAAAAAACAAAGAATCTGACAAAGGATAAAAAGGCTACTAAGGCCCCCACTGCTAAAACAGCTGGTAAAAAATCTGATGGTGAGAAAAAAAGGTAACTCAAGCCGCTAAGAAGAAAACGGTTGATGAAAAATTAAAGAGTGAAGAAAAAAATAAAAACAAATCCAAGGATTCAACAAAAAAAAATAATAGAATAAAAAGTTGCGTTAGTAGAAGAAAGTTCAGAAAGAAAAAAAATAACCCATCCTATAATTTTTCAAACACAGTTTGGGCGCACGCCCGTTGGGTCTTGATTAAACCTGAAGCTTGTATTCTCTTTAATGTATTCAAGTAGGTCGTCATAGCTTTTAAAGTGCTGGCTGAACCCATAGTCATCACCTGTGTATTCACAGTTTTCTATGCTGTGTTCTTTGCAAAGATATGGTCGAGTTTCGTAGATTCCACATTTGTTATCAGGAGTTAAGAAATTGCAACGAGTATGGATCATGATGTACCATTGGTTTCGGTAAACATAAATTGATGTTTTTTCATGTGCAAGTTTCCACAGTAAGCTTTCATAGTCTTTACGGTTTTCGGGTTCATCTATCCCAAAAGCAAAGTAATTGCAACAAAATGCGGGAAGGCATTTTTCGCATTGGTCGGTATCATCTCGTGAATTATTATTGTTTGCCATAAACGTTTTTTAATTTATTGGTTTTAACCACTTCAAAAACTTTGTGAGCTAGTAAGTTTCTAGCGGTTATCAAATTGATGTCGAGTATTTTTAGGTGTTCCTGATGTGAACGATTAGTCCCTGTGTCAGAGTTAGGCGGCTGAATTTAACTACGTTCATTATTGCAAATTCATATTAACATGAGATTAGAATTTTTTTTCTTTTCGTTCCCAAGTTATTCATGAATATATCATAAAATTCTTCATGTATTTAGAATGGAACGACCATTTGACGACTATCAGAGGTTATTTAAAGCCCGACTCTGTGGTTAAAACGTTCTCCGTAATGTTCCTTTAATGTTATAAGCTATTTAACAGGGGAAAATTTTGGGATCGAGTTGCTCTTGCTATCACACAGCAGCTTCGCCAAGGTGGATAAGAAAACTAGCGAATAAAAAGCAAAAACATAAAAAGGCAGTCAAATGCGTATATCTAAGCATACGGCAGACCGGTTAGGGGAGAAAGTAAGGGTCAATCTTTGTGGGTGGTTGCGAATCTGGAGTGCCGATTGTTGTGGTAGCAAAAAAGTATTTAGAGTGTAAAAAAACTATTGACAATTAAAGAGTCAACCGATAGGTTGATGGAGAACCCTTAGAATCCTGCAATTTTAAATCCCAGATTCATTCGAAAGAGTTAACGCACCGAGGCGCCTTCCTCTAAATCTGTACTGGCTAATAAAATTGACGACCACATATAAAGAAGAGTGCAAAAATCTATTCCCCGAGCTTTTAGATAAAATTATACGAAAACCGCCCATACAATCTATCATCCAATCCATTCATTAACCCACCTAAAAGATACAAGTATGAACATTGAAGACTTAAAATCCAAGACTATTTCTGAACTTACCAATATAGCAAGAGATCTTAAAATTCAAGGGCACAGTAGTCTGCGTAAGCAAGATTTAATCTTTAAAATTCTTGAAGCCAATACAGAAAAAGATGGATTGATGTTTGGGCAGGGAGTTTTGGAGATTTTGCCCGATGGATTTGGTTTCCTGAGGGCGCCGACTTATAACTATTTACCAGGCCCTGATGATATTTATGTCTCCCCATCACAAATTCGTAAATTCGATATGCGGACGGGAGACACGATTTCCGGACAGATTCGTCCACCGAAGGAAAGCGAGCGTTATTTTGCCTTACTCAAAGTCGAGGCTATTAACTTTGAAAATCCAGGGAAAACAAAAGAGAAACTTTTGTTCGATAACCTGACACCGCTTTATCCATCAGAACGTTTACGTTTGGAAACACCGAATGGTAAGGATTACAGCGCACGTATTATGGATTTAATGACGCCGATTGGTAAAGGTCAGCGCGGGTTGATTGTAGCGCCACCAAGGACTGGGAAAACTATGCTACTGCAATCGGTCGCGAATAGTATCAGCACGAATTTTCCTGAAGTTGTTCTAATTGTTTTGCTCATTGACGAGAGACCCGAAGAAGTGACGGATATGAGTCGCTCGGTTAAAGGCGAAGTCATCAGTTCCACCTTCGATGAGCCGGCTCAAAGGCACGTGCAAGTTGCTGAAATGGTGATTGAAAAAGCTAAGAGACTAGTTGAACACAAGCGAGATGTTGTGATTCTTCTGGATAGCATTACACGACTAGCTAGGGCCTACAACGCCATCGTTCCGCCAAGCGGTAAAATTCTTTCGGGTGGTGTTGACTCTAACGCACTACAGCGCCCCAAACGATTTTTTGGAGCAGCCCGAAACCTGGAGGAGGGAGGAAGCTTAACCATTATTGCAACAGCCCTTATCGACACCGGTAGTAGGATGGATGATGTTATTTTTGAGGAGTTTAAGGGTACAGGCAATCTCGAAATAGTTCTTGATAGAAAACTGGCAGACAAAAGAACTTTTCCCTCCATTGACATTAATCGCTCTGGAACGCGTAAAGAAGAACTCTTACTACCTCCGGAAGATTTGCAGAGAATATGGCTTTTAAGAAAGGTTTTGTTACCGATGGGTATTCATGATACCATGGATCTTCTCCTGCAAAAGATGAAGGAAACAGAGACGAACGCTGAGTTTATGTCGACTATGAACTCATAAAGTTAAGAAGAGACTGAGACACATGAAGACAGGTATACATCCAGATTACTTTGAAACCAAAATCCGGTGTGCATGTGGAAATGAGGTTCAGGTTCATTCTACGGTAAAAGATATGCATATTGATATTTGTTCCAATTGTCACCCGTTTTATACGGGCAAACAAAAACTTGTTGATACTGCGGGACGGATTGAAAAGTTCAATCGCAAGTATGGCAAGAGCAAAACTCAGCAATCCGAAGAACCGGCTGTCCCCGAATAGCTTCCCTTCATTCACCGCCCATTCCGAATTTTTTTAATCATTTACTATTACCGGCCAAAGATCTCCCTGATTTTTTTTAAACAGTTATATTCTTATGTTTACCAAGTTGGAAGAAGTAGAAAAACGGTATAACCATTTAAATGCGCAGATGAGTGATCCCAAGGTCATTACTAGGCAGCAAGAGTTCCAGCAATATGCTCGTGAACAATCCGAGTTAGCTCCTATTGTGGCAGAGTATCGTGCGTATAAAAAAATTCAGAATCAACTGAAAAACAATCAGGAAATTTTAAAAGAAGATGCGGACGAGGAAATTTTAGTTATGGCACGTGAGGAGATTCTCGATCTACAAAAACAGATGATAGAAGTAGAGCAAAAGATTAAAATAATGATTTTACCAAGAGACCCTCGAGATGAACGAAGTGTCATTATGGAGATTCGCGCTGGTACGGGTGGTGAGGAAGCCGCGCTATTCGCCCTCGATTTATTTCGCATGTATAGCCGCTACGCTGAAGCGAAGAAATGGGAATCTGAAATCCTGAGTCAGAGTGAAACGGCTAAAGGTGGATTTAAGGAAGTTATCTTCAGTATTCAAGGCAAGGGGGTATATAGCAAATTAAAATATGAGGGGGGAACTCATCGAGTTCAGAGAGTTCCAGAAACAGAAACTCAGGGTAGAGTACATACTTCGGCGGTAACCGTGGCTATCATGCCTCAGGTTGATGATGTCGATATCAAGATCAATCCGTCTGATTTAAAAATTGATGTGTTTCGATCCTCTGGCCCAGGTGGTCAAAGCGTTAATACTACGGATTCGGCGGTTCGTATTACCCACATGCCGAGTAATTTGACAGTCAGTTGTCAAGATGAGAAGTCGCAACACAAAAATAAAGATAAAGCCATGAAGGTTCTTCGCGCTCGTCTATATGATCTTGAGCAGAGTAAGCAACAGGATGAACTGGCCCGTGAGCGAAAACAGCAGGTCGGATCAGGAGATCGGAGTGAGCGTATTCGAACTTACAATTTCCCTCAAGAACGAGTCACAGATCATCGCATAGGTTTGACTTTACATAAATTAAGTCTGGTTCTTCAGGGCGAACTCAGTGAAATTATTGATGCGCTCACGGTTTATTATCAAGCGGAAGCTCTTAAGCAAGGTAATTAATCTCTGGTCTGAGGTGACTATACGGGCATAGATTGAAGCGGATAATCAATGAAAGAGTTTCTTAACTGGTCAATAGGCTGCCTAAATCAGGCAGGAATTGATTTCCCACGCATGGAAGCCGAAGTGCTTTTTGCTGGTGCCTTAAAATTATGCCACGAAGAAATTTATCGTAGACCAGAGCGGATTCTGAGCGAATCTGAAAAAACTATTTTACGTGACTTTGTCGCCCGCCGTGTTCTCCGGGAACCTGTAGCCCATATTCTAGAGCGTAAGGAATTCTGGTCTCTAGATTTTAAAGTCACACCTGACGTCCTCATTCCGCGACCAGAAACAGAAACTCTTGTTGAGACTTTGCTTTCGCTGAATAGTAAAAACCCAGACGAATTGTCGTTACGTTTGCTAGAGATTGGAACTGGATCAGGAGCTATCGCGGTGGTAGCGGCTAAGGAAATTTCTAATTGTCGAGTGACAGCAACTGACTATTTTTTGGAAGCGTTGGCCGTGGCTAGGTTGAATGCTAAAAAGCATGGAGTATCTGATAAGATCAATTTTTTACAGAGCGATATGTTTTTAGAGTTACCTATAGCTCTTTATGATTGCATCGTATCCAATCCACCTTATATTCAAACATCACGTTTAAATGATCTTATGCCTGATGTGCTTGATTTTGAACCACGGAGTGCCCTCGATGGAGGGTATGATGGATTAGATTTTTATAAGCGAATTATTCCGGAGGCCCTGAATTATCTAAAAAAAGGCGGTGTAATTGCTCTTGAAATTGGAGAAACACAAGCCAAGGAGGTAACTAGTTTGTTTTACGGTGAAGATAAGTACGAAGGAATTAACGTTACTCAGGATTATAGCGGATATGATCGTGTCGTGTTCGCGAAAAAGAAAACCAATGGATAAAATTATTATAGAAGGAGGAAGACGTCTCGAAGGCGAGGTAGAAATCAGCGGCTCGAAGAACGCAGCGTTGCCGATCATGGCAGCAATGATTTTAACCACAGGGGAAAACACAATTAATGGAGTTCCTCAAGTTCGTGATGTCGCCACTATGCTGCATCTGCTCAACGATCTAGGTGGTTACACCGAAGAATTTAAGGAGAGTCGTATCCTTTTTGATTCGACGAGTATAAATAATTACGAGGCACCCTATGAACTTGTTTCTAAGATGCGCGCGTCTTGTCTTGTACTGGGTCCACTTCTGGCTAGACTGGGTAGAGCTAAAGTTTCGCTTCCGGGAGGGTGTGCCATAGGGGCAAGACCACTGGATCTCCATATAAGAGGTTTGGAAGGAATGGGCGCGAAAATACGTCTGGAGCAGGGGTATATTTATGGTGAAGTCAAGCGCCTTCGAGGAGTGAGGTATTATTTCGATACAGTTTCAGTAACAGGAACTGCTAACCTGATGATGGCCGCGACTTTGGCTGATGGAGAGACGATTCTTGAAAATGTTGCTAAAGAACCTGAGGTAGTGTTTCTCGCAAATGTGTTGAATCAATGTGGAGCCAAAATCAAAGGGCATGGAACAGACCTTTTGATAATCCAAGGGGTTCAGTCGTTAAAACCTATTAATTGTCGTATTCTCCCGGATAGAATAGAAACAGGAACCTATATGGTTGCTTCCGCGATCACGAGTGGTGATATCAAGATTGTCAACTGTATACCACAACAAGTGGAAGCCTTGACTACAAAACTCAGGCAGGCTGGGTTGATCGTAGAAGAGGATGAGACAAGTCTTCGGGTGGTTAGCGATGGCCAATTCAACGGAGTTAATATAAAAACTCAACCTTACCCAGGTTTTGCGACAGACTTGCAAGCTCAATTCATGGCTTTAATGGCACTTGCAAAAGGACAGAGTATTATTCTTGAAACGGTGTTTGAGAATAGGTTCATGCATGCAGCAGAACTGAAGCGTATGGGTGCTAGTATAACTATACAGGGCCGAACAGCTGTTGTGGGTGGAGTCAAAGAATTAAGTGGAGCGCCTCTCATGGCGACTGACTTACGGGCGAGCGCCTCACTAGTTTTAGCCGCATTGGCAGCTAAAGGAGAGTCTATCATCTCCCGCGTCTATCACATTGACCGTGGGTACTCTGGTATAGAACAAAAACTTTTTAAATTGGGCGCAAAAATTCGCCGGGAAAAATAAGGAATTAAATTGATAAAATTTTAGAAATTTATGCAAGACAAGCTATGCTGAATAAAAAAGAAATATTTCATATCGCACTGTGGATGCCTAGTTGGATTGGCGATGTAGTGCTATCCCTTCCAGCACTGCAAACCTTACGTAATATTTATCCAAATGCTAGAATCACCGCCATCGTGAAATTTCCTACCGGTCAATTATTATCCAATCACACGGTAGTGGATAGTGTTTTGCAGTTCCCAAAAAATAAAGGAGATGGTTACATCAAGCAGTATAAGTACGCGCGCGGATTAAGAAAGTACAAGTTTGACCTCGGAATTGCTTTTCCTAATTCGTTTCATAGTGCATTAATGTTGATGTTCATGGGAGCAGAAGTTCGGATTGGTTATAGAACGGAGGGACGCCGAATATTGCTAACTCACTCTATTCCCATTACTTTAAAAAACAAAAAAACATTATATCGCGTCAATTACTTTCATAAGATCCTTTCTCCCTTGAACTCAGGGTTATCCCCAGATTGCTATGATTCAAAATGGATTAACGAGAGTTCGGTGGTGTTGAAAAAGACCCTTCGCTCAGTGGGGGTGGGTAAAAAAGATTTGATGATAACCATTCATCCGGGCGCATCAAAACTTGAGCGTGCTTGGCATGCCGAACGCTTTGGTATACTTTGTCAAAATCTCATCAAATCTTATTCTATAAAGATTATCCTTGTAGGCTCTAATGAAGAGAAGTTGTTACTTGAAAAAATTAGTTCGTTTTGTCCTCCAGAAAACGTCATCATTGTTGTAAAACTTAGCCTTTTTGAGATTACCCAACTGCTTAAGGCAAGCCAACTGTTCATTGGTAATGATAGTGGTTTGCTGCATTTGGCTTCGCTAGCAGGTACGCCAGTGGTAGGCATATTCGGTCCAGGACAAGCAGCTACTACAGGGCCTTTTATCGATGTTAAAAAACAGGAAATAGTGTCTCGAAATTTTTCATGCTCTCCTTGTGATCAACGCTTTTTTAAGGAATGCGAACCCTCTTTACATCAGAAACCAGAATGCCTTGAGAGTATAAGCGTAAAAGAGGTTTCTGAAGCAGTGCAGCGAATAGTTAAACGTTTGGGATTGTTTAAGAGGTAGGCAGGTTTTTTAATTTAAAATAGAGAAAATAAACATACACTTAGAGACCGATTTTTTTAAGTTAATTTTGTTTTAACGCTACTCTATCATTTGCCAGGAAACGTCATGCTATCTATTTGTTTAGAGGTTCGTTCCCCATGTTTAAGTGCATGCAGCTTAGAGAAGACTTTAAAAAAGGCTACGGCACTTCCTTCGGTAATTGTAAATTGTAGTGAGGAGGAATACGATTGGACTCAATCACCATATTTCGGTAGCTTAAGAATTTCAACAACTCCGAAAGTATAGTTGTTTTATTTTTTTCCTTTTGAGATTTTTTTACCGAAGCGATTTCCTGGATTTTTAAAGTAGTAAACGGTTTCTTAACTCTGAAGAAATAGAAATTATTTTCAAGGTTGGGAAATGATATGCATTTAAGATGCTTAATACCCTTGTAAGAGGGGGTGTAGTTACTTTCGAAATTTTTCTATTTGAAAACAACTTGTCTTTCGGCCAATTGTTTCGTTATAAAATTTCCAATGATTCCTGTGCAAACTCCCGCGATGAGAGTGAAAGTGAAAAAAACTGGTAAGAGATTAAAGAAAAATCCTTGCTGTATCCAAAAAAAATAGATACATGCTACAGTTGTAAGGGTATGCGTGTATGCTGCGCAAACGCTGACTCCAACTAAACTAAATGGGCTTTTCCCACGGTAATATATCCAAGACATTGTAAAGACCGCCGCTACTGATCCAAATAGGCTTAAAAAAAATGTAGGGCTAAGAAATGTTCCCCCAATAATGGAGCCTAGCAATACCCTTAGTAAAGTGACAGTCAATGCATCACGAAAACCGAAAAATATAAGCGTTATAAGTGTCATTACATTAGCGAGCCCTAGTTTAATCCATGGGCTGGGTAAGGGGAGAAGTGCATCAAGGCGGTGCAGGACGACCGCAAGAGCAACTATCAGGGAAAGTATGTATATTCTTCGATTAGTTTGAGTTGGCCCAGCCAGAGTCATGTGTGAACGATCTGATATTCAAGGTTTTAAAATCATATAAGTAAAATAGAAAATACCTTGTTTTGGCATTATTTTAAAAGCTTTCTTCTTCCAGTCCGGTCGCCAAAACGTTGATATGCTTAAAAACCGAATCAGCCAAAGCTTTATAATCGTAGCCCCCCTCCAACATCGAAAGTAATCTCCCGCCGCAAATTTCCTCGGCCACTTTTAGTATCATAGCGGTCATTTGGCCATAACAATCGGACGAGACTCTCATCTGGGCAAGGGGATCATCTTCATGTGCATCGAATCCTGCAGAAATAATAATCAATTCAGGTTTAAAAGCTTGAATTGCTGGTATAAGCTTGTTTTCGACGATGTCTAGATAGATCGAATCTCCAGCAAAAGCATTGAGCGGGAAGTTGAGGGTGGTTCCTAAGCCGTCCCCGGTCCCAGTTTCATCTTTATCCCCGGTTCCTGGATAAAATGGATATTGGTGGATGCTACTATAATGTACGGATGGGTTAGAATAAAAAGAATGTTGTGTCCCGTTTCCGTGATGAACATCCCAATCAAAAATGCATACGCGGTTGAGCTTATGTTTTTTGATTGCGTATCGAGCCGCTATAGCAACATTATTAAATAAACAAAATCCCATTGCGCGATCTTTTTCAGCATGATGACCAGGTGGACGCACGGCAGTGAAAGCGTTGTCTAGCTGACCTGTTATAATTTTGTCGATAGCTGTTAGACCAGCTCCTGCACTTAGAGTCGCCGCATCCCAGGAGTCGGGGCAAATAACGGTGTCTCCATCTAGGTTTTGAATACCATTCCGGCAACTATTGCGGACATCGTCAATATGACCCATGTCGTGGTTTGCAGCAAGTTCATCGTCAGTGGCACGTCGAGGTTCTGGAAAGTGCAAATGTGAATATATTTTTGATGACTCGATTTTATCTTGTATAGCTTTCAATCGTCCCGAATTTTCTGGATGAGATTTTGTATCGTGTTTAAGATATTGAGCGTGAAAAATATACCCTGTTTTATTCATGGATTTATTTCCTAATCATATGGCGCATTTAACTTAGAGAAGAATATACTCGGATAATTAAATTATAATAGGAATGTAAACCGAAGTCCACGACCACAAAATCAAACTTAAGAATATGAGAAATGTCTTCAATCAATGAAAAAACTTTACGTATAGAAAACCTTGCTAAGGAATTGGGTTTTGATGGTTTCGGAGTGACTCGAGTATTGCCTTCTAAATCTATCAGAAACTATAAGGAGTGGCTTAATTTGAATTATCAAGGCGAAATGTCCTATATGCGTCGTAATGCTGAAAAACGTTCCAGTTTAGATATGGTTCTTTCTGGAGTGCAATCAGTTGTTTGTCTAAGAACAAATTATTTGACTGAAGATAAGGACATGAGTTTTGTTAATAAAAAAAAACGGGGAGATATTTCACTTTATGCTCTTAACGAAGATTACCACAAAGTATTGATCCAAAGGCATCAAAAGTTGGAGGAAAAAATCAAAGAAGAATTTGGTGGGTGTCAGACCAAAATATATATTGATACCGGTCCGATTTTAGAAAAACCATTAGCACAAAGTGCGGGGTTGGGTTGGGTTGGTAAGCATACTAATTTAATAACCGAGAATGTAGGTTCCTATTATTTTATTTCCGAAATTCTGGTAGACGTTCCTCTTAAAGTTTCAGAACCTTCACTGGATAAATGTGGTACTTGCAGAAGTTGCATAGATATTTGTCCCACGAAGGCAATAGTTGCTCCTTACATCTTGGACTCGCGAAAGTGTATTTCATACCTGACTATTGAGCTTAAAGGAGTTATTCCTTTAGAATTTAGAAAAGCTATCGGAAATCATATTTATGGTTGCGATGATTGTCAGATCGTTTGTCCATGGAACTCGTTTGCTGTGAAGACAGATGAGGAGTCATTTCGTGCGCGTGATGGTTCTTTCCAGCTTATTGAGCTGATGCGTTTGGATGATGAAGCTTTTAGGAAGCGTTTTAAAAATAGTCCAGTCAAAAGAACAAAACGAAGAGGTCTATTGAGAAATGTTGCGGTGGCGCTTGGAAATTCAGATGATCCTTTTGCGGTTAGTCCTCTAATTGATGCCCTTTCTGACCATGAGCCGCTTATTCGTGCTCATGTTGTTTGGGCATTAGGAGAATTAATCGGTGAAAAAGCGTTGCCTATATTGAATAAGAATTTAAAGAATGAGGAAGAGCAGATAGTTAAAGACGAGATTAATCTTGTGCGACAGAATTATAGCTAATGGAAAGATAAATATAAGAAAGCGATTGCTTATCATTCCTCACCTACCTATAATCTACCGGTTATTTCATCCCCAAAAAATATTAAAGAAACATGATAGAAAACAACGAATTTAGATTTTTAAAGGCTTGTCGAGGTGAATCAACCGACGTAACACCGATATGGTTTATGCGCCAAGCAGGGCGTTATATGAAAGCTTACAGGGATCTAAAAGAAAAATATTCTTTTTTGGAGATGTGCAAAAACTCAGAACTTGCTACAGAGGTTACATTGCAGCCACTGGATGTTTTGGGGGTTGACGCAGCGATTATTTTTGCTGATATTCTTTTACCATTAGAGCCCATGGGTACTGGATTAGAATTCACAGCCGGAGATGGCCCAGTTATTCCACGTCCGGTAAAAAACCAAAAGGACATTGAAAAATTACGCCCCATTAACGCAGAAGAAGATTTAGGATTTGTTGGTGATGCGATCAGTAAAGTACGAAGGGAAATTTCTGGGAAGATGCCACTCATAGGATTTGCAGGCGCACCCTTTACTCTATGTAGCTATATGATCGAAGGCGGTAAGTCAAGAGACTTTACTTCTACTAAGCTTATGATGTTTGAAACTCCAGAGATGTGGGATTTGCTGATGGATAAAGTATGCACCATGTTAGTTGACTACCTCAAAATGCAGGTTAAAGCCGGAGCTCAGGCTTTGCAGATTTTTGATAGCTGGGTAGGTTGCATGGGTCCTCATGATTATGAAAAATATATATTGCCCTACACGCGAAGGATTATTAGCGAACTAAAAGAAACGGGTGTGCCGGTCATAAATTTCAGCACAGGTACATCGACACTTCTAGATAGTGTTGCTAAGGCTGGTGGGGATGTAATTAGTTTTGACTGGCGAATCAATATTGATGATGCATGGGAAAAAATTGGACATGATCATTCAATACAAGGAAACCTTGATCCAACACTCCTATTCGCACCAATACCTGTGATCCGTCAGAGGGTACAGGAAATAATGAAACGAGTGGGCGGTCGGCCTGGGCATATCTTTAACCTAGGGCACGGAATTTTGCAACACACCCCAGTTGATCATGTTAAAGCAGTAGTTGACATGGTACACGAATATCAGCATGAGTAAGCACTCATCGCCCGCTGGTAAAATAGCAGTTTTTCTTATGGCTCACGGCGCTCCTACCAGCGTCGATGATATTCCTCTCTATCTTAAAAATATTCGTGGCGGTACAGATTCCTCTCCTGAAGTGATTCAGATAATACGAGACCGTTATGAAGCGATTGGCGGTAGTTCCCCATTACTTCAAATCACTAGGGGTCAAGCTGAGAACTTAGAGAAATTTCTCAATCAGAATGGAGGAAACTTCAAGGTATATATTGGTATGAGAAACTGGGTCCCCTACATTCGCGATGTAGTTAAGCAGATGTTGGAAGATGGGGTAGAAAAAATTCTTGCCTTATGTCTTGCTCCCCAATATAGCACTTGGAGCACTAAACTTTATTTCAATGCATTTAATGATGCCCTAGAAGAAAATTCAAAGGGAAACCTTCCTTCAGTTCAATTGATAGGCAGTTGGGCGAATCAGCCCAGTCTCATAGATGCATTTGTTGAAAAGCACAATATAGCAATAGATAAAATAAGCGCACTGGGATACAAGCAAGTTCATACAGTTTTTACTGTTCATAGCATCCCTGCTGAATCGCTTGAACTAGGTGATTTTTATGATAAAGAATACGATAGTACCGTTAAGGCAATTGTAGAACGAATTAAACCTTTTCGCTGGTACCAAGCTTATCAAAGTCAGGGGATGATCCCGGTTCCTTGGCTTGGTCCTACCGTCGAAAGTGTTCTAGATCGAATTGCTCGAATTGGATCAAAACCAGTATTGGTGGTCCCAGTTGGTTTTGTGTCAGATCATGTTGAAATTTTATACGATATTGATATTGAATTTGCCGCGTATGCAAAATCAAAAAACCTAAAACTCTTTCGTACAGAATCATTGAACAATTCACCTCTTTTCACAGAGGCTCTTGCCTCAGTAGTGTGGGAGCACCTTGTTTAAAGTCCTTACACTTGTCCATCCTGTATTTAAATAGTTCTAAATAGGTTCAAACTCAAAAAATTTCACCTCTGATTTTTTTATTATAAAAATTTATTAATCAAAAATTCTTAATCTAATTTTAATTCACTGTTAACTTAAAAATTGGATCGAGGTGTTATTATTTCCCTATACTGCATAATTTAATAAGGGAAAACCTATGAAAACTTCAAGTAATTGGGTTAAGAATGGCGCACTGCTCGCAACTGCTATTGCAGCAGTGTTTTTCATGTCAGGTTATGGTGTGGCCAGTGTCGAAAAACTTTGGACTGAAAAAACAACTGTGTCTAATACGGATGTTTCCCCTGTTGGCGGAACACTTTTCCGTGGTTTGGCGGAAAAACTAAGTCCGGCAGTAGTTAATGTTAAACCAATGAAAAAAGTTACAAAGACATATGGCAACTTTCCCTATGGTAATTCTCCATACGGTATGCCTGGTATGACACCTCCCAAAATGAACCCGCATGGATCAAATAAATTCAGACAAAGAGGGGAGGGCTCTGGATTTATCATCCATGAAGACGGTTATATTCTGACTAATGCTCATGTGATAGAAAATTCAGATTCTGTGCAGATTGCATTATCCACGGGTGGACTATTCAAGGGAAAAATAATTGGGATGGATCGAGTGGCAGACTTGGCTCTAATAAAAATAGATTCTCCCAATCCTCTTCCAGTAATTCCTCTAGGGCACTCTAAAGAATTAAAACCCGGAGATTGGGTGATGGCTATTGGAAGCCCATTTGGGCTGGATTTAACGGTCACCGTAGGAATAGTTAGTGCTAAAGGTAGATCACTTGGTGCGACACCATATGACGATTTTATCCAAACTGACACACCAATCAATCCAGGCAATAGCGGCGGTCCTCTTATAAATACGCACGGCGAAGTAGTGGGTATTAATACTGCTGTTATGCAGATGGGTCAGGGACTTGGTTTTTCGCTTCCCGTAGACTTGGCAAAAAAGTTGATACCCGAACTTAAGGCTACCGGAAAGGTGACTCGAAGTTGGCTTGGTGTATCAGTTCAAGATATTACTCTAGCTGATAAAGAGTCTCTAAAATTAGGTGTTGATCAGGGATCTCTTGTGAGAGAGGTAGTTGTTGATAGCCCTGCTTACAAAGCGGGGTTAAAAATGAACGATGTAATTGTGGAATTTGATGGCCGCACAATAAATAATTCAAGAAAGCTTCCAAAAGAGGTAGTTTATACACCTGCCGGCAAAGAAATTTCTATCAAGCTGGTGCGTGAAGGAAAAACTATTGCGGTAGACGCTATTCTACAACCATTCCCAGAGGATGTGATGAGTTAAAAAATCGAGCAAAGTAGGGTGAACTTTAACCTTCCCCTCATCTCAAAAACAATGTAAGTTGGATCAGTTATTGAATGGCGTTTTTTCGGTGTTTACGGAAGAGCGCCATTCTTTTTTCTGAAAAGTTTTTTTAGAATAGATCCATCATATGAATCTTGAGTCGTTAAACCCTCAACAATTAGAAGCAGTTCAACATGGTAAGGGGCCCTTATTAGTTGTTGCTGGCGCGGGTTCGGGTAAGACGCGAGTGATTACATCTAGAATTGCGAATCTGATCCAACAGGGAATAAATCCGGATAGTATTCTAGCCATTACTTTTACCAATAAGGCTGCCGGTGAAATGAAACAGCGTGTTTTTAAAATGCTTTCCGGTGACGATTTGCCTTCTCCCTGGATTAGTACTTTCCACTCCTTTTGTCTTCGACTCCTTAGAAAACATATCAATGAATTAGATTACTCTAGAGAATTTGTTATTTATGATTCTAGTGACCAGTTATCTTTAATAAAGCAATGCATGAGATCAGTTGATATCGAAGCAGAAGCATTTCCTCCTAAGACATTGTTAAATCATATTAGCGGTTTTAAAAACGATTTTATTTTACCGACTGATATTGATTCAGATAATTTTCCTTTTGGTGCCAAAATGAAAGCAGCTGAAGTTTATCCCTTATATCAACATAATTTAAAAATAAGCAATGCTTTAGATTTTGATGATCTGCTGATAATGACCGTTCGCTTGCTTAAAGAATCAGAATCTATTCTAGAGCGATATAGTAACCAGTTCCAACAAATTCTAGTTGATGAATTTCAGGACACAAATGCAACACAATACAAATTGGTTTGTTTGCTTGCTTCAAAACATGGCAATGTTTGTGCAGTAGGAGATGACGACCAGAGTATTTATAGGTGGCGGGGTGCAAATATAGAGAATATTTTAAACTTTGAAAAGGATTTTACAAATACTCGCGTAATTAAGCTAGAAGAAAATTATCGATCAACCCAAGTTATTCTTAAAGCTGCGGCTGGAGTGGTATCTGAAAATAAAAACCGAAAAGAAAAAACTCTTTGGACTCAGAATGAACAGGGCATGCCAATTATTTACTATCGAGCTGAAGATGAAAATGATGAAGCTCGTTCCGTATGTGAATTTATTGTTAAACACAATCAGGAAGAAGGTGTTCTATTTAACGATATGGCAGTGCTCTACCGTACTAATGCGCAGTCCCGTGCTATGGAAGAAGCCTTAAGGGGGTCCGATATTCCTTACCGACTGATTGGCGGATTCCGATTTTATGAACGCAAGGAAATTAAGGACATACTCGCATTTGTTCGGATTATTATTAATCCAGCAGACTCTGTTTCGCTTCGCCGGATTATTAATGTTCCTCCTCGTGGGATTGGTAAGACTTCACTAAGTAAGGTAGAAAAATTTAGTGAGGAGAAAAAAATTCTTTTAATGGAAGGTTTGCGCCAGGTTAGCCATTCGCGAGTTGTTACTTCCGGAGCGAAGAACAAGATTTTAAGTTTTCTTGAGATAATAGATGGGTTACGTTCGTTTTATGAGGATGCTACATTGGTTGACTTTTTTCAAGAAGTTGTTGGGCGCACAGGTTATGCGACCATGCTAAAAAACGAAGATACCCGCGAAAGTAGAGATCGCATGGATACATTAAATGAGCTCTATACAGCGATTCAACAGTCAGAAGAAAAAGGGGAGACTTTACAACAATTTTTAGACACTACGGCGTTGGTTTCTGATGCGGATTCAATAGATGATTCGCGCGGTGTTTTGCAAATGATGACTCTTCATACATGTAAGGGGTTGGAATACGATTCAGTTTATATTGTTGGGTTGGAAGACGGGCTCCTACCGCATGCTAGTTCGATGTCTGATCCAGAAGAATATGAAGAGGAGAGACGATTGTGTTATGTAGGTATCACTCGAGCTAAAAAACAGCTTTGCGTTAGTAATGCAAGAATGAGAAGGATTTATGGCAGCACCTTTAATTATCCACCATCTCAATTTTTAATGGCCATTCCTTCGGATGTGATAACTAATAAGAGCCGAATGGAAGTGCCTTCTTACCCAAGATCAATGTCGACTGGTTATGAAGCCCATCAAATACCATCCCCTTCATCTGCAAGTGAAAACCAAGATATCTCTTATGCTGTTGGTACAAAGGTTTTGCACCCAAAGTTTGGGGCAGGGATCATAATAAAACGAGATGGTAGCGAAGATGACTTAAAGGTAGATGTCTTTTTTAAAAAGGCTTATGGAAAAAAAAGGATCGCCATAAACCATGCTAAACTGATTATCATTTAACAGTTTTAATAACCTGTTCCTTTTCTAGCTTTTCTCAGCTCGATTGGTGTCCTTGAGAAGTTTTTCAATTTGTTCTTTGCCTCCTGGCGGTAGTCTTAAATCCAAACTAATGGATGTAGCCTCGTAGTCTGATTTAACTATAACAGCATGTTTTCTCATTTGCGTAATAAGATCCGCTTGATTATAGTTGATAGTGATTTGATGAGAGATAAGTTTATTTTCATAGCTACTGATTATTGCATTGCGAAGCACGTCAAGACCAGTTCCATTTTTGCTAGAAACAATGATGGCTTTTGGGTGTCGTTGAAGTTCTGATTCAATAATTTCTGGGTCATTAACTTTATCCACTTTATTGAAAACAAGAAGTGAATCAGTGTCTTCTACGCCAAGTTCATTGATGACATTATTGATAGTTTCAATTTGTCGCTTCGTGTTAGAATCGCTGATATCAACCATCCTGATAAGTAGATTTGCATCCCTCACTTCATCTAAAGTACTTTTAAAAGAAGCGATGAGATCATGGGGGAGTTTGTCGATGAGTCCAACAGTATCTGAGAGAACAACAGGATAAGGAAAGTTTTTCTTTATTTTTCTAATTGTGGAATCTAAAGTAGCAAATAATTTATTTTCTACCAGCGTTTCAGCTCCGGTTAATTGATTCATAAGAGTAGATTTTCCAGCGTTTGTATAACCAACAAGTGCTACTTTATAGATGTCTCGTCGATTTTTTCTTTGGGTCTTTTTTTCAAGATCAATTTGTTTTAGCTTGCGGTCCAATTTTGTGATCCTATCTCGAATCAAACGTCTATCTAGTTGGATTTGAGTTTCTCCAACATCTTTCATTCCAATACCACCTCGCTGTCTAGAAAGATGTCCCCACATTTTGGTTAATCTGGGTAGGGCATACTTTAAGCTGGCTAATTCGACTTGAGCTTTGGCTTCGCGGGTACGTGCGTGGTTACCAAATATTTCTAGTATGAGCCACGATCGATCGATTACCCTGCATTTGAATACGTTTTCTAGATTTCTATTTTGAGCAGGGGAGAGGTTTTCATCAAAAATAACAATATTTGCCGAAAACAGTCGGACAAGCTGGGCG
>JYMV01003907.1_pt1 | contig 22379 bp, 20 predicted proteins | sample 338911 | NCBI WGS metagenome assembly JYMV01 (sample SAMN03354496, study PRJNA234377) | hydrothermal vent metagenome | biome: Deep sea; feature: Hydrothermal plumes at the Eastern Lau Spreading Center, Western Pacific Ocean; material: Seawater | place: Tonga | collected 2009 | depth 2000 m m
AAGTACTAAATCAGTTTGGCGGCGCTGGCCAGAAACAATCATCGCCAATTTATAAACCGGGCCTGTCAGTCGGCCTGATTACCCGCGGATTGGATAGCCGTATTCAAATGATGATTGGATATGATACTTATCCAAAAGGGGTAACCTTTGGTTTGGGATTCACACTTGGTGATTATTACTAGTTTGAATTATTCCATTCCATAAAAAGAATTATCTCAATCCATCCCCTGCAAATTGCGGGGGTTTTTGATTGTAATCCCGTTTTATATAACCGAATTGATTATTATTTCTGGTTATAATAGGAAAAGATAAAAAAATGGAAAGACGGGATTTTGTAAATAAAACTTGTAAATGTTTATTGGTATGTGCGGCACCAGTTTCTTTACTCACTCTTTCTGGTTGTGAAGATAACAACGAAGAACCCTATAATAATTCGAGTGGTGGAAGCATTAATACAGATTTAAAAGAGATATTTAACCTTGACACCAATCCATATACTGCACTTAAAACTGTAGGAAATTCAATTGTAACATCTGGCAATAAGGTTGATTCAAGTGGCTTGATTTTATTCAGGAAATCAGAATCTGAAATCGTTTGTTTTTCACGCACCTGTACCCATAACGGTGGCACAATCAGTAATTTTATAAATGGAATCTCCACATGCCCCAATCACAGTTCAAAGTTTGACACGAATGGAAATCCCGTCAGCGGTCCTGCAGGTTCTGCGCTCTCCACATATAGAACTGCGCTTGAAGGAACTATTTTGACTGTATACAAAAACTAATTTGAAACTGGTTCCAAGTCGGCATGGGTTATTTATTGTTTTATTTTTAAAATTATAAAAATTGTATCATGGATGAACCCAATTGGATATCATGGCTGATTTTGATTTTGCTCATCGTATTAAATTTATTTAAACTAAAAAAAGAATAAAAAAAACTTAAAATCATGTTACATCAGGTTTTCATTTAAAAGCCCTCTATAATGGGGGCTTTTTTTATCTAATCATTCATATATAAAGCAAAAGCCAGGCTTTCTCTTCTTTTGACGGATTCGATTGCCTGGCTTTTTACCTAACGAATTGTTTCCTCTTTCGAGTTCCCAATTTGCCTCCGTTTTCACTTTGGCTTTGTTAGGTTGCGGAAGTGTCCTAGAATTTGATATTATCTCATTCTATTCTCATTCCACACAAGAGATTAAACAATTATTTAAATCATGTCAAGTATAAATTTAAAAAAAGAATATTTTTTTGTTAAAATTACCTGCATTTTAGACGATATAGTAGTGTAACAAATGCGAGCCTTTTATTATTTATTGGCTTATAATTTGTGAATTATTTGTGTAATCTTTCGTGATTTTGAAAAGGAGTTCTCAAATGCAGTCAAACAAAATTAATCTAAAAGAAAAATTTTTAAAATTCTCAGAACACTGGTCACCCAAGGTGATAGCAGAAATGAATGATTATCAGTTTAAATTGGTAAAAATTAAAGGCGAGTTTGTTTGGCACGACCATCAAGATACAGACGAGGTGTTTATTATTATAGAAGGATCAATGGGGATAGAATTTACAGATGGTGAAGTAGAATTAACCGAAGGGGAAATATTTGTCGTTCCAAAAGGAATCAGGCATAAGACTTATGCGGAAAATGAATGTAAAGTGATGCTTGTTGAGCCAAAGGGGGTTGTCAATACCGGTGAAGCTGGCGGAGAACTGACTGCACCCTCTGATGTTTGGATATAAATCAGCGCATCATTGCTTTGAATTGACCTAAACTCAAATTAGCCTTCTATTTTTAAACCGAACAGCGGCCGCAGCCACTTTACTCTTTTAATAATGTATTCATAGCATAAAATAGAGCCCAAAAAGGTTAATAAAATCATAAGGATGAATTTTCCGAATATCCAAAATTTAGAAATATCGGAGGGTGCGAATTTGGGGACTATTGCTGGCGTAAAAATATTTATGTCAGCCCCAATTTTACCCTCACTATTGCAAAGCAAGGATAGCTGCTCTACATCTTCCCCCCGGAGCACAAGCAAGGTAATTGACGCGTTTGGTGCAAAAGATTTCCAATCTGGGTTGAGAATTTTATCTCCAGCAATAAGTCCAACCTCTTGAGCGACGCTGTTTTTTTCCACACGCTCAACTGTGTAAATGTAGTCTGTGCGTAAAGGCTGCGTTAGAACCAGATAAGCTGCCAGATTCATAAATACCATATGTAAGATATAAACTGGGTATACTGCTTTGCTTAAATATTGCAATAAACTACTCTGCCTATTGAGAAAAATTGATCCGAAACCAAAAATTGAAAACAACCAGCTCCAGGATTCAATTACGATTAAAAAAGTGGGACTTTTAAGTTCAAAAATGAGCAATCGTATGATGTATAGAATGATGGCAATTATTAAAGAGACTTTTTTGATTTTTTCCACTGAACGCCAAAAAAGGTTTCCAATAGAAATAAAAATAAAGCCGGTGAAAAAGGTCATTATTCCTAGTAAATATCCATGGGATGTACCGGCATAGGTAGAAAAATCATCCCATGGTCCAACCATTAATTCTGCCTCAAGAATGAAAGGTATAGTAATGATATAAAGCGCAAAAGGTTGTGTTAAAATTTTATTCAATGATCTGAATAAAAAATTATTTGGATGGTTTTTTAAATAATAAATGATTGGACACAAAAGAATGACGTACCAAAGAATATTCTCCAAAAACCATAAATGTGCCGCTGTAGGCCAGTATGCCAATTCCATGTTGTTAAAGGATTGAAAAATAATAAATTGAATTGGGACAATAAATAAAGACCCAAAAATCAATGGCAGTAAAATTCTTTTTGTACGGTCTTTAAGTAATGCCTTCCAGTTTCTGCTTTTCATAGCAAAGCAAACGCCCATGCCAGAAATAATAAATAATAAGGGTATTCGCCAAATATTGATTAAACCCATAAATATCCAAATAAATTCTAGAGATTTTTGGCTCTGAATAAACGCGATGAAGTATGCCCAGGGCTGGAAAGTAACTGCAATGTGATAAATTATTAATAGGCCCAGTGCCATTACCCGCAGCCAGTCTACATCATATCGTCTCATTTTATTAACTTTATTATTCTCTCAATAGTCCAGTAAATTTTATCCCAGCAAACGTCAATGCTATACCACTATATTAATAATGAAAACCTTAAAATATAGTCTTTTATTATTTTTTATTATAACAGTTAACGCACAAGAAATGTCAACTATCAGTGGGTTTGTGCGTGATGATGCAACAGGTGAGCCCATATCTTACGCTAATGTATTCCTTTCAGAAACATCCATAGGCTCAGCTACCAATGTGGACGGCTATTTTGTCATCACCTATGTGCCTCCCGGTAGCTATCAACTTCTCGCCTCTATGATTGGATTTGAAATTCATAAAGAAGATTTAATTATTAAAGAAAATGAAAATATTCGTATCAATATTCGTTTACGCCAGGCCGTTTTAGAAGGTGCGGAAGTCACCGTGACAGCAGAGCGGCAAAAATTTGAACAGGAAATCGAAAGCAGCAAGATTTCTTTAAACTTAAGGGAGATCAACACGGTGCCTGGTTTCATTGAGGCGGATGTATTTCGTACCCTGCAGATGCTGCCTGGTGTGCAATCGGGCAGTGATTTTTCCAGTGCGCTCTATGTCCGGGGAAGCACGCCGGACCAAAACTTAATTATGCTGGATGGAATCACAGTCTATAATCCCTATCACTTAGGGGGTATTTTTTCAACCTTTAATACGGACGCAATAAAGGAAGCCGATTTTCATGCCGGAGGATTTCCCGCACGATACGGCGGGCGTATGGGTGCTATTTTGAATGTGATCAACCGTGAAGGAAATACGGAAAAAATAACAGGTTCGGGTAACATTTCATTGATTTCCAGTAAAGGACTCATTGAGGGCCCTATACCCGAACGGAATGGAATAAAGGGCTCATGGCTCTTGTCCGGCCGGCGAACCTATTTTGATAAAATTATTGATCTTCTTAGTAAAGGCAGAACAGAATTTCCCTATTATTTTTACGATTATCAGATCAAAATTAATATTGACTTAGGGCCAGATCATCGCCTGACCTATAGCCGATTCTATGGCGATGACATATTGAGTGTTTCAGCTTCGGATCGGACCAGTGATATTGAGGGCGGTACAACCGAATCCAAGTTTGGCGTTGATTGGCCATGGGGCAATCATACTAATGGACTAACCTGGCGCTGGATCATTTCGCCCAATATTGTGGCTAAAACATTTTTAGCTAGCAGTCGCTATCGGTTCGATTTTGATTTTCTTTTTGATAGTAAAGAAACCTATATATATAATGATTCAACGATCCATAATGATTTGGCATTCAATGTGGGATATCGTGATATTATCAAAGACCGTACTTTAGAAACGGAGATCATCTGGAAGGCTAATGACAGGCACACGATTACCGGAGGATTTCAGCGTAAGGATATCAACTTCGATCTTGTCATGGAATATAGAATAACAACACTGGATACATCATTGAGCATAAAACCATTGGATATGAAAGACAGGACCCGGGAATTAGCTGCCTATGTACAGGATAAATGGGATATTTCGGATAAAATAAAGTTTCAGGGGGGCCTCCGATTCGCTCATTATAACCTTCACGACAAGGTATATGTGGAACCTCGGATTGGAATGAAATACAACATTTCTAATGAGATGTCCTTTAAAATGAATTGGGGCCGCTATCACCAATTTCTTATCACCGCAAATGATCCAGATGAGAATTTTCGTTTGATCGATCTTTGGATGGGTTTACCGGAAGACAAGCCGGCCAGTGTTTCTGATCACGCGATTTTAGGGTTTGAATATTTCTCACCTAAGAATATTCTATATAGGGTCGAAACGTACTATAAAGATTTTAATCATTTGCTTTCCTTAAAGCAGGGGGATGTATATGCAGAGAATGAAAATGAGGTCCAGTCCACACCATTTAATGAATTTTGGGATACGGACGCTTATGCCTATGGGTTGGAGGTATTGGTTAAAAAAACCTCTGGAAAGTTTAAGGGATGGGTAGGATATACATTTGCAAAAACATTTAATTACACACCGCCCAATGGCTGGTTTCCTCCAAACCATGACCGGACCCATACTCTCAATGTGGTGACAACTATTGAGTTGCCCAATTGGGTCTCTGATAATCTTGAGATGAATGCTGCCATCACAGGATCAAGCGGGAATCCTTATACGCCTATTATTGGTAGGGCCAATGACTGGGACCAAGATCTAAGATCTGAAATGAATTGGTTTTCATCCAATAAATACCTGGTTGATAAAAAAAATAGTGACCGACATCCTTCTTATTTCCGTTTAGATATAGGCATTACCCGAAAAAATAGACGATTATTTAAATGGAGATACGATTCCTATATTCAGATTATCAATGTCACCAACCATGAAAATGCTTTATCGTATTTGTATCGGACAAGAACAGATCAAAGTACAGGAAATAGGGGCGCCGTTGAGCGAGCTCCGCTAAATATGTTTCCATTCATGATATTCATGGGAATGCAATTTGACTTTTAAAAAACACATCCAATCAATCTTTGTTGCATTTATTATAATTTTCAACGGTTGTGCTGAGGGAGAGTGGGAACTATTAGAAGTGGATTACGAACCAGTCCTTAATGTGTTTGGCCTGATTTCTTTAGATCCCGAAGTAGAAAGTTTTGTCCGTGTATACAGAACAACTAATCTTTCAGAAGAATCAGAAATTTTTGTTGGGATTGATACAATTAGGTTTTCTGATCCTAAAAATAATAATGAGGATACTTGGTGGATTGATTCCCTATTTGAACCGGCGGCTATTATTAAAGATGCACAGGTTTCAATTAAAGCCAATGGGACTTCGATTCCATTCAATTTTGTACCTAAACAATATTCTTGGGAATATGAAAAAAATGTCTATCTCGATACACTTGGGACGTTTACACCACAGCCTGGGACCACTTATTTATTGGATGTAACTGTACCGGGTTATGATTCGGTTAAGGGGCAATTATTAACCCCTGAAATTCCCGTGCTTATTGATTCGCTGATACAAGATACGGTTTCAACGAAACGTACATATAAGATTGTTTGGCAGCAACTCAATGGGGGTAAGGGATACTTGTCAGGGCGATTAGAAGGTTGGTCAATAGCCTTTGAATTTGAATGCAATCCAGATTTTGATAGGGTAGTCGATCTTCAAGAAGGCACCTATACTGTTCCTGTGAGAATATGTGAACAGCGGCAGACGGAACCCGGTGAACCTGAGCCTTTTATTATTCGATTGATGACAATGGACGAAAATTATTACGAATATTTTATAAGAGGTGAAGAAGGCGGATATAATAATTTTCTATTGAATAGCGGGACTACGGCAGGGCGATCAGTTGGCATTGAAGGCGGATTGGGAGTCTTTGGTTCTGTTGCCTCTGTCAAGGTTCAACGTGTGATAATACAGTACTGAATAAATGAAAATTAAAAAATTGAAATTAATCTCTGCGGTATCTGGAATATTTATTCTTTTTAATTCTTGTAGTGAAGATGATGGTACAGCCGAGATATTTGAAGAAATAAATGCTACACTACCAAGTAGTATTGTGTTAAAAAATATTCCTGTTGGAACTTTTACCATGGGAGGTACAACAGTCCAAAATGATGCGCCAGAAGTCAGCATTACACTGACAGCTTTTAATATATCTGAAAAAGAAATCACCAATCAAGACTATATCAATTTTTTGAATGGGGCTTACACTCATGGCTGGATAACAGTATCTGCAAAACAGACATCTGATCCTTGTGGCACCTACACAGAAAAAATGGTTATTGGCGCAGGCAATGCACCGAATGCAGGAGAAATATTCTTACAATTAGGGGAGACAGGTGGATGTACAAGCGGCGGAGAACCGGAACATATAAATAATAAAAGTTGGATTTCCTTTAAAGCTTCAAGCAATACATTTGAATTATTAGATCAGGCGAAAGCAGACTGGCCGGTCAATTGGGTTAAATGGTATGGCGCATACGCTTTTGTAAAATATTATAATGTAAGCTTACCAACAGAAGCGCAATGGGAGTATGCTGCAAAAGGAGGGCAACAATTAGCCTATTCTACAAATGATGGAACGTTAGATTTAACAAAGGCAAATTATAATGGAGATAAGCCAGGTGTTTATAATCCAAATGGACATGCCGTAGCTGTTGGTTCATATCCCGAAAACCCTTATGGACTTTATGATATGGCTGGAAACGTGTGGGAATGGTGCCAAGATTATTATAGTGAATCATTTTATACCAACGGAGCAACAGATCCTGTCAATGCCTCAGCAGGAACAAATAATAAAAGGGTCAGGCGTGGCGGTTCCTGGAATTATCACGCTTCAACATTATTAACATATGCAAGAGCTTCCGATTTTGAAAATAGAGGCAATAATCATTTCGGTTTTAGAATAGTCAAAAAATAAAAGAGACATCCATAGAAGTAGGAATTTATTTGTAATTTTCTGTATGAAGCATCTTGCTGTGAAATTATTGTTTTTTATCGGTTACTTACTGATCTTCATTCTGATTGGATGTGATTACCCTACCGATTCAGAAGCAGATTTCCAGGAAGATTTATTATTAATTCTGTATATGGACAATCCCGATGACGGTTCTTTGTATTTAGTTGATTACCCTCAAAAAGATTGTGATAGAATAAGTTTCTACACATCTGTAAAATATTTAACTACACCTGCCACAAGGGTATTTTGGACATTACCTGATGGTAATACCTTATATGATCAAAATTCCCCAATTACCGAGCCAACTATAAATTATTTTACTTATTCAAAAGATGATGGCAGTGGAGAAGAAATAATATACTTAAATGAAAATATGTTGAACGATACTCTAACGGTTATTGGATGTCTTAATGAAGATTACTGTAAATCATTAGAATTTATCGTGAAATGATGGAACAAATTTTTTAGCTTGATATGTATTTTGTAAATAAAAGATTAAATAAATAATTACCAACGTTCTCTACCAAAAAATGAAATCCTTCTGGCTCATATTATCACTAATATTTGCCTTTTCTTGTGAGGATAAAGAAAATTCCAATGGTACCTATGAATACACTGCTTATTTTGCAAAAAGTCTGGTGATTTGTGCCAACGGTTCCATGGAAATGACTATTGCGACAGATTCAACGATAACGGGATCATGGGATATCAGTGCGGCAGATGGATTTAGCGAAAAAGAGATAGGTCCCCAAATCGGCACCGGTAAATTAGAAGGCAGCATCAAAGCTGGAAAAATATTTATAAATTTGAACCCGGGATGGGCAGATAATAATATTTTGCTGAACGCTGATTATTCTAAAGATCAATTTGGAGGGAGTTGGGTGTGGTCCACGTTTAGGGGGCCAAGTGCCTCGGGTGGTTTTGGAATAAAATGAAACAGCTGTAGTTCAAATAAAGGAATAGAAAATGAAACATATTCTAATAGGGTTACTTGTAGCTATGGTATCTATCGGATGTTTCAATGATGAATGGAAACAATTATTTGACGGCCAAGGTTTTTCCGGATGGACATTTCACGTATTTGATGGCTCGCCGCCGGAAAACATCTGGGAGGTGAGGGATGAGATAATTGTCGTTAATGGGAAAGATCAATCGAACGGTGTCTTATGCACTGAAAAATCCTATTCCAACTATGAACTCAAATACGAATGGCGCTGGATGGATAGTAAAGGCAACAGCGGTTGCCTGATCCACTGTTCGATTCCAAAGACGATGAAATCGTGGCCGACTTCACTCGAGGTTCAACTTGGCAGCGGGAATGCCGGGGACTTTATCTTCCTTGGCGAAACAGCCGATGTGGATGAAAAGCAAATTACTAAGAATAAAGAGGGCAAGCCCGGTCGACGGAGGGCCAACCTGACCGACAACTCCGAAAATCCGGGTGGCGAATGGAACAAAATGCACATCATCGCCAATAACTCCAAGGTTGAGGTATACGTTAATGGTGATTTTGTCAATAAAGGCTGGAACACCTCCGCCAACGAAGGTGCCATTTGTTTCCAGGCAGAACGGGCCAACATCCAGTTTCGCAACATCCGTATTATGGAATATCTGAATCGATCATCTGAATAATAAAATAAAACGCTTCCCTTTTCAACATACTTGGAAATTCGATGGAAATACTTGAAATAAAATATTTAGATGTATATACAGTATGTTCATTATGAAGCATTTCTGGCTCATATTATTTCTAATACTTTTTGTCACATGTGAAGATAAGGACACCAATGATAAAACACCGGTTGAACAAGATGTTATGTTGGAGACACTTGTTACTGATCTGACCAACCCCTGGGGCTTAGCATTTTTAACAGACGGCAGTTTATTAATTACTGAACGACCAGGGAAAATTCTTCACTACGATAACGGCACAGTTGAAATTGTTGTAGGGGTTCCTGATATAATAGCAGTTGGCCAGGGGGGAATGCTCGATATTGCGGCCCATCCAAATTTTGCAGATAATAAACTTATATATTTTACAGCCAGTGTGGGGTCCTCATCCGCATTCAGTACGGCACTATTTAAAGGCAAATTCGAAAGCAATCAACTGCAGGATGTAAAAAAACTTTTTCAGACAGATATTAAAAATAATGAGGATAAACACTTTGGGAGCCGAATCGTGTTTGATAAAGATGGGTTTATTTTCGTTTCATTTGGAGAGCGAGGAAATTCAAATTCAGCCCAGGATCTGTCCAACCATAATGGTACCATCATTCGCTTGACCGATATCGGTGAGGTCCCCCAAGATAATCCTTTTGTGTTAAACACCAATGCAAAACCGGAAATATGGTCCTATGGTCATAGAAATGTACAGGGATTGGCGTTGCACCCAATTACCGGTGAGCTTTGGTCGCACGAACATGGGCCAAAAGGTGGTGATGAAATTAACATCATTAAAAAAGGCGCCAATTATGGATGGCCATTGGCAACCTTTGGCGTAGACTATGATGGTAGTATTATTTCAACCAACACAACAATTGCCGGTGCTGAAGACCCGGTGTATTACTGGGTACCAAGTATTGCTCCCTGCGGAATGAATTTTTATAATTCTGATATTATCCCTCAATGGAAAGGCAGTTTATTTCTGGGTGCGCTTGCTGGCAAGCATTTAAATAGAATCACAATTGAAGATCAAAAGGTTGTAGGCGAGGAAAGGTTGTTTACAGGAATGGCACGTTTTCGTCAGGTGATCCAAGGCCCAGATGGGTATTTGTATTTCATTACTGAAAACCCAGGGAATTTATATCGTGTACGCCCATCAAATTAATTTTGCCCTGATTTCATTTATTTTTTTTGGCGCCTTAAACTTATTTGGACAATCTGAGCAATCAAATGAAATGAAAGAGATCCATTCTGATGGACAGATTGACACGCTGTATTTTGAGTTCAAGCCGATTCATGTTACTGCATATCCACTCAATAACACCAATTTGAATGTGCCACTTGCAGTCAGTTCAATAGGCAAAAAGCATTTTCAGTATGGGCAAAAGCAGTCTGCGCTGAATGAAGCGCTCCTGTCAGTCCCTGGTTTGTTTGCCATGAATGCAGAGAATTTTTCCCAAGATCTCAGAGTTGCTATCCGTGGATTTGGTGCCAGGGCACCCTTTGGCATCCGGGGCATCCGAATACTGGTTGATGGAATTCCTGAAACAACGCCAGACGGTCAAGCGCAAGTCGACAATATTGATTTAGGATTCATTAGCCGTGCGGAAGTGTTTCGCGGGTCAAGTTCTGCACTTTTCGGTAATGCTTCTGGCGGGATGATCAATCTGATTTCCGAATTACCATCTCATACATCTTTTTATGAGGCCGGTCTTACCGCAGGTCAATTTGGATATCAAAAAGTCCAGTTCAAAACAAGCAATACAATAAAAAACTTAAGCTATGTGGTCCATGCTTCTCATAATCAGAATATTGGTTATCGAAAACACAGTAATATGAAGAATTATATTCTCAACGGCAAAGCACAGTTGAAAATTGATCCTCTTTCTAGTATTCGATTTCATGTCAGTGTCGCCAATAGCCCAACTGCAAATGATCCAGGCTCATTAAATATCGATCAAGTAAAAGCAGACCCGAGACAGGCACGGGATGTAAATGTGAAATATCAGGCCGGTGAATCAGTATCCCAGAATAGATTGAGTATGGTTTATGAAAGACAAGTCATACCTCAGTTTCATTTTGAAGGGAACCTGCATTTTACAAACCGGGAATTTGCTAATAAACTTCCCTTTAAGGGCGGCGGTCAGGTAAAGCTCAGCCGTATCTTTTGGGGTGGGAGATTAATGCTTATTAATTCTGGGAGTTTATTAAAGATACCCTATCATTTATCATTCGGACTTGAAATTGGAGACCAAGATGACAAAAGACGACGATTTGATAATCTGGAAGGGACTAAAGGAGATAAAACCTTCGATCAGTTAGAACAATTTCAAAACATTGGTGCCTTTATTCAACAGGAATGGATTTTCAACAAATCTTTTAGAGCGACTTTTGGTATTCGAAGTGATATAAACAAGTTGAAAGCCACAGATCGATATTTGAATGATGGTGATGGAACGGGTAAGCAGACCTTAAACAATGTCAATCCACTCATAGGTTTTGTTTACAGTATTAGAAAAAATATTAATCTTTACGGGAATTATTCCACTCACTTTGAAACACCCACGTTAAATGAACTGAGTAACAATCCAGATCCATCTTCCAGCGGTGGATTCAATCCTGGGCTCAATCCGCAATATGCCAAAAATGTTGAACTGGGTTTGAAAGGATTCTTTAATGAAAATCTGTTTATTGAAATGGCGGCTTTTAATATTGATGCTCTGGATGAAATCATTCCTTTTGAACTGCCAAACATCCCCGGACGTACCTTTTATCGCAATGCAGGAACTTCATTCAGAAAAGGGTTTGAATTTGGACTTAATAGTCGGTTAAGCAAAGGTCTGCAAATGTCCATGGCCTATACGTATTCGGATTTTTCTTACGGAGCATATCAAACTAAAAGTGGTGTTTTTGATGGGAATTCCCTTCCTGTAATCCCTAAAATGTTATTATATGGAGAACTGTCTTATTTTCATATTTCTGGTATCTACGGCATGATCCAACTCCAATATACAGGCGATATATATGCAGATGATGCCAACACAGTGAAAGATAATGCTTACCAATTAATGCATATGAGATTTGGATATAAAAAATATTATTCTAACCTGATGATCGAACCATTCATTGGTTTGAATAATCTGTTCAATACTTCCTATAATTCAAATATCAGGATGAATGCATGGGGTGGACGGTATTTTGAACCTGGCTCAGGATTTAACATTTACGGTGGGGTACGCATACGATTTGAGTAGAAAAAATATCAATTGAAGCTCAGATATTTATTTAACCTTTCCATAGATTAATAACATGCGGATTGCATTTTTAGCCAATCGGGATATTCATAGTAATTTTGCCTTAAACATTCTAACCAATAAATTATCCCATCATTCCATGACCATATACCTGTCTGATCATGTAGGCAAAAAAAGGTCTGATTTTATAGAATTGAATCAACTCAGGTTTATTGAGCAAGCGCTTTTTAACGATATAGTTTTTTCCGCGATAGAAAAATTGCCACCCGCTTTAAAACGGTTTTTAACATTTCATGAATTGGGTGATCAAACAGGAAATGGGGTTATACCACTGAATGAAATCAATTCTAATGATGGTATAGAAAAACTCCAATCATCTGATCCTGATCTAATTATTTCAATCCGATATGGCACCATCATTCAATCAGCAGCGATTGCTATTCCTCGTTTTGGGATACTCAATCTCCATTCCGGCATTTTACCCCAATATCGGGGAGTGATGGCCACATTTTGGGCCATGTTAAATTCTGATAATCATATCGGCTGTACACTTCATTATATTATTGATGGAACAATAGATACAGGGCCTATTGTTTCCATATACCAAAAAAAGAGGAACACAAAAACAGATTATTTTACTAATGTAATTGATTTATATCCTTCAGGGTGTGAACTCATTATTAAAGCGGTAAAAATAATTGAATCAGGTGAATCATTGGAGCAAAAAGAAGTTAAAGGGGAATCGGATTATTATACTTTCCCTCAAGAAGAAGAATTAATATGTTTTAAGCAAAAGGGGTATGAGTTATTTAATCAAGCCTCTTTGATTAATTTCGTGAAAAAATATTATTGCTACGACCTAACTATAGAACAGTTAGAATACCGGTAAATTATCTAAAGGATTTTTCTCCAGCTGTGATAGCTATGTCTAATCTGTTTTTTGGTGGCGGGACTGGACAGGTAGTATAATCATTAAATGCGCAGGGGAAATTAAAAGCTTTATTGAAATCTAAGATCACGTTTCCATTTTTATCAGGGTTAGAAGCATAAAGAGTTCGGCCGTTTTGGTAAGTTTCTTTCCCAGTTGTTGCATCCATAAAAATAACACTTAGTTTATCATCTTCAATGGTCGTTTCAAGCTGATAATTATTTCCGCTGTAGTTAAATGCAATTAGTCCAGTGGATTCCTGATCAGTTTGCTGTCCCAATATGTTTGAAATGGTTCGTTTTCTTTTTTCAGGATACGGTGTGTATTGACCTCCAATAACCCAATTTTTATCAATGGGGAAATAAGGTATTTTAAAAGGCTGCTCTAAAAAAGGATTTTCAAAATCACGTAATCGAAGCAAATAATTTCCGCCGCGTTTAATGATGAACCATTCAAAAGATTGCCATGTAAATACATGATCGAGCTGGTCCTGTGGAAAAGAAAATTCTGTAACTTTTATTGTACTATCTAGCATCACCGGTTGATTAAAACCAATTTTGATTTGATCACCTGTTTTGGTAATGGACCCAAAATCATTGGGGAATTTTTTAGGGAAAACAATATCGCTATTTGCTTGGGATCCAATGCTACTATAACCATCCTGGACCCAATGGAGTCCCACTAGGTTAAGGTATCCTATTCTAGATTTTAGAAAGTTCACCCGTTTCTGACGAAAGTTGAGGATTTGATTTTCATATTCTGGGTTGATGTCTATCTGCTTACCACAGCTGTATATCAGAAAGCTTAGAAATAAGCCATTAATGATAAATATTGTTTTTCTAAAATTCATAATATGTAGGTATAGAAAATAATCATTCATTTATTTCAATTTGATATATTTCTTTATAATAATTAAATATGGCATATATTCTACAATTATTAAATCCAATTATTCATAAAGGAGACAGGCTTATGAAAAGACTACTTTGTATATGCATTTTGCTTGGATATGCGTTTGTATTGGGTCAAACTGAAAGTGTCCAAGATAGTCCTCCAATTGCTGCAGTAGAGTTTTCTGGTTCCGGAATCACTGATTTGGAAACTCAAGTTTTATTCAATCGATTTCTTGAGGAGTTGACTAAAGCAAGTGATAACTCGTTAATGGATCAGGCAAATATCAACGAAAAAATAACGGGATTGGAAATTGGAAGCACAGGCTGTCTATCAGACGAATGTTTACAGGCGGGTTTAGGTGCTCTAGGTGTTCAGCAATTATTGGCGGGATCAATTAGTTTTACAAAAAATAAATATAGGGTTAAAGTGCGAAAGCTTGAAGCGTCAAAGTCAAAACCAAAGAAATATTCATTTCGTTATAAAGGTGAACCAGATGGTTTTATTACAGAGCTTGAAGTTTTGGCATGGGAAATTATGGGGAAGGAACCGCCTGAAAGACTCACAGGAAAAAGAAAGCCAAATCAAGAATCTATGATCGAAAAAATAGTTGAAAACCCATTGTTTAGTAAAGGGCTTGTTCTTGCAGCCGCTGGAGTTGCAGGATCTTCCTATGTGAAGCAGGCTAGTGGCGCTAAAACTTCAAGAGATGCTGCTAATAGCATGAAAGATTATAAGCCAGGATACGATGCTCACATAGAAAGTGCTGATAAAGCACAAAGTAAGGCAAATCTGTCTTTACTTGCTGCAATAGGTGCTTTAGCATATGGTTATTTTACTGGAGTTTTTAGTGATGACGATTGATAAATAATTGGCAGATCTTTTTTGAAAAACACATCTAAAAAATCAAAGTATAAATCAATCACAGAATCGGATTGGTGGAAAAAGAAAAAACCTCTACCCAAAGATCACCCGTTTCTTTATAGAGAAAATACTGGCAAGAAACGCAAAGTTATGAAAGGTGAACAAAATGAATAAGAAAAAAACCTGTATTACTTTTTTTACAGTAATATTAATGACAATTGGATATTTATTTGCTCAGAATGGGTCCAATAAGCAAAAACCGGAAGATATGCTAATTGAAGGTGAAGTAGTAGATCTTGCCTGTTTTACGTCCCGTGAATTGAGCGGAGAAGGTCATAAATCCTGTGCTACGCGCTGCCTCACTCGGGGCACACCTGCAGGTCTAGTCGATCAGGATGGGAATGTATTTGTAATTATTGGGCCTAGTCCAGGTTACGCACCCTATGCCGCCCAAACCATTCGGCTAAACGGTAGTGTTGAGGGGGGAAGAATCAGCCCTAAAAAAATGGAGGCCAAGGCAGGGAAAACATGGGAGGAAGTGAAGCTGAGCGGAGGTGCTCCGAACACGAAATAATCATTCGCTGGATTAATCGTCGTTTTTGGATTGAATAATTTTCTCTAGATTTTTTCATGACTAATGGAATTGATTATATATCCATATGAAAAAAGTAATCTTTATTATACTAATTCAATTTTCTGGATGTATTACTCCCAAAAGCACTTATCAAGCAGAAGATTTCACCTGTTATCCAAAGGCAATTTACCTTTTTCGCCACGCTGAAAAACAAATCATTGAAGGTGAAGACAACCCCGAATTAACCAGGGCGGGTTTTGCTCGTTCCAATGTCCTGGCACAGGCCATGGCAGATATTACGCCGGGATTGATTTATTCCAGTGAATATACCCGTACACAGCAGACGGTGGCACCACTAGCAAAACAGTGGAACAGCGACATTATTATTAAAACAGCAAAAGATCCTGAGGCTCAGGTTGAAGCTGCACTTTCCAACTGCAATCAGCATGTGGTGATTGCAGGTCACTCCAATACAATACCAAATTTGATTTCGTTGTTTGGGGTGGAAGAAGCAATTACTATTGAGGATAATCAATATGGGGACCTCTTTATCATTGAATGGGAAAATGCCAAACCTCAGCTTCGAATTGAGCAGGTGGGTGAATAGGATATGATGGATGACTGAAAAGATTCAGATATTAGAAAAATACAGGCGCATTGCGGATAATAAAGAATACGCGGAAATTCGGGATTTATATAAAAAACATTCTATTGCCGAGGATAATCGTGATTTACCTGGCCTGATTTCTACCCTTACAACCGATTGTGTTTATGAATTGGTGCAAGAACAAGTACAATGGGACGGACATGAAGGTGCTCAGGCATTTTATACAAGTTTGCTTTCTGCTTTTCCAGATATCCATTTTGATCTGACTGACATTGTCATTGGACCACAAGGTGTTTGCGAAGAGGCCGATGTAACTGGGACCCACCTGGGTGAATGGCTGGGAGAAAAACCAACCGGAAAACCGATCGATTTTTCAGTAATTATTTGGTTCCCTTGGTCCGTTAATGAGAAACTGTTTCAAGGTGAAAAAATCTATATTATTGAAAAAACAGAAATGAAAAAGATTCATGAATAACAAATTTAAATTTTTATTTGTCTATCTATTGTTATTCTGTTCCCAGATTGTTTCTTGCAGCAAAGAACCGATTAAGCCCCAACCAGAGGCCATATCAAAACTTGGGGTGAAACTTTATTCTGGTTCAGATAATGATAGTCTCTTGGTTGAGATCAATCAAAAGCTTTCTCTTAACCCGAATAATTTAGATTTACTTTTAGAAAAGGGAGCAAAACTGGAGGGATTAAGGAGATTTCAAGAAGCGATTGCATTATATACCCATAGCCTAAACCTAAATCCAAATACGACAGAAATTTTGAAAAGGCGAGGACAACGCTATATTAGTATCAGGTATTGGGATAAAGCGATAGAGGATTTAACCCAAGCTGGTATATATCACAATTTTATAAAAGTAAACAATTTGAAGTATACTGATAATCTCAATTGGGCAATTTGGTATTATTTGGGTATGTGTTATTATTTTAAAGCTGAATTTGAAATGGCCTTAGATGTTTTTCAAAAAAGTTATGAGTACAGTGCTGATAATGTATCTTTATTAGCTTCTATCAACTGGGTTTATAATTGTCATAGACGACTCGGCCGTGATGAAGAAGCACAAAAAATTGTTGCTCCAATTCAAGAAGGGATGGGTTATTCAGGAAATTATTACAAATGTATTCTTGTATATAATGGGTCTAAATCACAGGCAGAAACAATCGATTTTGAAACGGCAAGTGGATTCGAGCTTTGTACAGTTGGTTATGGGATGGGTAACCTTCAACTTGTGAATGGTAACCGAGAAGCAGCAATAAAAATATTTAAAAATATTGTAAAGGATTCCGCTTGGCAAGCCAATGGATTTATGGCGGCTGAAGCAGAACTGAGTCGAATAAATTAATGGTAACTTGGTTTTTCTATAAACTCTAACTGGGAGAATTGTCATGGTGAAAAGAATTCTAACGCTTACAATGCTGTCGCTTTTTAGTTCGCTAATTATTACATGCAATAACAATACAGGACCTATCAGTAGGAATCATACTGAATTAGTTAATTTGTATCACGATTGGCGTACCTTTCAAGGTGATGTATTTACTGATGGCATACCTGACTATTCAGAAGAGCGGATGAAAAATCAGTATAATACATTCCCTTTGTATCAAAAGCGGTTGCTGAATTTTGATACAACTGGCTGGTCAGTTCCTCATCAGATTGATTACCGGTTGGTTCAAGCTGAAATGAATGGATTAAAATTTGATCATGAAGTAATTCAACCGTGGAAGCGGTTCCCGGGTTTTTATAATACAGTTTGGGATTATCAAAGCGATACGCCAGCCCATGAAGGTACCTCACACCATGGATTGATAGAACTTTGGCAATATGATTATCCTCTCTCTTCGACCGATGGGGAAAAAATGGCAAAAGCACTTTCGGCAGTACCTCCATTTCTATTGCAAGCTAAAGAAAACCTAACAGGTAATGCCCGGGACTTGTGGCGTGGTGGTATTAGAAAAATGAAATCACAGTCTAACGCACTAAAAAAACTAGATGAAAAAACAAAAGACACATCAGCGGAACTGACTGTTGCGATTCAAGAAGCCAAAAAGGCTACGGATGATTTTATTGAATGGTTAGAAATGATGTTGCCGCTTAAAGATGGACCTTCCGGCATTGGGAAGGATAATTATAACTGGTATATCAAAAATGTACATTTTGTACCCTATACTTGGAAAGAGATCGAAACCATGATGCGTCGGGAACTTGCCCGTTCACAATCATCGCTTATTTTGGAAGAGCACCGTAACCGGAATTTACCCAAGCTCAAACCGATGGCCAGCAAAAGAGAGTTTGACCGCAGAATGAACGCAGCTGTGACAGAATATATCAAGCTATTGGATGAAAATGATATTGTTACGGTTGAAGATTATTTCGATTTAGCTATTCGAGAAAGAATTGGAGAATATAGTCCTAAACAACCGAGGGAATTTTTTAGTGAAGTCAATTATCATGATCCTATGATAATGAGAACACATTCCTACCATTGGATCGATTTAGCGCTGATGCGCGAAAAACCACATTCTAGTCCAATTCGCAGCAACCCATTGCTATACAATATTTGGGATAACCGTTCTGAAGGTTTGGCCACGGCAATGGAAGAAATGATGATGCACGCAGGACTGTTTGACAATCATCCTCGTTCCAGGGAATTGTTTCACATCCTAACGGCACAACGGGCCGCCCGGGCCTTGGGTGACCTTTATATGCATGCTAATGAGTGGGATATAGATCAAGCGGTTCAATTCACATCCAAATGGACGCCTAGAAATTGGCTACGAGAGGATGGGAATACGGTTATTGGTGAACAATTTCTTTATCTGCAGCAACCATACTATGGCACTACATATTTAACGGGGAAAATTCTGATCGAATGGCTTCTAGCTGAACGTGCCATGCAGTTAGGCGATAAATTTACTATGAAAGGATTTATGGATGAGATCAATGCTGTTGGGCTTATTCCCGCCACCCTTATGCATTGGGAAATGACCGGAAACCCGGACTTTTTAGATGGACATATGGATCGCTAAGTTCTTTGCATAGTATGAAAGCCATTGTCAATATATTTCTATTAATCTCATCTCTTTTTTTGATTTGTTGCTCTAGTGAAAGTGCTATCATTAGCGAAGATTACCGTACACTTAAAACCTATCCATTTTCTGATCCTAACCCTATTCCAATCTTGACCAAAGATAGTCGCTTATATCCGTATCACTCATTTGAAGGGTATAGCCACGAGGGTTTTTCCCAGGATTGGAAAGTGGTTAAAATGGAAAATCCTCATATTGAAGTTTATGTGCTTCCTGAAGTAGGCGGGAAGGTTTGGGGAGCTATTGATAAATCAAATGGAGAAGAATTTATTTACCGCAATGAGGTGATGAAATTCCGGAATATTTCCCTACGTGGTCCTTGGACTTCAGGTGGGATTGAATTCAATTTTGGTGTGATCGGACATACACCTGCAACAGCAACGCCTGTAGATTATTTGATACGTACTAATCCTAATGGAAGCGTTTCCACGTTTGTTGGTGGAATGGATTTACCTTCAAGAACGCACTGGCGAGTGGAGATCAATCTACAAAAAGATCATTCCAGTTTTGATACATATACCAAATGGTATAACCCGACACCAATGATCCAGCCCTATTATAATTGGATGACGGCAGCTGCTTTTGCGCAAGATGACCTGGAGTTGATTGCACCTGGAAATCAGTATTTAAAGCATAGTGGTGAAGCTAGGTCCTGGCCAATTGATGATCAAAACAGAAATATATCTTTATACGATAACAACCGATTCGAAGGACATAAATCCTATCATGTTGTTGGAGCCTTAAAAGATTTTTTTGGTGGCTACTACCACGATGATAAGTATGGTTTTGGTCATTGGGCACGTTACAGTGAGATGCCAGGGCAAAAAATATGGCTTTGGGCCCTTTCCAGGCAGGGGGGCATCTGGGAAGAACTATTGTCAGATACCGATGGACAATACATTGAATTTCAGGCTGGAAGGCAATTTGTTCAATATTCGCCGGGAGATCACTTTAATCCTATAAAAAAAGCAGGGTTCGATCCCTATAGTACGGATCAATGGCATGAGTCCTGGTTTCCGATCAAGGCCACGGGTGGAATGAGTGAAGCATCCCAGTATGGGGTAATGTATGTTAACAAAACCGATAACAAAATCCAGGTTAATATCCATTCATTTTTGGAAAGAAAAGGTGAAATAAATATTCTAAGTGGCGGTGAAACAATATTTACTCAGCAAGTAAAATTTCAACCCATGGAATTGAATTCATTTACCGTTTCTCATGAAACGGCGAATGATTACCAAGTGGTTATCGATGCGCTTGATCTCCATTATTATTCCAATCCAAATAAATTACAATTAAAACGGCCATTTAATACGGATCCTAGCGTGTTGGCTGCTGTATCGGAAACAGATAAACAATTGAATCAAGGAATGGAATATCTAAAAGCACGGAGATATGCAAAGGCAGAAAAAAGTTTTGAAGATATATTAATAGAAAATCCGCTTAACAGTGGCGCACTTAAAGGTATGGCCGATCTGTATTATCGCTCCGGTAAATATGCGGAAGGATTATCAGCAATCAATAAATGTCTTCAGCTGAATGCCTATCATGCTGAATGTAATTATATGGCTGGTAATTTATATCGAGCTATGGATGAATTGGCTGATGCTAAAGAAGCTTTTGGCTGGGCAGCGAGATCAATTGCTTTCCGATCTGCAGCATATACGCAAATGGCTGAAATATCTTTGATAGAGGGTCATTATAGTTTAGCTGTGGAATACGCTAATCAGGCCCTAGACTTTAATCGCTACAATATCAATGCATACCAGGTTAAAGCAATTGCCTACCGGCAACTAGGAAATTTTAAGGGAAACGAAATTACACTTAATCAATTATTAGAAATTGACCCGCTGCATCATTTAGCAAATTTGGAAAGATATTTTCTGAATCCTTCTGGCAATAACTGGGAGCATTATTCAAAATTCATCCAAAATGAATATCCTGATCAAATTCATCTCGAATTGGCAATTTCTTATCACAACCGTGGCTTGGATGAAGAAGCAATTACATTGCTTAAAAACGCGTTGGAAATGCGTGGAAACCCGTTGATATATTTATGGCTTGCTTACTTAAAAACGGATAGAGAGGTATTGGGGATGGCAAACGAAATATCCCCTAATTTTGTATTTCCTTTTCGACGTGAAACAATTCAAGCACTTGAATGGGCTATTGAAAACAGTGATGATTGGAAATGGAAATATTATTTGGCTTTGAATTATTGGGGGAAAAATAGGAATCGTGAAGCCATGGCTCTTATGAATTCTTTAGATGATAATCCAGATTATGCCCCATTTTATATTGCGCGGGCATCATTAAAAGAAAAATTGAATTCATCAGATGTGAAACAAGATTTGGCTCGATCAATTACATTAAGCCCTGATTCGTGGCGAGTGAATTTGAATTCAGTCCAATTCTATCAAAAACACAATAACTGGAATAAGGCCTATCGTTTATCCTCGAATGCCTTTGAACAGTTCCCTGAAAATTTTAATGTGGGAATAATGCATGCACGTTCTCTTTTATATACAGAACAATGGGATGAAAGCATTTCTATTTTAAAATCTGTTCAGGTATTGCCTTCTGAAATGGCCAGGGAAAGCCGCCAACTCTTTGAATGGGCATTAATCAGAAAATCTCTAGCTTTGATTAAAACTGGTAAAATCAAAAAAGCTATTTCTACCATAGAATCGAGTAAAGAATGGCCCGAGAATTTGGGCGTAGGTAAGCCATACGATCCTGATGTAGGCCTTCAAAATATCCTTTTAGATTATTGTAAGAATACTGCCAAAAGCGAACAATATATAAAATTGCTTAAAGTGATGAAAAAAGAGAATTCTGGGAAGGGTTATAAAACGATTTTGATTAATACAGCCCTGGCCGTTATTCAATAGGAATATATCATGTTTGATTGGACGAAACTGCAGCGTCTATTCACTTTAATTTTTTGTCTAGTACTGA
>JYMV01009103.1_pt1 | contig 22379 bp, 22 predicted proteins | sample 338911 | NCBI WGS metagenome assembly JYMV01 (sample SAMN03354496, study PRJNA234377) | hydrothermal vent metagenome | biome: Deep sea; feature: Hydrothermal plumes at the Eastern Lau Spreading Center, Western Pacific Ocean; material: Seawater | place: Tonga | collected 2009 | depth 2000 m m
AGCAGATAGTGTTGAGCTGATTAATGGCGGTTCTTCAGATCATGGGCCCTGTGCTCAGACGGCCATAATTGGGGCAAAGCTATATATTGATACAAGGGCCCAGTTTTGCATGTTCATTGGTGATGAAGAGCTAGAAGGGGAGAAGGTTAATATTGAAGTATCTCCAAACCCATTTACAGATAAAACTACTATAATTTTATCAGGTGATATTAGGAACGACTATGTTTTGGAGGTTTTCGATATGACTGGAAAGTTAGTGTATGAAGACAGGAATGTTATGGGCAATAAAGTAATTGTATCTGCCAATAATCTTGATGTTGGCATGTATTTTTTCACCTTGTCCGGCGAGGAAATTTTTTCGGGTAAGCTAATTGTACAATAGAAATACGAATGCTAGCTTGCTCTTTTTGCAGCAGTAAGCGTATTCATTAGCAGGGATGCAATTGTCATAGGCCCAACTCCACCTGGAACCGGAGTAATATAAGAGGATTTTGCAGCTACCTCATCAAATTTTACATCACCAACCAAGCGATAGCCAGATTTTTTAGACTCATCTTTTATCCGGGTAATGCCCACATCAATTACCGTAACTCCCTCTTTTACCATATCGGCAGTTAAAAATTCCGAACTGCCCAGTGCTACAATTATAATATCTGCCTTTGTTGTGAATTCTTTGATGTCCTTTGTTCTGCTATGGCAAACCGTAACAGTACAATTGCCTGGATATGCTTTTTTTGCCATTAATATACTCATAGGCAATCCTACAATATGACTTCTTCCAATCACTACACAATTCTTGCCTTCTGTTTCTATATTATAACGTTCTAAGAGCTGCATGATTCCATAAGGAGTAGCTGAAACAAAAGTTGGCAGATCAAGAGCCATCTTGCCTACATTTTCAGGATGAAAACCATCGACGTCTTTCTCGGGAGCCACCGCTTCAGTTACTTTTTGCTCATCAATATGGTCTGGTAGGGGTAATTGTACAATAAATCCGTGCAGGCTGGAGTCATTATTGAGCTCTTCTATTTTAGCTAGGAGTTCCAACTCGCTAATTGATGCATCATATCTGAACAGTGAAGACTTGAACCCTATTAGTTCGCAGGCTTTTACCTTTGCATTTACATAAGTTTCACTTGCTCCGTCGTCACCAACCAGTATTGCAGCAAGATGAGGTATTTGCCCTCCTTCTTCCTTTATCTTCTTAACTTCTATCGCCAGCTCTTCCTTAATATTGGAGGAAGTTTTTTTGCCATCAAGAAGTTGGTATGTTGTTTCCATCTCCATACAAGGTTATATTTTAGGCATCATTCCCTTCATGCCTGGCATATTTTTCATCATATTCTTTCCTCCACTCATCATCTTCATCATCTTACCCATATCATTAAATTGCTTAATCAGCTTGTTGACTTCTTCAACTGAAGTGCCACTGCCAGTAGCAATTCTTTTTCTTCTTGAACCATTGATGATCGGCGGATATTGTCTTTCTTCATTGGTCATTGAACCGATGATTACCTCAATTGCTTGAAAAGCATTATCATCTATCTCTACATCTTTCAAGGCCTTTCCTGCTCCGGGGATCATTCCGACCAGATCTTTTAAGTTGCCCATCTTTTTCACCTGCTTGATTTGCTTAAGGAAATCATCAAAGTTAAACTGGTTCTTGGCAAACTTCTTTTGCATTTTCCTTGCCTCCTCTTCATCAAACTGATCATGTGCTCTTTCAACCAATGAAACAATATCGCCCATACCGAGGATCCTGTCAGCCATCCTGTCTGGGTGGAACACATCAAGTGCGTCTAATTTTTCTCCTGTTCCAACAAACTTTAATGGCTTATCAACAATTGATTTTATTGAAAGAGCGGCACCACCTCTTGTATCACCGTCCAACTTGGTAAGGACAACTCCGTCATAATCAATTTTATCGTTGAAGGCTTTTGCGGTATTAACAGCGTCCTGTCCTGTCATGGCATCAACAACAAAAAGCGACTCATGAGGGCTCACTTCTTTTTTAATGGCTGCTATTTCAGTCATCATCTGCTCATCAATATGCAATCTTCCTGCGGTATCAATGATCACAACATCGTTTGCATTTGCTTTAGCTTGTGAAATAGCCTTTTTTGCAATTGATACTACATCTTTATTTTCTTTGTCAGAATAAACCTCAATACCTACTTGTTCTCCAATTATGTGAAGCTGGTCAATAGCAGCAGGGCGATAAATATCACATGCTGCTAGCAATGGGTTTTTTCCTTTTTTTGATTTCAGATAGTTTCCAAGTTTTCCAGAGAAAGTAGTTTTCCCAGAACCTTGCAGTCCGGCAATCAAGATGATACATGGAGAACCTGTTAGGTTAATTTCAGCTTGTTCACTGCCCATCAGCTTTGCAAGCTCATCTCGGGTGATTTTCACCATCAGCTGGCCTGGATCGACGGCAGTCAGTACATTTTGCCCAAGAGCTTTTTCTTTAATCCTCTCAGTAAATTCTTTAGAAATCTTATAGTTGACATCAGCATCAATCAAAGCTCTTCTAACTTCTTTTAAAGTTTCCGCGACATTGATCTCAGTGATCTGTCCATGACCTTTTAAGACCTTGAACGCCCTTTCAAACTTCTCACTTAAATTATCAAACATGATCTTATGAATTTAAATACTAAATCAAATTATTCTGTCTGTTGAGAATTTCTGCCAAATTTAACAAAAATTATATGATTTTTCTGAGGTGTGTTGTCAAGATAAAATATATTCCTACATTCTTTCGGGCATTTCAATTCCCAATAGGTTCATCCCTGTTTTTATCACCATCCTTGTAACTTTTGAGAGTGCTAATCTAAACAATACGGCATCTCTATCTTCATCCTTTAATATTGGGACTGCTTGGTAAAAATTATTAAACTCTTTTGCCAGTTCATAGCAGTAATTAGCTATTATAGCAGGGGAAAGGCTCTCTCCTGCTTCAACAATAATTTCTGGAAATTGACATATTAATTTGATAAGATTCTTTTCTTTTGCATTTGGTAAATAAGCATCTGATAGATCTGTAGAACTTCCGTTTGCCTTTTTCAGGAGAGAGTTAATACGTGTAAAGGTATATTGAATAAAAGGACCCGTATTCCCATTAAAATCAATTGACTCTTCAGGGTTAAATAACATGGTCTTTTTTGGATCAACACGGGTTAGAAAGTACTTTAAGGCCCCAAGTCCTATTTGCTTGTACAATAAGTCTTTTTCCGCAACATCTTTATCATCAAGCTTACCCAGTTCTTCTGAAACCCTACGTGCAGATTGCACCATTTCTTCCATGATATCGTCAGCATCTACAATGGTGCCTTCTCTTGATTTCATTTTCCCTGAGGGCAATTCAACCATTCCATAGGATAAATGGTAATTAGAATCTGCCCAGGAATATCCAAGTTTTTTTAAGATAGCAAACAAGACTTTAAAATGATGGATCTGTTCATCACCTACTACATATATTTGTCTATCCAAAGAATAATCTTCAAAGCGCTGTATTGCAGTACCTATGTCTTGAGTTATATATACTGATGTTCCATCTGATCGTAAAAGAAGTTTTGGATCCAGGTTGTATTCTGACAAGTCACACCAAATTGAGCCATCTTCTTTCTTATAAAAGATCCCATCTTTTAATCCATTATTAACATGTGCTTTGCCTAGTAAATAGGTGTCAGATTCATAATATAATTCGTCAAAAGAAACACCTAAATAATCATAAGTTTGATCAAAACCTTTTAAAACCCAGCTGTTCATTGTCTTCCAAAGATCTTTAATTTCATAATCACCGGCTTCCCATTTTTGGAGCATCTCTTGAGCTTCAATAATTAAGGGAGCTTTCTTGCTAGCTTCCTCCTCATCCATTCCGCCTTCCATCAGCTCACGTATTTCTTTTTTGTAGTTCTTATCAAACTCCACATAATATCTGCCTACAAGCTTATCACCTTTTATGTCAGAAGATTCAGGGGTTTCACCGTTTCCCCACTTCTGCCATGCAAGCATAGATTTGCATATATGTATTCCCCTGTCATTAATAATGTTGGCCATAATAACTTTATGCCCATTTGCCTTAAGTATATTGGCTAATGAATAACCCAACATATTATTTCTTAGATGCCCAAGGTGTAGTGGTTTATTGGTATTGGGTTGTGAGTACTCAATCATTATGGTTTTTCCAGACTTGGGCGTTGCAATACCATAATTTTCTCTCTCAAATATTGACTTAAGGAAATTCAACCAATAGGAATCTGAAATCTCCAGATTTAAAAACCCTTTAATGACATTAAAACTTGCTACCTCATCTATATTTTTTACAAAATACGCACCTAAAATCTCTCCGGTTTCTTCAGGGGATTTTCTTGATAAGCTGGCAAATGGGAATGTGAGCAACGTAATATCTCCTTTGAAGTCCTTTCTTGTTTTTTGAAAATTTATTTGCTTTTCTGGAACTTGTACATCAAATAAACCTTTCAAACCTTTGATAGTTGCATTTAATAGCAGTGCTTCTAGTTTCATATTAATAAATAATCTTTGAGTTGATGAGTTTAAATTCTATTTTCGCGTTGCCAAATTATTTAATATTAAAATTAAAAAAAGCAATTAATTAAATTAGAAAATAAATTGCAAAAATACAGGGAAAAATCCACTATAACAGGTATGTAATTCCCTTTTTTATATTTTATCATGGATGATAAAAGGAGAGCAATAGTTAGAGGAATAGCTGATACCTATGATCAAGCAATATCTGTCTACTTTGGAACAGGGCCAACTGATGTTGAAGAAGCAAAGAGGCAGCATTCAATTTATGTGGGTTCTTTACGGAAGTTTGGTGTTGAAGTAAAGGAACTAGCTGCAGACAATGATTATCCTGATTGTTGTTTTGTAGAGGATCAGGTAGTAATTTGTGAAGGTAAAGGATTATTAACAGTCTCTGGACATGATACAAGGGTTGGTGAACAGAAAATTATTGCTGATGCCTTGAGTAAAAATGTTGAACTTACTAAAATGATGCCACCAGCCAGAATGGATGGAGGTGATGTAATTAGGTTTGGTAAAAAATTTCTGGTTGGTATCAGTACAAGGACCAACTTGGAGGCAGCAAAGCAGTTACGAGATTTCGTGTCACCAATGGGTTATTCTGTTCATGAGATCCAAATTCCTTCTAATGCGTTGCATTTGAAAAGTATCTCCAGTTCGCCGGCACCTGGATTGATATTAGCTCCAGAAGTATATTTTGATGAGAATAGCTTCCCAAAGGGTGCCGAGGTGCTTTGGATTCCTGAGGAAGAAGTTTATGGAGCTAATGTAATTGGTTTTGGGAATGATGTCTTGGTTGCAGATGGCTATCCAAATGTTCATAAGGCCTTGATTGCTAAAGGATTCAATCTCTATCCTATTGATATGTCCCAGATTAGAGCTGGAGATGGTTCGTTGACTTGCCTGTCTGTATTCTATTAATTAAAATTTATTATTAATAAATTAAATCTGTTAATCATGGAAAGTGTATTAAAATCAAAGTTGAGCTCTGATGACATTATGAAAATGGAAGATAAGTATGGTGCTCATAACTATCATCCTCTTCCGGTCGTATTGTCAAAAGGGGAGGGTGTTTATGTATGGGATGTTGAAGGTAGAAAGTACTTTGATTTCCTCTCAGCCTATTCTGCCTTAAACCAAGGTCATTGCCACCCCAAGATTGTCAAAGCAATGACAGACCAGGCAGGGCGCTTAGCACTTACTTCCAGGGCATTTTATAATGATTGTCTTTATGAATATGAGAAGTACGTAACAGAATATTTTGGTTTTGATCGGGTATTGCCTATGAATACAGGTGCTGAGGGTGTTGAAACAGCTTTAAAGTTGGTGAGAAAATGGGGATATAAGGTAAAAGGCATCCCTCAGAACCAAGCAAAGATTATTGTTTGCCAAAATAATTTTCATGGAAGAACCATTACTATTATTTCAGCTTCTAACGATCCTGAAGCTATAGATGATTTTGGGCCATTTACGCCTGGAATTATTTCTATTCCTTATGATGATTTGGATGCCTTGTCAAAAGAACTTGAAGACCCAAATGTATGTGCCTTTATGGTAGAACCAATCCAGGGAGAAGCTGGAGTTTATGTTCCCGCAGAAGGTTATTTAAAGAGGGCCCATGCGATCTGTAAGAAAAAAAATGTCCTCTTTGTAGCAGACGAGGTTCAAACGGGAATTGCCAGAACAGGCAAACTATTGGCATGTGACCACGAAGGGGTTAAGCCGGATGTATTGATATTAGGCAAGGCTATCTCTGGCGGCTTGTTTCCAGTTTCTGCAGTGTTTGCCAATGATGATATAATGCTTGTTATAAAACCTGGGGAGCATGGATCTACCTTTGGTGGGAATCCGATTGCATGTAAGGTGGCAATAGCAGCTTTAGAGGTCATAAAAGATGAAGATTTGGCTAATAGATCTGAATACCTTGGCAACATTTTGAGAGAAGAGTTGGGGAAGATAGATTCAGATATGATTACCTTGGTAAGAGGAAAGGGATTATTGAATGCTATAGTGATTCAACCTAAGAATGGTAAAGTGGCCTGGGATGTTTGCCTGGCCCTTAAAGAGAATGGCCTTCTGGCTAAACCTACTCATAATGATATTATTCGCTTTGCGCCACCTTTAGTGATAACGGAGGAACAGCTGATGGAGTGTGTGGATATTATAGCCACCACTATTAATAGTTTTGAGTAGCTTTTAAGCTATTACATACTACCTAAGGTCGCAACCATTACGGCTTTTATGGTGTGTACGCGATTTTCTGCTTCGTCGAAAACTACTGAGGCCTCTGATTCAAAAACTTCTTCAGTAACCTCCAAACCATCAAGCCCGAATTTTTGGTAGATGCTCTCACCAACTTTGGTGTCCCTGTTGTGAAAGGCGGGAAGACAATGCAGGAATTTGGTATTTGAATTTCCGGTAAGTTCCATGACCTTTCTGTTTATCTGGTACTTCTGGAGTAAATCAATTCTTTCCTTCCAAACCTCTTCAGGTTCTCCCATTGAGACCCATACATCGGTGCATAGGAAGTCACAATTTCTTACTGCTGGCTCAACCTGGTCTGTAATAGTAATTGAACCACCAGTCTGATTAGCAATTTCTCTGGCAGTTTTAATTAATTCTAATTCAGGCTGAACTTCTGCAGGAGCTGCTGCTCTAAAGTCCATCCCCATTTTTGCTGCCCCTATCATTAATGAATTACCCATGTTATTTCTTGCATCTCCTAAATAGCAGCAGGCCTGCTCATTTAGTGGTTTATTGCAATGCTCTTGCATAGTTAACAGATCTGCAAGGATCTGGGTTGGGTGATATTCATCAGTGAGCCCATTCCAAACAGGAACTCCAGCATAGGCTGCCAATTCTTCTACAACATTCTGACCAAAACCACGGTATTGTATTCCATCATACATTCTGCCCAATACCCTTGCAGTATCTTTCATAGATTCCTTTTGACCAATTTGAGAACCCGATGGACCCAGATATGTTACCTGCGCTCCTTGATCATAGGCTCCAACTTCAAATGCACACCTAGTTCTTGTAGAAGATTTTTCAAAAATAAGTGCTATGTTCTTGCCTATTAGTCTTTTAATCTCATTTCCATCTTTTTTTGCTTGTTTAAGAGCTGCTGATAGTTCTAGTAAATAAATGATCTCTTCTTGAGAGAAGTCCAATAATTTGAGAAAATGCCTGTTCTTTAATATATTTTTCATTAATTTTTTTCTTTACAGTTCTTAGTATTCAATTTTCATACTTCATGGTTATCTTTGTTCCATAGCTTCTATCGGCAAGCTTAGTAGCTTCTGTAATTACAGACTTTGCACCGCCATTCTCAATAAAATATAGGGCAGCTTTTATCTTTGGAGCCATATTGCCTTCTCCAAATTGTCCAGTTTCCAAATATCGCATTAGATCCTTATGATCCAGAAACTCTACAATTTTCTCATTTTTCTGATTATAATTTAAGTAAACGTATGGAACATCCGTTAAAATGTAAAGCTCATCTGCTTTTATTCGCGTAGCTAGAAGCGAAGAGGCATAGTCTTTATCAATCACACCTTCAACAGGACGCAACAATCCATTTTTGTCTTTGTAAACTGGAATGCCACCACCACCTGCAGCAATCACAATCGATCCCTGCCTGGCTATCTGGCCTATAGTCTTTCTATTAAATATCTGGATCGGCCGAGGTGAAGCGACAACCCTCCTCCAACCACCCTTTTGTTTCGAACTCTCCTTAAAAGTCCAACCTTTTTCTTTTGAAAGGGTGTCTGCCTCTTTTTTTGAATAAGTCCTTCCAATTCGTTTTGTTGGGTTCGCTAATGCCGGATCATTTTCATCAACAATGACTTGAGTTACTAAGGTTAAAATATCTTTATCAATATTATTTTTCTTCAATATATTTCTTAACATCCTCTCAATCATAAATCCGATTTCTCCCTGTGATTCTGCAACACAGATATCCAGTGGCATTTGTGGAATACCATAAATTTGCTCTCCAGCATCATTCCTCATGAGAAGGTTTCCTACTTGCGGACCATTACCATGTGTGATAACCAGATCGTATCCATCTTTAATTAAGAAGAGCAGGTTTATTAGTGTAGCTGTAGCATTGGCTTCCTGTTCTTCTACTGTCCCTTCTTGATTATCACGCAATAAAGCGTTACCGCCAAGTGCTACTACTGCCAGTTTATTACCCATCTGTACAAATTTTTCCTGTTTCAGAGTGAAAGACTATAAAAATATTGAATATTTGCATTTAATTTTTATAACATTCTTTTATGGGTACAAAAGAAGATAAAATTGAGATAAATGAGCAATAAAAAAATTAAGTTAAGGGGAAGCCACCTAATGCTTGATTGCCTAGGAGGCCGTGCTGATCTGCTTGGGGATAAATTATATGTGGCTCAGATTATAGAAGAGCTAGTATCCTTGTTGGGAATGAGAAAGTTAATTAATCCAGTAGTGTTGGATTGCAATAATGCAGAAAATGATTGGGATACAGGAGGTGTTAGTGGTTTTGTAATAATTGCTGAAAGTCATATCGCAATACATACATTTCCAGATGCTGGATTGCTAACGGCGGATGTGTATTCTTGTAAGCCTTTTGATGAAGCCCAGGTAATAGGCTTTGTAAAAACCAGCTTTAATATTTCAAAGATTCAAAGCAGATTGATTGGTCGGGAAATTGAATTCCTTCGCAGATGCAGACTGCTTGAATTCAACGAAGAAAATCAAAAAAAATAAATATATTTGTCTGTTTAGTACATAATAAATAATAGCAGGGTAGGATGAGGCGAATAAATTTATTGATTTTAACAGTTCCATTTATAATTTGTTTGCTTTCTGGATGCGATGCATTATTCCATCGAAATATTGATGAAGGTCGTATTGTCTTTGAGATATCTTATCCCAAAACAGAGATTGGTGATGTTATGGCAAGTATGTTGCCTAGTGAGATGCATTTGAGATTTAAGGATAACCGAACTGCTGGTGAACTGGTAGCTGGAATGGGTCTTTTTCAAACCTCTCTCATTGCTGATCCAAATACAAAGGTCGTATATCAGTTGTTAAAATTGATGAATAAGAAATATGTTGTTAAATCAGATTCTACAGAGATAAAAGGATTATATTCTGAATTGCCTGAAATGCAAGTTGTTAAAACGAATGAAACTAAGGAAATTATAGGTTATAAATGTAAAAGGGCGATTGTAAAATTTGAAGGAAATATAAAGGAAGAGTTTAGTATTTTCTACACTGAGGAGATTAGTATTGCCAATTCGAATTGGTGTACCCCTTTCCATGATATAAAAGGTGTTCTCTTAGAATATAATGTTAGGAAATATAATTACGAGATGAAACTGGAAGCTGTTGAAATAGTAAAAGAAGAGATAGATAATAGTTATTTTGAAATTCCAGATGATTACGAAATTATTGGAAAGGAAGAAATGGATAAAATATTTGAAGGATTTAAAGAAATTTAGAAACATAATTTCCTGTTCTTAATACTTGATTAATTTCTTCTATGGTTACCAGGAAAAACCGGCCCGAAACTAAAGCCAAAAAGAAAAACCTTATTAGTTCTTTTACTGAGATGTTTAAGAATGAACGCTTCAGAAAAGTGTTTGGGCTTTTATTCTTATTTATTGCTACCCCATATCTTTTAATTTCTTTTTCATCTTATCTGTTTACATGGAGCTCAGATATGAGCTTGGTTAAAGATCATGGATTTTTAATGGTTTTTAATGATGATATTCAGGCAGTTAATTGGTTAGGTCGCTTGGGTGCAGTGATTTCCCATCTTTTTATATACACCTGGTTTGGTATTACTTCCTATTTATTTGTCTTTGTTTCATTTATACTTGGTGCAAGATTAGTATTTGGTATTTCGTTTTTGCCTATTAAGAAAAGCCTTAAACAATCTTTTTTCCTTTTGATCTGGCTCTCATTATTCCTTGGTTACATTTTTGATAACCTTGATTCATCAGATGATTTTTCCCATCTTATGGGTGGTGCCTTTGGCGCCTACTGTAATAAATGGTTGCAGGGATTATTAGGTAACATCGGAACAGGATTGTTTATATCTTTTATTTTTATATCATTTTTAATTCTTTCTTATAACATTTCATTTGCTTGGGTTAAGAAACTCAAAACACAGAATACAACAGATGAGGAAGAACCGGCCATTGTGGGTGGTGGAATGGGTGCAGGCATAGAGCTGGGAATTGACTCAAAGGAAGAAGCAAATGTTGAAATTGTTGAGGAAGAATCTGATGAAGGAACAAATGTCTCAATAGACTTGGAGATAGAAAAGAATGAGAACCCAGATGATGGATCAGAAGGAAAAGAAGGCTCAAAACCTGAGCAAGGGAAAATTACTGGTGAAGGAGATCTTACCCTTACTATTGAAGAATCGAAGGACGAAGAAATAGCTACAGCTGATGAGATAAAGGATATGAAGGAGATTGAAGAATATGACCCTACCCTTGATCTCTCTTCTTTTGAATTTCCGTCTGTAGATCTGTTGATGGAACATGGAGATGGCGAAGTAGAAATTGACAAAGATGAATTAGAGAGAAACAAAGACAAAATTGTTGAAACGTTAGGCAATTTTAATATACAGATCGATAAAATCAAAGCTACTGTCGGACCTGCTGTTACATTATATGAAATTGTCCCATCAGCAGGAATAAAGATATCTAAGATCCGAAATCTTGAAGATGACATTGCTTTGAGCCTCAGTGCTTTAGGGATAAGGATTATTGCTCCTATTCCTGGAAAGGGAACGGTAGGGATAGAGGTGCCTAATAGAAATCCTAAGATTGTACCTATAAAAACGATTTTGTCTTCTGAAAAGTTTCTGAAAACAAGTGCAGAGCTACCCATAGGGCTTGGCAAAACTATTACGAATGAAACATTAGTAGCTGACTTGGCAAAAATGCCACACCTTCTAATGGCTGGTGCTACAGGACAAGGGAAGTCGGTTGGCTTAAATACCATATTGATATCTTTATTATATAAAAAGCATCCATCACAAGTGAAGTTTGTGCTAATAGATCCCAAAATTGTGGAGTTAACTTTATACAAGAAGATTGAGAAACATTACCTGGCAAAGTTGCCAGATTCTGAGGAGGCAATTATCAGCGATACCAAAAAGGTTGTTTATACCTTAAATTCACTTTGTCATGAGATGGATGATAGATATAAGCTTTTGATGGAAGCCTCTGTTACAGATTTAAAGAGATATAATGCTAAATTTATAGCAAGAAAGCTGAATCCTAAAAAGGGTCATCGGTATTTACCGTATATTGTTGTTGTCATAGACGAGTTTGCAGATTTGATAATGACAGCCGGAAAGGAAATTGAAAGTCCTATTAGCAGGCTGGCACAAAAAGCACGAGCTATAGGAATTCATTTAATAATAGCAACACAGAGGCCAAGCGTGAATATTATTACGGGTACTATTAAAGCTAATTTTCCTGTACGAGTTGCATTTAGGGTTACCTCAAAAATTGATTCTGGGACCATCTTGGATAGATCTGGTGCCGAACAATTAGTTGGAAAAGGAGATATGTTGTTCTCAAATGGTAGCGATATCATTAGATTGCAATGTGCCTTTGTAGATACTCCTGAAGTAGAAGCGGTTACTGGTTTTATTGCTGCTCAGCAAGGTTATCCATCTGCATTTTGTTTACCTGAGTACATTGATGAGAAAGCAAGTGATAGTGGGCAGATTGATAATGATGAGAAAGACGATCAATTTGATGCTGCTGCGAGGATTATAGTTCAACATCAACAGGGATCAGCCTCTTTGTTACAGAGAAGACTTAAGATAGGGTATAATAGAGCAGGCAGGATAATTGACCAACTCGAAGCTGCTGGAATTGTTGGACAATTTGATGGCAGTAAAGCCAGGCAGGTATTGGTTCCAGATGAATATACTTTGGAACAATTATTGTCTAATACAGGGCAAGCAGGCGAGGAAGAGCCTCCAATCGCTTAATATTAGCTTGAGGGGCTTCCCAGATTTTTAATAAAAATTAATAATATGAAGAAAAGAGTATTTAATATATGCACATTCCTGATAATTGTTGTTTTGGCTATGGCCCAGGGAGAAGTAAATCACGATCCTAAGGCAAAAGCCATTTTGGATGGAGTAAGTGCAAAGACCAAGACACATAAGGCCGTTAGTGTAAGATTTACATATTCTATGGAAAACATCAAAGATGATATTTATGAAACCATGGAGGGTTCTCTGCTATTATATGGGGATCGATACAATTTAAAACTAGCCGGACAAGAGATAATATGTGATGGTTCCACCCTTTGGACTTATATCCAGGATGCAGAAGAAGTACAGATAAGCGAACCCGAATATGAGGAAGGGGCCATAAGCCCTAATAATATCTTTACCATCTATGAGCATGGTTTTAAATATAAGTACATTAAGGAAGTACAGAAGAATGGCAGAACCATGCAAATCATAAATCTGTATCCGATCAAGGCAAATGAAAAACCATACCATACGATAAAGCTCTCTGTTGATAAGGCAAAAAAACAGATCCAAATGATTACCGTTGTTGGTAAAGAAGGGGACAATTATATTTACGACATTATTAAATTTACATCAAATCCTGCAACGAAAGAGTCCGATTTTAAATTTAATATTGTAGATCATCCAGGGGTTGAACTGGTCGATCTTAGATAGCTGCTGAAATTAAGAGAGACTTCCTGCAGGTGTTTCATCAACGACCTTCCCCAATCCAAATCTAATAGTTCTAGATGGAAACTTATTTAGGATGTTGTAGTCGTGGGTTGCAACCAGTACAGCCTTGCCAGTCTTGCTTATCTCGATTAGCAATTTGATTATCTCTTCAGAGATTTCAGGGTCAAGGTTGCCGGTTGGTTCATCTGCCAATATAACATCCGGATCATTGATAAGGGCCCTTGCGATTACAACCCGTTGCTGCTCTCCTCCAGATAATTCATAAGGCATTTTAAATCCTTTTGTACTTAGGGCAACCTTGTCTAAGACTATTTGGATTTTCTCTTTCATTTTCGTTTTGTCCTTCCAGCCTGTTGCTCTCATCACAAACATTAAGTTCTCTTCAACATTTCTGTCAGTAAGCAACTGGAAATCCTGAAATACAATTCCCAGCTTTCTTCTTAACAAAGGAATCTGTCTGGTTTTTATCTGTTTAAGATTGAAATCAACAATAGAGCCTTCCCCTTCTTTTAGCGGTAGATCACTATATAGTGTTTTAAGCAGACTAGATTTTCCGGTTCCAGTCTTTCCTATTAGGTAAACAAATTCTCCATTATTAATTGATAATGAAACATCTGATAAAACTAGATGGTCAGTTTGGAATATAGAAGCATTGCTAAGAGATATGATAGGATTCATGGTTTCAAAATTAATCTCTTTTGCCGAATATCAAACTTCCAATCCGTATCATATTGCTTCCCTCTTCAATAGCAATCCTGAAATCATTAGACATCCCCATTGAAAGGAATTTCATATCTACATTTGGAAGGTTTGTATCCTTAATGCCATTATATAGTTTCTTTAGACCCTTAAATTCACCTCTGATTACCTCTTCATCTTTTGTGTTGGTGGCCATTCCCATCAATCCTCTTATACATATGTTCTTTAAATCGTTCAAGTCTTTTGACTTCATAAGCATTTCAATATCAGAAGGAAGGAAGCCATGTTTCGTATCTTCATTGGCGATATATACTTGCAAGAGAACGTCAATGGTACGGTTTTGCTTCATTGCTTCCTTATTTATTGCCAGCAGCAATTTAAAGGTATCAACAGAATGAATTAAAGAAATAAATGATGCTATATACTTAATCTTATTTCGTTGCAGATGGCCGATAGCGTGCCATTGAATATCCTTGGGAAGTGTCTCGTTTTTTTGGGCGAGCTCCTGAACCCTGTTTTCTCCAAATATTCTTTGACCTAAATTGTAGGCTTCCTGAATCACCTCGATGGGCTTTGTTTTAGAAACAGCAACAATGATAATATCATCATCTATTTCAGAAGTGACTCTCGCAAAATTCTCAGTTATTGACATTATTTGGAATAAATCTAAACTTCAACAGAAAGATCAAAATTACTTATAAATTTATGTCCTTGTAGATTTTATGATAAATTTGTTGTCTATTGAATATATATTAGAATTTATGAAAACGATTGTATTATCCCCAGATCAAATTAAACAAAAAGTTACAAGGCTTGCCTACCAGCTGTATGAGAATAACCATACTGAAAAAGAGATTGTTATTGCAGGCATACAAGGTAGGGGGTTTTTATTTGCTAGATGGATTACTCTAATGCTTAGAGAGATTTCAACATTAAACGTAATAGTAGGAGAGGTAACGATTAATAAGGACAAACCACTATCTGAACCTATTCAATTTTCTATTCCAGAAAAGGATTTTAAGAATAAGGTTATTATTGTCGTTGACGATGTTGTAAATTCTGGCAGAACGCTAATTTATGGAGTTAATTATTTTTTAGATTTTCCAGTAAAAAAACTCCGTACAATGGTGATGGTAGATAGGAGCCATAATACCTTTCCTGTACGTGCTGATTTTGTTGGAATTTCATTATCTACAACCTTGCAGGAACATGTTTCTGTTGAGCTTAAAAAAGGTAAGGCAACTGTTTACTTACAATAGTCTGGTCAGCTCGTATTTTCAATAAATTCTGAACATTTTTCTACAGCCTTTGTGATATTATTTGATCTAATGGTATATTTTGCCCTTGTGTAATATTTGCGTCTCATTTCCAGACTCATTTCTATAAATGCCATAAGGTCCTTATCAGATAGTCGTGCGATTAATGGCCTATTCTTCTTTTGTAATACTAACCTTTCATACAATTCTTTTGCTTCCATCTCCAGGTAGATCGTTAAGCCTCTTGTGTTCATTAAATCCATATTAATTCTTTCGCAGGCGGTACCACCCCCAGTAGCAATAATCGCATCTTCTTTTTGTGAAACAATTTGTAGCTGCTGCTGTTCTATTTTCCTGAAGTACTGTTCCCCCTCCAATTCAAAGATCATAGAGATTTTCTTTCCTGTGATTTCCTCAATATATGTATCCAGATCAATGAAATTCATCTTAAATGCTTTTGATAGCTTCTTTCCGATAGAAGTTTTTCCACTTCCCATATATCCAATAAGATAAATCCTCATGTTATATTTTAATTGCAGTATCAAAAATAGATAAATAGAATTAAGGGCAATTACTTAAGATATAAAAACATAATTTCGCAATACCATCAGAAATAACATGGTCTACTTTATAGTAAAACATATTTGCAAACTTGCTATTAAGACATTTTATGGAAAGATTTCTTTCAGAAACCGGAAGAAGATTCCAAAAGATGTTCCATTACTATTGCTTGCAAATCATACGAATGCCTTTATGGATTCCTTGGTCTTAGCTGTATTTATGGCTAGAAAGATGAAGAGTTTACCTAAGGGAATAGTATTTCTCGGTGCATCAAAAATTAAAATTTGGTTTTTTAGTCAGATTGGTATGATCCCAATTTTTCGTGCAATAGAAGGAAATGAGCATTTGCATCGAAATGAAGAGACCTTCCAAAACTGTTTTCAAGTATTGAAAAAAAAAGGATGTGTCCAGGTCTTTCCAGAGGCAATTTGCATTCCTGAGAGGAGGATGAAATCAGCAAAAAAGGGGACTGCACGCATTGCACTGGGCGCTGAGGAAGCTCATGAATATGCTCTAAATACTCAAGTTTTATTTGTTGGTATGAATTATGAAAAGGCCTGGAGTTTTAAAAGCAAATTATTCCTAAACTATTCAAGGCCCTATGATATATCCAGTTTTTGCAAACTCCATCAAGAAAATAAGGTGTCAGGATTAAATGCACTGACAAAATTTATTGATATTAAGATCAGGCCACATGTAATACACATCGATGATAAAGAAGATGATGACATTGTTGGGCAAGTTGAGCAGATATATAAACCACAGCTGTTTAAAGACTACAGATTGAAAAGTGAGAATGCATCTCACAACTTCCTGCTCTCAAGGGAAATTGCTAATGGGATTAATTATTTAAGGATGGAAAGGCCGGAGCAATTACTTGAATTGAGAAATAAATGTATTGCCTATTTTGATAAATTAAATGTAAATAAAATTGAGGACACATATATTTTTAAAAGGCCAAATATTTCATATTTGCTGGGGAAATTTCTTTTCCTTTCATTAGGATTTCCCTTGCATATATACGGCTTAGTCAATAATTACATTCCTGCTAAAATCTCAAAAACTATTGCTGATAAGGTTGTTAAGAAGACAGATTTTTATAGCTCGGTTACAATGCTTGCCGGTATTTGTTCCTTTATGGTTTTTTATCTTTTGAATTTTTCTATTGTAGTATTTTTCTCAGAGTCCTTAGCCGTTTCCTTAATATATGGTGCTACATTGATATTATCTGGTAATTTTTCTACTGCTTACCTTTCTAAATTAAAGGCTTTTAAGTCAATGCTTCGTTATTGGAAATTTGATAAAGGAGAACATGTGGAATTAAAAGAATTAATTCATGAACGGAGTTCGCTTGTTGAAATGTTGAATAATTTAAAACAAGTTTATAGGCTAAGGCATCAAAAAAATATAACCAAGAATATATAGTAAAAGGCTTTTTATTTTATTTATAATGGCTTTAGTCTTTTACCCGATTAAAAGCTAACATTTTAAGCAGCCAGGTGGGAAGAGTTTTATTTGGGTCCCTTTTTTCTAAGGATAGGTACCAGCCTAATTTTTTAATCACTGGAATCTTATGCGTTTCAACAAATTCTATTAGTGTGCCATCAGGGTCTTCAATATAACTGAAGTGGCCACTGGCTTCACCCATATCAAATACATTGCTACTGTCAACAGTAAAAGGAAAACCATTTTCTTTACATTCTTTTTTCAGTGCTTTCATGTTTTTTATATCAAAACATAAATGAATAAACCCCCTGTCTCCCCAATATCGGTCTTTGAATATCTTTTTCGGTTCTCTGTCTTTTACTTGCACTAACTCCAAAGATCCAGAGCCCAGGAATTTACTAAAACTTCCTTTAGTTGCATGGGTTCGCTTAAGCAAGATTCTTCTAAGATTCGAATCCCCACCAGGTAAGGCTGATAGATCGTTAAATACACTCTCTTGGTCATATACTACTCGATCATAGCCAAGGATTTTACTATATAGCCTCTTAGCTTTTTCTATATCAGAAACTCCAATTATAGCACCTTCTGTTCCTCCGGTTATAGCGCTATTAGATGAAAACCAATCATCTCCTTTAGTAATCTGAAAAATATTAAGGTAATCATCCTTTATAAAATAATGCTTGTTTCCATCTGGCCCTATATTTAATTCTCCTACTATGTTCAGGCCTATTTCATTATGGTAAGAAAAAGAAGCCTCAATATCAGGCACTTTAATTTTACCAATCATTATACCCAGGTCTCCTACTTGCACTTCAAAATCTGGTGGCTGCGGCACCCTGCTAGTATATTGCCATATCTCAAACCCACCCCCACCTTTCATGTTGAGAGCTAATGCTGCAGTTCTTGAGTGAACCTTATTTCCTGTATACTTGATCATTAAAGGTGCATCAGCACTCTCCTCAAACATTTTGATATCCATTCCAAAAGCTTGGCGATACCATTTCCAAGCCTTGTGCATATCTGGTACTCCAATCCCTAATTGCTGTATCCCACTTATTATCTTGGTCATTTCTAAATTAAGTTGGTTTAGTCTTTAATACTATTCTGTAGAACAGTGAAGGAAGAAAACGCCTGATATATACTAATAAAACTTCTTTTCCACCAATAATCGCCTCCTTCTTCCCTTTAGAGATTGCTCTAATTATTCTTCTAGCACATTTGTCAGCAGACACTCCACTTGCTTGGCCTTCATCCATCTGGCTATATTCTGATCCATCTTTAGTTAATGCATTGACTGATATGTTTGTTTTAATTCTTCCTGGACAGATAATAATTACTTTTATATTGTATTGGTGTACTTCTGCTCTTAATGATTCAAAATATCCATGTAAAGCATGTTTTGAGGCTGCATAAGAGGATCTTAACGGAAAACCAAACTTACCTACGATGCTGCTAATAACTGCAATTTTTCCTGATCTCTGTGATATCATATGGGACAATACTAGCTTAGTCAGATATACGGTTCCAAAAAAGTTGATTTCCATAATCTTTCTTTCTACCTCATTTATGGTCTCATAAGATAGTGAACGTTGGCTTATGCCAGCATTATTTACCAAGATATCAATCTTCCCAAATTTGTTAATTGTTTGGACTACAAGATTCTTGCAGTCATCCGGGTTTGCAATATCACACACAATAGGCAATGCTAGTGCCTTATTTTGTTTTATAATATCAGAAACCTGTTCAAGTTTCTCCTGGTTCCTCCCAGCAATTACGAGGTTAGCACCTTTTTTAGCATATTCAATTGCACATGCTTCACCAATACCCGATGATGCTCCAGTGATTATGACTACTTGATTTTCCATTTGAATTATTAATGGCTAAAAGGGACCTAAATAATTTTAAAGGTCAAAGGTATTGGCATTTTATTAAATCTGCATTTTAAAATCACAAATAATTCCTGTTTTTTTTAACGACCTTTAATCTTTAAATCCAATAATGGTTTTTAAATCTAGTTTCTTATAAAATCTATTTCCAGGTTAAATAAATCATGTGTTTTCTGCTAATTTGCATGATTTTGTTTAACTTTATGGACACAATTAAATCCAGTATTATGAAGCTTAAGGTTTTTGTTATATTATTTTTAGCTAGTCTTGTAATAGGGTCATGCAAGAAGAAAGATGAAGATACAGCGGGATGCACCAATACAGATGCGGTAAATTTCAATGAAGAAGCAACGATTGATGATGGCTCATGCATTATTAGGGGGTGTACCGATCCAAGCGCAGATAACTACAATGCAAATGCCAATGAAGATGATGGTTCTTGCATTGATGCCAGAGAAAAATTTATTGGTGACTGGGATGTTTCAGATGATTGTAGCACATTACTATTCTCATTACAAAATACCCAAACCATCAACATGGATGAAACAACCCTTAATCAGATCACCATATCCCCTTTGCTTTCTTTGTCTGGAGGTGATCTTGTGGCAACAATTTCGGGAAACAATATTACTATTGCCAGCCAGACTGTCGGACTTTCAACTACCGTTAGTGGAGAAGGAACCATTAATGCTACTAAAGATGCCATAACCATCAACTATGCACATGACAATGGATTGCCATTTGGTGCTGGCGCTGGCACATGTACTGCTGTTTATACGAAATTGTAAGACCGACAAGTTTCTAGATGAAGTTCTTGTTAAACCTAATCTTAGTTAAAGTTTTTTTGTTATTAACTGCTTTTGGCGATGTTCAGGGTCAGGGCTTGACTAAAAATAATCTTGCTTCAGTAAACACTATTTTCCTCGAAATCGGTGGAGCAGCAGGTATCCCATCTTTGAATTACGATCGTTTAGTGCTTTCGCTAGATGACAGGATAAAACTAAGTGGCAGAGTAGGGATATCAAGCTATTCTGATTTTCATAAAGACATATCACCAGACTTGTTTATACCTTTTGGCGTATTTATTATGTATGCTTATGGAGTAAATCATATAGAATTGGGTTTAGGCTTGACCTATTTAAATTATTCGGCTTATGATATTGGGCTAGATGGAAAGGTTGGCTTTGTAAGAAAAAAGGACTTGCTATCAAATCCGTCTATCGGTTATAGGCTTCAGAAAACAGGAGGTGGGATTTTTCTAAGATTAAGCTATACACCATTTATTTATGGAAAGCCAATAATTTTCTCTAATTGGGGAGGTCTTAGTATTGGATATACCTTTAAGAAAGATAAATCTGAGCAAAAACCATTAATTAATAATCCATCAATAAATTAATAAATGGCAAGACCCATATTAGCAATTTCCTTATTTTGTATAATGATGATGCTTTGTGCATGTCAGAAAATTTACAATATCTATGTTATCAAGGGTGAATGGGAGGTGGTTTCAGTCGAGATTAATGGAGGCAGTACGAATATGCTGGAAACTTTTCTCCCCTATTATTATTACAAGAATAATTGCTGTTCGTACAAGATCTATTTTGATGACGATGGTACTGCAAAAGCAGAATATCATACATTCGATACACTAAATTATGAAATGCTTGGTGAATGGGAACTAAAGGATGACAAACATATCTATATGCATTTAGATGAATATGTAGATGGCATTTTTGAGATTGAAATAGTAAATGCCAATGAGATGAATATGTATGCTGAAGAAAACCTTATAAAAGCTTATAATATCGGTATGGCAGGCCTGATTATACGAGCAAGAAGGAATTAATTATTAAATAACGCTAATGAGCAATTTACCTTTCATTTATTAAAGTTACTTCTAAAACCAAAGAAGCATTCACTTTCACGTCCTGCAGCATTAATTTATCTGCTGTAACTTCAATTTTCATATTGTAATCATCACGTTTCACATAAGTGTCTAAGACATTTCCAGCAGGTACAAGATCAATAATATTACCTGGGTTGGGAGATATATTATATAAATGTGCTAATTCAATATCAGGTAATCCCGGCGCTGTAATATAAATAGTCAGATGCTTCAAAAAAGAGAAATCCTCATTTGAAGGACTTAATATTTCTGCAGTCATACTTTTGAGTAATATATTCTCTACCCCATTTATTAATGGGTCAGTATAACCTACTTCCTGTGGAAAATTAATTGAAATGTCTATGCTAGGCAATACCCAAGGGATGTTCAATCCGATAATTGACGGAAAATCAAATTCCATTTCATCCCTAAATTCAAAAACTGTTTCTTTAAATGTAACACGATCATCAATCTTTTCTTTCTTGCACGATAGGAAAAACAGGATAAGGAGGAGATAGATAAAATAACGATTACTCATATTATTTTACTCTTTATAGTTAGTGAAGATATGAAATTTACAGGTTAAAGACTAATTAAATTGATTCATAAGATTAAATTGGATTACATTTATCTTGGTTGGGCTTATTTGTATCAAAAGCTTTAATTACCATTGATTGGCATTAGAGTTTTTGTGCTAGAGATGGAGTGAAAACCAAATATTGGAATTACGTTCTTTTCAAAATATAAATATTGGTCTATATTTGCACCTCTAAAATTGAGAATTATTTAATTCTTAATTGCTGGAGATCTGATAGCTCAGTTGGTAGAGCATCTCCCTTTTAAGGAGAGGGTCCTGGGTTCGAGCCCCAGTCAGATCACAAAATACTAATTTAAGATTATTAAGGCCCATGAGTAAAGCTGCTTATGGGTTTTTTATTGATATTTAAGAGGTTTGCTTTCTGTTAATACAAATTTTATATTTGTTTGCCGTATTTACATCGGTGGTTATAAATTTTGGACTGATAATTGTAAAAGAAGAACTGACTTCCAATGGGGACACGCATAAATAATAGATGAGAATCGCCATACATATATTTAGTATTATTTTTTTCTTATTCTGTACTGGATTCAGTCGAATCCAGACTTCTGACGATACCAATGCTCATATTAAAGCTACCTTTCTTTACAATTTTACCAGATATATAGAATGGCCTTTGGAATTAAAAAAAGGAGATTTTGTGATTGCAATTATTGGGAATACTCCATTATTTAATGAACTGGGTAAAGTGAAGGACGCGACAACCAGGGGTCTATTCATCGGCATACTGGTTGGAACATATTCGTCTATTTTCGTCGCAAGCCCAGTGGTGCTCGGG
>JYMV01043682.1_pt1 | contig 22370 bp, 18 predicted proteins | sample 338911 | NCBI WGS metagenome assembly JYMV01 (sample SAMN03354496, study PRJNA234377) | hydrothermal vent metagenome | biome: Deep sea; feature: Hydrothermal plumes at the Eastern Lau Spreading Center, Western Pacific Ocean; material: Seawater | place: Tonga | collected 2009 | depth 2000 m m
TCGGAATGGGAGTGATCGGTGCCTCCGGTGTGGTGGGAAAGATCGCCGCAGTCGGTCAAGGCTGGAGTCGGGTACAACTCGCTGACGACCCCGCGTTCGTGATTCCCTTCGTCGATGAATCCGGTCATGCGGGAATCTTCGCTGGCGGCCCCGAGGCGGGCTATGGACAGCCGCGGCTCAGGATCGATCCGATTCAGATCAAGGATGCACTGGTGCTTCGTACCCACGGCGGAGGAGGCGCATTCCCCGAGGGACTGATCCTGGGGATCGTTGCCGATGCGCGAATCCCTGTCAGTGACTCCAGGATCCTGCTGTCCCGGGCACTTCATACCAGCCAGGAGATTCTGGTGCTGTCTCCCATCCTGAATGCGAGCCATCGATGAGGGTCGGCTGGCTGATCACCCTGACCCTGTTGTCGATCTTTACCGTGGGAGCCTACCGGCCGCTCGTTGTCTACTCGGGAGGCATTGCAGATCCGGCACTGATATTTCTGGCCTGGTTGGCGTTGATCGATCGATGGCCAAGAATCCTGCTGGTCGGTTCCGTGATCTGTCTCTATAGATCCATCGGTGGTATTTCCAGCGGGATCGAAATGGTCTGCCCAGTGGCGGCATTGATCCTCTCGGTTCGATGGTTGCGCCAGGTTCTCGATCCCCACGACCGCTGGAAGAGGTTTCAAATTCTGATCCCTGCTCTGCTGATCGCCTCGGTCGTCCAGGAATGGCTGCTAGCAGGGATCGCTCCAGGTCTGTTCTTCCTGGTGCATGGCTGCTGGCTCTCGATACTGGTCACGGCATTGATGCTACCTGTACTGGATCTGGTGACCCCCCTGCTCAGGAGTGCCAGATACCCGCTCTGAGGTGTGCTTGTTCGGTGAGATTGGGACCAACGTGGTCTGGAGAGTAGAAGGATGCAACGTCCGAGGATCCTGACAGTGGCCTTGTTGCTGATCCTGATGACGGTCGGGATCGGCTGGCGACTGGTTCAGTTGCAAGGCGTGGAGTGGCGCGATCATGCCCTTCGTGCCTCCAGTATTCACCGCTCCATCCGTTATTCGGCGGCTCCGCGGGGACAGATCGTGGATGCCTTCGGCGTTTCGCTGGCGAGGGACACCCCGGTGATTCGGGCCACCTTCCTGCTTTCTGAACTGGAACCTGTTCGCTGGGTCGCTCGTCGCCTCGCTCCCATCCTTCGCGGCAGTGACCAGGCCTTCCCCTGGGATGAGATGCAACTGTGGACATCGCTTCAGATGGCCAGAGCCCGGTTGCGGCCTCAGTTCGGAGCCGGATCCGATCTCCCCCGGCATCCCTGGTTGAGTCGGCTGGATCTGGTTTCCGGAAGCAAGGTCGCGAGAGCAGTGGACAGCAGGCCAGAAGACTTTCCAGGCATCTCTGCGGTGAAATCCGGGGATGAATTCACGGTTTACTTCGATCCTGATGTGCTTTTTGCCGGTGAGATTGCCATCCGCCGGATGGAGCAGGAACTGGCACTGGAACCCGGTCATCTGTGGGCGCGGGTCGAGGAGGCCTATCAACGGGTTCAGGATTCCTCCATCGATATCCAGGAGCGAGAGTGGATCTTCAGACGCCAACTTCACCCACTTCATGAGAAGATCCCCTCACAACTGGTCGTCGAGATCAGTACCGACCCACAACGGTGGCCCGGAATACACCTGGAGGAAGCTCACGATCGTGAGCATCCCCAGGATCCTTTTCTGGGCCAACTACTGGGACACACGGGATTGCCCACCGCTGACATCGTCAAGGGTTGGAAATCGCGCCAGGAGCCCGTCATCGACCGCCTGGCCCTACGTGATCTACGGGTCTTCGAGGCGCTGCGCCCCTTCGCCCACCACAGTGCCGATCGAGTCGGTCGCAGTGGTCTGGAGTCGGTACTGGAACAACGACTGAGCGGTATTCCAGGCGCTGAGGTGCGGATCCTGGATCACCTGCGACGAAAGGTGGGTGCGCCCCTGGATGTCGCTCAGCCGATCGCCGGGAAGGATGTCGTGCTGGCCCTGGATGTCGAGTTGAGCCGCTGGTGTGCGCAGACGTTGACGTCGAGGCAGGTCGAACTGGGAGCGGTCGTGGTTCTGGATGTCTCCGACGGCAGTGCGATCGGCTGGGCTTCGCTGCCACAGCAGGGCATGGAGGTCTATCGGGATCGAGATCTGTACCGGGACAGATCCGAGTCTCCTGACGGTTGGTTTCATGACCGCGTCAGTGGCTGGGCCATCGATCCCGGTTCGACCTTCAAGGTGGTCGTCGCGCTGACTGCCTTGCAAGCTGGCGTCGTTGATCCCGAGGAAATCATCGTCTGTGAAGGTCTTCTCGATCCGCGGCGACCCGGCCGCAATCGCTGTGGCAACCACCCGTATGGACTCGAACTGAACATGACCAGTGCACTATCTCGGTCTTGCAATGTCTATTTCTACAAGATGGGACAGAGACTGGGACTCGAGGCCCTCGTCGACGGAGCGGTTCAACTGGGTCTGTGGAGAGGCAGCGGTTGTTCCATCGCATCGGAATCGGTCGGGATTCGCCCCAATACAAATCCAGTAGGGACAGCGATCGGTCGAGGCTTCACCGCAACTCCGCTCCAGATGGCTCGAGTGGCGCTGTCGATCGCGAGCCGTGGGGAAACTCCCGGGATCCAGTTGATCGCTGGAGAATCAGGAACTGCACTGCATCCTTCCATCGAGAACAGACATTATGAAACCGTGATCGATGGCATGGTTTCAGCAGTCCGTGACAGAGGCGGTACTGCGTCTCGCAGCAGCTACCGCCTCTCCGAATTCGATCTTGCAGTGAAGACGGGAACCGCCCAGATTCCCGGCACTCAATCCTACAATGCCTGGCTCATAGGATTTTCACCTGTCGTCGATCCACAGATTGCCTTTGCCATCTCCGCCCAGGGAGTTCCATTACACGGTGGCGAGGCTTGCGCACCGATGCTCGCCGACATCCTCCAGTGGCTCGAACAACACCGTGGTCTGGAACTACGTCGATGATCCAGGAGGTTGGAAACTGGCTTCGGGACTGGAGGTCTGGCTGGGCCGGCCCGGCATCATTGCTCGTGCTGGCGAGTCTGTGGCTGTTGCTGATCGGCACCATCTTCGTCTACAGCGCGGCGGATGGTCCAGAGGGAGGCTTCCCGGGCGCCTACTCGGCAAGTCACATGAAAAAGATACTGGTGGGAATCGTCGGTTTGCTGTTCGTCTCGATGATTCCACCGAAACGAATCGAGAGTTTCTCGGTGCTCTTTTACGGCGGAACCCTGGTCCTGCTGGTACTGCTGCTGGTGTGGAAAGGGTTCGAGGGAGGTGTCGTTCGCTGGATACGCATCGGAGGCTTTGGATTGCAGCCATCGGAACTGGCCAAGATCTCCACCGTGATGGTGATCGCATATGCCCTGAGACCGGGCAAGAAACTGCAACGATGGAGCGACCTCATCAAACTGACCCTGGTGGCGGTCATTCCTTTTGCCCTGATCGCTTCTCAACCCGATCTGAGTACCGCGCTGATACTGGTTCCTACTGTAGCTGCGATGATCTGGGTTGCCGGAGTCGAATGGAAGAAGATGGCAACGCTCGGCATGATCTTGATTGTGCTCGCTGGTTTGTCATGGCCGACGATGCCCAACTACCAGCAACAACGAATCATCACATATCTTGGAATCGGTTCCGTGGCTCAGGAATTTGCAGGTGGTTACCAGGTCACACAATCGATCATCGCAATGGGAAGCGGTGGTCCGACGGGAAAAGGATTGCATCTGGGGAGCCACCACGATCTCGGATACTTGCCAGAAGATCATAATGATTTCATCTTCTCGGTGATCGGAGAGGAATGGGGATTGGTGGGGACCATCTCGGTGCTGATCGGGACACTCGTACTGGTCCTGACAATGCTGGGAGTCGCATGGAGTTGTCGCGACCCCTTCGGGAGACTGGTCTCCGTCGGCCTTGCAGCGCAGATCGGCTGCCAGGCTTGCATCAACCAGGCGGTGACGGTGGGTCTGGTCCCCGTCACCGGACTACCACTCCCCCTCATCTCCTACGGCGGGACCTCGATCGTCACGACACTGCTGGCGATCGGAATCGTCATCTCCATCGCGCGCAAACCGATAGAGGTCGTCCATCCGGATGGGCTGCTAAAGGGCGTATCTCCCGTACAACACCGACCGATTCGAGCCCGGGTATCGAAGCAACAGGCCTGATTCCCGAGCGGTGATGCTGAATATTCGGATGAAAAAAAGAGGCGCCATCGGGGAAATGGCGCCTCCTCGGAAAGAAATGAAGCAAGGAAGGCAGCAATGCTGCCCCGGGGAGGAACACCCAACCTTTGCAGGAGGGTGGCCTTGCGCGAGAGGTCTCCGTAAAGAGTGATCTCTCCAGCTCCCCTGTCCCAAAGAGCCCACTCACAGAGAGCATTGTTCGTGCCAATCGAAGGACATCCCCTCGCCGACACACCAAGATGGTTCTGAGAACGGGGTTACGACAATCATGCGCAGGCATGATTCTGTCAGTGGGAGAACGGGTGTGATCAGATTCTGGCCAGCTTCTCAGGCCAGAACTGCCGGCTGATCTCTAAAGTTCCAAGCAGCTTGGGATTACGACTGCGGATGGAAGTTGACCACTGGATTCAGATCCACGGCAATTGTGGATAGATTACGCCCGCCTCACTCCCTCGCCGCTTTCAGTCCAGCACAGGGGTCAGGGGCCGGATCCAGCCCAGGGTTTCGCCGGCACCGATGGGATCCCCCGCTTCGGACCAGTGCACCAGCAAGGTCCCTGCCACCGGCGAGGTCACTGCGTGGAGGTGGTCCCCGAGAGCCACCAGCAGCAGTTCCTGCCCCTCCTCGACCGGATCTCCTACCCTGACGCGCCACTGCATCAGGGTCGCCTCGGTCTCCCCCTCCGGGGGCCCCTGAGAAGCATCTCCAGCCGGGCATGCAGGAGGTGACGGGCTCTGGATGGGTGGTTGAGATTCCCGAGGGGCCTCCCGCACCGTCGGTGCGGAGGCGGGTCGAGTCCCCTCAGGAAATTGGATCGCGATTGCGCCTGGCTCCACCACCTGCGTGTGCTCCCCTCGCAGTTACCCTAGAACACACGGCCACCACTGAACAGTCCCAGGTGCTACAGCAGGATATTGGGCCACAGAATCGATGGAGTTTACAGGCTACAGACAAACCCGGGCTTCAGGGGCAGGCGTCAAACTGCTCACAGGTGAGGTCGTCCTCGGTGGGATCGATTCCACATTCGTCAAACGGCGCAGCGGGAGGCGCACCACCCGAGAACATGTAGCTCAGCAGCAAGACAGGATCTCCCAGAACGATGCTGCCACTGTCATCGATGTCACCATTCTTCTCGCAAGCGGAGGCCGTTCCACCGCTGAACATGTAATCGAGCAGGTTCACCGGATCGCCCAGATTGAGAGTTCCGTTGCCGTCAAAATCACCTCGCGTGAACTGGACGCCAAAAACTCCCTCGAGAATCTCGATCCCGGTGCCCGATGTCTGAACAACACCGGAGGTCGAACCGATCGAAACCACTATCGCTGTCGGAGGTGAAGGAGATTGCGGGATCAAGGTATCGGTGAAATCAAGGGTGGTGATGCCGAGCGGCGCCGTGGCGACCGCCTGATAGTGGCTGATGATCAACTCCTGGCCATTTCCAGCGGGGAGCGTCGTCAGATCGGAGAGCGAGTAGAGACAACCGACGACCAGGCCGTCCGCTCCCACCGGATCGATATCCATGGTCAAGAATTCCGGTCCGTTACCGCCGTTGAGAGCAGTGAGGGCGGCCCCGGCATCCGCAGCCAGCAGCGTCAATGCAGCGCCAGAATGGGCGAAGCCGAAGGAGAAACCGTAGTTCTCAACCGGCGCATCCAGCAGGATCTGGACGTCAACGTCGCCACCCTGCTCGACACTACTCGCAGAGGGCGAGGCACTCAGTTCGAAGGGCAGTATTCCACCGATCTCGATGAGCCCATCGATGGTGGTCGGTTCGATGGCGATACCACCAGGCGCCACTGCGAGATTTTCTGAATTGGAAGAATCTCCCGGAAAAACTGCGGTGCAGTATTCGATGGCTGCAAAGGTATCGTCCGGGCCCAGCAACTGCGCTTGCATCACGATCGCTTCATGGTCAGTGTCGATCGGCAGATCATTGAGTCCGACAAAGTTGATCACGACACCCTGTCTGACTCCGAATCCGGGAAACAGGCTCAGTTCAGCGAAATCAGCGGGTCCCCCAGCATTGGATGTGTTGGGTGCAGATCCATTGACCGCCTCGACCACTTCGATGTTGGAATCGTGACAGATGGCGATGGACCAGCCCGCAAGAACCCCGCCGTTGTTATCGATCAACGATCGGGTGGTGACAACGGCGCCGGAAGGCCCGGAACTGCTGGTATCAAAGTGAAAGATGTAATCAGGGTTCTGTGCTGCGATCGGGCTGGAGATGACCATCAGCAACAGAAGGCCGATGAGGTGCAACGGGATACGAAGGTGAACCATGAATTGACTCCTGTTCGGGCGAGCACGTTTGGGGCGGTGATCGAACCGTAGTTCGAGCCCGAGGATGGCTCCGGGACCGATTATAGGCCCGTTCGGTGGCAATCTACCCAGTTTCGGGAATCACCGCACCCTCGCACTGACCACCGTTCCAGCGCAGAATCATGGTCAGATCGACCTATTGTAGCACTCGAACCCACTTTTCGGCACCCCTCCCCTGGCACCATAAATGTCAGGTGCTGCCGAATGTCCAGATCAGGGACACCCGGGCCGCATTCGGTACCGAGGTCGAGACCCGGACGCTGCCGCACCCCCACCACAACCTCGATCCCCTGCGGGCACGGCGTTTGCCTCCCCTCCACCAGCACTGCGGTACTCCCGCGGCAGACGCAGAAAGGACCGAGATGACTCTTGAAGCCAGCGACAGCCCCCTGCCGCTTCCAGCCAGTTCCGTTCATGAACTGCAAGATCTTCAGAAGAAGGGCATCAGCAAGATGCGGGTCGTCTCGGCGAGCCAGTTACGGAACTCGGCCAGGATTGCGCTCGCGCAGGCCCTCAACGAGATGCTCGGAGAGATTCAGATCTGCGGCAAGGAACGCCAGTTGATCCTGGATCGTGCGCAGAGCCACCTGATGCCGTCCAACCCCGGCACCGATTCGATTCCAGTGGAGACCCCTGAAGTGGCACCCGCATCGAAGCCAGTGTCCCGGGCAGATGAAACGAAAGAAGCGCAGCAGTCACAGCCTCAAGCATCTGCCTCCAAGGGCCCACTCGGAGAGAGAGAAAAGGCGCTGCTCGTCCAGCTCTCGCGGCTCATCGCACGCGATTGGAGAACGGAACTGGCGACGGTGAGGGATTCACAACGCACCCAGGGCGAAAGGCTCGAGATGAGGATTGAAGAATTGACGCTTGCACTGCACGCGACCGATCACGCACTCGCCAGCGAGGACAAGCAATGCACCGCCGAACTGGAAGTGAAATCCCCGTTTGATCACAAGAAATCAGAACTCCTGGACCAATTATTCCAGGCAAATGTGGCTCTCCGCTCCCTTGCGGATGAAACAGCACCTGGAGAAACAGGATCCCAGGACCGAGAAGGAAGGTAGTCATGACCCCGGAAAACAGGACTCAGCACAACAGTTACAAGGATGTGGCCGTGCCGTGGGCCAGCAACAAGACCAGTATCTTGCATGTCGGAATAGATCTGGGGACGAGCCGAAGCGCGATTGCCAGCTCTAACGGCGCTCGTGAAGTGATGGCGAGCCTGGTCGGTTGGCCCAAGGATTCGGTATCCGCCAGGGTACTGGGTGCCAGCATCCTTGTCGGCGACGCAGTGCTGGAAAATCGACTGGCACTCCATACCTGTTACCCACTGAATGCTGGGAATTTAGCCTTCACCGAGTTGAGCGGCCCCGAAAAGGACGCCTCGAGAAAGGCGGGAGTGACGCTGCTGGATGCGTTGCGCAAGGCCAGCAATCCGAGGCCAGATCAAGCGGTCTGTGCCGTGATCGGCGCCCCGGCTGAGGCCACCCGCGAGAACAAGCAGGCGATCGTGGACCTGGCCAGAGACGCCGGAATCGATGGAGTGATGGTGGTTTCCGAGCCCTTTGCCGTCGCCTATGCCGTCAATGCTCTGGAGAACGCCATCGTCATCGACATCGGAGCGGGCACCATCGACCTGTGTCGGATGGCTGGTAGTCTTCCCGGTGCAGAGGATCAGGTGACGGTGTTCCGCGCCGGCAACTATGTCGATCAAAGGCTGGCCGAATTGATTCGCGAGGCCCATCCCCAGGTTCAATTCACATCGAACATGATCAAGCTGGCCAAGGAGCGTTTCAGCAGCGTGGTGGATACCGAGAATCGCGCGCTGGTGACATTTCCGGTGGCCGGTTGCCCGACCAAGATCGACATCACTCCTCAACTACGAAGCGCTGTCGAGGAACTGGTGCCGTGGATCACACAAGGGATTCAGTCGCTGGTCGCCACCTTCGACCCGGAATTCCAGCATCGGATCCGCAACAAGATCATCGTCAGCGGCGGAGGCTCGCAGGTCTTTGGCCTCCAGGAAGCCCTTGAAAAGGGGCTGGAAGCACTCGGCGGAGGCCACGTGACGATCGTCGATGATCCGGTTTACGCAGGCGCTCAAGGTGCACTGAAGCTGGCCCAGGAGATGCCAGAAGAGTACTGGAGCCAGATGCGAAGGTGATCCCTAGATTCCAATGCACTCCCCCCCTTCTCTGCCGGGGTCTCGATTCGTCGAGATCCCGGCGTATTTATTTCATGCGGTGGGCGGACTCTGGAGATCTCTCTGGCGCAACTCTGCAACGATTCGTGCCAGCTGGACTCCCACTCCGGTCATCAGATCGACGCTGCTGGTCGGTCCCATCGACAGGCGAACCGAGCCGCGGATCCAGTCGATCTCGAAGCCCATCGCCTCCAGAACATGGCTCGGTTCCCTCGCTCCGGAGGAGCATGCAGAACCGCTGGAAGCGGAGATGCCGGCCATATCGAGCCGCACCAGCAACGTCTCGGCGTGGATACCCAGAAACCCGATGTGGATACAGCCGGGCCAGTCCTGAGACTGGTGCTCGACGATACGAGTGTCTGGAATCGACTCCAGGTGGCTGATCAGAGCCGCTCTGGATTCCCTGAGCTGGCCAAGATCCCACAGCGGCGACTGCTGTGCGATATCAGCGAGCAGGCCAAGTCCTCGAATCGATAGAAGATTCTCGGTGCCGGGCCTGATCTTCTTCTCCTGGGGACCACCGTGGTTCACCGGTTCGACCAGCAATCCATTCCTGACCCAGAGGGCGCCGACTCCAATCGGTCCGAAGGACTTGTGAGCCGTGATGGAAGCGGAGTCCGCGCCGAGTTCTGGAAGCGTCTCGCCGAAACGGAAGAAACCCTGAGCCCCGTCGATATGAAGCAGGCCTCCACCCGCATGGATTCGCCTGGCCAGATCTGGAATATCCTGGGTGATCCCGGTCTCATTATTGACCCATTGAATCGAGTAGAAGGCTCCATCCACGACCTCGAAATCTCGGATTCGACCGAAGGAATCCACCTCGAGGAGGCCACCGGGGCGCCCCTGCAGCCACTGTTGTTTCGCTGGCTCCAGAATCGAAGGGTGCTCGGTGGCGCCCACATGAAGCGGGGCATCGGTGGGCGCCAGACCAAACATGGCCAGGTTGTTGGATTCGGTGCCCCCACTGGTGAAGTGTAGTTCTGAAGGAACCACACCGAGAAAGGAAGCGAGTCGCTGGCGCGCTTCCTCAAGATCTCTCCGCGCTTCCCGGCCATGACGGTGCAGACTGGATGGATTGGACGGTTCTCCGGCATGAAGCCAACCGGACATCTGGCGGGCGACCTCATCATGGATGGGTGTCGTTGCATTGAAATCGAGATAGATCGATTGCATCACATCGCCCCACCGAGATCGACCCCTCGGGTCAGAAGCAGATCAATCTGCCAGAGACCTGCAGAGTCGGGTTGAAGAAACAGGGAGTATTCGATGAGTTGATCTTCCGACGACCAGATCAGGGTGACCCACTGTTCCGGCTCCCCCGCCGAGATCGGTTCGGGAACAGGATCGATGTTGGAAAAGACCAGCAGTTCCAGCAGAGGAATGTCACCCAACTGCGGAACATCCGAAAATCGCAGCATCGCCTCGAAGGCGAGTTCAGAAATTCGATCCTGGCTCGTCGCAGACAGACAGCGATAGGCAGCCGGGTATTGCCCTGCATCGATGGCGTACCGGAAGTACCGTACCGTTTCATGGGGTCCGTCGGTCCTGAAATGCCGATCCACGTCGGGGACATGGCAACACCCACTGCACAGCAGATAGATGCAGCAAAGAGCCATCGAACGGGCTGTCATCATCACCATCGTCAGTTTTCCTCATCTTCGGTGGGATCCATTTCAGACATCGGTGGGAACTCTGGAAATGGGATATCTGCGATGCCCAGATCGGTCACATCATTGACCTGATCCAGAACCGATCTGGAGACATGAATCGGAAAGCCGAGTCTTGCTGAGAGCACGAAGGCGTCGCTAGGTCTGCAATCAATGCGCACTTCTGATCTCAAGTCGTCCTTGTCTACCCCCGTTTGAACCAGAACCAGGGTGGAACAAAAGGCGCTATCGAGGATCTCGGATATGATGACCTTTGTGATCTTCAGATCGAAACCAATCAGGATCGATCGCAACAGGTCATGAGTCAGCGGCCTTGGCGTGTCCTGCTCCTGAACTGCGCGCGCCAGTGCTTCACCTTCGGTGGAGCCGATGAAAATGACGAATGTTTTTTCGGTACTTTTCAGGAATACAGCGGCTCCATCTGGGGGCACTCCGATCAACTTATCGATGGTCACTTCAATGATATCTTCTGTCATTGGTGCCTCTCATCGGATCCGGTACTCTCGTACGAGGATTCTAATCGGGATCGATTTGTTGTGCATCCATCCCGTGACCTGCCAATGTCGCTTCAAAGCATGGCATCAGGGAACTGGATGCGGAGGAGAGGGCGAATCGCTCCCCGGGCCCACCATCCGGCACCACCGATAAATCACCTCCTGACTCGCTGATCAGTAACTCACCCGCGCCAACATCCCATGGATGGGTTCTGTACCATGCGCCCCCCTGAAGCCTTCCGGAGGCTATCCAGGCCATCTCCAGGGCGATCGATCCGAGCGATCTGGCCCTGGTCGATTCGGGGAAATGAGACCTCCAGTCGGGATAGCGTCTCCTCCAGCGATCCGATAGGGAAAGCACCGGACTCTCCATCGAGGTGGACAGGGAGGGGCTCGGCCCGCCGCGCAGGATTCCCTTCCCGCGCCACGCTTCGAACCACTCGCCTCTGACAGGATCAGAGACCCAGCCCAGAACCACGGATCCGCCGTGGATGTAGGCGATGGAGACCGCAAACAGGGGAATCCCATGGCCGTGATTGGTCGAGCCATCGAGCGGATCGATCAGCCAACCCTGCTGGTCGGCACCGGGATCCATTCCCAGTTCCTCGCCGGCGACCAGGTCGTCAGAAAACGCAACGGACAATTGATCACGAAAGAGCTGTTCAGAATCGATATCTGCAGGCAACCCGGCGTTGAATCGGTCCAGCACCAGCCGGGAGAGGTTCGCAAGAACCCGGCGTCCAAAAGCACGGCGAGGTCCGAGTTCAGCTGCGCTGTTCAAGTCACGCCACCACTTGCCGAGCGCTCAAGTGCAGCGATCCCTGGCAATTCAGTCCCCTCAAGGAATTCGAGTGCAGCCCCACCTCCGGTAGAGATGTGATGGAAGCGATCTGCGATGCCGAGTTGCCGCGCTGCAGCAGCGCTGTCTCCCCCTCCAACAACGACAAGACCGGGGTGCTCCGCGAGGAAGGCTGCGACTGTCGCCGTCCCATGTCGAAATTCCGGAGTTTCGAAGACTCCGAGCGGACCATTCCAGAAAATGGTCCTGGCTTGTTCGAGTTTCTGGCAGAAGAGGGTCGCCGTCTCCGGACCGATATCGAGCAGCATCATTCCTTCACCGGGAGTCGACCCCACGGCCACGGTCTCGGTCCTGGTCGGTCGAGTCAGTTGATCTCCCGCGATGAAATCCACAGGAAGCACCAACTCCGGCCCGCCGAGCAGTACCTCTCTGACTTCGGAGAGTGCTTCTGGCTCGGTGGCCGAGGCCCCCACATCGACACCGTTGCCCTCCAGCAAGGTATTGGCGAGTCCCCCACCACAGATGATTCCATCGAGCTGGCCAGAGAGGTGACCGAGAACTCCGAGTTTGTCACGGACCTTCGAACCGCCAGCTACGATCCAGAAGGGACGCTGAGCATCATCGCGAATCCTCGTCAGTACTTCGATCTCTCGCTCGATCAGGAACCCCGCGTAAGAAGGAAGTAGATCCGCCACGGCATCGACAGAAGCATGAGAACGGTGGCAGCATCCAAACGCGTCGTTGACGAAATACTGACAGCCGGTGGCCAGTGCTCGGGCAAAATCAGTATCGTTCGCCTTCTCGCCAGGGTCGAAACGGAGGTTCTCCAGCATCATGACACCACCGGGCGCCAGTCCATCCAGTTGTCGTATCGATTCGGCTCCGGCAGGTATCTCGGGGAGATGAAGCACTGCGGATTGCAACTGCTGTTGCAACGAACTGGCCACCACTGCGGTGGAAAATTCCGGGTCTACAGTTGCAGGTCGGCCCAGATGAGAAATCAGGACGACCCTGGCACCTGCCCGCTGTAATGCCTTCAGGGTTGGCAAGATCGCCTCGACTCGATTGGTATCGGTGACGGCTCCAGAATCGATGGGTAGATTCAGATCCGCACGCAACAGCACCGGATCACGAGGTTTCAACCGTGGCAACAAGTCAGCAATGGATCGCAATCTCAACCGCCTTCCAGTAGACGACGAAATCTTGTTGGCGAGGTTAGCAACCAGCCCTGTACCAGCAAAGGGCCTCGAATCCCGATCCACCACCCCGCTGTTTCCGACAGCCCAACAACGGGCAATTGCAGCATCATGCTGAGAGAGGCGCCACTGCCGCCCTGGACTCTATTCGGGATCACTCTCCATCGATGTCTCGGCTGGATGCTGGATGATTCTTGCAATGTTGGCAGAGATGGCATGACGTCGAAGCAAGAATATCGGGAATCGGATCATTCCGATCAACCCCTGAGAGAGTCCAGAAAGCAGTTGCCACCAGACGATCCGCTTCGCCCTTGTGCCCGCGTTGGGTAGCGGAAGCGGAGAACTGCCGGAGGCGGTGAGTGGATCGGAAGCCATCAGGGAGAGTCCGGCATCGGCAAGGAGCGGGAACCCCGCTGTTTCATCCAGCTCCAGCGGGAGATCCTCGCGGCAACCGTCTCCAGGGTGACGTAGTAGGTGTATTGTAACGCTTGCTCCTTGGGCCTCTGTGCGCTGGAGGAAAATGGAATTCGCATCGTCGTGGTTTTACGAAGCACCATGTCACCCTTTGAATTTCGTTCGAAGAACTGCGCCTTGGCTTCGCCCTGAAAAATATTTACGATGGGGGCTCCGTAGAAGGTCTCGAGTCTGACGAAGTAGCAGCGAATCTTGATTTTCAGGACCACAGGAACCTTGCCATCATCCTTGCCAGCCACGAACTGGAGTTTCCCGCCCATTCGACGGAGATGGTAGGTCATCCCGGACCGTTCCGGTGCAGACCTCCCCAACTTCTCGTCCATCGTCACGACCACGCGATCGGCGCCCAGGATGGGTAACGGAGGCAACTCGGGAAGCTCTCCAGTGGCAGGTCGTTCCCAGTCGGGCAGTTTCAATATATCAGGGATCACCGTTGCGGGAGTTGCCGGATCGAACTCGAGTTCAGCCCTTCGTTTCTTCGCTCCCTCGGATCCGCGAAGAAACCAGTCTCCGCCTATCCAGACATACCCCAGCACCGATCGAGCCTGATCGTGATCGGGGTCGATCTGGATGACTCGCTTCCAGTGCTTGAGTGCTTGAGGCTTGAGTTCAATCGAGTCGCACCAGAGGGCGAGCTTCAGCTGGTCCTCAAGCTTTGCAGGATCCAGTTGGTCGAGACGGGTGCGATATTGATCGAGTGGAGTCAGGCGTTTTTCCGTCTTGACGATCTGGCTTCGATCGATGGTGATCACTTCACCATCGCTCGACCGGATGCTGATCAGATCGCCGATCTCTCTCAGGATGGATCCATCGATGACGCGACCGTCCTTGAGGTGAAACAGATCGGCGTAGCCCACGTCGATGGGAGTCATCGTCAGCAGCAATCCCAGCGCAAATGCCAGGATGCGCACTCCCGGGGAAGGAGCAGCGAGTTGTGCGGCTGACGATGGGCTCATGACCGTGTATCCTCTCTCGAACAGGTGCCAGCTTGATTCTCCCCCTGGCCCCTGAAGTTACCAGTGGATTTCCCACCTGGAGGGGCCCCAGCACGAGAGAGTGAAGGCCACCGACAATGTCCTGCTGCCCCGTCCGCATCGCTCTAACCCCTCTCGGGGTGCATCGGTTCACTCCAGACCCGTGGATTTCGCTGCTGATTGCCTGTCTCTGGCTGGCCGTGGCGGGCTGTGATGGCAGATCCTCGACTCCTCAGGTGCTGGTCGATATTACCGAGCAGACCGGAATCCACTTCTGGCATGACAATGGCATGACCGGGGACCTCTATTTCTGCGAGACGGTCGGACCAGGGTCAGCGTTCCTGGATTTCGATGGTGACGGTGATCTGGATGTCTTTCTCGCCCAGGGGAGGTTGCTGGGTGACACCAAACAGGAATCGGACCGGATCTTCACGCCTCCTGATGGGCACCCGACCGGTGCCAGATTGTATCGAAATGAAGGTGTCAATGATCTCGGTATCCCGCAGTTCATCGATGTGACCACATCGGCCAGGATCGATGCGGGCGGATACGGGATGGGGTGTGCAGTGGGAGACATCGAGGGCGATGGTGACCCCGATCTTTACCTGACAAACTTTGGCAACGATCAGTTGTGGGTCAATCAAGGCGACGGCACTTTCATCGACGGAACCGAGCAAGCAGGGCTAGGCGATGATCGCTGGACAACCAGTGCCATCTTCATCGACATCGACGCCGATGGAGATGAAGATCTTTACGTTTGTTCCTACATCGATTTCACCCTGAAAAATCACAAACCCTGTTACTCCGAGAGCAGTGCCATCGAATACTGCGGGCCCAGCTCCTATCCACCGCTGCCCGATCGCATCTACCGTAACCGCGGAGACGGCACCTTTGACGAGATGACCTCTGCCAGTGGCATAGGAGCGCAGCCAGGCGCTGGTCTCGGTGTCGTATGTTCAGATCTCGATGCAGATGGAAGGCTGGACTTCTATGTCGCCAACGACGGCATGGCCAATCGACTGTGGCGACAGGTGGCACCGTTTGTTTTCGAGGATACAGCACTGCTGGCCGGGTGCGCGTACAACAGGGATGGCCGCCCGGAGGCTTCGATGGGAGCAGACATCGCTGATTTCGATGGAGATGGAGACGAAGATATCTTCATCACCCACCTTTCAGGAGAGACGAACACGCTCTACACCAACAATGGCAAGGGCGTTTTCGATGATGAGTCCTCACGATCGGGACTCGGTGTTCCCAGTCGTCGCTGGACTGGATTCGGGACTGCGTGGTTTGATCTCGAAAATGATGGTGATCTCGATCTTTTCGTCACAAACGGCGCAGTGAAACGGATGGAAGAGCGAGTTGCTGCGGGCGACCCCTACCCTCTCGACCAACCCGATCAACTCTTCATCAATCGAGATGGGAAACACTTCGAGGAGATCGCTGCAGCGAGAGCCACGGTGCTTCAGGAGGAGGCAGTGGGTCGAGGGGCTGCATTTGGAGACATCGACAACGATGGAGACATTGATATCCTCGTCAGTAACAACTGCGGCAATGTTCGCCTTCTTCAGAACAGGATTGGAGCCAGCAATTCATGGATTGGCCTCGATATCCGCAATGATGGAAACCGGGTCGAGACAGGCGTCCGGTGTGAAATCCGACAGGGCGATCAAGCGGTCTCATCGCGACGATCTCGACGAGGAGGATCCTACCTGTGCAGTAACGATCCACGTATCTCGGTGGGTCTGGGGACGCGCACGGAAAATTGTGAAGTGACGGTGTTCTGGTTCGACGGTTTGATCGAAGTGTTCAAGGGCCTTTCCCTGCGCCGATATCACACGCTGCGCCATGGCGAAGGGATTCCAGGGCGATGAGAGCGAGTATGCCACGCACACTGCTGATTCTTGCGTGGCTGTCGATGCCTGGCTGTGATTCCAGTTCACAACTGCCTGAACCTCCAAAGTTGATTGGACTGGAAGCAGGGGTCGTCGAGCATCTGGATCGGACCTATGCGACACTTCAGCAGGCACACGAGAGTCTCACGGGGGTCGAACTGGGTGCCGCTTATGGTGATGCTGCGATCACCTATCATGCCTACGATTTACCGATGACAGCTCAATCCTGCTATCAGCGAGCGCTTGATCTCGATCCCGAGACTGCCCGGTGGAAGTACCTGATGGCGATGGTCAAGGTTCAGCTGGGCCAGGAGGCGCTGGCGACTCGGCTCTATCTGGAGGTGCTGGAACTGATTGCAGAGCATCCCCCGACACTGGCTGCGCTCGGAAACCTCAAACTCGAAGTCGGTGAACCAGAAGTTGCCCGGTCATACTTTCGACGGCTGTTGGATCTTCAGCCCAACAGTGCGCCCGCGCTGGCAGCACTGGGAAAGATTGAACTGGAGGCAGGCCATCCACAACTTGCCGTCGATTTTCTCGAACAGGCACTCTCACTCTCTCCCGCTGCTTCAGGCTTGCGCTACCCCCTGGGCCTGGCGCTTCGAGATCTCGGCCACAATGATCGCGCCATCGAGCAGATGAAAGCGCGCGGGGATGCCTACCCGAGAGTCGCGGATCCCTGGCTTGACGAGGTAAAAAACCGTCCGGTCGGGGCCAGGATTGCTCTCAATAGAGGCACCACGCTGTTTCAAGAGGGCCTGTTCGAGCAGGCTCGCGACCAGTTCGAGCAAGCCTGCTCAGCGGCACCGGAATCCGCCACTGCCCACCTCAATCTGGGTTCCGCACTGGCCAAGTTGGATCGAATCTCCGAGGCGATTGCCGAATATCAGCAGGCGATACTGCTCGACCCGGCCTCGACGATCGCGTGGTTTGACCTCGGTGTTATTCATGCCTCATTGAATCAGGAGCCCCAGGCGATTCGATGTTACGACCAGGCACTCCTCATCCATCCTGATAACGCGGAAGCCAGATTCAACAGGGCAAATACCCTGCGGAGACTGGGGAATTACCTGGAAGCAGCTGCCGAGATGAAAAGGGTTCGCACCCTGCGCCCGGGCAACAGTACTGCATGGCTTGCAGAAGCTGTCTGTTACCTGCGAACCGAGCAGAGGAACGCTGCCCGCATGACCTGCATCGATGGTCGAATCGCAACCGGAAATGACGCCAGGTTGATCAGCCTATCGGCGCGCATCACGGCCACGGATCCATCCCCTGCCACGGAACAACTGGCCTCCCATCTGGAGGAGATCGAGGAACTGTTGAAGGTTCAGACGACGCTCGAACTGGTAGAGACCAAGGCGATGGTGCTGGCTGCGCAGGGTCTCTTCGAACAAGCAATCCAGTGGCAAGACGCGGCACTGGAGGCTGCTCTTGGTGCCGGCCGCGAGGACATTGCCAGTCGTCTCAACGGCAACCGTGATCGTTACTCCCGAGGATTCGCAGCATCCGATCCCTGGCCCGAGGAATCTTCAGGGGCTACCTCCGATTCTGGAGGCGGCAAGAGGTCAACCTCGCAGTGAGCACGGATCTCCTCCTGGGCGTCAACGACCTCCCGGGTGGTGCCTTCCTTGAGAACCCATGCACCCCCGGACAGTTGATACGTCAAATCGAAGCGCAGATGTGCTGCCCGTGCACCGCTTCTACCGCCCGGCATGTCGAGCTTGATATGAGCCGGATAGCGCTCCCCTTCGAGCCAGGACTTGACTTCCAGCTTCCACAACAACTGACCAGATTCATCGAAGATGGACTCCTTGATGAATCGCCCTGAATCGACATCGAAATGGATGCGAGCATGGTCGGCGTTCCTGATGGTCCCTTCCCAGTAGGAGATATTGAGAAGCCCGATTCCTGCGTGTCGAAATGGATAGCCCGAGACCTGCAGGAGGATCACACCACTGTCAGAATCGGCATCCGAGACCGACTCGGGAAGAGTCCCTGAAGGAGTGCAAAATAGCAGGTCAGCTGCAGTTCGAAGGTGAATCACACGATCCAGGTCGTATCCCATCATCCGGATCGACTCCATATCCTCGACCTTGGCGTGAATCTCTATCTCCTTGTTGGAATCGGAAGCAAAATTCACCATGGAGAAGTTGTAGTCGAGCCGCGCAGGCGGCCGCGCTCGACCAATCCAGGCATCGTTGGCGTTGAACAACTTGCGGAAGCCGGCAACGTCCTTGCCCGCTGCAGCACTGGCGGAGATCCACTTTTCCCGGGAAGTGGCACTGTTTCTCGAATCGAGCAACCGAAGGCGCATCCGCGAGAGATCTCCATCGGTGGGATTGGACTGGTACGCTCGCTCGATGGCATCGAGGGCCAACTCTTTACAGTGGATCATCTTTGACGTTTGCTCGACTTCGCCTCCCGATACACGGCGAAAAGCAAGTTGAGACTGAGGCAAGATCTGGGATTGAAGTCCCCGCATCGCTGCAACCCTCAGAAGTCGTGGTTCGAGAATCTTGGCGATCCGGGTGTCGGAGATGAAGCCCAGACCGTGTGCAGCGGCCTCCTGGCTGTACACATTGTCGGCTGCGAGGCAGCGCTGGAAGAAATCGAAGGACTGGTCGGGGAAGGCTCGCAACACGAGCATCGTGATTCGTCTTCGCAGCGAAGGATCCTTCAGGGTGAGAAACTGCTCCAGCTCAGGCAGTAGCGTTGCATCACGGCTGAGCAGGATCTGCTCGATGGCACGCTGATGAGTGAGAGGCTCGGGGGCCTGCAGGTCACGCAGAAGATCTGCTCGTTTCCGGTCAATTTTGCCGGGTTCGTCAGCGGCGAGAGGAATGCAGACCACCATTACAATTGCGAGCAGTAGCCATGAACTTCGCTGGAACAAGATGAGACTCCTTCGGGGCGTCAGATTACAGGCCAATGGTGCCGACTCCCAACCACTGGATGGGTAGACGGGGACATTACAAGGTTTACAATAGACACACCGTAAACTTTGTTAGTCAGGAGAGGTCCCTTCCCCCTCCTGTCATTTTCGCACTTCCCACTCGATAAATCGCGGAGGTTTTCGATGCGTTCGAAACTCATTCCGACCTTCATCCTGCTCCTTTGCTGCACTCAGATCCAGGCTCAATCTCAGACGCCGGGCTCCGTGTCACAGACCTCGGGAGCCCTGGCACCTCCAGCCGGATCCACCTCTGCCCCGATGATCCCAGGAGATGTCATCCAGTTTGTAGGACATGGCGGCAGCAATCCACTGGGAATATGCATAGATGAAACGCAACGGCGCCTCTATGTCTGCGATCTCTTCAGCGGAACCACGCACCTCTACAACATCGACGACCTCTCAGCGGGAGTGGTCTCCACCATTTCCAATCCTGTGGGTAGTGTTTCCACCAATGGGATTGCTATCTCGGGTCAGCACATCTACTGGGTGGTTCCAGGAGCGTCCCCGAATCTGTGGAGAACTCTCAAAGATGGCACCAATCCGCAAGTTCACGGAAACCTGACACTGCCTGGAGGTGGCATCGTCGGTGACATTTGCATCACATCGGATCAAACGATGTGGGCAGTGGATGTCACCAATGATCAGTACAGCAGCCATCTCCTCAATGGGGAATTTTCAGGATCGATCATCGGACATCCAGCAGGTAGCGGCGCTGGTAACAGCATCGCTTATCGCAGCGACTGCAACCTGTTGCTGGTTCCACATAATGTTCCCGGCGCCACAAGTGTCACGGCCATCAGCACGATGGATTCGTCTGGAGTGCTCAGGGCAGAGACGGACATCTCATCGCTGGGCGGATTCATCAACGGAATTGCACATGTTTCCAGCGGCTCTCAGGGAATTCCATCGGTGTTTCTCGTGGACGCCTCCATGAATCGTATCTATGAACTGGAATCTCAACCTGCGTGCCCTGCACCGCAAATCAGTGGGCAACATGAGTTCGAGATCTGTGGCCCGACCGGATTGAGCGCCATCAATGACACCTCCCTTCTGATGGAGATGGTCCACTTTGACCACTACGGGACAGTGCGAGATGTTGACATCTACCTGGAGATGGAACATGACTTTGCTGCTGACATCACCGTCAACATCACAAGCCCTGCAGGAACCACGGTGAGTTTGCTCTCAGAAACACAGTACAGCGGAAGTTTGTGGGGGCTGGTCTTTGACACCGACGGCCAGGGGCTTTATCCGGACGGACCCGGTTCGCTGGATGATTTCGACGGTCAGGAGATCCACGGTAACTGGATCTTGACGATCATAGATCCTTACCCCGGCTCCGATGGCACACTCTCCAACTGGTGCGTCAGAATCGATGAGGAAACGAAGCGGTTGCACAGAGGCGTATTTCCGGTGCTTCATGCAACGGGTATCCAGAATCAGGCGATCAGCCAGTCGATTCCGATCCAGGACTCGGTCACCATCACTGAGGGATACAGTGCCATCGATCTGGATGTGGGCATTGACCTGATCCACGGATTTCTTTCAGACCTGGCCATCAGAATCGCCAGCCCACTGGGGACAGAGGTGACCTTACTGGGCCAGGGACCGGCAACTGCAGGTGAGATTCACACTACATTCGATCAACAGGGAATCGAGTTTGCCCCCGAGAATTTACCGACAGGGCAACAGATGGCACCTCAAGGTCCCGGGACCCTGTCCGACTTCCTGGGGGAAGCATCCCAGGGTGACTGGACGCTGTTCGTAGATGACAGCGTGACTACTGACGATGGAGTGCTCCAGAACTGGAGTCTGGATCTACTGGAACCAGTCCTCCTCAATTCATCTGGAAACCCCCTGGAGTTCATCATTGAAGTTCAGGAAAACATCGCGATAGCAGATATCGAGGTGGATCTTCAACTGATCCATCCATCGATCGACCAGATTCATGTCACATTGACATCGCCCCAGGGAACTGTGGCGATTCTGGAGAGCTTCGGAGGATATGCCGGGACAGCGATCCACTGCATCTACGACACCAGCGGAATCGCCTACGACGAGGCACTCGTCGCAGAAGGAATTCGCATGCAACCTGCAGGTTCATTCGAAGCATTCACTGGTGAATCGATGCAAGGCATCTGGACACTGAAAGTTCAGGATAATCTATCGAGCAGCCAGGGTTGGCTGACCGATTTGGGCCTGATCATCCATGGTGATGATGCGCCCTGTGTGGCCCCCACCGTGACCGCAACCAGTTCCACTCTGGCCACTGATATCCCGTTCCCGATCGCATTCTCTGGAACACTCGGTGGCACCGCTGCAAATCTCCTGTACTGGGACTTCGGCGATGGCACCGGATCTGCGGACCTGAATACAGTTCACCTGTACTCGGTCCCAGGAACCTATCTTGTACGCTTGACCGTGGAAAACCCGTGCGGAACAGCATTTTCTCAGTTTTCCGTGATCGTTTGTGAAGCACCGGTTGCGAATTTCGAAGTGCTCGGCTGGATCGGCATCGCGCCCTATTGCGCAGAATTTCAAAACCTTTCCACCGGAACCATCGACCACCTCATGTGGGATTTTGGTGATGGAGCCACCGTTCAGAACAACGGGGATGCCGCCTTCAATTACGATGCCCCAGGTTTCTACAGCGTGACGCTGGACGCGTACGGCACCTGCGGCACCATATCGACGATGACCAGAAACAACGAGATCAAGGTGCTGTCGATGGGAGATGTCAATGCCGATGGCTCGCTAGACACATCTGATCCGATCACATTGATTCTCTACCTCTTCGGAGCCGGAGGAGTCCTACCCTGTCCAAAATCTGGAGACGTCAACGGAGACCAATTGTTGAATCTCGGCGATGTGGTCCACCAGTTGATGTTCTTGTTCGGCGGTGGCTCGGACTCGGCCCCGGTGAACAATTGCGGATCGTGTGATATCTGATCAGTTCCTCGTTTGGGAATGAAAGCCAGCTTCCGTGCTGGCGAGTTCCACAAGCAGATCACAGGGGCTTCGTGCTGACCCGGCTTCATGGGCGGCACGAAGCCTTTTTTCAATTTGCGGCAAACCCTCGGAATCTGCTGCGCGCAGTGGACCTCCAAGGTGAGGTGGGTACCCCGTTCCCATCACCATCGCAAGATCGAGAATCCCAGCA
>JYMV01021844.1_pt1 | contig 22368 bp, 26 predicted proteins | sample 338911 | NCBI WGS metagenome assembly JYMV01 (sample SAMN03354496, study PRJNA234377) | hydrothermal vent metagenome | biome: Deep sea; feature: Hydrothermal plumes at the Eastern Lau Spreading Center, Western Pacific Ocean; material: Seawater | place: Tonga | collected 2009 | depth 2000 m m
CCTTTGGATGGTCCGACGACAAACTCTACTGTTCAGAGCTTGTGTGGAAAGTCTACAAGAAAGCAGTTGGAATAGAGATTGGAGTTCCTCGAACTCTCGGAGATTTTGATCTCACACCGCCCAAAGTCAAATCAAAACTTGCGGAACGCTATGGCAAAAACGTACCGTTAAACGAGCGCGTTGTTGCACCTTCAACAATCTTTGATTCACCAGTTTTGACTACTGTGTGCTCACGATAACTTGCCTTACTAAATCGTCAAAATTCTTAGAGAGATTTTCCACTATCTTGATTCTCGAATTGCACAAAATCTGCTCGTGATCTAATTTTACGACAGGATACCTTCTGCCATGCGCACTCTTCCGCACATCAAAACAAACTGCGTCATGTCGCAAGTCTGGGCCCAGTCCAAACATAACAAATCCGTTTTGCAAGCATATTTCAAACATTGCTTTGTCCCTTCGCATATTGGAAAGAAATTCAGACAGGTCTTCTCCAGGTGGATTTGGAAAGATCCGAAATAACCCAGTATCCGCTCCATACCAGCGATAGGACAGAAGCAGTTTTTCCAATAAGGACGGAAATCTGATTGGAATTACTGTGTAAATAGCTTCCAATGCTGACGGATCTGTCATTTGATGAATTACCAGGTCGCCCTCATCTAGAGGAGCGCCGCCGTCTTCCGTAAACGACAGAACGAATTTGGATAGAAGGTCTACATCATCTTTGGACATGGAAATTTTGTTCTCCTAACATCACATGATGTCTCCGGTTATGCAGGCCTCCGCAAACTCCAAATCATCTTCAGGAAGATCCGGTTGGGTAGCAATCCAGTCGCGAATGACCGTCTCAGTGTTCGGATGGCGCAAATGGCCAAGTCCATGAAGAGCCGCGCCCTGACACTCTTCCGACTCCAGATAGAGAATCTTGGACAACGTTTCGAACATTACATCTTGAATTTTCATATTATCATCCAGTACAGATTGAGAGCGCCAACCAACTTGGTTGGAACTTGAAATACAATCCCACCACATGTTGGATGAGGTTCCTAAATCATCGACCGCAAACAGATCTCGATAAAGGAAGAACATCGCGCGAATACATTCAGCTCTCTTTTCAAAGGGCACGCTATGGTCAAACATCGTATGTGGCAACAGCCCATCTATCAATCCGCTCTGGAGAGCCCAAAAGCCTTGATCGAGCTGCTCACGAGTGTATTTTTCCAGTAGCGGTCTTGCGTTGCTGAAGAGTTCAGTAAGGAGTGCCGTATTGTGAATAGCGTCGAAAACAACTTCTACCTTTGAACCACGGTACCAAGGCTCCTTCTCGACCGGATGATCGAAAACGAAATTGAGAAACTCATCGTAGCTGCATGTTCTTAGGTCGTAGAAGCTCATCAGAGATCACACTGCATTGAAGAAAAAAACCGCCGCGACCCTATGGTTTTTCGCGCTCAATCTATGGCCCCGAGTTATTTTTCAATTGATCGAGTTTGATGCCAAAGGGGCCATATAGGGGCCATAATTGAAGATCACCCGCCCCAATAAAAAACGGCTTAACCTTCGCGAATTCGCTCAGAGAAAGCCGTTCTATATACCTGCCCGGAGAGATTCGAACTCCCGACCTCATGGTTCGTAGCCATGCGCTCTATCCAGCTGGGCTACGGGCAGATAGGTTATTCATGTTACCACAGACGGTTGACGCCATACCCAGGGGGCACTTTCAGCGTTTTCAATCGTTAATAGGAAGCAAAACCAGCCGAAAGAGAAACAGGCTCAGGCTTTCAAGAAACGTCCTATTTCGAGGAGGCTGCCAAGAGAGCACAAAAACGGAGCTCGAAGGTTAGCTGCATCCAATCTGGGATTTTTCCTGCCTAAGGCTGAGAGCTATCCGGAGACTGTCCTGGCAACGGGGCGCGCCCTGCCGGTTGGGGCGGTGCATCACCTTGAGGTTGCGAAGTCGCCGACGAAGGCGTTGTATTCGCTGGCTGACTCACTTCAGGCGGATCAGCTTCCTGGGGGGGAGGTGTGCTTTGTACAGGTGCCGGATGTATAGGTGCCGGTTCTGCAGTTGGGGGCTGGGCAGTTGCGGGCTGGGCAGTTGCGGGCGGTGCAGTTATCGGCTCTACTGTCGCCGGTTGCACAGGGGCAGAAGGCGCTGGCGCAACGACCGGCGCCTCGGGAACCACGGTCGACGGCGATACTGCGCTTTGTGCACGAGATGACGCACCCGCTTCAGCTTCGCGCATCATCTTCATGAGGTTCATCGGCTTTTCGTCTTCATCTTCTGGCACGGGTTTCATCGGACCAGATTTACCTTGTTCGCGCATGGATTTGATCATCTCAGCGGCAGTTGCAGTGCCGGGCTTGATGAACTTCTTATCTGGGTCATAAGCGTTGGAAACTTTCTCGCCTTTATCACCAGCAGCAACTTTTCCACCTTTAGTTGTGTCACTCTTTGCAGTTGCAGAAATCTTGTCGCCAGGCTTTCCGCCGGTCTTCTGCGCTGTTTTGTCTCCCGGCTTATCACTAGTTTTCTCGGCAGTTTTATCGCCCGATTTTGCAACTGCCGTATCGCTCGTTTTCCCTCCAGGCTTCACAGCAGTTTTTACATCCGCTTTCTCAGCAGGCTTGTCCGGCTTCGGCTCTTCCATTCCGTCAGCAAGCCAGTTTGCACGAGATTTCAATCCTTCCGCCTCGCCGTGGCGCCCGCAGTAGTACAGCGCGTATGCCAACTTGCGCATGTAAGGTACATTGTAATAAGACAAAGATCCATTCGCTTTCACGGATAGATTCAACGCTTGGCTTAGTAGGCCAGCAGCCGATCCGAAGCGACCAATATCGCATTGCATCGAACCAAGTTGATACAGACAACGTGCTTTTGCACCGGCAGAATTCGGTTCGTTCTTCCAAATTTCGAGCGCGCGGTAGTAGGTTTTCTCAGCTTCGTCGAACTTCTTCTCTTTGATCAACGCTTTTGCAAGGCGGTCTAAACGCGCGTAGGTATCAGGGTCTCCGTTGCCCATGATCTTCTGTGTCGTCTCAAGCGACTCGCGGAAATAATCCTCGGCGTCTTTGTACTCTTCTTTGTCGAGAGCGAGCATTCCTAAATTGTCGTAGCTCACCGCCATCGACATGTGCTCTTTGCCCATGATGGTCACTTTGATGTCGAGACCAGCTTTATAAAAGCGTTCTGCCATCTCGAATTTCTTTCTGAACCGATATAAATCACCTAAGCGATCACATGTTACCGCCCAGTCCATACGCGGAATGTGCGTCGCAGGCGGAGCGGTACCAGCCCAGGCGGTAAGTACCTTCCCACTACCAGGCGTGGGCTGCGATGCATTCATCTCAGCATCTTCTCTCATCTTCCCATCAATAAATCCAAGCAGTTCTTCTGCAAGCGGATCAGCTTTCTTGGCGGTTCCGTACAGCATGTAGAACTTGATCAATTGACCGAGAGCGGGAATAGTCTTTCCACTGTTCTTACCCAATTGAACTTCAGTGAAGTGCAATTGCTGCTCCAGAAGTGGCTCGGCTTCAGCATATCGGCGGCGAATCGTATAAAGCCGTCCCAACTCACCAAGACTCTTCGGATACCGGGGGTCACCTGCACCAAAGCGTTCTGAAAGCGAAACAGCCTCCTTCAGCAAAGGCTCCGACTTTCCGTAGAGATTCGAGTCGAGCGCAGTGACACCTTCATTGAAGGTCTTAATCCACTGCCCTTCTAAGTCGAAATATGCAGAGGAAAACACCGGAATATTGCCGGAAAGCAAAATGCAAGCAGCCAGCGCTAAATAGGAGCGTTTCGTAGTCAGCAAGTGCATGCTGCGCAGAATTTCGGTCGCATGCAATGCGACCCCACGCCCAACTTCGGTCGCATGCAATGCGACCCCACGCTTAAATTCGGTCGCATGCAATGCGACCCTACGCTTAAATTCGGTCGCATGCAATGCGACCCCACGCTTAAATTCGGTCGCATGCAATGCGACTCCACGCTTAAATTCGGTCGCATGCAATGCGACCCTAGGCTGCGCTGTATTCGCAACTAGTAACTTCCAGTTTTCATCATTGAGCGTCATCCAGTAATTCTAGCTGATTGAATGCGCGGTCGGGACCCCGCATCTAAGGGATTTCATGAAGCTTTAGACTATTGCCCGTTGAACTGAATAGCGTAGCCCTGACCGTTCATTTGGGCGGTAGAGTTGATGTTTCCGATAGAACCATTGGACACGAAACTGATATTGAGCACGCCATTTACCGCGCCTTTATCCGAGGAATCGACCGCAATGGTGATGCCGTTCATCGTTTGGTTCGTGATCGGTCCGGACAATATGACGCCATCGCGCCCGCCTGAAAATGAAGCGCGTACTCGCCGGCTTACAGGATCGATGGTTTCTACCGAAACATCACGGAAGCGCATGTATTGCTGCCCCATGACTGTGAGCTGACCACGACCTGATTGATTCACGTGCAACATCGGACTGCCACCATACGGCTGACCCATATTCCAAAACGGATTCATTGCATTGCCACCAGGGGTGATGCTCGACATCGCCATCATTTGGCTGATGTTGTCGCGCAGCATCTGAGCTTGACCGCGCGTTCCCGGGTCAATACCTGCGATTTGCATTGTGTTGACCAAATTGTTCGCGGACTGTTGCAGTTGAGTCAATTGCATTTGAAACTGCGGGGTAATATTCCCGCTGCCACCGCGTTTCAACTGACCGATTTGCTGTTTGAGCGCCTGCATCGCCACACAGACTTGCATGTCATTGCCTTTGGGCTGTGGAGCCCAACGACCGGTGGATTGCAAAAAGCGTTGAATTCTGCCGGAAAGCTGATCGGCATTAGTATCGAGTGTATTGAGGCTAGAGGTAATATTTCCCATGTTGGGGCTGGAGAAGCCTCCTCCCTGGAATCCGCCAAACTGATTACCGCCAAATTGTCCAAACCCGGAATTCGAATAAGGCTGCCCAAACTGGTTAGTCCCGAACTGATTTCCAAACTGGTTTCCAAACTGATTCCCATATGGATTCGTCTGGAATTCGCTTTGCTGAGAGCCTCCCTGCAATAGCTTTTTCAAGAATTGAGCCTGGGCGGGTGCAGTTCCAGTTGAAACCAAAATGACGACGGCTAAGCCCGCAATTGCAAATCGCTTTGTATTCATCTAACCACGCCCGTTGACAACATTGTAATCATCCTATTTTAAACGATTGTAGGAGGCGACGCTCTGCCAAGCAAATGGCAAGGAAAAGGTAGAAATCCGGTGGTCTCTTGCGATTCCACCGGACTTCTGGTTTTCCGCTTCTTCGACTGACAACCATCCCTGCCAGTCGAGACCTATTCATTTGACGACTCTAGAAGCCGATTATGGAGCGAATGGAATTGAGAAGCCCCGGACTACGCATGTGCAAATAGTCCAAGAATCCAGGCTCCGAATACATATCCCAGCCGTAAGGACCGTTGTAATTGTTGTTGCGATAGGCGAGATATTGCGCTCTCATCTGCGCATCGAGTTGCGCCTGCCTAGCGCGCTGCATATTACGCATGTTGTGCCTGTACCATTCACGCTGATCGTTCCAGTTGTTGCCCCAATGCGTGCGCCAGTATTCGCGATTGTTATTGTTTGCAATTTTGCGAAATCTGTCATTTTGCTTGCGCTGTGCTTTTTGAACGTTCTTATAGTGTTTCTTTTGCCAATTGCTATTTCGCTTCCAGTTGTTATTCTTCCAGTTGTTATTTTTCCAATTGCTATTGGCGCGCCAATTCTTGTTGTGATGGCGATGATTGTCGTGGTCGGCATATGCAGCCATCGGGCTAACGATAGTCAAAAGTGCCAACCCAGCCAAAACTCGCTTCAGAAAAGCAGTAGTCATCGAGGCTCCTCCAGGGATTGAAATAGCTCAGACGAAAGAGCCATTTGAATTACGTCACGAGGGACGCGGAGGAATGCCTCCGGTTCCCAAATCCATCTAAAAAGTTTGAGACTATCCTACAATTTGCCGCGGGATTTGAGAAGGTCGCGTGGATTGATACTTTTCACGTCGGGCAGTGCGCCTTTACTTGTGCTGCGCAAGCTGAAAATGAGTCGGTCAACCATGAAAGCTTCCGGTTCTACACAATAAGCACCGGAGAAAGGATATCCAAAGAGAAACACCAGATAAACATTGAGGGCAAGCGTACTAGCGATGACGATGGTCATGAGAGTCTGCCCGATCACGCTGGACAATCCAAGAAAGTACGAAAATCCTAGAGTGAGCACACCGCCAATGACCAAGACGGTCCAGAGTTCCGCAGAAACGCCGTGCGAACTGGTAATCAGTCGAGAGCGCCGGCTATCTCCGAGTTCTGAAACTCTATCCAAACAGATATTGCGGATGTCCTTCTGATCATCTGCAGTCGGCTTGAAATCGATAATTGTGTTCCACAATTCGTTGACTTGAACAATCGCCTTTGTACTGACCCTACCTTGTTTCATCGCGGGCCATTCATCATCAATGACTGTGTCAACGTATGAGGACGCCAGTTCTTGAATCTTCTTTTGCGGTGCTTCAGGCAAGCCGCGGGAGAGAATGTAGACATCAGCGACAGCATTTGCTTCCTGTTCGACCACGCAGCGCAGGTCTGACATATCGGTCATCGCATCAACAACTATTAGACAAAGGAGCACTGCATAAAACGTTCCAACAACTTGAAAGCTATTTCCGGCAACTTCATTGAAGCTCTTCAATTTCTCGACGCCAACTATGCGCCACACAACCAACATGCCGCCTACCGCAAGCGCGGACGTGGTGAGCATCACCAGGAAGCCAAGGACATATGAATTCATTCTTCGCTCCCTTCAACCTTGTGCATATCCACCGTATATGGTGCCTTTTCCGCACCGCACAAGAAGTTCAGGAACAGTATAACGTCTCAGAGTGTTCGCTGAGGTTCGTTGTTAGGCTTGCTAATGACAGAGATAGTTCCGTTCGCCTCGAGCATGGCGACATGCACATTCGCGACAGACAGGTAGCCCGCCGCACGAATAGATTCCATCAATTCGTTCTTCGAAATCTTCTCCTTCTCCATGTTGTCCCATTTGATCTCGCCATTGTGCACAAGTACTAGGGGTGCGCCTTGCAGCGTCTTTGCAATGGGCTTGAACTTGTACGAAAGCGAGTTGACGACATAGCTCATTCCGACAAACACGGACATCGCGATGAACGCAGCCACCAATGAATCGTCATTCTTTATTGCTGCAGTGGCAATCAAATCTCCCACTGTAAATAGCACGACCTGATCAACCGGCGACAACTGCCCGCCTTCTCGATTAGCAAGTCGAAGAATGCCCAAGATAAAGCAGTAAAGCAATGTGCATCGAAGCACTAACTCGGGTAATGGCGTTTGCAACTCAAACATATCCAGTTCCTCTGGTGAAACACTGCGCCCATTTGGCGACACTCACGCGTTAACCATGACCGAGCGAACCGGCCGATCGTTCCCACATGAAAACAGTTCCAGCTATAGCGAATGCTGCTTAGTTCAGACTCTCGGGAAAGCTGCCCTAGAAGAGGGGGTCTGATTGGAGCAGTGAAATTGGCTTCTCGCGGGGAACAATCTCTTGTAGTAACTCATTTAATGTAAGTAGAGGCAAAATGAAGGCAAATTCCCAAAAGCATTGTGGCTCAGTGGATTGCACACGCTTTAGCGGTGGAATTTTCCTAGTTACTGCACTTTTACTGTCCGTGCAGCCTGCTTTCTCTCAAAGTTCAACCAGCCAAGCCCGGATGTCCCAAATGCTCAACCAGTTTGAGCAAGGCAAACGCCCCACATACAGCACAGGTGGCGGATATGCCAGAGGAAGTGCCAGCGGTATGCCTGGCTATGCAAAGATGATGGGTGGCAGACCGAGCAATCTGGGCGGCTATGCGGGCCGCAGCAATGGTGGCAACTCGCAGATGATGCAGTTGATGAAAGCGAAAATGTCTCGGATGCAAAACGGCGGTGGCGGCAGCGGAAATTCGCTGATGCAATTGATGCGTCAACGCCAAGGTGGTGCACCACATATGATGCCTGGCATGGGCGGCGGGCCGGGCGCGGGAATGGGCATGCAGAGCGGGCTCTTCGCAAAGATGATGCAGCAGGACACAGCCTTCAACAACACAATGAAACGCAACCAAATGAATCAAGGCATGGGTATGCCTGGCATGATGGGGATGAGACGCCCTGGAATGGGGATGAACAGATCCGGCGGGATGGGCATGGGCTCCGGCATGGGAATGTCAGGCATGGGGCGCCCCGCCGGCATGGGAATGTCCGGTGGTGGTGGAATGTTAGGCCGCATGCAGCCGAAAATGAACGCCCCTCGAGCCGGCTCTCCGTTTGCACCAAAACAAGCGGCACCTGCAAAAACAGGTACAATGTCTGACTTGGAAAAGGCGATGGAAAGCCAATACGGCAAGTAGACTAGAACCTGGCAGAACGGAGAAATGAGTAAGTTCGAACGGTGCCCGTGCGCAAGTAAAGTCCTATATCACAAGTGCTGTAAGCCGTATCACGACGGTACTCCAGCAGACGACGCCCTGCATCTTATGCGCTCTCGGTTCGCCGCATACGCGCTAGGTCTTGCCGATTACATAATTGAAACCACGCATCGCGATCACCCGGAATTTTCCAAAGATCATAAGAAGTGGAAAGAGAGTATTGAAAGTTTTTCCAGAGCCACAAATTTTGATCATCTCACCATCAATGAATTCGTAGATGGGGATGAAACCGCCACAGTCACTTTTACGGCACACCTTCGTCAAGGCGGGAATGACGCCACTTTTGGAGAGAAGAGTTTCTTCGTGAAAGAAAATGATCGCTGGTTGTATAAATCCGGAGAAATCAAAGGTGATACCTCCGGTGCCTAACAACGATCTAAGAATTGAACTACCAAGTGACTTGCTGACCGCAGGCGATCTAGTCGGACGTGCGGTTCGTATTGGTCGTGCAAATTGGCTGGCATTGGGACGCTTCTTCCTAGCTCCAACAGCTGTTTATTGGCTTGCAATTCCATGCGCATTTTGGGATCCGGATACTTACACAAACGAATTTTCTCCCGCCGCTAATCTCTGGATTTGGGTGTTAGGCTTCCTGTTTATATTTCTCGCCATCTGGGATTTATCGGTGAGAAAGTTCGCGCTTATCTACTACCTTGCTGGAATTTCAGACAGCGTTGAAGAAGGCCTGAAAAAGGCGCAAAAGAAAATGTGGCCGATCTTGCTTGTGACGCTGCCAGTATTGCTCTTTGAAGTATGCGAAAACGTTCTTTCGATTATCTCTACAAAATTGGGCTCTCTATCAGGGGGCGTTACCGACGCCTTGGCTTTTTGGGAATTGTGGCTTACGGCACTCGAATTCGTCCTTCTCCTCCCATTCCTTTGGGTGATTATGCTGAACGCCTACTACATAGCGTTCATCGTCTTTGAGGAGTCTTCAATTGCTAAAGCCGCTGGGCGTTTTTGGTCACTCTCAATGCAAGATGGAATGTACGTAGCGCTCTCTCTCACACTAATGTCGTTAGTCTACTTTTGCGCTGGCGGACCAATCATTGCAGTCCTTGCACTCGAAATACTTCTGCCGAAAGAAGCAGTATGGTATTTCTTAGGAGGTATTGGTTCAGCCGTTCTCGCCGGACCACTGGACGCTTTCATGACAGCCGTTATCACCGTATGCGGTGCCTTGCTTTATCAGCAGGTGTGCGCAAGAAGAGAAGGTAGAGATCTCTTGAAGAAACTGCAATTGCTGGAAGTGAAATAAACCGGATATTTTTCGTTGCTATTTCTTCGTTGCTATTTCTTCGTTGCTATTCTTCGTTGCTGGCTCTTCGCCGCTACTTCTTCGCGTCCTCTTCAGGATACTCGACCCAACCCGACTTCTGAACCTTCGGCAGGCCGGCTGCAATCTTGGCATAGTGCTCTCGTAGCCTCGCTACTTCTTTCACTTTTCCGGTCAGGTCCCAACGCAAAAATAGATTCTGAATCACTTGAGGATCTGTCTTCAGATTCTTGTAGATTGCAAAACCTTTGTCAGCTTCGGACGCAGCTTCTTTCGAACGCCCCTGCAGATCAAAAATCGCACTCCTATAGAAAAGGAGATTTGCCGCTTTCAAACTGTACTCGCTTCCGGCAGCGCGACGCCGCCGTAGGTCAGCAAGCCCTTGATCGATAACATGCTCAGCTTTCACCCAATCCTTTTGATCTCGATAAATCTGATAGAGCATGTCGATACACATCATCGCCTGCGGAATTTCTGTGTCGTTTGCATCCCTGTATGCTTGCAGCGCCTTCTGCAGCATTGGCTCAGCCTTAGAAAAATTCTTGTCTGCAAAAAACTCGCGTCCACGCATGAAGAGACTCGGCTTCACCTCGCGAATGTACTGATTCTCTCGATTGCCTTGAGAGCGCCGCAATGAATGAATCGCATCAACTTTTCCTTGCTTGTGAAGCGCATTCTCAAGTTCGTGGCGCAAAGCGATCATGATCTCCGGATCAAGCGCCTTCGCTTTCACGCTGATGGTGTTTCCCTTGGACAACATCTGCTCTGCGAAATCCCACTGATTGGTTGACTCGTACACGCGCCCCAACCATAGATATGATTGCGCCTGCATGGCTTCGTTGTTCTCATTCTGCGCTTCTTTCAATGCAGCTTTCAAATACTCTTTTGCAGCATCGAAGTTCCCCGTCATGTGCGCATGCCTGCCAGCAGTCATAAGCTCTGCCCACGTAGGGGCAACGGCACGGACCGACGGAGCGCATACAACAAGGAATGCAGTCAGAGTCACTGCACGGAAAAAACTCGATTGCTTCGGACGGCGCTTCATACGGGTTATGTTACCGCCCCAACCTTTTATATGTAGGCATCAGTCTGCGCGAGTAGGTATCCTCGCGGACCCTTGACAGATTCATGCCAGCGGGAGGATACTAACAAACATGTTAGTTAATTAAATCGATGGAGGCAAGGAGGTGTCCACATGGGCATCGGACCGGACAGTCCTCGATTTTGAAAAGCCTCTTCCAGTAAGCATTTCCAGACAATTCGACTAAGGGGTTGACAGAAGTAGACGACCGGTCTAATATGAATCTATACCAACGAGGTCACGCAAATGAATTTCGGAGACATATTCAACTTATTAGAAGGGCTCTACCGAGCCGTAGAACAAGACCCAATGTCATTTATGGTTGTGTATCCCATGACGATAATGACCAGCAGCATGTTGGTTTACGCTCTACTCCAAGATTTGATACCGGTTTATAAGACCAGGCTTGCTCACGCATTTGCCGTCAATTCGAAGAAAACCCAGACCCCAGCTGCGATAAAGAGAAATTTCCAAGCAGGAAAACAAATTCGGTTTTCGAATTGACAAAATTAGACGACCGGTCTAATATCAAAGAACACAATCAAGAAAACAAAAGCAACGAATAAGGATAAGGTCAGGACAATGTTTCAAACCAACGGCGCAGCCGAGAATTTCAGTTTCCTAAATACGAGCTATGACACAGAGGCAAATGCAGACAATCTTCGCTGGTTGTGGGTCGCTCACATTCTCAGAAATGAAGACAACAGACTGCACAGCGATGAATTGCCTCAACTGTCAAACGATGTTTTTTATGCCGCATAGTAGACGACCAGTCTAATAGATTGGATAGAAATGGAGATGTGAGAAATGAACGCTAAGGTAACCACACGACAAGACACCAAGCAGCTTCTGCTCGAAGCCGGTGCTGAAGTGATGATCGAAAAGGGTTACACCAATTCCGGAATTCAGGAAGTGTTATCCAAAGTCGGCGTGCCGAAAGGCTCTTTCTATCACTATTTCGACAGCAAGGAAGACTTTGCTCTGGCAATCATTGAAGAATTCGACAGAGATTTTATGGCATTCTTGACGCCGATTCTCACCAACGAATCTCTCACTCCCAAAGAGAGGCTGCGTTCATTTTGTGAATCAAAGCGAGAATGCATGCGTGCTGCGAACTGCCGCAAGGGATGTTTGATCGGCAACCTGAGCCAAGAAATGTCAGATCAAAGCGAGACGCTGAGACAAGCGTTGTCGGAGGTTATGGAAAAACGGCTGGACGCATTCGCAGCCTGCATAAAGGAAGGTCAGGAGCGCGGCGAAATCACCACTGCTGCTGATGCCAGAACAATCGCTGATTTGTTCTCATCCTCTTGGGAGGGCGCAATGATGCGAGCGAAGACAATCAAGAATTTGGAACCGCTGAATGTTTTCATCAACCTGATGTTCGAGCTGGTTCTCAAAAAGTAAACTCAAAAACCACATAAGTACGACAACCGCATAAACCACAAATCCACGAACCCCTCTCCCTGAGTACCGCCAGGGCAAACTGAACACATTGAGGTAACCCAACCATGCTATTTAGTCTCACAGCAAAAGCCCGATATCTTCTCGCTGGTAATCCAGACGCTCCGGTTCAACTGCTCGAAGAATATGCAGAATCCGAAGATGCTCACATCAGAGCGCGCGTAGCGGAAAACCCAAGAACGCCGCTTCGGCTGCTCATAAAACTCGTGCACGATGAAAGCCCCGAAGTGCGCGTCAACCTCGCCTTCAATCCAGTAGTCACCGACATTCTGTTGGCTGAACTCGCTGAAGATGAAGATGGTGATGTTCGCTATGCTCTGGCTGAAAACCCGGCGATACCACGGGCGATACTGCAGAAATTGAGCAACGATGAAAATCCATACGTTGCCCACAGAGCAGAAAGAACATTGGACAGACTGGAGCCTATTTTCACAACTGTGAAACACGCACGATTCCAGGCAGCTTAAGCCGACTGGCTATGTGGAGAGTGAGAGGACTGCACAAGTAAGACAGTTTTTTCAGACAGGCCAAATTCGCAGAGGGAAACCGCCGTCAGCCAAAGTTGCTTCCGAACGAGCAACGACATCGGTAAGCCCATGCAGGGGCGGCGCCGTGCCCCAAAGGGCGCCGCCAAGCTTTTCCAAAAGGCGCGGACAGTTTCAGGAAGATGACATAGTCGCTTTAGAAACAAAGCAGATCAAATAAGTTTGCAAATACCCGCGCCTTAAGGGAAGACCATCCAACTTAGTGTTAAATCAACAAAACCAATAGGAGAACAAAAATGACCTTAACGCAGCAGCAACCCAAGACCACAGGCGCCAAGCGCCTCGCCGGCAAGGTAGCCGTCGTGACCGGTGGCTCCAGAGGCATCGGGGCAGGAATCGCGTTGCGCCTGGCAGAAGAAGGCGCAACAGTAGCTGTTAATTACAACAACAGCAAGGACGCGGCCGACAAAATCGTGAAGCAAATCGAAGAACTCGGCTCCAAAGCAGCTGCATTCAAGGGCAACGTCTCTTCTGAGCAAGACAGCAAAAATCTGTTCGCAGAGGTTACCAAAGAGTTTGGCAACATCGACATTCTCGTCAACAATGCAGGTGTCTACGACACGCTCTTCATCAAAGACGTCACGGAAGAGCACGTCGACTACGTAATAGACACCAATATCAAAGGAGTGATCTACGCGACCAAGGAAGCTTTGAAAAACTTCGCCGACGGCGGACGTATCATCAACATTTCGTCCAAAGCCGCGCAATCAGCAATGCCTGGATTCAGCGTCTATTCCGCAACAAAAGCAGCGCTCGACACCTTGACTCGCACATGGGCGCAAGAACTGGGGAAACGCAAAATCACCGTCAATGGCGTAGCGCCAGGACCAGTAGCATCAGACATGTTCAACACTGTTCCGCAAGAATTGAAGGACGAATTCATCAACAAAACGGCGCTCGGCAGAATTGGTGAACCTGAAGATATCGCAGCAGTAGTGGCATTCCTCGCATCTGACGACGGTCGCTGGGTAACAGGCCACACAATCGCAGCCGACGGAGGAATCACCGTTTAAGGGCTCCGAATCCAGCAAGTTAAACCAGACTTGAGAGACGACAACAAGTCTGGAACACAAAGGGAGGCACGCCAGCCTCCCTTTCACTTATTGAATTTATGGACGGTGTGCTCAGGAAAAGTAGGGGCGGCAGTCTTGCCGCCCGCGCGAAATGCGCATGTAATGCGCCACTACGCGAACCAATCAACTGTGGACCACCGGGCGACGCATGGCGTCGCCCCTACAGAAAACGGGCGCATGTAATGCGTCACCACGCGAACCAATCAACTGTGGACCACCGGGCGACGCATGGCGTCGCCCCTACAGAAAACGGGCGACCTGCTAGTTGACTTGCTTTCCGCCGAAGACGCTGTAATCGAAGGTGAAGAGAATTTCGACCGGGTCCGGCGCTCCTTTTGGAAGGGGCGCGAACGGGGATGCGGTTTTCACAGCAGTCATCGCTGCTTCATCGGCCACCATGATGCCGGATGACGACTTCAAACGGACGGACGAAACAACTCCCTGGCTGCTGATCTTGAACTTCAAGATAATCTTCTTGGTCTCTTCGCCTTTCGGAGGGAACCAAGATTTGCGAATCTTCTTTTCCATCTGCGCGACATAATCGGAAAGATCCACTTCATCGCTATTGCCTGCACCGGAACTGCCACCAGCATCACCGGTGCTCGATCCTGTCGAACCACCTGTCGATGCGACGGGCTCAGCCTGTTTTACTTCCTCAACCAGTGGAATATCAGCAGGCTTGTTGTCGTCAGCTTTGACGGCAATCGGCTGTGGTTTTGGCGGTGGAACGACTTGCTTCACCGGCTCCGGTTTAGTCTTCGGTGCTTCCTGTGGCTTCGGCTGCACTTTCGGCGGTGGAGGTGGTGGCGGCGGCGGTGGCGGATCCGGAAATTCGAATTCGATGACCGTCGTGTGTTTTTCAGGGACTTTGATGATGAACAAGCATGCGACCGCGCAAATTACAAGCAAAACGCAGTGCATCAAATAGGAGAAGCCCGTCGAGCCGGAGAACGTCACGCCCATGTCCGGCTTGAATCCGACTGGATATCGCGACTTCTTAACTGCTTGCTGATACGCATCGCTGATGAAGTATGCGCTCACATACAGGAAAGACAAAAGGTAGAGACCGACAGCAGCGGGACCGGCAACGATTTGCGGCGCGGCTGACTTATCGAGATGCACTCCAAAAGCGAGGGCGATCGGCTCGACAATCGGGAAGAGATTTTTCCCGGCAATGATGGTGGTAAGGAAAGTCAGTCCAAGCACGCTACTGACGAGAACAAGCGAGCCAACGACCGGCTGCCCGACATAAAAGTGTCCCAGGCCAGGCACAAGCGAAAGAAGCGCAGCCTTACCGGGTTGATAGCGGGGAGCTACGTCTGGGGTGACTACTGGTTTTTCTTCCGGTGGCGTCGGAGGTTCTGACACTTCCGGCTCACGGTTCTTGACAGTTTGCATACTCGAATGATGCTTCGTTCCCGGACACATAGGGGGTACGTAATTCTCTCACATTCCTTGCAACCCTGATTTCACTTGACATCAGGTGCTAAACACTGCGGTGACGGGCTCAAGGGTGGCTAGTTCCCGTTTTGCACAGAAACTTAAGCTCCCGCGTGATCTAAAGCTCAGGAGAATCTTATCAAGGGTTCGATAAAAGACTTATCAAGAATTCAGAGGCGTTCAGTGATGTTGGTCCCCGGCCATCTCGCCCCACCGAATCAGAGGAGTCGCGAGAAGCCGTCCGAATATACGATACAACACCGCCGGTAGTGGCAAAAAAATCATGGGCGGTAAAACAAGAAACAAATACTAGTCGATCAGTTCAGACCAGTATTCAGTACGCTCACGCCAGTCGCAATCACCGTTTCCGCAGGTCAAGGTCACGCGTGAAGAGCGCGAGTCAACTTCTACAACGTTAAATCCGTCGCGCACAGCGTCGATTGTGTCCATGTATTTTTCGTACTTTTGGATAGGCTTTTTGCACTTTGGGCATCGCATTGTGGAGTTCGCGATGGCATCCTTTATAACTTGCTCGGACATGGCAACCTCATCATTCTTGAAGTCTATGATTCTAGACCACCAGGTCGAACATGGCAAAACGTCCAAACACGAAACAGGGGAGACACTTTTGTCTTCCCCTATCGAAAACTTTTACCGCAGCGCTTAATAGTCGTCTGACTCTTGATTGCGACTGTGCATGTTCGCAAGCGTATTGTCTATGTCTGACGCTTCTTGAGCATGACCGCGCTGCCTATAGATAGTTGAGAGCTTCTCCAACTCCTTAGCGCTTCGCTCAAGAGCTTCGTCGAGCTCCTCGAACGGTCCGTCAAATGGTTCGTTGTCTGGTGTCATGATTTTGGCTCCTCTCTCTGACAAGGCTCATCTCCTTCGCCTCAAAAGACTTACGGGCAACCTTTCAGTTCCCGGGTCCAAACAATTTTAATGTTGAAGAAATGTACGGGAAAAGCCCAGACAGTCACCAAAACGCCAGCTCTAACAGCGATTCACACGTATGCAACTGGATACTCAGAATTGAAACCTTTCGTCATTGCGTGCGTCTAGTCCGCGGAGGTGAGCAAACATGGCAAATAAAAGACCAAACCACAATCATTTATATCGTTGCTTGGGTGAAGTGATTAACGCCAGGCGCAAACGCCTGAAACTGACACAGGATGACCTTGCAGCGGAATCGGGAGTCAACAGAGCATTCATCAGCAATATTGAGCAAGGTCGCAGAAACCCCAGTATTGGTGCGGTAGCAAGCATTGCAAAAGGCTTGAAAACGCGCGTTTCTAAAATGCTGGCAAAATGCGAAGAATGCATGCAGGACGAAGAAAAGACCGCCTGAGCGCTTAATTAATCTGCTGTGAATTGTCCAGACCGGGAACTCAGAGAGACATTACCAGTCTCTCTGCAAACACACGCCCACACTGGTTTTCCAGCCCTGAGGCGTTGAGGAGGTAACCGATGTTGAAAGACAAATTTGCAAAGTTTGAGTCGAAGGCTCCGAATCGTATAAACCCTGTAGATCTCGATGCAGTGAGCGATCAACTGGAGAGACTAAAACAAAATGCAAGTTCAAAGGAAGGAACGGAGAAGCAGAGATCCGCTCCAAGTTTGGCTGCAGCCTTGCAACCGGCGCCGCGCCAAGCAACTAAATCTTCGGTCAAACAGGACATACTTCACACGGCGCGACTTGCCGGGCGCAATCGGGGTATTCAAAACGCCCTGGTAAAAGTAGCCGAAACTGCAGACGCTCCCTCGATTCTGGCTGATCTTGCCGGAGAATCGAGAAGCGAAGTTCGCATGGCAGTCGCCGACAACGTACACACTCCCTGCCAGGTGAAAGCTGCTCTGGCTCATGATAAGGACGCAGACATTCGATTTGCTTTGGCGGAGAATCACAGCACTCCGCTTGAAGTTTTGGAATCCCTGCAAGAGGATCCCAACCCATACGTGGCGGGTCGCGCGAAATCAACGCTTGAACGTCTGCAGATGAAGCACCTTCTCAAGGGACAGTTTGCTGCGCCAGTCAGAAAACTTCGCAAGCAGGCATAGGGTTGCGCGGAACACCTATCCAGAAGATGTCTTTGAGGCACGCAGTAAGACGCAATGCTCGTAGATGAATAGCGTATATAATTGTCGGCTCATCATTTGAGGGGCCGACAATGACTAAATCCACTTCCTCTGCGGCAATCAAAACAGCAAATAGTGTTCTCAAGGACAAAGTCGCAATTGTCACCGGCGCCTCGTCTGGAATCGGCGAAGCGACAGCGGCCGCATTGGCCTGCGCCGGGGCCAAAGTAAGCTTGATGGCACGACGTGAGGACAGACTGTCAGCCTTGTGCGAGTCGATTGAGAAAGAGGGTTTTGAGAAGCCAATTTTTTTCGCATCTGATGTAGCTAAGCCTGCAGATATCGAAAGAGCAGTCAAAGGCACAGTGGAAAAATTTGGTCGAATCGACATTCTGATTAACAATGCGGGTGTCATGTATCTAGGTCCAGTCGAAGGTGCAAACATCGATGATTGGAAGCGCATGTTCGACATCAACGTTCTTGGATTGATGAACTGCACGCATGCGGTTTTGCCGCATATGATCAAAAGCTCGACCGGTCATATAGTGAATGTTTCATCAGTTTCCGGCAAAGTGGTTTCAGCCAGAAGCGCCGCTTACAGCGCCACGAAATTCGCCGTTGGCGCCTTTTCAGAAGGTTTGCGGCAAGAAGTTTCGAGCAAAGGCGTGCGCGTAACTGTGATACAACCAGGCGCGGTGGCAACTGAATTGACAGACCACATCACCGACGCCGCCACGCAAAAGTCGGTCAAAAACTGGGTTGCCGGGATGAGGGCACTCTCAAGCGAAGATATCGCCAACGCCATTGTTTATGCGGTCAGTCAGCCGCCGACAGTCAATGTCAACGAAATCACAATTCGCCCTACGGATCAGACATTCTAATTATGCAAACATCAGTCGAAACCGAATCGAGGAATACTCACGTGTACAAATGCTTTGGTGTCGAAACGAAGAAAAACGGTGTCTCGCACGTCGTGATGAACCGACCTGCGCAGTTGAATTCAATGATCAAAGAGTTCTGGTCAGAACTGCCACAGGTGATTCAGACACTTGAGCAATCGGGCGAGACGCGCGTGATCATTCTTTCCGGCGAAGGCAAACATTTCAGCGCCGGCATGGACCTCAGTGTTTTCCAATCCGGAGATCTGAAAACCGACACGCCTAAAGATAGAGAAAGACTGAAACAGTTGGTGCTCGGTCTTCAGGCGACTTTCAACACGCTCGAACGTTCGCGCATACCGGTGATCGCAGCCGTTCACGGTGCTTGCATTGGGGGAGCATTCGATATGGTCGCGGCCTGCGATATGCGCTACGCCACAGCAGATGCCACGTTCAAAATTCAGGAAATCAACCTGGCAATGATGGCGGACTTGGGGGGCTTGCAGAGATTGCCCTACCTTTTGCCGGACGCAGTGCTTCGTGAGTTAGCGTTCACAGGGAAGGCTTTAACGGCCGAGCGTGCGCTGGCGTTAGGACTGGTCAATGAAGTTTTGCCCGATCAAAAGGCGATGCTCGAGCGCGTCATGGAGATTGCCGATGCGGTCGCAAGCCGCGCGCCACTAGCTATTTCGGCTTCCAAGGAAGCAATAAATTATGCTCGCGACCACAGCATTCAAGATGCACTACTGCATTGCGCAAATTTGCAGGCTTCAATCTTTTCGACCGCGGATCTCACCGAGTGCATGCGTGCGCAAAAGGAAAGTCGCGAACCCGCGTTCGAAAATCTCTACGGTCTAAAGCAGACACTGTAACTTCTAAAGAAGTCGTCAGACGGCAAAAGTACTGCTCCACAAAAGTCCGGTTACAACCGGAAAACGCCGAGGGTAGCGTCTTTCCGATTTGGCGTAGAACTCTCGCCCATCGCCTCCTATTTATTTCTGGTCCCACGTTATCCCTAACGTGAGGACGCAACTCCTACAGAAATCTCGAAGAATCTTTTAGAAAGGCGGGAACTTATAGGCAGCACGGTTGTCTAGTAATCCATAAAGGATATAAAACTCGGGAAATGTGCAATTTGGATAAATAGCCGCTGAAGCGGATGTAGTAGTACCAGTAAAGTCACACACCTATATGAGTTTCACCGGCAGGGAATTCCCTGCCGGTTTTTCTTTTTGGCGTTTCCATTGAATTGAAGATTTAGAAGTAGCAGCTTTGCTGATTCGACCTGTTTTGTCACTGTCTCCAAACTTGCGAGCGCATTGGCATTGCGCGTCAGGAAAATGTCATGTCTGTGCATTAACCTGTTGTACAAAGAGACCGCAAGTTTTCCCACTTTCACACCAGACCGCTGGAGTTAGGTTGAGCGTCCAGCAGGAGTCCATAATGCTCGAACAAGTGCACCAAGCCGTTCAAACTCCAATATTTGAACCTCTGTCAGGACCAAAAGAGCTGATGGATTTTGCACCGCCAACGCTGACGGCTATTACTGACTTGCCTCAGTGCACCGACACCGTTGAGGCGATGCCGGAAAAGAGACGAGCTTCCCGCAATTCTTCCAACGCCTTTGTGAACGTTCTGCCGATTGCACCACCGGAAGCAGACATGGCGGCCTATTCTGCAATCCTCGCAGCAGCGATGTCCGCGAGTGGAAATCCACAAATCATTGAAACCAAACACGGACAAACCAAAAACCAAAATACTCCGGCATCTGAAGCGCAAACTTCACCACTTACTCTCAAAGCGATGGTGCTAGAGTTTTTAAGCTCGATTTCTTCGTCGACAGCAAATTGTCTGGAACGAGCAAGAAAATCGATCGCCAATTAAGTCTTATAGCCGGTCACGTCTGATTTGCTCACCCAAGCGACTTTCTCTTTATGCAAGCCGGACTTCAGTTTGATTTTGAGAACATTTTCCGCTTCCTCCACAACTTTGATTTTCTCGCCGTTGGGAATGGTTATGGTACCAGCTGTAGTATCATCAGCTTTAGTAATCTGTAAAAGATCCGGCTTTTCTTCAAAGAGAATCACGTTACCAGTATGATTGTAGAGTTGCGGTCCAGCTTTCGGATCAACTCTAGAAGCCTGCCCGGGAGGCGCCAACAACTTTTTGAAAATCCAGACAACGGCAAGCGCAAACAGCAACAAACCCAAGAACCATGCCAACAGTGAAATGACGCCGATAGCAAAAAATACCAGCTTGATGGCCACGACAACCAGCAAGACCACACCAAGAATCTGCAATAAGAGCATAGCTGGTTCTAAACGACGAACATCTGGCGAGAGACTGTCCAGCTTGGACCGAAAAACTTAGACCCGTCCTGAATCATGATGATGTGCTTATTGTCGGTCTTTTGAGACACGACTAGCTTTACTTCACAGTCAGGCATGGCTGTCTTGATGCCTTTATTCACGACTTCAGCCAGAACCACGGCGCCATCATCCCGAATGCCGAGAGCGGTCTCTCGGTACAAGCCCATAAATTGCTCGAAATGCCCACTGGTCAGGAGTCTAACCAGTTCGCTCGTCACTTCTTCTGGGATAGAAACGGATTCGGAAGGAGGTTCCTGCATTAAATCCTCGGGCAGCTACTGTTGTAATCCATGCCACAAACGCAGAAAAGTCAATCACTAGCGGCCATAGACTCAAGTATCAAGCGCCTTTTCACCGTTTTATACACGATTTCGCGTACGCGATTTTTTCCCCGCGTTTATGCGAATTTACTTTGCCCGTCTTCCGTTGCATTATGTACTCAACCCCAGACGTTTCGTCACCTCAGCCCCTTCCTCCTTTCTCCCCCCAGTTTCAAAATTCAGAACCGTTCAGACCGCACCCCACCCCCTTCCATTAGTGCGATCGTCCGCAACTCCATCTCCCTATTCTTTGCGGTAGTCAAAAATGAATAAAAACGCCCAATCCACCGGTTCGTTGGTGTATCTGTCAACGCAGTTGCTCGAAGAGTCTTTGCACGAACATCCTGCCAGTTTGTCGCCAGACCATTGCCCTTCCTGCTGGACGAGAAAAATGGCTCTCGAGCTCATCGAGTGGATGCGTTCTTCAGGTCCGGCGCCTTATCCAGAAGAGTGCAAAGCCGCATGAGGGACACCCACGCAAACAGCCAATATTTGACTGTTTCGGGCTTCAGCACCCACCCCAAAAAGTTTTGAATGAACGCGAAATCAGTGAGCAGCCTGGGCTTTTTACCCAGGCTGTTTCTGTTGGTTCAAAATCTTGCAGGCAAAGGCTAGGCGCCGCTGTCGACCGAAATTCCTTAGATGCTGAAAGCAATAGCGCTCTGACTTCCGGGATGAACCGCCGCAGGTAACTGCCGTCCCTTGCCAACCCACCTCCACCGAAAATCTTGACCAGGCAGGCCCAGCGCCAAAACCACATTAAAAAGATAAAAGAGTAATACATCTCTTATATATACAAAAGAAATCAAGATATCCGATTCTGCCGATAAATTTTTAGATACCGCCGACGGTGCCAAGTGCCACCCTGAATACTAACTTGCACAAAGCTTCCAAAGTTGGCATCCTGACTCGTTTGTTCGCTGTAAGAAATTTCCATTTTGAAAGCAATTCATCTTTCACTTCTGCCCCTCAGCTGATAAAGTTTGCTTACGGTGGGTGATTGTTGCGCACTGGTGCGTGCTGGCGGCAACAATAGAATTAAATTACCAACTATTGATATATAATCTGCGCTTATTCAATCCCTAGTGGATGCAGATTCGGTGACGTTGGAGGAATACATGCAACTCGCACGCAGAACAAAACAAATCCTGGGCGGCTCACTTTTGGCTTCATTGCTCGTAGCAGGCACGCTCAGCCCTGCGTTCGCGCAGAAGACAGCCAGCGCGACCAGCCTGAAAATTGGCTATTTCAATCTTCAAATGGTTAAAGCTAGTGGCACTGGCAGTGATTCTGAAGCTCTCAAGAATCAAGCAGAAAGCCA